>Ga0210408_10001853_pt1 | contig 21412 bp, 17 predicted proteins | sample IncBWH4MmetaG_FD_155471 | JGI IMG/M metagenome (GOLD analysis project Ga0210408, IMG submission 155471) | Forest soil microbial communities from Barre Woods Harvard Forest LTER site, Petersham, Massachusetts, United States - Inc-BW-H-4-M | ecosystem: Environmental > Terrestrial > Soil >...
CTTGGCAGCGCAGATGCAGCGACGCGAGATTGATGTGCTCGCGGTGGCGGCGGGCGTTCCGTTTCCTTCCTTCGCCGCGCTCGAAGCGAAGGAGAAGGTCCGTTACGTAGCATTCGCTCCGAGTGAGATCGCCGCACTGCGCCTCGCCATGCCGGAGCTCACTTCCACGCGCATTCCCGCGGGAACCTATCCGTCGCTGCGGCGGGACCACCAAACGGTCGGCCTCTTCAATTTCGCCGTGGCGCATGCCTCCCTCCCCGACGATCTCGTCTATAATGTCGTCAAAGCCGTTTTCGACAACCACGGGGAACTGATGGAAGCACACGCCGCGGCAGCATCCACCATTCCCGCCAATGTCGATCGCAACTCGTTTCTACCGCTCCATCCCGGAGCCATTCGCTATTATTGGCAGATCGGAAGGGCGGGTCAGACGGATTAGGGCCGACTCGTCATGCGCGGGTTTAAAGGCGTTGGGAAGCGGATGGATTGCCGGGTCAGGCCGGGCCAAGCCGGGCAATGACGAACGAAAGAGAGTCGTCCCGGAAATACAGCAACGAAAGAGATCGGGCGGGATGCCGATTTCGAAGAAAAGCGGTCCCGCTTTAGTCGCGGGCATAGCCGATGAGCGGTTTCTTCTTTCGGCCGAGCAGGATCAGAATCGCCGCAATAACGGCGAGCACCAGCCAGACCGGCTGATCGAGAACGTAGCGCTTGAAGACGCCTTGCCAGAACCACGGCCCCACAACCCGCTCGACCACCGGCTGGAGCGCCGACAATGAACTCTGGTGGATATTGGCCCAGGTCGCACCCGTGGTGCTGACCGAGAGGGTCTGGTCGGCGACCCATTTTGTCCCGTCATAAACCAGGAATATGAATGCCAGGGCGAGCAGCAGGAGCCCCAGAAATCGAAAAACAAACCTGATCATTGCAAAGGCCGTTTTAGGTTTGCAGACAGCAGCGGTGCATCGATTACGCTCATCGCGCCGCAGGTTCAATTGGCCAGAGTTGAAGCTTTGTCGCACGAGCCCCCAGGGCGCGCATTCGCGCTTGTCGGCTGTCTGGGGGACCCAGGTTCGCCTTTGCGGCTCCCTTGAGCGGCCTGTACCCGTTCCGCTACCGTGAGCATGCAAAAGCCCGCGAGTGGGTTCCAAGGGGTTTCGATGGGTTCCAGAGGCAACGACACGCGGGTGACTTTCACCGATCAGGAAGCGCTGCTGTTTCACAGCCAAGGCCGGCCCGGCAAGCTCGAAGTGGTGCCGACAAAGCCGATGGCCACCCAGCGCGACCTCTCCCTTGCATATTCGCCAGGCGTTGCCGTCCCGGTGCTTGCGATTGCCGAGGACGAGAGTCGCGCCTTCGACTACACCACCAAAGGCAATTTTGTCGCGGTCATCACCAATGGCACTGCCATCCTTGGCCTTGGCAATCGCGGGGCATTGGCGGCGAAACCCGTGATGGAGGGCAAGGCGGTTCTGTTCAAGCGCTTTGCCGATATCGACTCCATCGATCTCGAAGTCTCCTCCGAGGATCCTGATGAGATCGTGGATTGCATCAAGCTGCTGGGCAAGAGCTGGGGCGGCATCAATCTGGAGGACATCCGCGCGCCCGAGTGCTTTGTGATCGAGCAGCGGCTGCGGGAGTTGCTCGACATCCCGGTGTTCCATGACGATCAGCACGGTACCGCCATCATCGCGGCCGCCGGGCTGATCAATGCCCTTCACCTCACGGGGCGCGACATCAAGAGCACCAAGCTCGTGTGCAACGGGGCGGGCGCCGCCGGCATCGCCTGCCTGGAATTGCTCAAGTCGATCGGTTTTACGCCGGGCAACATCATCCTGTGCGATACCAAAGGCGTGATCTATGAGGGGCGCATGGAGGGGATGAACCAATGGAAGTCGGCGCACGCCACGAAAACTTCGGCACGAACGCTGGCACAAGCCCTGGCCGGTGCCGATGTGTTCTTCGGGCTTTCGGTCAAGGGCGCCATGAGCAAGGAGATGGTGAAGTCCATGGCGGAAAAGCCAATCATCTTCGCCATGGCCAATCCCGATCCGGAAATCAGCGTTGAGGAGGTCGCCGAGGTGCGCAACGACGCCATCATGGCGACCGGTCGATCCGATTATCCGAACCAAATAAACAATGTGCTCGGCTTTCCCTATATCTTTCGTGGCGCCCTGGACGTGCGCGCCACCGCCATCAACATGGAGATGAAGATCGCGGCGGCGGGCGCGCTCGCGGAGCTTGCCCGCGAGCACGTGCCCGACGAGGTTGCCGCAGCCTATGGCACGCGGCCCAAATACGGTCGGGACTACATTATCCCGGTGCCGTTCGATCCACGTTTGATCTCGTTTATTCCGCCCGCCATCGCCAAGGCTGCAATGGATACCGGTGTCGCGCGTCGGCCGATTGTCGACATGGACGCCTACCGCGCACAGTTGCGCTCGCGCCGCGATCCGATCGCCGGGTTCTTGCAGCGGGTCTATGACCGGCTGCGCCGGCGTCCCCAGCGCGTGGTCTTCGCCGAGGGCGAGGAGGAGCAGGTGATCCGCGCGGCCATGAGCTTCGTGGTCCAGGGGTTGGGCACAGCACTCCTCGTAGGACGCGAGGAACGGGTACGCGAGACCGCGCACAATCTCGGCATCGAGCTCGGAAGTGGAATCGAGATCATCAATGCCCGACTGTCGAAGCGCAACGCGGCCTATGCGGCCTATCTCTATGAGCGGCTTCAGCGGCGCGGCTTTCTGCAACGCGACTGCCAGCGGCTGGTCAACCAGGACCGCAATCACTTTGCGTCCTGCATGGTAGCGCTCGGGGATGCCGACGCCATGGTGACGGGGGTCACGCGCAATTTCTCAGGCGCCCTGTCCGACATCAGCCGCTGCATCGATGCCAAGCCGGGTCACCGCGTGATCGGCATTTCGCTCGTGCTCACGCGCGGGCGCATGGTGCTGGTCGCCGATACCGCGGTCACCGAGATGCCCAACGCAGAGGCCTTGGCGGATATCTCGGTCGAGGCGGCGGGGGTAGCACGCAGGTTTGGCTACGAGCCGCGGCTTGCGCTGCTTTCGTTCTCCACCTTCGGCAATCCGCCCGGGGAGCGCGTCGCGCTGGTTCAAGGCGCGGTGCACATCCTCGACCAACGACGGGTCGATTTCGAATACGACGGCGACATGGCCGCCGACGTTGCGCTCAATATGGAGCTGCGCGAACCCTATCCATTCTGCCGGCTGTCCGGGCCGGCCAACGTGCTGATCATGCCTACCTTTCATTCCGCCTCGATCTCGACCAAGCTGCTGCAAGCCATCGGTGGTGCGACTGTGATAGGTCCGATCCTCGTGGGGCTGGACCGCCCCGTGCAGATTGTACCGCTCTCGGCGAATGACGCCGAGCTCGTCAATATGGCGGCACTGGCGGCCTTCAATGTGAGCGGGTGAGACAAAGCCATGACCAGCATGCTCAAGCCAAACAAGCTCAAAGGGGTGATCGCCGCGATCGCCACTGCGGTCGGCCCGGACGGCGCACCCGATTGCGGCCGTTCCACCGCGCTTGCGCACTTCCTGCTCGCGAACGGCTGCGATGGGCTCAATGTGCTCGGAACGACGGGGGAGGCCACGTCCTTCTCGCTCGATCAGCGCAAGAGCGTGATGTCGGCTTATGCTGCCGGCGGGCTCCCGATGGAACGGCTCATGGTGGGCACTGGTGCCGCCGCTTTGGCCGACGCCGTCGCATTGACCCGTCACGCGGCCGCGCTTGGGTTTGCGGGAGCACTTCTGCTGCCCCCATTCTACTATAAAGGGGTACCGGATGACGGGTTGGTGGCGTACGTCCAAGCCATCGCACAGGCGACGGCGGCCACACCAATTCCGCTCTATCTCTACAACTTTCCGGCCCAGTCGGGGCTAAAGTGGCACTTCGGCCTGATCCAACGGCTCCTCGCAACGCTTGGAGAGCGAATAGTCGGACTCAAGGATTCCTCAGGAGATATGGCATACGCGCGCCAAGTCGCCGACATTTCCGCAGATTTTGCTGTATTTCCTTCCACGGAAGCGGTGCTGATGGACGCGCGCTCCGGTCCTTTCGCGGGGTGCATATCTGCAACCGCGAATCTCAACGCTGACCTCTGCGCGCGGGCATGGCGCAACGGCGATCCGGATGCGCTCAAGCTTGCGGTGGCGATCCGTAGCTTATTCGACGGCAAGCAGCTGGTACCCGGTGTAAAGGCGCTGCTGGCGCATATTCACCGCGATCAGGCCTGGGCGCAGGTGCAAGCACCCCTTTGCGCCTATTCGGACGCGGAACGAACTGCGCTCGCGGCTCTCTACGACAAGCTGCGCGCACCCGCCGGCACCTGCGCCAGGGCCATTGCTTGAGGCGCGGGGAGCTGTCGTTGACGCTCATGACGGCGAACACTATAAGCCCTCGCGCGACGAGAGCGAGACGTCTGCTACCCATTGCATTGATCTTAAGAGCCGGCACCCTCCGCATGCCGTGACGGAAGAAGAGCTAAGCGCATGGCCAACACCAGTTCCGCCCGCAAGGCAACGCGCAAGATCGCGCGCCGCACCGAGATCAATAAGGCGCGCCGCTCCCGCATGCGCAGCTTTGTGCGGAGCGTCGAGGAAGCGATTTCGGCGGGAGACCGTAGCAAGGCGGTGGCTGCGCTCAGAGAAGCCGAGCCCGTGATTATGCGCTCGGCACAGAAAAACATCGTTCATCGCAACGCGGCCAGCCGCAAAATATCGCGTCTTACTCACCGCATCGCCAAGCTCGGGAGCTAGGCGCACTTCAATCCGTTGGCCGGCTCCATGAAAAGCCGGTCCGCATTTGCCGGACGGGCTTATCCGCGGCGCCGACGTTGCAGCTTCGCGACAGTTTGCTGAGTATTGCTGAACGGCCACATCTTTGCAGCCAAGATGGCTCAGAGCGCGAGGGTTACCCTCCATTTCCGCACAAGGAAACGACTGTTTACAGAATGGTTTACAGGGAAAGCACGTGGAAGGAGTTGGATAATCGCGGGTTCCCGGCCGCCGCTGCAACCCTGCACGGTCTTGGCTGCCACCACCGCTTGCGCGGTCTGGCCGTCGATGGTAAAAGAAAATTACACCACAAACTCAACCACTTGCGCGCGGACTGCCGGGATCACAACATCTGCGCGCGTGAATTTCAGCACGAATCAAAGTAGTTTGTGCCTTGCACGGCATTGCAGGGGACTTGTGTCGTGCTATTTTCAAATTGCCGCTGGGACACTGGCGGCCTTCAGTAAACGGTTCGTAATCGACCTCCTTCCCGGACAGGGGCAAAGTAATCGCCTGTCGCTCTCCGGCTTTTTTCGTCCTGTTCACGGGACTTGGCGAGTACGAGCTTGCGTTTAGATTTCGTGGCGTCAGAGTTTTACTGAGACGGCGGCGCAAAAAGTAGTCTGAATACTGGAAGCGTCTGAGATGCAGAACCCTCGCGCCAGGCGGCGGCGATGGACAGGGGTGTTATGACAAGAAGACGAGGGGTCATCGGTGCAATCGACCAGCAGTTTGCACCGTTCGCAGCTCGAGTTCTCGGTGCGGGTCATGGGCCCGCCCCGCCGGGAGGGTAAAGCCGCAATTTGATCTGCCGGCCCTATTTGCCCCAGCGCCGCGCGTAACCAGCCCGTTCGCCACCCACGTCTCCGCGAGGCACGACGCATTCACCTGCGGCCCTGGTGCCTTCATGCGTTCGCTCCAATCCGTAAAAGAGCCCAAAAAATGACGAGCACGGATCAACAGCGTTGGGCGCGGGTAAAAGATCGGCTTCGCACCGCGGTGGGAGATGATGTTTATTCCAGTTGGTTTGCGCGCATGGAGCTCGAAGGAAGTGAGGGAGGTACGATCAAGCTCTCGGTTCCGACCCGGTTCCTGAAGAGCTGGATCCAATCGCATTATGCCGAAAGAGTGCTCGCATGCTGGCAGGCCGAGGATTGCAGCTGTTCGCGGCTGGAGCTCATCGTTCGCTCCTCCGCGATTCGCGCCCCGCAACCCCGAAACATCTCGGCCGATATTCCCACTGGTCCACGCGATGCACGCGGTCTTCAGGCAAACGGCGCTGATTTCCGCCTTTCGGGCGCGCCGATCTCAGGCGCCCATGAGTCGCTCGGCGGTTCTCCCCTTGATCCACGGCTGAGTTTCGACACCTTCATCGTGGGGCGCTGCAATACCCTTGCCCACGCTGCCGCGCGGCAGGTCGCCATGGGCCGGCGCGGTGAGGCGGTCATGTTCAACCCGCTGTATGTGCACGCGGGAGTTGGACTGGGCAAGACGCATCTGCTCCAGGCACTTGCCTGGGCTGGCAATGCAAGCAGCGAACGTAAAGTGCTCTATCTCACGGCCGAAAAATTCATGTACGGCTTCGTATCCGCTTTGCGGGCACAGAACGCGCTCGCTTTCAAAGAGTCGTTGCGCTCGATTGATGTGCTCGTGATCGACGATTTGCAGTTCCTGCAGGGAAAATCGACCCAGGCCGAGTTCTGCCATACCCTGAATGCCCTTATAGATGCCGGCCGACAGGTCGTGATTGCGTCTGATCGGCCGCCGTCCGATCTTGAAACCCTTGAGGAGCGCGTGCGCTCGCGGCTCGCGGGCGGTCTGGTCGTCGAAATGGGGTCTCTCGGTGAAGAGCTGCGCCTCGAGATTCTCCGGTCGCGGGCAGCCGCAGCAAAGCAACATCATCCCGGCTTCGATGTCCCGCCGCCTGTCCTCGTGTTCATCGCCAAGGCCGTCACCCATAACGGACGCGATCTTGAGGGCGCACTCAACAAGCTGCTCGCCCACAGCAAGCTTACTGGCAATTCGATCACGCTCGAAATGGCCGAGCACGAAATCCGCGACCTGATCCGGCCGCAGGAACCGAAGCGCGTCAAGATCGAGGACATACAGCGCGTGGTCGCTCGACAATACAACGTGAGTCGCGCGGACCTGCTCTCGTCCCGGCGCACGGCAAATGTCGTGCGCCCGCGACAGGTCGCGATGTATCTGGCCAAGTTGCTGACGCTTCGCTCTCTACCGGAAATCGGCCGGCGGTTCGGCGGCCGAGACCATACCACTGTCCTGCATGCCGTCCGCAAAATCGAGAATCTGGTGACTACCGACAGCGCGCTTGCCGGAGAGATCGAACTGTTGAAGCGACAGTTGCAGGAGTGAGCGGCGGCGGTACTGCGAGCTTCGCCTGGGCTTGTTCCGATGCGCCTGCTTTGCCCCTGTCCCTGCGGTTCGCACGCCCTCCAGCATTACGGTTTGCCCACAGCCGGCAGGCGTGAGCCGCGTTGGCAGCCAGCCTGCCCTTGCAGAAACCACGCGCACGCGCCAATTTCACCATCCGATTTCATTGCGGGACGAAAATAATGAAGGTCACTGTGGAGCGCGCAGCGCTGCTTAAATCGCTGGGGCACGTTCATCGTGTGGTCGAGCGCCGCAACACAATTCCAATTCTAGGCAATGTCCTGGTGAAAGCGGAAAATTCGAAGCTGGCCCTCAAGGCCACTGACCTCGATCTGGAAATGACCGAGACAATGGCCGCGGAGATTGGTCCTCCTGGCTCCACCACCGTGCCGGCGTACATGTTTTATGAGATTGTGCGTAAGCTGCCTGAAGGCGCCCAGATCGGGATCGAGAGTTCCGGTGATCGCTCAATAATGACGATTCGCGCTGGTCGCTCCCGTTTCACTCTGCAGACTCTGCCCGAGAGCGACTTCCCCGATCTTGCCGCGGGGGAGATGACACACACGTTCACGCTTGCTGCGACCGACGTCAAACGGCTGATCGATAAGACCAGCTTTGCGATCTCGACCGAGGAAACCCGGTACTATCTCAATGGAATATACCTGCACTCTGCGGGCACGGCGAAAGCTGCAACTTTGCGGGCGGTGGCGACGGACGGGCATCGCCTCGCGCAGTTTGAGCTGCCGCTTCCTGCGAGCGCGACTGACATGCCTGGCATCATCGTTCCCCGCAAGACCGTCGGTGAAGTGCACCGCCTCATCGTGGACGGCGAGGCGGAAATCAAGATCGAGCTCTCCCAGGGAAAAATCCGCTTTTCGATCGGAGAGGCGGTGCTCACTTCCAAGCTCATCGACGGCACCTTCCCGGACTATGCCCGTGTGATCCCCGCTGCCAATGACAAGCTGCTTACCGTCGACAAGCGGGAATTCGAGCAAGCGGTTGACCGCGTATCCACGGTCTCCAGCGAACGGGGAAGAGCGGTCAAGCTTTCGTTGAATAACGGCAAACTTACGCTGTCGGTTACCAACCCGGACTCCGGCAGCGCGACCGAGGAGCTCGAGGCAGAATACGAATCGGAGCCGCTCGATATTGGATTCAACTCGCGCTACCTTCTGGATATTGCGGCTCAACTGGACGGTGAAGCCGCGGTTCTCAAGCTGGCCGACCCCGGTTCCCCTACGCTCATTCAGGACCGCGACAATCAAAACGCACTCTATGTCCTGATGCCGATGAGGGTTTAGGCCTCAGGGATCAGTCATCAGGCATCATCAGATCGCGGCCGGTTCTTGCTCTGAATTGCTGATTCCTGACCGCTGATTGCTGATTCCTGGTATGGCTTGCGCTCGCATCCGTCGCTTGAGATTGGCCAACTTTCGCAGCTACCGCGCCGCGCAGGTCGAGGTGAGCAGAAATTGCGTTGTGCTTGTAGGCGCAAACGGTTCCGGCAAGACCAATCTCATCGAAGCCATTTCATTTCTAACCCCCGGTCGGGGCCTGCGCCGGGCCAACCTGGAGGACGTCGCATTCTCTGAAGGAGACGGAAGCTGGGCGGCCTCAGCCGACGTCGAGGGCGCACTCGGACCTGTGGTCTTGGGCACCGGCATCGAGGCGCGCGCGGATGAAGATGCATCGTTCACGCGCAGGTGCCGCATCGAGCGCGAGCCGGTTGCGTCCGCGGCCGCCTTTGCCGACCATTTGCGCGTGATCTGGTTGGTCCCGGCCATGGATGGATTGTTCAACGGTCCCGCATCGGAACGGCGCCGTTTCCTCGATCGGCTGACACTCGCCATTGACGCCGAGCATGCAGGTCGCGTCACCGCCTTGGAACGCGCGCTGCGTTCGCGCAACCGCCTGCTCGAGGATGTCCGGCCCGACCCGCACTGGCTCGACGCCGTCGAGCACCAAACCGCAGAACTGGCGGTGGCAGTAATGGCGATGCGGGTCGAGACCGTCGCCCGGCTGCAAGCGGCTCTTGCCGCCCGCCCGAAGCCGTGCTCGTCCACATTTCCGGCTGCCGAGATCGCACTCGAAGGCTGGATGGAGAAACTAGTCCCACTGCACCCCGCGGTGGAGATCGAAGACCGCTATCGCGCCGTGCTGCGCGGCAACCGCACCCGTGATGCGGCTGCCGGGCGAACGCTCGAGGGGCCGCATCTTACCGACTTGGTGGTGCGCCACGCAGACAAGGACACGGCCGCTGCCGATGCTTCGACGGGAGAGCAGAAGGCGCTGCTGATCGGCCTCGTGCTGGCGCATGCGGGTTTGCTGGCCGAAATGACGGGATTTGCGCCGGTACTGCTTTTGGACGAAGTGGTTGCGCACCTCGATCCGTCGCGCCGATCCGCGCTCTATACGGAACTGGAGAAACTTGATGCGCAGACCTGGATGACGGGGGCGGATGCCGCCGTTTTTGCCGAGCTGGCGGCAAAGGCGGAAGTTTTCCAGGTAGCTCCCGGTGAGGTCACAAGGCGTAGCAATTAGCTGCGCAGATGAGGTGTTGATGCGTGCCGCCTATTACGAGCGAAACGGAGCTGCGCGCGATGTGCTGCGGATCGGCGAAATCGAAATATCGCCGCCCCAGCCTGGCGAAGTCCAAGTGCGGCTGCATGCGTCGGGGGTCAACCCCTCCGACGTAAAGAGTCGTGCCGGTCTCACCCGCAAGATCGCCTTCCCGCGAGTGATCCCCCACAGCGACGGGGCAGGCGTCATTGATGCGATCGGCGAGGGCGTTTCACCCACTCGTCTCGGCGAGCGAGTCTGGATCTGGAACGGCCAGTGGCGGCGCGCTCTCGGCACCGCAGCCGAGGCGATCACGCTGCCGTCCGAACAGGCCGTAGCACTCCCCGCCAATGTGGGCATGGAAGCGGGGGCATGTCTCGGCATTCCGGCCTACACCGCCTACCAGGCGGTGTTGCTTACAGGTGCCGTGGAGGGCTCGACTGTTCTTGTCGCGGGAGGCGCAGGCGCTGTCGGCCATTACGCCATACAGCTCGCAAAGAAACGAAGAGCCATCGTCCTTGCCACCGCAAGCTCATCGGCCAAGGCAGACATAGCGCGGCAAGCAGGCGCCGATTACGTGATCGACTACAAGCGCGAGCGCGTCGGAGAGAGAACCAAGGCAATCACCGCGGGCCGCGGCGTCGATGCGGTGATCGAGGTTGATCTCGCGGCGAACGCAAAGCTTCTGCCGGAGGTCTTGGCGCCCAACGGCGTCGTTGCGATCTACGGCAGCGGCGCCCCGGAAGTTACCGTGCCCTTTCCGTTCCTGCTCCAGAACACCATCACGATGAAGTTCTTTCTGGTCTACGAAATGCGCCCCGAGGAGCGGGCGCGTGCCACCCAGGCGATTACGGAAATGCTTGCCTGCGGCGAACTCATCCACAACGTGGCCCACACCTTCGGCCTGGACGACATCGTTGCCGCTCATGAGGCCGTGGAATCCGGCCGGGCGATGGGCAACGTTGTCGTCAGGATCAGGTAACGGACTGTAGTCGCGAGTCGTCTTCCCGTCCTTGCTGTAGCCGGCGGGATAAGGAATGTCGTGCCCGCGGTCGAGATGCTTGACCCGCCGTACGACAGCATCGAGCGCGCGATCCCGCATCAGGCTCGAAATGTACCACTCCGGAATGCGAAGCTTCTTGTGCGGGGCTTGGGGGTGGCAAAGTGCAACGGCATCCGCGGCGCTCCTTCGACGTATCGAGGGAGTAAAATTACGCGGCGTTGCAAAGCTGTGGAACAAAAGCTGGTCGAGGTGCTTCGTTTGTCAGGAGTACTTCCCGCAAGGTCAAGCGAGGTCAGCGTGAGCGAAGTCCACCTTCCTGAAAAGAGCGCAGCTGAAACAACCGTGCTGAAGCAAATCCACGATGCGATAGACCTCATCTGCGAGGACGCCGCGCGCGCCGAGCTGTGGGCCGGCGCCCTGAGCGCTTTCGCGCAGCCTATCCCGGAATACGGGTCCCGCAACGGGGTTCCATCGAGTCCGGAACGCCCTTGACCGGGGGTCTATCGACCTTCCCACATGGCATCTGGCCGCCATTGAAATTCCATAAATAACAATTAGTTAGAGGGGGCACTTTGGGCTGTACGGCAGCCTTCTTTCGTGCCAGACCACCCCCTTATCCGAGTTGCCGTTTCGCTCCCGATTCGAAAGCTTGCCCATGGCTGAAGCCGCCCGCCAGACCGACCCTATTGCCTCCGATTACGGGGCGGAATCGATCAAGGTGCTTAAAGGGCTCGATGCCGTGCGCAAGCGGCCGGGCATGTATATCGGGGACACGGACGACGGCTCCGGCCTGCACCACATGGTGTACGAGGTCGTCGACAACGCAATCGACGAGGCACTCGCGGGCTTTGCGAAGGAGGTGGTGGTTACCCTCAATCCTGACGGCTCCTGCAGCGTGCGCGATGATGGGCGCGGAATCCCGACCGATATCCATCGCGGCGAAGGGGTGTCCGCTGCCGAGGTCGTCATGACCCAGCTCCACGCCGGCGGCAAATTCGGCGAGGCACATAACGTGGCCAATCCCTACAAGGTGTCCGGGGGGTTGCACGGCGTCGGCGTCTCGGTCGTAAACGCGCTCTCCAGCTGGCTCAAGCTCACCGTCTGGCGCGACGGGAAAGAGCACTTCATGGAATTTCGGGACGGCGAGGCGCTCGCACCCCTTTCTGTCGTCGGGGCGGCGCATGACCGGCGTGGGACCGAGGTCACCTTCCTGCCGAGCCCGCAGACGTTCACCATGACGGAGTTTGATTTCTCCACCCTGGAGCACCGATTGCGCGAGCTCGCGTTTCTGAATTCGGGCGTGCTCATCGTGCTGTCCGATCGGCGACATGCGGTCGAGAAGCGCGAAGAAATGCGCTACGAAGGCGGGGTCGAGGCGTTCGTCCACTATATCGACCGCAATCAGACGCCGCTCATCCCGGCGCCGATCCTGATCAAGGCGGAACGGGACGGTATCGTGGTGGAGTGTGCGTTGTGGTGGAACGAGAGCTTTCACGAGACAGTGCTCTGTTTCACCAACACCATTCCGCAGCGGGACGGGGGCACGCACCTCGCCGGCTTTCGCGGGGCGCTCACGCGTCAAGTGACGAGCTACGCAGACAAAGGCGGTGCGGCGCAGAAGGAAAAGGTCGCCCTCACCGGGGACGATTGCCGCGAAGGGCTCACCGCCGTTCTCTCCTGCAAAGTGCCCGATCCGAAATTTTCGTCACAGACCAAGGACAAGCTGGTGTCCTCCGAGGTACGTCCGGTCATCGAGAACTTGATCAACGAGGCGCTGCAGTATTGGTTCGAGGAGCACCCCTCAGAGGCCAAGGTCATCGTCAACAAGGTCGTTCAGGCGGCTGCGGCGCGCGAGGCGGCGCGCAAGGCGCGCGAGATGACGCGAAAATCGGCGCTCGGCGTGAGCTCGCTACCGGGGAAGCTCGCGGACTGCCAGGAACGTGACCCCGCCAAGTCGGAGATCTTCATCGTCGAGGGTGACAGCGCCGGCGGCTCGGCCAAGCAGGGCCGCGACCGCGCATTCCAGGCGGTGTTGCCGCTGCGCGGCAAGATTCTCAACGTCGAGCGCGCGCGTCTCGACAAGATGCTCTCGAGCCAGGAAATTGGAACACTGATCACGGCGCTCGGCACGGGGATCAGTGACGAGTTCAATGCGGAGAAGGTGCGGTATCACAAGATCATCATCATGACCGACGCCGACGTCGATGGCTCGCATATCCGCACGCTTCTGCTCACGTTCTTCTATCGGCAGATGCGCGAGCTCATCGATCGCGGGCATCTCTTCATTGCGCAACCGCCGCTGTACAAGATAACGCGCGGAAAATCGGAGCAATATCTCAAGGATGAACGCGCGCTGGAGGATTATCTCATTGCGACGGGCCTCGAAGATTCGGTCCTGCGGCTTTTTTCCGGGGAGCATCGCGCCGGCGCCGACTTGAGAGCGCTGGTCGAGCAGGCGCGCAGCATCCGCAATATCCTGAGCGGGCTGCACAGCCGGTACAATCGCAAGGTGGTCGAGCAGGCGGCGATTGCGGGCGTGCTGACCTCCGACATTTTTGACGATCCGCGCAAGGCCGTGGGCGCCGCCCAATACATCGCGCGTCGCCTTGATGCGCTTTCGGAAGAGACCGAGCGTGGCTGGGAAGGCGAGTTCCGGGAGGGCGAGGGGTTTCGCTTCCAGCGCAATGTCCGGGGCGTTACCGAGGCTGCCGCGCTCGATCAGGCACTGCTCGGCTCGGCTGATGCGCGCAAGCTCGACGAGCATGCAGCCACTCTGCAGCAGGTCTATCCGCGACCTGCGATCCTGAGGCGCAAGGAGGAGGAAACCGCAATCCATGGGCCGGTTGCGCTGTTCGACGCGGTGACCACTGCCGGCCGCAAGGGCATTTCGCTGCAGCGCTACAAGGGTCTTGGCGAAATGAATCCCAACCAGCTCTGGGAGACCACGCTGGACAGCAATGCGCGTTCGCTCCTTCAGGTAAACGTGAAAGAGATCGACGAGGCGAATATTCTCTTCGACGAGTTGATGGGCGACAAGGTCGAGCCCCGCCGCGCCTTCATAGAACAGAACGCGCTTTCAGCCAGCGTTGACGTGTAGGGACGTTTTCTCGCTTACGCCGGCGCTGCCCAGCCGGAGGAGCGGCGCCGGGCTTCATCAGTCTTGCGCCAATAGGCCTGCCATGCGCCGCTCGGGCCGATGCCGTCGATGGCAGCGGGGCCGGTCAGTTCTGCGGCAGTGGCGGCGTCGAGCACCATCAAGGGCTTGTGTCCGTTGCTGGCCGCATCGATGGCGTTGCGCAAAATGCGCCGGTATGCGCTGATCGCCTTGTCGGACTGGCCAAGATGCTCCTTGCTGCGGTCCGCAATCGGGCCCATGGACTCGCACGCCCACTGGTCATGCACATTGATGTCCGTGCCCATACCGGTGAACGTCTCATCCTCCTGCTCATGCGGATCGAAGCCGTAGTTGTTCGTCCTGTTCTTGCGCGGGATGTAATCGGGAAGCTCATAGAGCGCGAGACGCTGGCGGCGCATCTCGTCCCTGTCCACCGGCGCGCCGAAGCTTGTGAAGATCGCGTACCAGTAGTGCCTCTCATCGTCGATTGGAACATGCCACTGGGTAATGGTCATCTCGCTGCTCATCGGGATGGTGAAAGCATGCGGGAAGATGAGATTCGTCACCCGCACGTGGGTCTTGGCATCGCTGATGCGCCGAAGCGTGACGATACGCATCCCGAACTCTGTCGCCTCGACTTCGATGTCGGGGCGCGGAAATTCACGCATGATGCGGGTCATCGGCATTTCGGAATCGATGGATTTGTCGCGGAACAGCTTGCCGTAGCCCTTGCCTGGCTCCTCGTCGTGAAAGAAGCGGTGAAGAAAGGAGGTGTGCGCCGGGTCAATCCCGACCTCCAGGGACTGGAGCCAATTGCAGTCGATCATGCCCTTGAATGCGAAGGTATGGGTTGCGGGCGCGGTGAAGCAATCAAAGTGCGGAAATGGCGGCGGTTCACCCTGTCCCATATAGGCGAACAGGATCCCGCTCTTCTCCACAACCGGGTAGGCCTTCTGGCGGATATTCGCATGCATGCGACTGTCTTCCGGCTCAGCCGGGGTCTCCAGACATCGCCCTGCAACGTCGAACAGCCAGCCATGGAACGAGCAGCGCAGCCCGCCCTCCTCCAAGCGTCCGAAGGCAAGATCAGTGCCGCGATGCGGACAGGAGCGCTCCATGAGGCCATAGCGGCCGCGGCGGTCGCGGAACACGACCAGGCTCTCGCCCAGCAAGCGGACTGGCTTCACCGGACGCTGGCCCGACAATTCGTCGACCAGCGCAGCCGGCTGCCAGTAGCATCGCATCAATCTTCCCGCAGGTGTTCCGGGCCCGGTATGGGTGAGGCGGTCATTCTGTTCAGCGCTGAGCATGCTCGATCCTGTTCGCTGGACTCTCTTTGAAATTCTCAGTGCCCAGGCAGCACAGTTACCTTCGGTGTGGTGGGCAGGCTTGCCTTGGATACCACCATCGAGGGGATTTCGCTCATCTCCACTGGCCATATCTGCCGCACGCGTTCCAGAAAGCGGCTCAGCGTGAAGGTGCTGAAGAAATGCATGGGAATCATCTGCGGGGCCTTGAGTGCTTGCAGGACCTCGATCATGCCCTCGAGGTCGAGGGTGTAGCTGCCGTCGACCGGCACGAACACGATGTCAACCCGCCCGATCTCGTTGAGCTGCTGCTGGGTCAGAGTGTGGTGCAAGTGACCGAGATGCGCGATGCACATGTTCGCGATCTCGAAGATGAATATCGAGTTGCCGTGTCGCTCGGTGCCGCCACCCCAATCTCGGATGTTGGTCGGGACATTGCGGACGCGTACGTCGCGCAAGGTCAAGTCATGACGCGCCGGCTGCTCGGGCGTGGCACCCCAGCCGCGCAGCACGTGCGGGATCGCCGGATCGGGGCGATCAGTGTAATGCGTCCCGTGCGCGTGGTTCATGGTCACGATGTCCGGCAGGACAGGCGGGCGGACATAATCGTTGTAGTCCGTTGCGATGCGCACGAGCTGCGGACTCTCTATCAGGAATGTGGCGTGACCGACATAGGTGATGCGGACCTGATCGGGATCGAGCGCTGCCTTGAGAGCTGCGGGGAGCACGCGGGCGTTGTCCCTGGCGACAAGCCCGGGGCAGTTCTCCACCATCTCCGGTTTTGCCGAGGGCGCCTCTACCCGCTCGAAAGCCGCTGTCTCAACAATGGGAAGCGCAAGAAAGACCGCGACTGCACTCACAAAAAAGAGGCTAGGCGATCGCAACATGGCTTATCCCTGGGAGGCGCATTCCGGACGCGAACCCAACCGCTGCTGATCCTTCAACGGCAGATTCGCATGAATTCGGATTCGGATCCACCGGTCCTTGTCAGCGATGGTGCGTGCGCTCGTCCGGAACAATCGTGAGCACTTGCCTACTGCCTTCGCGCAAAACTTCGATGCGGATCTGCTGTCCAATTTTTTCACCGGCAAGGATGCGGATGAGATCATCCGCCCCGGTAACGGCGCGGCCGTCGAGCCCCAGAACAACGTCGCCGGCGCGCAAACCGGCACGCTCCGCCGGGCTTCCCCGTTCCGCACTTGCAACGACGACGGCGGTTTCCTGACTGAGCGCTGCCGCATGCCGAAGGCGGCGAGGGATGGTGAACTGCTGAGCAGCTATCCCGATATAGGCCCGACGGACGTGACCATGGCGCACAAGCTCGCCCAGGACGAAGCTCGCGGTGTTCGACGCCACGGCAAAGCAGATACCCTGAGCCCCCATGATCACGGCGGTGTTGATGCCCACGACCTCGCCACGGGACGACACGAGCGGACCGCCGGAATTGCCTGGATTGAGCGCCGCATCGGTTTGGATCACATCGTCGATCAGCCGTCCGGAACGCGACCGCAGCGAACGGCCCAGCGCGGAGACGACGCCCGTCGTGACGGTTGATTCGAATCCCAGGGGATTGCCGATCGCGATGACGAGCTGCCCGCGTCGGAGCAGCTTGGAATTCCCGAGTGCCGCTGCAGGTAAAGTCACTGAAGCATCAACGCGGACGAGCGCGAGGTCGGTATCCGGATCATCGCCCACCACGCGTGCGGCGAGCCTGCGCCCTTCCAGGGTGGTCACGTCGACGCGAGTAGCTCCGCCAACGACATGACTGTTGGTGAGAACGAGACCGTCCGGCGCGACGATAACCCCCGAGCCCGTACCGCGATGGGCCGAACCGTCGCGCGTTTTCACATCGAGCTGGACCACGGCGGGACCCACACGATCGACCACATCTATGACCGCGCGGGAATACGCGTCGAGCAGCAGTTGGTCCTCCGGGGGGACCGAAGCGTGAGCAGCGGAATCGGAGGGTATATCGAGCACTCAGGGACCTTGAGGTAGTTTGGCGCATGGCGCCGTGACCCGTGACGGCGCTTCTGGGCGAGATCGCGTGCAACCGGCTGGTGATATGGGGTCCACCGGCGCCAGATGAAAGGTCGAGTAGCATCCTAGCCATCCGGCCAGTTGGATCGCGGCGAGAAGATGCTCATTTGCGTACCAATCACAGCAGCCCGGAGCGCAGCAAAATGCAGACAGCAGCGTTGACAACCCTTTCTAACGACGTGGCGTCGATCGCGAAGCAAGCATCGCAATCGACGGTCGCATTTCGGCAGCGTGGTCGCTGGTTCAGCGGCTTTTATTGGCGCACGGACGTGATTGCGACCGCAGCCGAGCTGGTGAGGGTCAAACCGAGCGAAAACATCGCCGTGCTCACACCGTCGCAGGAAAACGTCGAGGGCACGCTTATCGGACAGGATCTCAGCACCGACCTTGCGTTGATACGGGTAAAGTCGACGACCCATGCCGTTTCCGCCCGGAGCAGCCCCGGACCGTCGCTCGGAGATGCGGTTGTTGCGGCCGGCCGAAGTCCCGATGGCCCCACATGCGCCGTCGGCTTCGTTGGATTGGCCGGCGGGGCTTGGCGAAGCATGAGGGGTGGCGACATCAGCGCGCGTATCTGGCTCGACATCAGAATGATGCCCCACGCCGAAGGCTCTGCGGTGTTCGACGCACAGGGATCGTTCATCGGGATGGCGGTTTACGGGCCGCGCCGACGTGTCCTGGTTATCCCGTCGGACACGATCGCGCGGGTTGCGCAGGAGCTTCTCACGCACGGGCGCATCAGACGAGGCTATCTCGGTGCGGCGGTACAGGCGGTGGCAATTCAGCGGGATTCGGAAACTGTCGGCACTGCAAAAAAAACCGGTCTGATGATCGTCAGCTTGGACTCGGCTGGCCCGGCCCTCCAGGCCGGCCTCAGGCAGGGCGATATTATCCTTGCGCTCGACGGCAAAGCTACGGACTCGGCGCGCACGCTTGCGGGAATGCTGCGCACGGCTGATCCCGGAACCAGCGCGAAGCTCGCTATCTCGCGGTCCGGCCGGGCGATCGACCTCAGCGTGATGCTGGGCGAGAGACCAACAGCGTGAGTGGTGATCCCAGCACAAACGGCGGGCGCCCGCCGAGGATTGCTGTCGCGCTCTCGATCGCGGACGAAGAGCTGCGCCGGCGAGCCTTGCAAGCGGTCGAGGGCTGCAGCCGTCGGTTGGCGCTCGTTGCGGATTTGGAATCGGCGGACGTCGTCATTACCGATCATGACGCTGAACTGGATGTTCCGGCAATCTTTGTCGGGGATAAACAGGCCATTGCTGATGCCATGCGCAGGGCGTATGTCGGCGGCTTGCTTCCGTCATTCAGCGCAGCGAAGCTGCGCGTTGCGGTTGAGGCAGTCGCCCATGGTCTCGCCTGCACGGACGCGCCCATCGAGCTTGCGCCTGCGCTGGAAGATGAGGACGGCGAAGAGGGAACTCCGCCGGAATTGACCGTGCGCGAAGCGGAGGTCCTGCGTCAGCTCATTGCTGGAGCATCCAACAAAGAGATTGCAAGGCAGCTGGATATCTCCGTGCACACGGCGAAATTCCATGTCGGTTCCATCATTACAAAGCTGGGAGCGAACGGGCGCACCGATGCGGTGGCGCGAGCCATGCGTCTTGCCCGCACAATGATTTGATGATGCGCCGGAGCATCTCCAGGCATCCGCGGGACGGGGTCGCCCCTTGCGCGAGAGCTGGAGGCTCCCGCATCTGCTGATCGAGACGTCAGCGCGCTGCGCTGATCACTCCTTTTGAGGTCACCACAATCCATCGGCCATCCTGCTTGCGGATGGCATCGACGCGGCCGAGTCCCGGCACGAGATCGCCTTGCTCGACTTCGATCGTGCCGGCGCGGCCTTCGAGGAATGCAACCCCGCGACGGACGTCGCGCAACACCCATCCGTCGACCTTGCCCGCTCCACCCCCGATGGCCTGCGGCGGAGCGATCGAGCCCGTCAACTCGCTGCGGGCCAAGCGTTCGAGCGCGTCGGCGGCTTTGTTCAGCTTCGCTGTGGGCTCGCTCGCATTGCGCTCGATGCGTTCGACGCGCTCGGCGATCTTGGTCAACTGCGTGGTGGCGCCCCGATTGCCGGCATCAAGACTGGTTTTGAGCGCCGCCAGCTCGACCCGCGCTTGCACCACGTTCTCTTTGAGCGCCTGGATCTCTTCGGGCGTCAGTTTGCCCTCACCTAGCACGGCCACTGCCTGTGGCCGTGTGATGGTAAAGGCTGCAAGCGCGCCGATCATGCCGCCCAACGCCGCTGCCAATGCCAGGCACGCCGCCAGGAGAGTGAACCGGTTCACTCGCGGGGAAGAACGCTGGCTAGCCGGATCTGGTACTGGCTCTGCATCGGCAGGCATCTCGCACAGCCCCTCCTCCGACAAGGCGGGGTCGGCCTCCTCCATCTCCGCGGCGACGCGCGGCGCCTCAATGCTGGTGAGGTCCAGCTTCGGGTCGTTGAGGGCATTCGCTTCCCCTTGCTCCACGACGACTGGAGACCGATCCATCTGCGGCGATCGCGCGCTCGCCAGGGCCATTCTGGGCGTAATCTCTGCGCTGTTGATTGCGGCCGCCACCGCATCGTCGGGACTTAGCTCCGATTTCGCGGTTGATGTGATGCTTTCCTGCTGTCCCATGGGAATCCTCGGTACGCGCTCGTCGAATAGGAACCCATTACGGTTACCATTTGGTTACCATTAAGCGCTCGGACGGGTGCAGCGGGCGAGACGCTCACACTCCGAGGTAGCGCTGCTGGAGCACGGGCGCGGCAGCAAGCTCACGCGATGTGCCGGCCCAGACCACCTTCCCGCGCTCCAGGAGGTAATGACGATCCGCAATGAGCATCAGCGGCCCGACGTTCTTGTCGATGAGCAGGATTGATTGTCCAGCGGCCTTGAGGCGGCTCAGACACTGCCAAATCTCGGCACGGATGAGCGGCGCCAACCCCTCTGTCGCTTCGTCCAGAATCAGAAGCCGTGGATTGGTCATCAGCGCGCGGCCTATGGCCAGCATCTGCTGCTCCCCGCCGGAGAGTTGGTTGCCCATGCTCAGGAGGCGCTCGGCCAAGCGAGGAAACAGCGCGCATACTTTGTCCAGCATCCATGCATCGGCGGCGCCTCGCCGATTGGCGGCCGTGGCGATCAGATTCTCCCGCGTGGTGAGATTGGGAAACACCTGCCGACCCTCGGGAACGAGTCCGATTCCAAGCTTGGCCACGCGATAGGCCGGCAGCGAACGTATCTCCAAGCCATCGAAACGGATGGACCCTGCCGCAGCCGGCGTGAGCCCCATGACCGAGCGCACAGTTGTAGTCTTGCCCATGCCATTGCGGCCCATGAGGCTGACCACCTCGCCTGGAGCGATGGTGAGCGATAGGCCGAATAGAACCTGACTCAGACCGTAGTAGGTCTCGATGTTGGAAATTTCGAGCAGCGTTGGCTCAGGCATGCGCGCTTTCCTGCTCGCCCAAATACGCCTGTCGCACCTGCTCATTGCCCCTGATCGCTTGCGGCGTACCGGAAGCGATGATGCGACCGTACACCAGGACAGTGATGCGATCGGCGAGCGCGAACACCGCCTCCATGTCATGCTCGATCAACATGATGGTGAGATCGCCCTTGAGGTCGCGCAATGTCTTGACCATTCGCGCGCTCTCATCCGGCCCCATCCCGGCCATTGGTTCGTCGAGCAGCAGCAGGCGCGGCCCGGTCGCAAGTGCCGTGGCGATCTCGATCTGCCGGTGCTCGCCATGACTCAGCGTGGAAACGAGGACGTCCGCGCGCCCGAGAAGGCCAAGCCGGGCCAGCACTGCGCGAGCAGGCTCGCGCAAACTCGTTTCCTCGCGCGCCTTGCGCCAGAATTGAAAAGAGTGACCGGCATGCGCCTGCACCGCAAGCGCCACGTTGTCGAGCACGGTGAAATCGGAGAACAGGGAGGTGATCTGGAAGGAACGCGCGAGCCCCAGCTTGCTGCGCCGCCAGCTCGGCAGCCGGGTGATGTCGAGATTTTCGAACCAGATGCGCCCGCTGTCTGGAGCAACTTCGCCCGCGAGCTGTCCAATGAGGGTAGTCTTCCCGGCCCCGTTGGGTCCGATGATGGCGTGCAGCTCCCCTCTCGGCACCGCGAGCGAAATGCCATCGGAGGCGAGAACGCCGCCGAAGCGCTTGGTGAGGCCTTCGACCTGCAGGACGGCATCAGTCATGCGCGAACG
>Ga0210408_10001855_pt1 | contig 21406 bp, 9 predicted proteins | sample IncBWH4MmetaG_FD_155471 | JGI IMG/M metagenome (GOLD analysis project Ga0210408, IMG submission 155471) | Forest soil microbial communities from Barre Woods Harvard Forest LTER site, Petersham, Massachusetts, United States - Inc-BW-H-4-M | ecosystem: Environmental > Terrestrial > Soil >...
GCTCGTGATGATTTTTGCGCTGCTGTCGGTCGGCTTTTTTCTCATCGGCGGAGTTTCAGGGCTGCTGGCCATCGTGCTGGCCAAAACCGGCCAGCGCGCCTCGGTCTGCCTCCGCGCCGCAGGCGGCCTGCTCGCGCTGGGCTTGCTCGCGGCCATCGCCGTGCCCAATTTCGTCCGCGCCCGCACCCTGGCGCTGCAAAACAATGCCGGGCTCCAGGAGTTCCATGCCGCCACCACCGACCTTCGCGCGCGGGCCGTCGCCTCCCTGAACGGCTCCGACAAACGGCCGGTTGATTTGCAGCCCTTCCAGCAGTCGCTCGACCGCGCCGCCGAAAAAACATCCGGTGACACCGCCGCAATGTTGAAGGGCAGCGCCGCCTATCTCAAGCGGCTGCAACCCTACGCAGCGGCTTACGAGCAAGCATCACGCGAACTCGTGTCCGCCAAAGTCGTGGCGACCCGAACCCTGGTCCAGCGCGGCCAAATCCCTGAGCGCAAGGCCATTGTCACAAAATTCATGCAAGCCAACACCGCGCTCAAGAACTACGTGCTGCAAGGCGAGACCAACTATCGCCAGGAGTTGGAGGCTTTTCAGCTTTCGCCCGACCAAAAAGAAGCGGCCGTAAACGGTTTCCGCAAAGCCTTTGGTCCGCAGGCTCGATTGCTCGCGGAAATCCGCGACGCCGACGACCGCATGGGCCACGCCATGCTCGGTGTGCTCGACCTGTTCGATACCAATTGGGGGCTCTGGCACTATGACCAGAGCGCCGACGTGCTCCGTTTCGACGCCAGCGCCACGCTCGGGCAGTACAAAGCCTTCATGGCGGAGATCCACCAGGCCGGCACCGACCAGGCAACCGCCCAAAAACGCCTCGCCGCAATCGTCAGCCACTCCCCTTCGACGCTTTGACGCTAGTCTCCCGCTTTCAAAGTGGCGGACCTAAAAGAACCTCCCGCTGCGCATTTTTTCTCCTCCTACGGAGAAACCGACAACCGGTAAAATCTCGAGCCGTTCGTCGCTCCATCCAGGTAAACGACATTTGTCGCCGAAGGTTGCGGCGGGCCCGCCGCCACCGTCAACCCTCAACTAATTTTCAAACACCTGGGCGGGTGACTTCTTGATGGTCTTGAGCGGTTCAGTTTTTCAGGCTTTGGCTTTCATATTCTCCTAAACCCTTTAGCTGCCTCATCCTGTCTGCTAAATCAGCTCCGTTCGGGCGCCGACCACCGGCACCCGACTGCATCACCACGATTACATCCTCGCCAAGCGCACTTTGTTCCTGTTCGGCGAAGACCGCTTCCTGCCTACGGCCCAGCCTTCACGCGGTAGAAGCGTTGGCGGTTACCGGCAGTGTTGGGGTCAGTGACAGTCAGCGGGCCACCGGAGCCGTCAAGGGTGACGATGGGGACCCAATTCTTAAGATCGGCGGAAACCTGGAGGGTGTAGTTCACGCCCGCGGCGGTGTTGAAGGTGTACTGAAATTCACCGTTCCCAAGCCACCGCGGCCCCGTCAAAAGGAGACCCGGGTTGCTTTGCGCGGTGCGGAGCGCAAAACTGGACCGCGTTTTGAAGGAAACCGCGCCCACGGCCCCCGGATAACTGTTCGTGTCGAAATTGGCGGTTTTGTTGAAGGACAATTGGCCCTGGTAACCCTGTCCGGGTTGCAGCGTACCTGGCGGAATGACGAAGGACGTCGCCGTGCCGTTCAACCAGCCCGGCGAAGGAAAACTCGGGGCGGAGAGGACGGTGTTGCCGTTGGTATCACTGATGGAAAAGTCAATCAGATCGCCTGCGCCTCCGCTGGTGAAAGCGTTCCACTGCAGCAGGAAAGAGTTGTTCGCATTAATCGTTTGCGCGGCGGAAAAGTTGTTGATTTGCGGCGCGTTCGGGAAAGCGGTGACCGGCAGGTTAAGGATGGGGGCATTGCTGCCGTTGTGCGCCGTATTGAGGATGAAGGTGTAATTGCCGGAGGGATAGGCAGCATCCAATGAAGCCTGACTGGTGAAATTTGATTGAATCTTGAGGTTCTGCGAGCTGGCCCCGCTGGGGAAGGCCTCCGGTGCCCCGCCCGGCGGCGTGACACTCGCGCTGAGGACTGTCCCGTTGGAGGATTGAAGGACACTGAAAGAGATGCCAAAGGAGAGGTTCGTGTCTTGCACGACCGTGCCCGGGCCGGTTTGCACGAAGCCTTCCTTCTTGGAAAATGTGTAGCTGGTGACATCCGGCACGCCGCCCCCGCCGGACTGGACCACGAGGTTCGCCGCACCGGTGTTGTTGGAGATAGTGACGAACTGATCGTTGGCGCAATTGTAGCCGAGCAAACTCAACCCATTGCAATCGGCGCTGACGTCCCAGAATCCGTTAAAGACTTGGAGTGTCGTCTTGCCTGAGGCGTCGGTTGGCTGGGCGCTCTGAGTGTAATTCGTGCCGTTCAGGGTGGCGCTGGCAAAGAGGTTGATGCCCGCGATACCGGCATGGTTGCTGGCGTTTGTGAGCGATGCCAGAATGGAACCGGTAACTCGCTGGGCCACCAGGACGAGGTTGCTCAGGCTGACCCCGCCGGTGACCGTTATAGGCACAAACGGACTGACCAGGCCGAGCGCCGGGGCACCGCTCGAAGGGTCGGTGTTCAGTTGCAACATGTAGCTTCCACCCGCGATGCCCATGAGGAAGTTTCCGTTGGAATCGGTTGTCGCCTGAAAGCTGTTGCCGCCTCCGTTGGTCGTCGCAAACACATTCATCGAGGCCACGGCTTGTCCGCCGCTATCGAGCACGCGGCCCGACAGAAACGATGAAAACGACTGGACCACAAAGTTCGCCACGCCATTGTTGTTGGTAATATTGACGGTTTGGTTGTTTGGACATTGGTAAATCGAGGGCAGGCTGTTATTGCCGCCGAAGCAATTAACGCTGACATTCCAGCTCCCATTGGCCACGTTGAGCGCGTAGTGCCCGCTGCCGTCGGTGTTGGCTTGAGCGTTGAAGCTGACGCCATTGATGCTCGCATTGGCGTTGATCTGGACGTTCGAGAACGGGCTGCCGGTGTTGTTGGTCAGGTAACCGGTGATCTGGTTCGTCGCCAGTATCCCAGTGAAATTTGCCGGCACTGCCATTCCCGCGCTGAGGTTGGTCCCATTGCCGCCGTTGTTGAAAGTCCAAGGAGGTCCTTGCGAAAAGATATAGTTGCCATACAAAGCGCTGTTCTCGCCCCCGCTGATGCTCACACTCCAGGTCCCGGCGAGGGCTCCCACAACATAATTCCCATTTTGATCCGTTCTGCCGCTCCCCTGATAGGCGCCGTTGCCGTTATTGCCGTCATCGCCCGAAAGCGAGACCCTGGGCAACGGGTTGTTGAGATTATCCAAAACCGTACCGTAGAGGAGCGCTGTAGCCTGAGGAAACGCCAGGGTGACACCCGACACGCTGCCACCGCCCGTGATCACATTGGTCTGGTTGTTCAGGCCCACATACCCGTGAATACTCAGCGGCTGTTGGTCCTCGCCGATCCCCCACTGCGCGGAGGACGAGCTAATTGGCACGATGAAATTGCCGTTCGGGTCGGTGATGGAGAACCCGTCGATGCCGTTGGTGGCGAACGCAGCCAGCAAAATGCCCGGCAATCCCAGGCTGGCATTGGTCGCATCGACGAATCTGCCGGAGATGGTTTGATCGGCCGGGAGCAGCGTCAGGTTTGTGTTCACGGTCGCGCCGCTGCCCAAGGTAACTACCGGCGCCCTGCCGACATCATAGACGAAATTGAACTTGGAAACGATCAGTTTGTAGGTTCCAGGCGCGGCCTTGAGCGTGAAGCTGCCCGAACCGTTCGCCACCGCGCCCGCTTGAAGGCGGAGATTGTTCCCCGGGCTGCCAAGCATAACCAGCGCATTGGGGACAACGTTGGTGCCAGCTGTAAGGACCGTGCCGGTGAACGACTGCGTGTAGGCCGAGTTAGTGACGTTGAACAGGTTGGTCACCGACGCGAATCGCCCGGTCGGGCTGGAGAGCACATACGCGAATTGTCCGACGAATTCTTGCTCCACGCCGCTGATCTCCAGATTTAGCTGCGCCGTGATCGCTCCCGTCGCCGCATTCGCATCGTAAGGGATGTTGAGGTTCGTCACCCCGCCGATCACGCTAGGCCCCTGGCCGTCGGTCAGTTGGAACTGCTGCACCAGGAAATCCCCGGCATCAACCGCGCCGTTGCCATTGGCGTCGAGGAACTTCTGGACTACGACCGTTTCCCCGTTAGTCAGGCCGGCGATTTGAAGCGTGATCACCCCGGCATACTGGTTGCTGACCGCAGCGGGTGTGCTAGTAAAGGTGACCGCTGACGCCACGGTTTGTCCGAGCCACAACGCCAGGGCGGTCACCGCGAGCCGGCCGGCTTTACGAATTGAATGGGCAGTTTTCATCATTTGCTCTCTTATTCGATTACCCCGCGTTATCCCCGGACCCGCTATGGCTCCCGACAATACCCGTCAGCCCGGAAAAGTCACACTCATTATTTCCACCGGCTCGGCTGTTCTTCCGCAAGCGGATCGGCTTGCGCGAGATCGGCCAAACCCTTCCGGCTTCGGTAATCCAGGCTCTCCGTCATGAACGGCCTCCCGGCCCGGGCGATTGCTCTTCGGGACGTCGGTTATCACTACATGAACTCTCATCTCATTCATGACCAGACTCTCACTGGCTACCCTGGCAGCCTTGTGGGCTGCACACAGAATCATGGCAGGACAGAATCATAAGTCAGCCTCCGCCCTGGTCACGGGAGGGACATGCGGTAAAATTGGAGCGCGTTGGTGGCCGGCAGCGCCAGGATGAACAGGTCGCCGGAAATGGCGGGGGTGTTGGTGACTAAAGACCAGGTCGCGGGCGGCGTCAGGTCGGTTGTGGAGTAAAGCTTCATCGCCGCCGCCCATTGGGGCCAGGTGAGCTGGACGTTTCCAGCGGAGAAACCAAGGCCCAGGGAAGGCCGTAAGTAGCTGGCAGTGAAGGTAGCGTTCGTGGGCGGAACAGCGATTTCGTGTGTGGCCGAGCCGCCGTCAGACCAAACGACGAATTGGTAGTTGGTTCCGTTGTGGGTCTGCGGCGAGGGTGCGCCGACCAACCGCGCCATTCCGACGACGGCGACGAGAGACGTCGAGGTCAGCGGTTGGCCGTCGAGGGCGAGTTGCAGGCCGGGCGGCACGGTGTCAAAGGCCAACAGGCTGGTCTGCGGTTGAACATCCTGGGAAACGGTCTGGTGGTTGGCATTGGTGTCGGTCACCGTGAGGTAAAGCCGATAGAAGACATTGGTGACGGTAGTGGCATTAGTTGGCACGAGGTAGGTTCCGGTGGTCTGGCCTGACAGCGGGCCGAAGGCGGCGAAGGTCAAGCCGTTGGAATGGAATTCGCCCGACCAGGTGAAGGCGGCAGGGCCGAGGGGCGCGCCAGAGAAGTCGGTCGCCGCGCCCGCGAAGTTCACGCTTTGTCCGCCGGCAAAGAGGGAGCCATTGGCCGGTTGAGTAATGAGCGGGAGGGGCGCGATGAGCTGTGAGAGGGGGACGGCGGAGGAATTCAAGCGCATGGCGCTGAGGCGGCCGTTAAAGTATGGGTCGGCCGGGAACTGGCTCTTGCCGAAGTTGCAGTTGCTCGCGGCGAGGTCCGAGGGGAGCAAGTTGACGCTATTATTGACCGCCACCGCGCTGCCGTTGAGGTAGAGGATTCCCTGGCGGCCATCCATCACGACGGCCAGGTGGGTCCACTGATTGACGGGCATCGGCGCGGGCGATTCGATGATTTGATTGTAAACGGACAGATTGGGGGTGAGCGCGCATTGAATCCGACTCGACGCATCCGAGGCGGTTAGAAAGAAAAATTGGTTGTTGTTCTGGCCGAAATCAAAAATGCGCTGCCAGGGGTTGCCGCCGGCCCAATTGACCCAGCCGGAGACGGTCTGGGCGGCGCCAACGCCGTTGGGCAAGCTGACATATTGGTTTCCCGAAGTGAGCAGCCTGAGCACATTGCCCCTAACGGGATCGCTGACAATGGAGGCGCCGTTCCTGAGCGTGCTGTTATAGAGATTGCTGGCGTCCTGAGCGCCGCTAGTGAAAGGGTAATAAGAAGCCCACTGCAGGGAGGCGGATGCCGCCAAGGGATACAGCGTCACGGAATTGGTGGCGGCGTGCCCCAGGCTGTCCACGGCGGAAAGGGACACCTGGTAAAACCCGTTGGTTGCAGCCGCGCCGCTCGGCGGGATGCCGAAAGACCCATTGGTTATGCCGCTTTGCGGTCCGAACACGGTATTGGTGAGGGCGGCATTAACGAAGTTCACCGTCCAGGTCAGCCCGGTGGCAGCGATGGCGGTATCGTAAAAGTCGCTGGCTGCGCCGGCAAACGTGATGGCGTCCCCTGGCCGGTAGGTGGAGCCCTGGGCGGGTTGCGCAATGCTGATTTGGGGGGCAACGATTTCGTTGGAGGCGAGCGGACGCGAGAAAATGCGCACCGAGCTGAGGCGGCCGCTGAAATACGGATCGGCCGGGAATTGGCTCTTGCCGAAGTAAAGGTTGGTGGCGTTCAGGTTTTGCGGGACCAGGTTGGCGAAGAGATTGGTGGCGACCGGCGCGCCGTTGGTGTAAAGCACGACAGAGGTTCCATTCATCACCACCGCCACGTGAGTCCACACGTTCGAGGGAAATGGCGAAGGCGCGTCCACAATCTGCTCGCCCGGGGTGCTGTTGATGCTGATGTTGAAGCGAAGCCGGCCGCCGGAGGCAAGCGGGGTGAGCACGGTGTAGTGGGTCGTATCATCACCGAAATCGTAGATGCGTTGCCAGGCCGCGCCGCCCTTCCATTTGACCCAGGCCATGAAAGTTTGCATTCCCGACAAGCCGGCGGGAAAGCTCACAAACTGATTCGTGCCGGAAAGGTTGAGCACGCTGCCGCGCGCCGGGTCGGTTACAAACGACGCACCGCCATTGAGGATGCCGTTGTAGTGGCCGTTAGCGTCATTCGCGTCGGATTTCAACGGATAATAAGAAGACCAACCTGCGGGCGGGTTGGCGGCGACCAGAATCGAGGAGACCGAGCTCTGGTGGCTGGAAGAATCCGTGGCGGTCAGGGTGATGAGGTAAATCCCACCACCCGTCGCGTTAGTGGGGATATTGAAGTTGCCATTGGTGATTCCCGACACCGGGCCAAAGACGGTGTTAGTCTGGCCGTCCTGTGCGTAGCTTACTTGCCAGGTTAAATGGCTGGCTCCCAGGGGGCGGCTGGCGTAATCCGTTGCCGAGCCACTGAAGCTGACGGAGGTGCCTGGCCAGTAAGAGGAACCGTTCGCGGGCTGAGCGATGGCCGGGAGCGGCGCGACGATTTCGGCCGGCGAAAGCGCTCGTCCATAGACGCGGAAGGAGGCGTATTGGCCATTGAAGTATGGGTCGGCGGAGAATTTGCTGCGGCCCAGGTGGTTGGTTTGGGGGCCAACATTCAAGGGCAGGAGGTTCATGCCGGCGTTCGTAGCCACGGGCGCCCCGTTCACGTAAAGAACGCCTTGCGAGCCATTCAATGTCAGCGCCACATGGGTCCAGACATTGGTCGGCAGCGGATTGGTCCACTGGACACTTTGCAGGTTGCCACCGGGGTTGATGTCGCAACGCAGCACGTTGGCATCGGAAGCGGCCGTCATCATCACCGTCTTGGTTGTGTCGAAGCCGAAGTCGAAAATGCGCTGCCAGGCGGCGCCACCGCGCCACTTCACTACGGCCACGAAGGTCTGCGCGTAGCCGACTCCCGGAGGCAGCCATACATATTGATTGGTGCCATTCAGATTCAGGGCGTGGCCGTAGGTGGCATCGGGGACGACAGCCGCGCCGTTTTGCAGCAGGCCGTAGTATTGTCCATTGTCGTCGCGGGCATCCGCCTGGAAGTTATAAACCGCCGACCAATCGTTGGTGAAGACAGGCCAGTCGTCGGCCGTCCAGGATAACGGCACGAAAGAAAAGTCCGGGGAACCATAGGCGCCGTATTGCGGCGCCCAGGAGTTGGCGTCGTAATAGTGATAGCTGAAGGACTGGACTCCGCCTTCGGACAAGATCCCGACGTGGCCGGGCCCGGTAAACTTCCCGGTGCCTTGAAGAAAAAGCGTGCCCCCGTTGTTAACCATGTTGACCCCGTTGCGGTCGAGGTACGGTCCGGTGACGCTGGTGCTTCGGCCCACGCGGATATTGTAAGTGCTGTTGACGCCCGAGCAGCAGGACCCCCAATTCACGAAGAGGTAGTAATAGCCGCCCCGCCGCCAAAGATAGGAGGCCTCGATGGAGCTGTCGTAGGCGAGCTGGTAGGTGGTGGAATTGGGCGAAATCCGCAGACCGGTGACCGGATCGAGTTGCACGAGGTAAATGCCGCTCCAATAGGAACCAAAGGCCATCCAGAGATTTCCCGAATTGTCCCAGGTGAAACTCGGGTCGATCGTGTTGTACGGTGAGCCGTTCGTGGAAGTAATCACCGGGCCTTGATCAGTCCAGTGGTAGCTGGGGTCGCTCGGGTCGAGCGTTGGGTTGGTAACCAGGCCGATGCCCGACACCTGGCTGCCAAAGGTCGAAACGGCGTAGTAGAGATGATATTGATTGTTGAAATAGAGCAGGTCCGGCGCCCAAAACAATCCCGTGAAGCCAGGGACCGCGTTGGTTGTCCAAGCCGGCGCATTGGAAAAAACAGGCGGGCCCGGAGTCCAAAATACCTTGTCCGCAGAAGACTTGGATAAAATGCCCTGGCCGGTATTGAAGAGATAGTAACGGTTTTTGCATTGGGTGATGGTCGAGGGGTCGTGGGCCGACAGGTACCCGCGCAGCGGGAGAGTTTCGGCGCCGGCGGGCGGGGTGACAACCGTATCGACGAGCATTACCAGAATGAGCCAGGCGACAAGTAAACCGGCGAAAGGGCAGGGGAGCAGGTGGCATGGGCGTCGGGCCCGGAGCGTGTCTTGGAGAATCTTGTTCAAGGTGGGAGGAGGGGGAAGATTTCGATGGCTATCGGTTTTGATTAGAGCCTCGTGGCGTCGGCTCCTACAATTTGAGATTCGCCGGTTTCAAAACATAAACCCCGGGTCGCCGGACGCGGGGTTGGCCACGTTGGTCATTTGGTTGAATTTCCGCCATTCGATATGTCCGTCCAGAAAAGTGATGTTTCCGCCCGAGGGCGTGTTGCCAGTGAGATGCGCGGTGCGCACGGAGGTGCCTCCGGCGGCGGATATATCGGCGTAGCGCCGGCCGCTCAAGCCGTTCAGAAAAATGGTGGGGTCGGTGATGATTTCGGTCGTCGCGACACTGAATCCGGGCCGGGGTGTCGTCGTTTTGATGACTTCGCTGAAACTGGTGAGCACGGCGTCGGCGCGTGATTTTGGAAACATCCAAATATAGCCGGTGACGATGTAAGGGAACGGGGGCGTCGACCTTCCCGTGAAGGCCTGCCAGGCATTGGGGGTGGAGCTGTTGTATAAATAGTACTCGTTGGGACAATAAAAAATATCCTGGCGAACAGCATTTTGTTGCAGGTTGGTGATGACATAGGCCGACATGTCCCAGACCCACACCCCCAGGTTCTGGCAATCGGGCAACTTGTCCTGGTTGTCGTTGGCATACATGAGGGTTGCGAGGCTTAACTGGTGTTCGTTGCTCTTGCACTGGGTGAGCTTCGATTTCTCCTTTGCCTTTGAGAGCGCGGGCAACAGCATCGCGGCGAGAATGGCGATGATGGCGATGACCACTAATAGCTCAATGAGCGTGAAGGCGACGGAGGTTCCTGTCCGCAGTGGGGATAAGGAAATAGCCGCTTTCCATGATCGTGCTATCTGCCGTCCCTGGCGGGACTTGAGCTTGCATTGCCCTGCATCCCCACCGTTGAAACAGTGGGCTATTTTCGGACGTCCCTTCGGGACTGAACCGGCACTCGGGATCTCTCCCCAAGGAGAGGCAGAATTCCAGGCAGGCTTTTGCGCTCCAGTCCGGTTCATGGTCGCAATGCATGCGAAGAATCCCGTGTTGAGGGCAAGGTCCGCGTTTCCGCCACGACAGCCTGTTCTCCGAGCATTGGTCATGAGAAAATCCAGAAGCTCCGCTGCCGGCTTCCGACCGGCAGCGGAGCCCAAAGCGCGCCTTACCGCCAGAGGCGGAAGAATTGCGCGCTGCCAGTGCCGGAAACGGTAACCTGCCAATTGGTGCCGCCTACCAACGCCGGCGCGTTGCTCAAGGTCAGCCAATTAGGAGGCTTCAGACTGGAAGTGCTCTGCACTGAAAAGCCGGCGTTGGCTACCGGCCAGCTCAGAACCACGTGTCCTGCGCTGGCGGTGGCTTTCAGAGACGCGGAGGTGCTCAGAGTCAGATCCGGCCCCAGGGAATCGGAAGCAAGAATTTCCTCGGGTGAGAGGCGGCCCTGGTAGATACGGTATTCGTCCACCGAACCGGTGATGCCAGGGTCGGCATAAGGCGAGAAACCAATCCAACTGCCCACGGTGCCAGCCTGACTGGCGGGTGCGGTGAGGTCGCTCGAAAGGTAGGGCACGCCGTTGGTGTAAAGATTCACCGACCCATCACCCAGGACGCAGGTCAGGTGGACCGTTTGATTGACCGTAGGCGGCGCCTGTGGACCAAGGTTGGCGCCGCCAAAAGGCACGCCAAAGCTAAAGAACGTCGCGTTTGCGCCGGGGTTCCACGCGGGCGCGAAGTAAAGCTCATTGGCATTGGCGGGTCCGATATCGGCAAATTCCCACAGCCTGGACCAATGTTGCTGGCCCGAGCTGATGGTGGCCCAGATGTCCATGGTGGCTGACTGATAAGTGCTGAGCAACCCGCCAGGCAGGCTGACGTAGTCGCCGCTGCCGCCATCCAATTGCACCTGTCCGCCGGACACGTTTGCCGTTCCGACCAACGTGCCGTTGGCCGCGCCGACGGAGTCGCTGGCATCGCTGGTAAAGCTGTAACGATGGACGAGCACGGCCTGATTCTGCACCCGGACCGTCGCGCTCGACGTCTTGCCGAGATACGTCGCCGACAAAGTCACGGTGCCGGGCCGATGAGTAGTCAGCAGATTTTGCGCGTTGACGCTGAGGATCGTGGGATCGCTGCACGTAACCGTCAGGCCATTAGCGCTGGCATAGACGTTGGGCAGCAAGTTGAAGCCGGTCAGGCTGGCATAATTCGCCAGGATCACCGGCGCGAGGAGCTGGCTAAAGGCCGGGTAACTGTTCGCCACCACCGTGATGGATGAAAGCGCGCCCGGATTGAAGTTCGTTGAGTTCGGCCCGCTCAAGTCCGACATGGCCACCTGCGCCGGGCTTAAGGCCCCGCTATAAATCCGAAACTCATCAATGGAGCCAACCAGATCGGGGTCGCCATAACTGGATTGGCCCAGGGCGGCGTTGTTGGTCCCGATGAGGGTCAGCGGAGCGCCCGCGGTATAGGAGGCGAGCATTAGAGTGCCGTTGGTATAGACCGCCAAAGTGGAGGTGGTGGGATCGACCACGCCAGTGATGTGCAGGGTGACATTGCTCCAGCCATGCGCCCAGGACAGCGTTTGGCCGCCGGTAACCCCGCCACCTTCGCTCAGGCCAAACTCATGGAACCCGCCGGCATCGGCTCTGGGAGCACAGTAGATGTTATTGGCGGTGATATTACCGAACTCAAACAAATGGGACCATTCCGGAGTATTGCCAATCGTGGCCCAAGCTTCAAAAGTCACCGCCGCATTAGTCGGGATATTAATCGCGTTGCCGGGCAGGCTCAAATAGCCGCCGCCATCCAGGACGAGCTGGCCACCGGAGACCGCAGCCGTGCCGACGAAGGTTCCGTTGGCGCCACCAATGGAGTCACTGGCGTCAGTGGTGAAGCTGTAGCGATGAGCCAGGGCAGTCGGGAGGCTGATCACGGTCAGGGAATTAGTGACGGAGATTGCCCCAAACGTGGCAGCGACACTGGTGGTGCCCACGGCGACGCCTTTAACCACGCCGTTGGTGCTGATGGTCAGAATGTTGGTGTTGCCCGAAGTATAGGTGACACCACCGTAGACAACGAGGTTTAGATTAGAAACCGAGGTGAAGTCACCGGTGACATTCTGTTGGAGCGTTTGCTTGACGAAGATCGGGTTGAGCGGACTGCTGAAATGCAGTGCCGTAATCGTACCGGGGCTGGTGAGATAATTGGTCGGCCCGGCGGCATCGTTTAGCGCGACTTGCGCGGCGGAAAGGACGCCCTGATAGATGCGGAACTCATGAAGATTCCCGTTCATCGTGGGATCGACGTCATAGAGCGACCTTCCGAGCAGGTTGACGGTGTCGGTAATCGCCAAGAGCGAAGGGACCGGGTTGTGCTCGGTGGATACGACGGCAACGCCGTTGTAGTAGTCCAGGCCGTTATTGACGGGATCCACGACGACCGTGACATGATTGTTGGTGAGGCCGTTAAGGCCGGGAGTGCTGTTGGCGTAAGCATCGACGCCGTTGGTGTTCAACATGTCCAGATTCTGAAAGTTGCCGCCGGCATAAGGACAAAAATCAACGCCGGAATTCTTTCCGCCGCCACCATTTTGATCGCCGAAAGAAAAAACCCGCGTCCACAAAGGATTACTGGAGCTGAAGTCGACCCAGAATTCCACCGTGAGCGAGGTGTAGTTGCTGATAATCCCGGCGGGCAAATTGGCGTAACCGCCGGTGCCATCCAACAGGAGTTCGGTCCCGTCCAGTGAGGCGGAGTTAGGGTTGGACGCGGTTGAATTATTCAGCGAACCGTCCGACCCGCCGACCGAATCGGCGAAGGTCGAACTGCCGGCCGTGTCTTTGAAACTGTATCGGTGGGTGAGTGTCTGGGCCGAGGCGCACCAGGTGGCGAAACAAATCAGCGCGAGTAGTCCCAGTTTCCTTTGGAGCAGGCTGTAATTTCTCATATTGCTGTTTTGAGTATTGGATTGGTTTAGTTTTCCGGTGTGACGGAACGAGAGGAAAAGGAATGGTCATCTCACCACAGCATCCGCAAGCAGAGGCAATTCCCCTACCGGCGCGGTGGCCCGCTGGAGACCAGATGAAATCATAACCCAATACTCTAATAGCACTTCGGCGCGGGTCTGTCATGTGGCATAAATTGGCCACACGGCTCCGTGGCCGCGTCCTGACGCGCTCCGAGGGACTTGCGGATATGCTCGCCCGAGCCCATTCCGAGGGCAGCGCCGGTCCCCGCGCAGGAAGGCCGCGCTCATTTCATGTTCGTGGCGGAGGATCGGTCACGGATAGCGGCGACATACTTCAGAGCAAGAGCATTGGTCGGACTGCGGTGAAGCACCTCCTCGAACTCGGTCAGGGCTTCGTCCAGTTTCTGTTCTTGATAGAGCGCGATGCCGAGATTCAGCCGAGCCTCGAAAACGTCGGGCATGAGCCGGGCGGCCGCGCGAAATTCCTGCTCGGCCTCGTTGGGCCGGCCCAACCGGCCCAGTTCAAGGCCGCGCAGGAAGTGCGTTTGCCCCTGGTCGGGCGAAAGCTGGAGTGCCTCGGCATAACGTTGCGCAGCCTCCTCGTGGCGGCCCAAGGCGGCCAACGCCTGGCCCGCCTCGAGCCGCAACCCGGGAGCGGACGGGCTCAAGGTTATGGCCTCGGCGTAGTTGGTCGCGGCGGCCTCGAACCACCCGCGGCTCTGGCAGAACCGCGCCAGCGTGTTCAGTTCTTCCGCCCGGTGAATGCGGTTGGCCAAAGCCAGGCGATAACAATCAGCCGCCTCGGCCCGGCGGCCCATGTCTTCGTACACCTGTCCGAGCCCAAGCCAGGCCAGCCCGAACCGCGGCTTGAGCGCCAGGGCGCGCCTGAATTCGCGGATGGCATCGTCCCGGCGGCCCAGTTTTTGCCAGCAGATCGCCAGGTTTTGGCGCCCCCACACGTCTTGCGGGTCTAACTCGAACACGCGCCGGAAGGCGGCCGCGGCCTCCTGGAACTTTTGTTCCTGCGCCAAAGCCAACCCCAGCAGCAGCCGGCATTCCTGATTGGCGGGCAGCAAATCCAGGGAGCGGGTGGCGGCAGCGACCGTGCCCGCGTGGTCGGCTTCCGCCTGTTTCACCTCGGCCAGTTGCTGGTAAAGCAGGGCGTCCTCGGGCCAGCTCGCCAGTGCCGCCTCGCAGGCCACCTGCGCCTCCCGCAGCGCTCCGGGTGCATCCGCGGGCGCAATTTTACGCGCCAGTCCTGCCAGGCGCTGTTGTTGCGCGGTATGATCGATTTGCAACGTGAACGGCGGATCGGTCAAGCGACCCAGGATTTCGGAGTAAGCCAATTGCCGGGCGCGGTCGGTCCAACCGAGCCGCCTTGCACAGCCGGCGATGTCGGACCAGGGGCGGCTCGAAGCCGGGAGTTTCAGCAACTTCTCGACTTGTTCAGCAATGGTGCGGGCCAAAACGTAGTTGCCTTCGAAAGTGAGATGTACGTGCTCGTAAAACATCTCCGCACCGGTGAGGCCGTTCGGGCTGGCGGCCGCCAGCGCGCTTTCCGCATCCGCCAGCAAAATGCCATCCGCTTCACGGTTCGTCGCGGCCTGGCGAATGAGCCCGTTCAGGCGGCTGTCGCAGCGAAAGCGCAAGGCATCCAGATCTCGCGCGGCGGCAAATTCGCTGCGGGTCCCTCCCGACTCACCAAGCGCCAGCGCGCATTCTCCCAGGCGGAAACGAAGTTCGGCGAAGCGGTCATCAATCCGCGCGGCGGCGCGGAATTCTTCCTGGGCTTCCGGCCAGTTTCCCTGCTTCTGTGCCTCGAGGCCCGGCTGGAAAAGACCTTCCCACTCCTTGAGTTGGGCCGGCGACAATTCCGCGCGATGCAGCGAGGCGAACGGGGCGCAGTCTCTCAGGTTGACTGCCACCGTGCTGACGACGACTCCCGCACCGCTAACGTGTCCGGCGCGAATAATGTCCTCCAGGTTTCTTTGAAAATCGTGATAGACGTTGTCCATGCGCCGATCGTAGTCGGCCACCCTTTGATTGAGGAACATCATCATGCCGCCCCACTCCTCTTTTCCTGGCTGCGCCTTTTGCAGCTTTTCGCGTAGCGCGTCGAGCAATTGGCCGGTGCGTGTGGCCTTGAGCGCCAGGCTGGCGCGGATTAAGGGCAAGGGCGGGACTTGTTGGCCGAAAACCGTTCCTGCGCCGAAAGGCCCCACCACTTCGTTGTTGCCCATGTAAACCACCCAGACGTCGCCGTCGGCCCGGGCACAGTCGCGCGCGATGGGCACAACGGCGTGCGAATTGATGGCCGTCATAGCGGCATCCACCACCTCGAACTTTACTCCCGGATGGCGCAGGTCCAACAGCGCCTCGATCATCCGGGGCAGCCCAAAGCGCGGCTGCGGGTCCCCAAACGCGGCGGATTCTGCGAATACGAAGACGCGGAGCGTACCAGGCGCTTTGCGCTCAGCGAGGGAAATCGGGTGCGGCAGCCGCGACATGCGCGCGCCGAAAAATCGCCAGCCAAACTGGTTGTTTTGGACGAGGATCTTCCGCCCCGGGTCGGACCAGGACAGCAGAAACCGGGTCGGGTGGCCGAACCCGCTCAAACGCAGCGCCAGTTCCAACAGCCCGAAGAAAACCAGCGGCGCGCCAATCATTGCGGTTATTCGCGCGCCCCACGTTTTCCAGCCTGCGCGACGCCTGGCGGGAGGCGAAGGCTTCCGGGAAGTGCTGGATTTGCTTTCGCGCATGGGGTGGCCGTCCAACAACTTCAGGAAGATTTTTGAGCCTCATCCGAGGGCATGAGCAGGTTCACGCTTACGAATCTCCCACAATCGCCCAAGTTCGTCGAGACTTCGGGCCGAGCCGCTTTGGGCGGTGCCCGAACCAAAGCTGCTTCAGGTCTCTCGATCGGTTCGCCTCTCTGGGGCACAACGGTGCTGCTGCCTGAGGGCCAATCTGCGGCTGTGGCAGAGTAAGCATCGGCGCAATCCTCAACCGCGCCATCGTTCCCATTGATTGCCCAGGGCGGACCTCTAGGACTCGCTTGCCCGGGCTGTTGTTATGCCGTCCCTACTGGACAGTTAGGGGAGCATACGTTCTCGTTACGACGGGTATCCGGTTGACGAAAGCATTGGGAAGTCCAATGTTGAGCCAAGCGCGACGGGGCGCAACCAGTCCGCGGAAAGGGCCGTGCCCACCCTCAACCTGAAAAACGAAAGAACGAACATTCTTTCAGCCTGATTTAGGGCGGACTCCAGGCACAGAATGGAAGGACGTTCGTATGGATGCAAAGCAATTGCCGGCTCGCCCGAGCCTGGAGCAATACCGAAAGCAGGCGAAGGACCTGTTTAAAGCGCGTCAATCCCCTGAAGTAATTCATCGGATCAAGAGGTTTCACCCACGGCTCACCAAGCTCACCGAGGCGGAAACCGCAGATGCGAAACTTTCATTGGCGGATGCGCAGTGGGTGATCGCGCGCGAACATGCGTTCGAAAGTTGGCCGAAGTTTGTGAAGCACATTCAAGAACTCGTTCGGAGTGATTCACCGGTGTCGAGGTTTGAATTGGCCGCGGACGCTATCGTGACGGGAGATTTGCTGACCTTGGAACGCTTGCTCCGAGAGAATCCCGGACTGGTGCGCGCCAGGTCAACGCGAGAACACCAAGCCCCACTGATTCATTATGTGGCGGCCAACGGAATCGAGAACTTCCGACAGAAGACGCCCAAAAACATCGTTGAGGTCACAAGAGCGCTGCTTGGCGCCGGCGCTGAAGTCGATGCAACGAACTTGGCTTACGGGGGAACCAGCACAGTATTGGGTTTGGCGGCAACAAGTTATCACCCGGCAAAGGCGGGGGTTCAGCTGGACTTGCTCGATGAGTTATTGAACGCGGGCGCATGCGTTGACGGTGCGCAGGGCGGGTGGAACCCTCTAGTGGCAGCACTGCACAACGGACGCGGTGACGCAGCGGAGTTTCTGGCGAACCGCGGCGCCCGTTTGGACTTGGAGGGCGCGGCAGGCACTGGACGCGTGGACGTTATGGCCTGCTTTATCAAGAAAGATGGGAGCCTAACTGCGCCCGCGACGAAGGAGCAATTAGAGTACGGTTTCATATGGGCTTGCGAGTACGGTCACACAATCGCGGTTGGGTTCATGTTAGACCGAGGATTTGAACCGGACGGGAGTTTCATGCACGGAGAAACCGGACTGCATTGGGCCGCCTATGGCGGCCACACAGAAATTGCGGACCTGTTGCTGAAGACTAACTTGGCAATGAACGCGAAGGACCAGATCCACGGGGGCACTCCGTTGGGTTGGGCACTATACGGATGGGCCAACCCCGCTCCGGAGTTCAAAAATGCGCGCCACCACGAGGTCGTCGAGCTTTTGGTTCGCGCTGGCGCGCTGGTGGATCGGGAGTGGCTGGAAAGTTCAGAGCGAGGATCGTCGTTGGGCGCAAAACTGCGGACCGACTCACGGATGATGGCCGCTCTAGGCATGGGTGCATAACGACGTGGAACCTCAAAACCCATTCCCGAAGGTTTGGGATTCGAATGACACTCCGGATAATGCCGAGCATCGAGAGGCGATTGTTCCCAAGTGGAATGAATCGTCTCCTTTTTCCTTTCTTCACTCGGCGCATTAGCCGCGCCGGCCGCCGAAGACGTTCAGAGACTTTGGAGAAAGTTCAAAAGTTGGTCAGGCGGACGATACCGACTTGTGCGGGCCTCCTTGCCGACACACCTGCGTCGTGTCCATGCGTTCGTGCCCGAGTCGCAAAGGTGGCTAGGATCGCCCAAACTCACATTTTCTTTACAAGAAATTTACGGGATTTTGACAAATTCTGAGTGAGCGGATGTCAAATTAATCCTATGAACTTGTGAAAGGAGTGAGACGCTTATGAGTAAATTTGCCAGCACACTGGCTACGGTCGTCTGCTGCGCCGCTTACGGCTTCGCGCAAGGTCCACTATTTGCCCCGGCTCCGGTGGTAGTCGGCGAATCGAAATCGGGTGGGGTTTTTCTGGTGGACCTTAATCACGACGGTCACCTCGATCTGGTCACCACGCATATCCTACAGAAAAGGCTGGCGGTATGGTCCGGCGACGGCAAAGGTCATTTTGTTCCTACCGCCCAGGGTTCGATGGACTTTGATGTCACGCCGGGCGCAGTCGCGCTTGGGGACGTGAACAACGACGGAATTCTCGATTTGGGGGTGTCGAGCAAGGTGGGCAAAAAGGAGAGTGTGCGTATTTTCCTTGGAAATCGCGGGGGCGGCTTCAATTCGGTTTCCGGCCCGCTGCTGGCTGTGGGCGAGTCCGCTGAAGGCCGCGATTATAAGCCGGTTCTACGCTTTGCGGACCTCAATGGTGATGGAAACCTCGACCTGGTATCAGCCAATGGCTGGCGAAATTCCATCGAGATTTTCCTTGGCGACGGACACGGCGGCTTCTCTCCTGGACCCGTTGTGAAACTGGAGCAGGGTGCTTGGATCTTTTGGTTCGCCTTGGGTGATCTCGATGGCGATGGACATCTTGATTTAGTGACCTCAATTCCGGGGCAGCTGGCTGAATCCGCAGCCGGTCGCGTCGAGACGCGGCGTGGCGGTGGCAAAGGCGGCTTCGCTATCACCGCTGACCAGACATTGCTCACCGCACCGGATCCACACGCGGCGGCGATTGTCGATGTGAATGGCGACGGGCATCCGGACATCGTGCTCAGCCATGGGCACACCAATATTCTGAGTATCCTGTTGAACGACGGGCACGGCAAATTCACGAAGAGGCACGGTGCGCCAATCAATGTCGGATGGCCTGCAGCCGATTTGGTCGCCGTGGATATCAACAGGGATGGGCATATCGATCTCGTCGCCACCACCGTGGATCCCAAAGCGCCGTTCGCATCGAAGGTCGTGGTTCTTTTGGGCGACGGACAAGGCGAATTCACACCAGCCGCCGGGTCACCATTTCCTGTCGGGGCGGGCGCTTACCGTCTCACTGTCGGCGACGTGAACGAGGACGGCAAACTCGACATCGCAGCGTCCAGCTTTGAGAGCGGCGGCGTGACTTTGTTGCTCGGGCGATGATGTTCGTTCTGTCGGCTTGCGGAATGCAAAGTTCGATGCGGACGCCGGGTTCTGAATAATGCCGAGTTCAACAGCGTGATTTCTTCAAAATCGAAGGGAACACCCTGTTTTTCACGTTTCTGACTCGGCATTATCGAAGGTGGAAGTTATTTCACTTTCTCCGCCTTCTGGACCTTGCCGTTTTGGTGGAGAATTGCCTGCTTCACCATCCCAGCTCCATTCTTAACGAACGATATTTTGGCATCAACGGCACCCCAGCAACCCCATCCCGAAATTGGAGTAGTCGAATTTCGCGCCCGGTTTTCGCGGCAACTTGTAATGGGAAAGGAAGTCATACATTTGCGCAACCGTGTAATCCGCCCAAGGGTCGTCTCCGTCCTTGGGTGAAAGGTTCTTAGGCGCCGAAGGCAACCCCCAGCCTCTCAGCAACCTGCTTTTGCATGAGGTGTAGCATGAGACGACGCTTTTTGAGATGATGTCCAATTGTTTGTGGTTCTGTTGCAACAGTTTGCGTGCATTTTCAGCGGTGCGGGTGGATCGGTCGTGCGGCTTTGATGTGAAGTCGGCAAAAAGGCAACGCATGGCACCGATATCTCTTTTTCATCGAAAGCAAATTTGACCTGCGGCGGCCGATCGTCATTCTTTTGGGCCACGGCCCGCGGACAGCGCCAACCCAACGAAGGTGCCCACTGGCTGCAGCTTGAGGTTTAGCGCGAGCCTGTTCATCGCGGCTGATCCCATCCATTGCAGTCTCTATTTGTCCTGGCATCAAATTCCAAACTGGTTCGCAGTCCATACCTTAAAGGTATCGTCATTGCATTTTCTAAGTATTGGCGCGGGTACATCCACGGGCCGATGATAAGCGCGAAATGAGACAAACCGGCTTTTGACCCACCGCGAGCACGTGATCCGGTTGTGCCTTGCTAAAGAAAGTGAACCAGTATGCGGCGCCCCAGAGGTATTAAGACTAGGAAGTCAGTGGCCAAGCGTTTCAAAATAACCGCTAGCGGAAAAGTCCTGCGCCGAGGTGCGGGCCGGCGCCATCTGCTCCAAAATAAAAATCCCAAACGCCGACGGTCATTGCGAAGAGCGGCGCTCGTCGGGCCGACCGATATTTATCGTATCATGCAAAATTTGCCGTTCAGTCATTGAACTGCTATGGGTGAAGGACTGAGAAGCGAGCTGAGCAAGCAGGGTATCTTCACCACGACCTTGGAGGAGCTTTACAACTGGGGCCGCAAGAACTCGGTGTGGCCGCTCCAGTTTGGCCTGGCCTGCTGCGCTATCGAAATGATTGCAACGACGATGGCGCGCTACGACCTGGCGCGATTCGGCGCTGAAGTGTTCCGCGCGTCACCGCGCCAGGCGGATCTCATGATTGTCGCCGGCACGGTGACCAAGAAAATGGCGCCCCAGGTCGTGCGGCTCTACAACCAAATGCCCGAGCCAAAGTACGTCATCGCGATGGGCGCCTGCGCCATCAGCGGCGGCCCGTTCAAACAGGGCTACAACGTGCTCAAAGGCATCGACCGCTACGTCCCGGTGGATGTGCATATTCCTGGCTGTCCACCGCGTCCCGAAGCGCTCCTTCATGCTTTCATGACGCTACAGCGCAAGATTGATGAGCAAAAGCTCACAGGTCCGAACTGTGCAAGTCACGGCGACCCGAACGCCCCGAGTGAGTTTCCTGTGCCTCGGTTCGGAGAACACGACCTCGTTCCGCCGAGCAATCCGCAGGTATGGCACCCGCTGCTCATTGTACCTGGCGGCTGAGCCGCATGGCGTTGATTTCGCTCTTGTTCAGCACGAAATCATCAAACTCGCCACCAAACGCGGCGAACCGACGGCCCGTCGCTTCCCCCTGCGATAAGCTTCACAATTTTAGATTCTGATCCGTTACCGCGCCCAGTGACGCGGACGTGACCGCACTGGCGTATTTGGCCAGCACACCCCGAGTATAACGGGGCTTCGGCGCTTTCCACGCCTGGCGGCGTTTCTTCAATTCAGCGGCAGGAATGTCCAGGTTGATTTGGCGCTTCCCGGCATCGATGGTGATCGGGTCGCCATTTTTGACGAGTGCGAGCGCGCCGCCGACATAGGCTTCCGGGGTGATGTGGCCGACGACGAACCCATGGCTGCCGCCGGAGAAACGTCCGTCGGTGATGAGGGCGACATCTTTACCGAGACCTTTGCCCATGATGGCGGAAGTGGGCGAGAGCATTTCGCGCATACCCGGCCCGCCTCGCGGCCCTTCGAAGCGAATCACCACGACGTCGCCCTTCACGACGGTCCCGTCGAGAATTCTCGCGAGGGCGGCTTCTTCGGAATTGAACACGCGCGCCTTGCCGGTGAAGCGCAAACCTTCTTTACCGGTGATT
>Ga0210408_10001856_pt1 | contig 21394 bp, 14 predicted proteins | sample IncBWH4MmetaG_FD_155471 | JGI IMG/M metagenome (GOLD analysis project Ga0210408, IMG submission 155471) | Forest soil microbial communities from Barre Woods Harvard Forest LTER site, Petersham, Massachusetts, United States - Inc-BW-H-4-M | ecosystem: Environmental > Terrestrial > Soil >...
GGCCCTTGGCCGCTATGATCGGGCGGTGCAGCTGCGCGCGAATTACGACTCGCCGGCCATCGATTCCGAATACCTCACCGCAAGCGCCGCCCTGCAACGCCTGGTCCACGAATACATGGATGGCGCGCCCGCCGTCAATTTGCGCGCGACCGCGGCCGCGCAGCGCGTGCTCGATTACCTCGATCGCGGGCGCACCCTGGTGCATGTCACGGATCAGCGCCGTCAAGCACGCGCGGAATATTCAGAGTACTCGAAGTCATTGAGCGGCAGGCTGCAGGAATCGCTGAATGGCGCTTGGAAAATATTTGGGCGGGTCATCGCACCGCAATCGCTCGTGCAGATGCGCATCTGCTTCGACGACGTCCGGGAGCACGCGGAGAGCGTGCTTTCCGGCGAGCCCGCGAACGCGGAGGACCTCCATCGCATCGCCGAGGGCGAAGCCGCCTTTGTCGCGGCATTCAAGGCGAATCAACCCAGTCTCATGAAATCCGAGGGCCGGGACTGGATCCGCAGCCTGGGGGAGGATTTCGACGCGCTGGTTGCGCGGCGGGCGTCGCTGGTCGCCTTGAATGCACAGCATGACGCCGCCATGCAGCGATTCCTGAGCCAGAGCCTGTCGCTGTCCGTCGCAATCGCCGCCGCGGCGCCCCTCGCCTCGCCCGCGTCCCCGCACGCATCTGTGTTCCCGTCGCACGAGTGGTTTTCTCCCGTTCCGGCGCCGGCGCACAATACCGATGCAGAGACCTTGCTGAAGCGCTCGGACCGGGACGCCCGGACTTCCATCGCCGCAGTCACCGCCGTCGTCATGCTGCTCATCGGCGCGATTTCGATACTCACCGTGCGCAGCATCGTCATACCCGTGCGGCGAATGCTGAACGCGTTTTCCCAACTCGCCGGCGGCCACTCGAGCGTGCAGGTGTCTCGCGGGGGCCTGAAGGAACTCGACGTGCTGGCCGCCGCGTTCAATGACATGTCGTCGAGCCTGGCGGCCGCCCAGCAAGCCAGCCGAAACCAACAGGAGAGCCTCGAAGAGAAGGTGACGGAGCGAACCCACCAGCTGCGGCAGCTCGCGCAGCAGGATCCGTTGACTTCACTGCCGAATCGGCGGCATCTGTCTGCGTTGCTGGACGCGGCCATCGATCGCGCGACGGTGGAGAATCGGCATGTGGGCGTGTATTTTCTCGATATCGACAACTTCAAGAATTTCAACGACAGCCTCGGACATGTATTCGGCGACCGGGTGCTCATGAGCGTCGCCAAGCGCCTGGAAGAAATGGCGCACGGCCTGGGCTTTGTGGCGCGATTGGGGGGCGACGAGTTCACCTTTGTCTATGAGGACGCCGAGTCGGTTCAGGCAATCCATGATGTCGGGTGGAACCTGGTTCGTGCATTTCAAAAACAGGTCTCCGTCGATCTGCGCGAACTCAGCGTCAGCGTCAGTGTCGGAGCGAGCATTTTTCCGCGGCATGGACGCGGCGCCGAGGCGCTGCTGCGCGCAGCTGATTCCGCCCTATTTCGCGCCAAGGAGCTCGGCCGCAACCAGCTTGCCGTCTTTACGCCGCAGCTCATCGAGTCTGCCGCGACCCGCTTTACGACCGAGCAGGGGCTTCGGCGGGCGCTCGAGGGCGGCGAGTTCGAGCTGGCCTATCAGCCGGAAGTCGACCTGCTGACGTTCGAGACGGGTTTGGTGGAGGCGCTCCTGCGGTGGCGGACGCCCGACGGGCGATTGGTCAGGCCCGGCGAATTCCTCACCATCGCGGAACAGTCAGGTCTCATTTCGGAAATCAGCGCCTGGGTGCTGCGAACCGCGGTAACGGATGCCTCCCGGTGGCATCACGGCGAATGGCCGGACGCCCGTGTCGCCATCAATATCTCTTCGCGTCAGCTGCTGGATCACCGATTCATCGACCAGCTTCTCGCCCTGCTGTCCGAATTTCGGTTGCCCGCAAGATGCATAGAACTCGAACTGACTGAAACCATGCTGCAAACGGGGTCCGCGACCATCGCCGCGCTGCGCGTGCTGCAATCGCACGGCATCGGTATCGCGCTCGACGACTTCGGAACCGGATTCTCGTCCCTCACGTCGCTGGAAAAGTTGCCGCTCTCGAGAATCAAACTGGACCGCAGCCTCATCGCCAGCATCGATACCAGCGCGCGGTCGGCGGCCATCGCGCGTGCGATCATCGAGCTGTGCGCGGGTTTGGAACTCGAAGTCACCGCCGAAGGAATCGAGCGGCCGCGCCAGCTCGCTTGGCTGTTGGGGCACCAGCCCATGTTCCTCCAGGGGTATCTGCTGTCGGACGCCGTTCCTTTCGGGGACCTCCTGCGGGTGAAGGCCTCTCTGGTCGGCAAGATTCAGGATCTTCTGCTGTCGCTGCCGCCGGAACAGCACGATACAGTCATCAAATTCCCCAAAGTAAGGACCAGAGGCAAGCTCTAGGCAGGGAGGCCGGTTCGATTCGCCTCGACCACGGTGAGGGCGGTCATATTGAGTATTCGGCGCACAGTGGCCGCCGGGGTCAAAATATGCGCCGGCGCCGCGCAGCCGAGCAGAATCGGGCCGATGGCGACATTGTTGCCCGCCGCCGCCTTGAGCAAATTGTAGGCAATGTTGGCGCTGTCCAGATTGGGACAGACCAAGAGGTTGGCACTGCCCTGCAATGCCGTGTCGGGAAGTATGGCTTTGCGCGCCGCCTCGTCCAGGGCGCAATCGCCGTGCATTTCACCGTCCACTTCCAGTTCCGGCATGCGCTCGTGCAGCAGCGCCAGCGCGGCGCGCATCTTCAGAGCCGAGGGTGCGGCGCTGCTGCCGAAATTGGAATGCGACAGCAAAGCCACCTTGGGGTTGAGGCCGAACGCACATAGCTGATCAGCGCCGAGTTGAACGATCTCGGCGAGCTGCGCGGCGCTGGGATCGAGATTGACGTGCGTATCGACGATGAAGACCTGGCGCCCGGGAAGGATCAGCCCGCTCATCGCGCCGTACACATTGACTCCCGGGCGGCGCCCGATGACCTGATCGATGTAGTGCAGGTGCCGCGCCGTCGTGCTGATGGTGCCGCAGATGAGGCCGTCCGCCTCGCCTTTCTTCAGCAGCATCGCGGCGATCAACGTGGTGCGGCGGCGCAGTTCGAGCTTGGCGTATTGCGCCGTCACCCCATTGCGCTCGGTGAGCTTGTGATACTCCTGCCAGTACTCGCGGAATCGCGCATCGTACTCGGGATTGACGACCGTGATGTGTTCTCCGATCCGGATGCGCAAGCCGTGGCGCTTGATGGCGCGCTCGATCACCGCCGGTCGACCGACCAGGATCGGCGTGGCGAGCTTCTCGTCCACGGCGATTTGCACGGCGCGAAGCACCCGGTCGTCCTCGCCCTCCGCATAGACGATGCGGCTGCGCTGGGCGGGCACGCCGCGCGCAACGGCAAATATCGGCTGCATCAGGGTGCCGCTGTGGTAGACGAACTGCAGCAGGCGCTGCCCGTAGGCTTCCAGGTCGGCGATGGGTCGAGTCGCCACTCCGGACTCCATGGCCGCCTGGGCAACCGCCGGTGCGATCTTGACGATGAGGCGCGGATCGAAGGGTTTGGGAATGAGGTATTCCGGGCCGAAAGCCAGGTCCTCCATGCCCCCGTAGGCGGCGGCGACGATGTCGCTCTGTTCCTGGCGCGCCAACTCCGCGATGGCGTGCACGGCGGCGATTTCCATCGGCCGGGTGATCGTCGTCGCGCCGACATCCAGGGCGCCGCGAAAGATGAAGGGAAAACACAGGACATTGTTGACCTGGTTGGGATAGTCGCTGCGGCCCGTGGCAATAACGGCATCGTCGCGCACGGCTCTGACGTCCTCCGGCAGTATTTCCGGGGTCGGATTCGCAAGGGCAAGGATCAACGGCTTCGGCGCCATCTTCCTGACCATCTCCTGGGTGAGCACGCCGCCGGCCGACAGGCCGAGAAACACGTCCGTGCCGCCGATGACCTCATTCAGGGTGCGGGCCTTGGTGGGCTGCGCAAACCGGGCTTTTTCCGGATCCATCAGCTCCTGCCGGCCTTCGTAGACCACCCCTGCAAGGTCGGTCAGCCAGATGTTCTCGCGTGCCAACCCCAGGTCGAGCAGCAGATCCACGCAAGCGAGCGCCGCGGCGCCCGCACCGCTGACCACCATCTTGATTCTCCCGATGTCCTTGCCGACCACCTGCAGACCATTGAGGCAGGCGGCACCGACGATGATCGCGGTGCCGTGCTGATCGTCATGGAACACCGGAATCTTCATGCGCCGGCGCAATTCGCGTTCGAGCATGAAGCACTCCGGGGCTTTGATGTCCTCGAGATTGATCGCCCCAAACGTGGGCTCGAGGGCGGCAATCAGCTCGACCAGCATGGCCGGATCACGCTGCTCGACCTCGATGTCGAACACGTCGATGCCGGCGAACTTCTTGAACAGCACCGCCTTGCCTTCCATGACGGGTTTGGCCGCGAGCGGTCCGATTGCTCCCAACCCCAGCACCGCGGTGCCGTTCGTGATGACCCCGACCAGATTGCCGCGCGCCGTGAAGCGATATGCGTTGAGCGGATCCTCGACAATGGCCTCGCAGGCAGCGGCGACGCCCGGCGAATACGCCAGCGCCAGGTCGCTCTGGTTGAGCAGCTGTTTGGTCGCGGTTATCGACAGCTTTCCCGGCGTGGGAAATTCGTGATAATCGAGCGCCGCCTTTTTGCGCGCCTCTTTGATGTCGTCGATCTTCATGACGCGACGCCTCGATGAACGCTCGTCGATGAGCAAATTGGGAATCTTAGCTTACGAACCGGGTGAAATCATCGGGGATGGGACCGGCGGCCTGCGAAGGCACGCGGCGGCGAATGGGATTAGACTCATGGCCTGGGTGATTCGGCGGGTAGGAAACTCATTTTGAAGGATGCGACCATGGGCACCACACTCCTCAGCGGCGACGATCAGCTACTGCATGTCGACGTCGTCCGAATCCCGATTGCCCAACCCCTGCAGTGGCTGCGCGCCGCCTGGCTCGACATGCGCAGCGGTGCCAGCCTGGGCTACGGGGCGTTGATTGTGGCGATCGGCTGGACCCTTCTGGTGTTCTGCGCCACGCACCCGTATTTCATCGCCGCGGCGATTTCCGGGTTCCTGCTGGTGGGGCCGCTGATGTCGGCCGGTTTCTGTGAAATATCGCGGCGCTATTCCCTCGGCCAGCCGGCGACCTTCGACGACTCCCTGGACGGATTCAAGCGAAACGCCACGGCGTTGTTTGAATTCGGGGTCATCCTGGCGATTTGCGCCGCCGTGTGGTTCGGGATCTCGGCGCTGTTGCTCGGCACGGTGTTTCACATTGGCGCGCCCGATATCGGCGAGACTCTGTACCGCGGCTTTCTTGACTCGACGAATCGCGCCCAGGTCTTGGCCTATGTCGCCGTCGGCGGATTGCTGGCGATCGCCGTGTTCACCGTGTCGGTCGTGGCGATTCCGCTGATCATCGATCGGCACGCCTCCGCCGGCCAGGCGATGCGCGCGAGCGTCAGCGCCGTATTTCACAACATACCCGCCATGATGCTGTGGAGCGCGATGATCCTGGGGTTGACGATCATCGGTTACGCCACGTTTCTCCTTGGCCTGCTCATCATTGCGCCGCTGCTGGGTCACGCCACCTGGCATGCGTACAAGGCGATGATCCGTTGACCACCCATGCCGGAGGCGTTGCCGCGAAGCGCGCGAGGCGCGCAGCGGCGAGGGGCTACTGCGCGCCCGGCGAGTTGGCTTCGCGGCGCAGGAACGCCAGCACCAGCGCTTCCGCCTTGCGAGGGGCGGCCAGGCTCAAGCTGCCGTTGAAGACCCGGTGAATGAGACCCGAGCGCCAGGACTCGAACACCGCGGGGTTGATGTAGGACTTGCGGCAAACCGCGGGGGTGTTGCGCAGCTTGGCGGCGACCTGGCTGACCACGTCGGCAATCGCGCTTTTCAGCGCGCGTTCGCTCGGCACTTCGGGCAATGGGGTGCGCGCGAATAAGGTGATGGCGTGCAGGGTTGCGCCCCAGGTGCGAAAATCCTTGGCGGTGAAATCGTCGCCCATCGCTTCGCGCAGGTAATCGTTGACCTGGCCTGAATCGATGGGACAGCGTTGCCCGTCGTCGCTCACGAATTGGAACAAGTGCTGACCCGGAATCTCCTGACAGCGGCGCATGATCTGCGCGATGCGCTTGTCGCCGATGTGAACCTCATGCGGGACCCCGCCCTTGCCGCGGAAATTCAACACGGCGCGCCCGTCGCGTATGAAACTCACGTGGCGATTGCGCAGCGTCGTGAGCCCGAAGCTCTTGTTGTCGCGGGCATATTCGGTGTTGCCGATGCGGACCCGGGTCGCATCGAGAATGCTGACGACCACGGCCAGGACTTTTTCGCGCGGCAGTCCGGCCAACCCCAGGTCGCGCTTGAGCTTGCGCCGCAACTTCGGCAGCGCCTCGCCGAACGCCACCATGCGATCGAACTTTGCGCTATCGCGCAGCTGCCGCCATTCGGGATGGTAGCGGTACTGTTTACGGCCGCGCGCGTCCCGCCCGGTGGCCTGCAGATGTCCGCGCTCCTTCAGGGTGATCCAGACGTCCCGATAGGCCGGCGGAATCGCGAGACTGGCGATGCGCTTCAGTTCCCTGGACGCGGCGAGGCGGCGGTTCTCCGGAGTCAGGTAGCGAAACCCCTTGCCCGCGCGCAGACGCCGGATGCCGGGCTCGGCGTCCGAAACATAAATGAGGCCTGCCTCGACCGCCATCTGCGCCGCTTCGGCTGCGACGCCGGTAAGATTTACAGCCGCTGATGAAGATCTCAAGGTCATGGCGTCCGATTGTTAGCCATTCGAAAGTCTCCGCGCCAGAGACATTCGGTCCAACCTGATGATTTTGTGACGCAATTCTGTGACGCACTGGTTAGAACATGTCGCCGGAGTCCTCCCACAAGATTCACGCCGGCCGACGGCGCCCTGATTTGTCTTAATTCGGCGGTTCAGATTTCGAGCGCCAGCGGCTTTTTCGAGCGCAGCATCAGAACGCCGTAGTACAGAACGCCGATGACGATCCAACCGGCGCCGAGAATCTTCGCCGCACGATCCATTTCGAAGAGTACGTACAGGATGATCGCCAATCCCGTCAGCGGAAAGACGATGTGGCGCAGCCAATCGCCGCTGCGCCGGCGAATGAAAAAGTGGCTGATCACGGATAGATGCAAGAGAACGAACCCGGTCAGGGCGCCAAAATTGACGATCTGGGCGAGATCATCGACATGGCCGGAGAAGAATAATCCGACCAGCAGCGACACCAGCGCCACCGCCAGGGTGCTCACGTAGGGAGTTTTGTAGCGGGGATGCACCTTGGCCAGGATCGCGGGCAGCTTTCCGTCGCGGGACATCGCGAAAAGGATGCGTGAGACGGCCGCCTGAGCCGCCATGGCGTTGGCAATCGCCGAGGCGATCACGGTGGCTAGAATCGTGACGAGCCGCAGCCCCGCGCCCCCGGCGCGCTGTGCCACCTCGTAGAACGCCGTTTCCGAGGAGGCGAACCGCATCCCGCGCGCCAAATCGGTGGCGATCCAGGTTTGCAGCATGAACAACGCGCCGATCAGCGCCAACGACAGCACTGTCGCCCGGCCGACGGCGGTCAGTCGCCCTCGGCTCTCCTCCGAGAGCGTCGATATGCCGTCGAAGCCGAGAAACGACAGCACCGCAATTGAGGTCGCACCGGCCACGGTCGACCAGGAGAACACCTGAGGGTCGTATATCGGCTTGAGCGTCAGCCCACCCGCCCCCGCGCCCCCGTACAGGGCGATGAGTCCGAGGACGACGAACAGACCCAGCGTCGCCAATTCCATCACGAGCATGTAGCGGTTGACGCGCGCCGTGAACTCGATGCCGAGCAGGTTGACCGTCGCATTGAGGGAAATGAACACGGCTAGCCATATCCATCCGGGAACGCCCGGCAGAATCGGCCGCAGCGCCACCGCGCTGATCAGATACAGCAGCGACGGCACCAGGATGTAATCGAGAAGGATGAGCCAGCCGGAGAAAAATCCGGCGATCTCGTGCAGGCCGCGCTGCGCGTAGGTATACACGGAACCCGCCAGGGGAAATGCCCGCGACATGGCTGCGTAACTCATCGCGGTGAAGAACATGCCGATGAGACCCAAAAGGTACGCCAATGGCACCATGCCTTTGGCCTCATTCCAGACGAAACCAAAGACCCCGAACGGTGCGATCGGCACCATGAAAATCATCCCGTAGATGATCAGATCCTTGGTCGTGAGGGCGCGGCGCAATTGTTCTTGGTAGCCGAATTCCTCTAGCGACATCCGCGGCAGTGTAGCGCAAGATGGGTACACGGCACGCCTTGGGATTTCGTACACTAGCAGCCTGACCATGGCCACGGCTCACCGCCACACGATTCATCAAACGCACCTGGGGTGGGATCGCAGTTTCCCGCCCGTCGCGCGGATCGCGCCCGGCGAGTCGCTGGAATTCGACGTAGCCGATGCCTCGGGCGGCCAGCTTCGCGAGTCCTCGACGGCCGCGGACGTTGCTCGGCTGGATTTCACCAAGGTCAATCCCGTCGCGGGTCCGGTGTACGTCGCGGGCGCGGAACCCGGCGACGTCCTGAAGGTCACGCTGCTCTCATTCGTTCCCTCAGGCTGGGGCTGGACCGCGAATATTCCCGGTTTCGGATTGCTGGCCGACGAGTTCAAGGAACCCGCTCTGCACTTGTGGCGTTACGATGCAAAGAGCCTTGCGCCGGCATTGTTTGGCCGGTGGGGCCAGGTGCCGCTGAAACCCTTTACCGGGACGATCGGGGTCGCGCCTGCGGAACCGGGGCTGCACAGCATAGTTCCGCCGCGCCGCGTCGGTGGGAACATGGATGTCCGCGACATCGCTCTGGGCACCGAATTGTTTCTGCCCGTCGAAGTCGCGGGCGCCTTATTTTCCGTGGGAGATACGCATGCGGCGCAGGGCGACGGCGAGGTGTGCGGCACCGCCATCGAGAGTCCCATGCGTGTTGCCTTGCAGTTCGATTTGCTGAAGCAGGAACCGCTGACCTTTCCGCGCTTCAGAACCGCAGGACCCGTCACCCGCCATCTCGACGCGGGAGGGTACGAGGCCACCACCGGCATCGCTCCCGACTTGATGCACGCGGCGCGCGCGGCCGTGAGATCGATGATCGATCTGCTGAGCCGCCGGCACGGCATGCCCGCCATCGACGCCTATCTGCTATGCAGCGTGTGCGGTGATCTTCGCATCAGCGAAATCGTCGATGTCCCGAACTGGACCGTTTCGTTCTACTTGCCGCGCATTGTGTTCGAGTGACGCGGCCACGGAGGCGGCCGCCTGGAATACTCAAACAGGTTCCTCGGGGTCCTTCGCCAGCTGCACCAGCATCTTTCCGGTGTTCGTGCCGCTGAACAGTCCGATCAACGCCGCGGGCGCCTGTTCGATGCCATGAAGGACCGTGGTGCGGTATTGGATGCGTCCGTCTTTGAGCCAGCCCTTCATGTCGGCGAGAAATTGCGCGCGCAGCGGCTCGAAATCAAATACGACGAATCCCTTCATGGTCAGCCGGTTGTAGATCATGTTCGAGAGAGTGGTGACCGGCTCGGAGATGGCGCCGAAATTATTGTAGGCGGAAATCATGCCGCAGACGGCGATCCGGCCGTGTGCGTTCATGCGCGGCAGCGCCGCATTCAAGTGCTCCCCGCCGACATTGTCGAAATACACATCGAGGCCGCGCGGCGCCGCCGACTTGAGCGCCGTGCGCAGCGCTTCTTTCTTGTAGTTGATGACCGCATCCAGCCGAAGAGTTTCCTTGAGCCAATGGCATTTATCGTCCGAGCCGGCACTGCCGATCACGTAGCAGCCTTTGATCTTGGCGATCTGCGCCGCCACGCTGCCCACCGCGCCCGCGGCGGCGGATACGAACACATTCTCGCCCTCCTTGAGCGCCGCAGTGACCAGCAAGCCGCCGTACGCCGTCAATCCCGTCAATCCCAGCACGCTCATGTAGGCCGTCAGTGGCATGCCGTCCGCGTCGAGTTTGGACAGACCCCGGCCGTCCGAGGCAAAGTACTGACGGAATCCCTGCATCGACTGCACGTACTCGCCTTCCGTGAAGCCCGCGTGACGCGACTTGAGCACGCGTCCGATGGCGCCGCCCACCATCGCTTCATTGAGCGGGGTTTGTCCTGCCAGCCGGGGCCGCATTGCCGGATCGACGGACATATAGATATTCTCCACCAAAAGTTCGCCGGCGGCCGGTTCCGCAACATCGGTATCTACCACCCCAAACTGCGCGAGGACGGGCAAGCCTTGCGGACGCTCGAGCAGATGCACTTCTTTGCTACGCATGCGGGACCTTCCTCCTGAACGCCGGATACGCGACTTTACCTCAGCGGGGGCTCGGCAAGCGGGGCGGAGCTTTACCCGGGCACCCATCGCATCGCGTCCTTCGGTAGACTTGGGCGTTGACTGCATCGGAGCGAGGGGGAAAATCACATGAACTCGATTGGCCACGTCTTCAAGATGGGATCCTGCACCGCGTTAGGGACACTTGCGTGGGTCTGCGGGTTGATATTGATGGGGCGCGCTGAACCTGCGTTCAGTGCATCGAGGCACTATTCCCTGCCGGCGACGGCTGAAAACGTTCAATGGGGTTGGTACGACCCCGCCGAGAAGCCCAAACTCACCATCCGCTCGGGCGACACGGTGTCCATCGAAACGCTCTCTCATTCGCTAGGGCAAATAAAACCCGGCGTGAGCCTGAATGAGATCATGAAGCTGCGCAGGGACAACGACGGCGGCGGTCCTCATTCGATCACCGGACCGATTTACGTCGAGGGAGCGGAACCCGGCGATACGCTGGAAGTTCGTATTCTCAAAATCGTTCCAAAGTCCGATGGCTTCAATTTCAATCTACCCGGCAAGGAGTTTCCGACCGTCGGGTTGCTGGCGTCGGAGTTTCCCGAGGGCTTCGTCCGTTTCTACAAATTGGACCTGGCCAAAATGGAGACCGAATTCAAACCATTCACGATGCGAAGGGCCGCACGAGCACGCTTCGGCCCTGGAAAAACGGCTCGAACATGGATCTCAACGAGCTGCAAGCGGGTTCAATCCTGTACCTTCCGGTGTTCCTCAAGGGAGGCTTGATCTGGACCGGTGATTCCCATTGCCGGCAAGGCAACGGCGAGGTCAATTTGACAGCCCTCGAGTGCGCCTACAAGGAAATTGAAATTCAGCCGGTCGTGCGTAAAGACTTGAAAACCGAATGGCCGTGGGCGGAAACGAAAACCGACTGGATCTTCATGGGTTATGACGAGGATTTGAATCAGGCAATGAAAATCGCAGTCGAACAGACGGTGCACTGGCTCTCCGCGCAGTCGATCGTCCCGATGAGCCGCGAAGAAGCTTACGCGCTCACCTCCATCGTGGGCGATTGTCGCGTCACCCAGGTTGTCGATATCCGCAAGGGCGTGCACTGCATGATCCCGAAGGCGGTTTTCCGCGCCAGGGCTCTACACGCAGAACGGCCGTAGATTGGTCGTTCGCTGCTACTCGCGCTGCGCCGGGTCAACCGCCTGTGCAGCTTCATCGTTATACTGCCGCGGATACAATCTGGCTTCAACCCAAGCGGGGGCAATGTCATGAACACATGCTGGAAATTGGCGGCCGTTGCCGGATACGCGCTGTTCCCCGCCCTGCTCCTGTCGCGCACGAGTTCAGCCGCCGAACCGCCAAGCGCCGCAGCGCCGGATCGCGGGGTTTGGCAGAAGCACGAATACTCCTTCGTCTTCCTGGGTTTTACGTCGACCTATTCCTGCGACGGTCTTGCGGACAAGCTCGAGATACTCCTGATTGCCGCGGGCGCCAAGCGCGACGCGAAATCGCGGCCCGGCGCATGCGCCTCCGACTTCGGCCGCCCGGACAAGTTCGCACGCGCCGATTTGACGTTCTACACTCTCGCGCCGCCCGCAAGCGACACGCCTGCAGACGCCACGCGAGTCGACGCCGTCTGGCGGCCGGTGTCGTTCGCCGATCACTCACCGCGCGAACTGAGCACCGGCGACTGTGAACTCATCGAGCAATTCCGCAACAGCGTGCTGCCGATGTTCACCACCCGCAATGTCGACGATCACACCACTTGCGTCCCGAATCAGCTTTCGGGATCGCTCATCAGTCTGCGATTTGAGTCGCTTGCCGCGGCACCGGGCGCCCCGCGGGCGCCGAGGTCTCGTCCGGGTGGATAGTAGGAGCCTGGCTCCTGGACCGCGTCACCGGTAAGGCGCGCGCGCTTCTTGCAACTCTCCATTTTTCGGCGCGGCGTGGCACTGCTCCTGACCGCGGTGCTGTGGAGTTGCGCACACGAGCCCCCGGCCGCCGAGCCGCCGCTGGCCGCCAGTCCGATTCAAACACGGGCAATGATTGAAAGATCGCTGCCGCGCTCCGCATCGGACCGGGCTGGGTGGGCCGCCGACATGTACGCGGCGTTTTCCGCGCTGGGAGTGGAGCCGACGCACGAAGCCGCGTGCGCCGTCATCGCAGTCACCGAGCAGGAGTCCGGATTCCAGGTCGACCCGGTGGTGGCGGGATTGCCGGCCATCGCGTGGCGGGAGATCGACAGCCGCGCCGATCGCGCGGGCGTGCCGCACGTGCTGGTGCATACCGCCTTGCAGCTGGCATCCCCCAACGGCCGCAGCTACAGCGATCGGATCGACCATGCGAGGACCGAAAAGGATCTCAGCGACATCTACGAAGACTTCATCGGCACAGTGCCGATGGGAAGGACTCTATTTGCGGAGCGAAACCCCATCCGCACTCGAGGACCGATGCAAGTCAATATCGCATTCGCCGAGCAATATGCGGCGGCCAGACCCTACCCGTATCCGGTGAAACTCAGTATCGCGGACGAGGTGTTCACGCGCCGCGGAAGCGTGTATTTCGGCACGGCGCACCTGTTGGCCTACCCCGCATCGTACGACGCTTACCTGTACCGATTTGCGGACTTCAACGCCGGCCAATACTCCAGCCGCAACGCCGCCTTTCAGCGCGCCGTCAGCAGCGCCTCAGGCATCCCGATCGCCGCCGACGGCGCACTGTTGCCGCACGACAAGGCCGGCAATGCGCCGGGAAGCACGGAACTGGCCGTACGCGCGTTGGCCAAGCGAATAAACATGGGGGACAGCGCCATCCATGGCGCCCTCGAGAAGGGCAGGTCCGCGGACTTCGAGCGAACGCCGCTCTATCAGAAGGTATTTGCCCTGGCCGAACAGGCCGAGGGACGGCCGCTGTCTCGCGCGGCGGTCCCGCGCATCGAATTGCATGGGCCGAAAATCGCCCGGCGCCTGACTACCGAGTGGTACGCGCGCCGCGTCGATCAACGCTTCCAGCGCTGCCTGGGCCAGTGATGGGGCCGTTCCGCGGCGTGCTGCGCCGTTCGCGCACGAACCGTTCGTCCGTTATCTCGATCACGGCGTGCATGCCGGTCGCGCCGATGTCCTTGCGCGGCTCGAAGCCCTGGTCGGCAAATCGATTCCGCTCGGCGGCGCTCACGCGCTTGACGCTCGGTTTGTCATAGTAGTCTGCCAAATAGCTCGCGACCGCTCCGGCAGCCATTTCTTCACTGAAGAAGCCCAGGCGTAGGGCATGCATGATGCGATCTTGCTCGATCCCCGCGACGCAGTACAGCCGGTAGACGCTGAAAATATCGAGGTTTGGCACGGTCTCCGAGTCGAAGGCTTCCTCGGACTGCGACAGTTGGATCGCGAACCAGCGCGTCGATGAGTCATCTTGCAGTTCCAGCGTGGTCAACGCGCGAACTGTTTGCGTGGTTTCGAGGCCGAGTTCAACCATGCTGACCTCCTCGACCGGACCAGGAGCCGATGCGCGTTCGGCCTCCCGCTGCAACTTGTGCTCGATACGCGCCGGCGCAATAGCCGCGGCCGGCGTAATTGCCGACGCAGGCGCGGGCGGTAAAAGCGCCCTCGGCACGGCAGAGGCACCCGAACTTGCGCCCATGAAACGACGCGACATGGTGGCTACTGCTGTCAGCAACGGGATCGATGGAGATACACTCAGCGCGTCAGCTTTGGCTTGCGCTTTCGATTTGGCTTGCGCTTCTGCCCTGGCCTGCGCTTCCGCTCTGGCTTGCGCTTCTGCCTTGGCCTGCGCTTCCGCTCTGGCTTGCGCTTCTGCCTTGGCCTGCGCTTCCGCTCTGGCTTGCGCCTCCGCTTTGGCTTGTGCCTCCGCTCTGGCTTGTGCTTCTGCCCTGGCCTGCGCTTCCGCTTTGGCTTGCGCCTCCGCCTTGGCTTGCGCCTCCGCCTTGGCTTGCGCTTCTGCCCTGGCCTGCGCCTCCGCCTTGGCTTGAGCCTCCGCTCTGGCTTGAGCCTCCGCTCTGGCTTGCGCCTCCGCTCTGGCTTGCGCTTCTGCTCTGGCCTGCGCTTCTGCCCTGGCCTGCGCTTCCGCTCTGGCCTGCGCTTGCGCTTCTGCCTTGGCCTGCGCTTCCGCTCTGGCTTGCGCTTCCGCTCTGGCTTGCGCTTCTGCCCTGGCTTGCGCTTCTGCCTTGGCCTGCGCCTCCGCTCTCGCCTCCGCTTTGGCCCTTGCTTCGGCCTTGGTCCGTGCTTCGGCCTTGGCCCTTGCGTCAGCCTTGGCCCTTGCATCAGCCTTGACCTTTGCTTCGGCTTTGGCCTTTGCATCAATCTTCGCCTGAATATCAGCCTTGGCTTTCGCCTCAGCCCTGGCCTTCGCCTCGATCTTTGCCTGGATGGGTGCCAGCACTCGCAAGTCGTCAGCATCCACCGTGGCCGTCAAGGCACCGGGATAGACATCTCGTACCGTTTGCAGAACCGCATCCGCTTCGTCCTCGGTGTCAAAAGGCCCGAGCCGTAGTCGAAAACGCATGCGTCGGTCCTCGGTACGCTGGACTTGATAGACATGCGCGTGCTCGAATTTGGCGAAGCCATTTGCCGGCAGGCTGATTGGTGCGGTCGAGGTACTGAGATTGATCACGAAGGGTCCCGGACCACCGAGACGAACCGTTTCCGGCAAAGGCGCGAATAAGTCATCAACGGTCAGATGCCAAATATCTCCGGTCGGTGGCGTATATATCGGCCTTGCCATGAATGTCTTTTCCACGAACGGTTGTGTGTCATAAGGATAGTGTCGAAGCACCTGCTTGGATACCGTGACCGGCGTCTCCTCATGGCGACAAAGTCGACGAAGTTCGATTTATGTCAAGCAGAGCGCAGCCGCAACCGCTGTCACACGTGCGTCGCCACGCGAAATCGCAGACGTTATGTTCACTGCCCGCCCTGGCCTGTCCGACGCGCGCAACGGCTCGACTACTTGGCCTTCGCCGCGTACACCTCGCGTCCGTCGAGGTAAGTCGCCATCACACGCGTGTCGTGCAGGTCGAACGGATCGATCGCGAAGACATCCCGGTCGAGCACGATGAAGTCGCCGCGCTTGCCGGCCTCGATGCTGCCGGTCGTGCGTTCCTGCTTGAGCGCGAACGCGGCGTTGATCGTATAGGCATCCACCATGTCCTGGAGCGACAAACTCTGTTCGGGCAGCAGCGCCGGCCGGCCTCGAGCCTCGGAGCGGGTGATGGCATGTTCCATCGCGGCGAAGGCATTGAAGCTGCTGACGCCCCAGTCGCTGCCGCCGGCGATCTTGGCGCCGGCGTCGCGCAGCGAGCGCGCCGGGTAGAGGTACCGGGAGCGCTCCGGACCGAGATATTTCACGGTTGCGCCTTCGACGTAGTCGTCGCGCTGCGCCCACAGCAACTGGAAATTGGCAGTCACCCCAAGTTCCTTGAAGCGTGGAAAATCCGCCGGATTGATCAGCTCCAGATGCGCAATCTGGCCACGGTTGTCCAATGCACCGTTGCGGCGCCTGGCTTCCGCGAACGCATCCAATGCCGATCGAACCGCCCGGTCGCCGATGGCGTGAATGTGCACCGTCAGTCCGGCCGCCTCCGCCGCGGTCACGATTTGATTCAAATTGTCCTGCGCGAAATACGAAGGGCCGCGATTGTGAGTCGGGCGGCCGTGGGCGTCGAGATAGGGCTCGATCAAGGCCGCAGTCTGCGACGGATACTCGATGACGCCGTCCGCAAAGATTTTCACCGCATCGGCGCGCAGAAAGTCGGGATCGATCGCCCACTTCGCGCGGAACTTCACCGCCTCGCCGATCAAAACCGCTGCGGGCTCGTGAAGATTCTTCAAATGAAACGAGCCGCGCACCCGCATGTTCAGCCGGTGAGCGTCATACAGGCGCTTGTAGATCTGCATCGTGTGGTCATCGACGGCGGCATCCTGCACCGAGGTGATGCCCGCGGCGCGCATGGAGTCGAAGGCCTCATCGAGTTGCGCGACCTCATGGTCGAGGCCGGGCTGAGGCTTAGCGGCCAGCGCCATCTCCGCGGCACTGTCGCGCAGGGTGCCCGTGACTCGGCCCGCCGCGTCGCGCTCGATGTGCCCGCCGGCGGGATCTTGGGTGGCGGCCGTGATGTGCGCGAGACTCAATGCCGGCGAGTTGGCCCAGACGGTATGTCCGTCCGAACCGCTGAGCAGCATCGGCCGGTCGGGCAGCATCGAGTCGAGGTCCGCCAAAGTCAGCGTCAGGCCGGACGGATTCACCATGACCACCTCGAACCACTCAGTGCGCTCTCCGGGCCGATCCTTGAGGCATCTGCGGACGCGGCTCTTGATGTCCGGAGGCGCGAGCGCCTTGTCGTCGAGGCTGCACTTGCCGAGATCCTGCGCGCTTTGCGCCGGATGCGTATGGGCATCGATGATTCCCGGCAGCACCACCCGGCCGTGAAGGTCGACGGTGCGGGTGCCGGGGCCCACGAACGCGCCCACGGCTTGATCCGTGCCCACGGCCACGATGGCCTTGCCGCGTATCGCCAGCGCCTGTGCAACGCCGCGGCCGGCATCCTCGGTATGGATCTTGCCGTGAAGCAGTACGAGGTCGGCCGGCACGGGTGCCGCGGCGGCGGCAAATCCCAGCGAAATCCCCCACAAGACGCCCAACACATGGCGGGTCATCATGGTTTAGCCTCCCCGGACCGGCCGCGCAAAACCGACGACTTCCGCGGCGATCACATCGAGCATCTGCGCAATGCGTGGTACCCGGCAAGTACCGTCTTCGTCGAATACCTCTTCCGCCGAATTGATGGCGGCGCCGAGCGGTGTCGGCCAACCGCGCAGCGCGTGCACGATGTCGCGCAAGGCGCCCAAGGTGTTCACCGCCGCGGGCCATCCACCGGCGGTGGCGATGCAGCCGACGGCGCGGCCGCTGAAGTAAGGCCGCACATCCGTGCGTAAGTCTTCGGCGTAGTCTAGCGCATTTTTCACGAGGCCCGAGATGCTGCCGTGATAACCCGGCGATCCCAAAATGATGCCGTCGGCCAGTGCGAGCTCGGCCACCAGAGCGCGGGCTGCATCGCTGCGTTCCGGATTGTCCGGCTGGTAGATCGGCAGTTGCAGCGAGGAGCCGCTGATGAGTTTGGTTCGGGCTCCCGCGCGTTGCGCTGCGCTCAGCACATGCCGCATGGCGCGTTCGGTCGAAGAATTGGCGCGCAAGGTTCCGCCGACGGCGACGATGTAAGGTGAACTCAAAGGTACCCCGGTGTATCGACGTAGGACGATGCTACACGGAATCAGTGCCGCCGATCAGTGAGCGGGGTCCGCTCCCCGCGCGGCAAACGGCGGCTTGGCAAGCCAGATGAAGGGTATCAACAGCAGATACATCCACCCAAGTACATGGAACACGTCGTTGACGCCCAGGGTCATTGCCTGGCTGCCGATGACCCGGTCCACGTATTGAAGGGCGGCCGTGCCCGTGACGCCGTGGCTGCTCAGCTGGGCCTGGTACTCGGTCCAGGCGCCGGCCGAGCTGCGAACATGTTCCGTCAGCACCGCATGGTGATAATCGGTACGCCGGTTCCACATGAACACGGTCAACGCCGTGGCGATGCTGCCGGACATGGTGCGCACAAAATTGTTCAAGCCCGAGGCGGAGGCCAATTCGCTCGGCGGCACGCCGGACAGCATCATCTGATTCAGCGGCAAAAAGAAAAACGCAATGCCCAGTCCCTGCAGGAACCGCGGCGTGGCGAATTGGATGAAGCTGGCGGTTTCATTCAAGGTTGCGGTCCAGAAGACCGCGATCCCGAATATGCAGAACGCAAAGCTCACCGCGAGGCGCAAATTCAATCGGCTCATATTGCGCCCGACCAGGGGCGCCGCCACCAGGGTCAATAGTCCCACCGGCGCGACGGCAAGACCGGCCCACGTCGCCGTGTAGCCCACCGTGGTTTGCAGCCAGAGCGGAAAGATGATGTTGACGCCGGTGAATGCGAAAAACGCCACGCCGATGACGAACGTGGCCACGCGGAAATTGCGGCGGCGGAACAAATGCAGATCGATGACCGGGTGGTTATCGGTGAGCTCCCACGGAATCAGGAACGTCAGGCTGACCAACGAAACGGCGGCCGCCGCGCTGATGACGGGCGAATTGAACCAGTCCTTCTCGTTGCCGTTGTCGAGCATGAATTGCAGGCTGCCGACGCCGATGACCAGCAAGATGAGCCCGATGACGTCGATGGGCTGTCTCACCCGGGCCGATTCGCGTTTGCGCAGGATCGACCAGCTGGCGGCCGCAGAAAACGCGCCCACCGGCAAGTTGATGTAGAACAGCCACGGCCATGACAAATTATCCGTGATCCAACCGCCGATGATGGGACCGCAAATGGGCGCGGTGATGATCACCATGGCCCACAAGGCGATCGCCATGCCGCGCCGCTCGATCGGATAATTGCGCAGCAGCGTGGCCTGCGCCACCGACATCATGGGCCCGGATACCAACCCCTGAATGAGCCGCGCGCCGACCAGCATGGGCAGGCTGGTGGCCATCCCGCACACGGCCGAGAAGCACATGAACAATAAAACAGACGTGACAAAGGTCCTGACTTCGCCGAAACGCCGGGCAATCCAGCCGCTCAAGGGCTGCATGATCGCGGCGGCGAGCATGTACGAACTGATCGTCCAGGTCCCCTCCGAAGTGCTGACCCCCAGGCTGCCGGAGATGGCGGGCACGGAGACGTTGACAATGGTCATGTCAAGAATCTCCATGAACCCGGCGGTCGCAATGGCGGCTGTCAGGAACAGCAGCTTGCCGCCGCGCAACGGCGGATACTCGGGCGCCGCGGCGGGCCGGGTGAGCTCAGCCATGACGGGGTTCGCCGGGAGCCAGGCCGGGAGCCTGTCTAGCGATCCGGCCCAAGATTGCGGCGCACGACGGCGTCGGCTTCGGCGCCGGCCCTTTGCAGATCCTGCACGTAGACCTGGGTATCGCCCACCGGCGTGTCGTTCGCATTCGGCGCCAGCACCGGTCCGTCGCGGGTCGTCGTGTCGACCGTGACGGTGGCCGACAGGCCGACCCGAAGCGGCGACTTCACGAGATCGGCATCGTCGATTTGAATGCGCACCGGCACGCGCTGCACGACTTTGATCCAATTCCCCGACGCGTTTTGCGCCGGCAGCAAAGAGAACGCGGCGCCGGTACCCGCCGACATTCCCTTGACGTGTCCGTGGAAAATATAGGACCCGCCGTACAGATCGCTGCGAACCTGAGCCGGCTGTCCGATCCGCAGGTGCCGCAATTGCACTTCCTTGAAATTCGCATCCACCCACAAGGAGTTCAGCGGGACCACGGTCATGAGCGCCTGTCCCGCCTGGATGTGCTGGCCCAATTGGACGCTGCGCTCCGCCACATACCCCGTGACCGGCGCGACGACGGCATTGCGCTGCGCGGCGATCCACGCGTCGCGATACGCCGCCTTGGCTTGCAGTACCGCCGGATTGTCCGCCACCGGCGTGCCGTCGACCAAGGCATGCGCGGCGGTGGCCTGGCGCACCGCTTGGGTCAACGCGGCCCGCGCCAGTTCGACGCCTTCGCGTGCATGCCGCACTTCTTCGGGAGCAATGGCGTGGTCGGCCAGCAGGGGTTCGCGTTTGGCAAGGTCGGCCGCCGCTCGCGCCAGCTCCAGTTTGCGCGTGTCGATGAGCGAGTCGAACTGATCCGCATTCGATTTCTCCTGGCGCACCTGGCGGACGGTTTGCGCCAGCGCGCTGGCCGTGCGGCTCAAGCCGGTTTCCGCATCGACCGGATCGAGGCGCACCAGCACCTGGCCCGCCTTGACCAGCTGAGTGTCATCGGCGAGGACGGCAATCACCGTGCCGGGAATCTGCGCCGAGATCACCACTCTGTTGCCGTTCACATAGGCGTCGTCGGTCTGCTCGCGCTGGGACAGCACCAACACCCAGTACGCCGCCCATAGCGCGCCCAAGACGATGAATATCACCGCGATGAGAATGAGGATGTTGCGCCGCTTATCCGTGGGCGCGGCGGCGGGCGGGGGTGCGGCAGGTTCAACGTTTGCGTTCATGGTGTCGTGGTCGTGGCAATCGAGTGGGAATTCGCGAGTTTTTGCGGGCTCTCGTAGCCGCCGCCGAGGGCGCGCTGCAGGGCGATATCCGCCGAGAGGGCCGCCGCATCGAGCTGCAGCAGCGCATCGCGCTGTTCGATCCAGGATTCCGTGGCCGTGAGCTCGGGCCTCCAATCCGTGATCTCCTGGCGCACGCGAGCCGACGCGCTGCTTCGCAGCTGACGCGCGGCGTCGACTTCGATCGCGCGCTGCGTCCGCTGTGCCGCTATCTGCGCTCGGGTCGATGCTTGCGTTGCCACGTCGCGCGCCGCACCGACCAGGGTGTCCTGATAATTTGCCACGGCGGAATCGATCGCGGCCTGACCGGCGCCGTAGCGCGCCTTGAGTCGACCGGCATCGAATATGGGCAAATGAATGGCCGCCGCGGCCTGCGGCACCCGGCTGCCGTATTCCAGCAATTTGCCGACATCGATGCTCGACAGGCCCAGCAAGGCGTTGATGGTCACATCCGGGAAGAAATCGGCGCGGGCAGAATCCAGATTCCTTTCCGCAGCCTCCACGCGCCAGCGGCTGGCCGTGATGTCCGCGCGGCGCGACATCAGGTCGATTTTGACGTCATCGGGCAGATTGCCGGAAACCGCCGGCAGAGGTTTTGCCTGCAGCGCCGGCAATTCCGCGGTGGAACGGCCGACCAAGGCGGCGAGCTCGACGAGGCGCAGCTTCGACGAGCCGTCCAGCGCCGCGATCCGTTCACGTGCGGCGGCCAGCGCCAGGTCGGAGCGATCCGTGTTGTCGGCGGGATCCAACTCGGCCCTGACGCGCGCGGTGGCAATTGCGCCCTCGCGTTTCACGATGTCCTCGTATTCATGCGCGAGGGCGACGCGGCTCTGGTCCGCCTGCCAGCCAAA
>Ga0210408_10001857_pt1 | contig 21386 bp, 17 predicted proteins | sample IncBWH4MmetaG_FD_155471 | JGI IMG/M metagenome (GOLD analysis project Ga0210408, IMG submission 155471) | Forest soil microbial communities from Barre Woods Harvard Forest LTER site, Petersham, Massachusetts, United States - Inc-BW-H-4-M | ecosystem: Environmental > Terrestrial > Soil >...
AAACCCATGATGGGACCGGGGGGCTGGCTCCTGGGCACCCTGCTCGACCAGTGGCAGCTTGGGCTACCTTCGGACAGACCGCATATTTATGCATCGCTGCGATCGGGGCGAACGTCCGGTCATGCCGCGGACAGCGTGGGGTGTTATGGGCATGGCGCGAGACCTTCCGTACGCGCATGATCAGTCGGCGGCCGCCGATTTTGCCTGCCGGGGACGGGACTGACGGAGCTCAGGTGGCGCCGAGCACTTGGGCCGCGGTGGCGGCGAGCTTGCCAGTGTCTGCCGGACCGGAGGTATCGACCACGACAGCAGGGCCGAGCCCGGGCGGGCGCGATGGTTCACCCCGCAGCTCTTGGTCGCTGCGGGCGCCATCAAGGTGGCCGGCACGACGGTGGCCGGTGCGGGCCCGGTACCGGGCCCTGGCCCGATCCAGCGCGACGGTGCAGTGCACCTCGTTGAGCCGGCCGGGAAAGCGTGCGCGCTAGCGGCAGCGCATAGCCGGACCCAGGTGCTGTCCTGCACCGCCCCGGGGCAGGTACGGGCGGTGCGCAGCATGGCCAGCACGGCGGCCCTGCCGGGGCGCTGGGGGGCGGCTGCTGTTCCTGGCCGGCCCAGGCCCTCCACGAGGGCTTCGTTAATCTCGTCTTTGGCCGGGAGCGGCAGGCCCGGCTCGGCGGCGAGCGCTGCGGCCAGGGTGCTCTTGCCCGATCCCGGCCGGCCGGCTGCGAGCACGAACCAGCCATGAGCTGGCTGGGACCGGCTGCCGGGCATCGTCACAGCTCGCTCGCTATCCAGCCAGGCTCTGCCGGTACGAACCGCGCCGTCGTCCGGCTATGGTTCGATGTCTGCTACTGCTGGCTGCTGCGTTCCGTTGCGCCGGTCCGGGCGGGGAGCGGTGATGATGTCTGATCGGAGACGGCTGAGTGCATCGATGCGCGCGCCGGCCAGCGATGGGTTGCCGGTCAGCTCAGCGCCCCGGACGGGAACGGTCCGGGGAAGGCGCGCGGTGCCGGCAGCGATGGTTTCCAGGATGACCGGGCGGCTGCCCCATGAGCCGCCGATGATGATGAGTTCGGGGTCGCTGAGCGCCACGATGGCGGCGAGTATGCCGCTGACGGCCTGGCTGAGGGCGTGGCGTGTGGCCGCCGCCTGTGGCTCGGGACCGGTAGCGGCGGTGAGCAGGCGCTCCGTGTCGATGGCCGTGGACCCGGTTTGCCTCAGGCCGAGTTCGCTGAATACCTCGATGAAAGGCAGTGCCTGGCCGCGCGGACCGGTGGTGGTGAGGTGAGCGACCTCGCCGGCGAGACCGGTGTGCCCGCGCCGGACCCGGCCGTCGCTGATGATGGCGCAGCCCAGTCCCTGGCCGAGGAACAGGTACGCGAAGTCGTCCAGTGCTGCCGCGCGAGCCCGGTCGCGTTCGGCTTGCGCCGCCCAGTTCACGTCGTTGTCGACGGTGACCGGCCCGTCGACGTGCGGCGCCAGGGTCTGGGCGGGATCGAGTTCACCGAGCAGGAACGGCGCGTCAGGCAGGTGGACCGTCCGGCCGGTGGTGCGGTCCACCGGGTCGGCGGCACTGACAACCGCGAGGCGGGGGGCCAGCCCGGTGTCGCGGCGGGTTTTCTCAGCGGCGGTCCGCAGCGCTGCGGCGACCTGCAGGGGCCGGGCTGGCCTGCTGATCGTCTCCTGCGCCCGCGCGACCGTTCCGCCGTGGGCATCGATACACTCGGCGACGATCCCGTCCGGCGCGATGCTGACCGCCAGGGCGACGCCGACGCTGCCGGCCAGGGCGTAGTACGACCCGACCCGGCCGCGGCCGCGTCCGCCGGCGGACCGCTGGCCGGTGTCCGCCACCAATCCGGCATCGACCAGCCTGCGCACGCTCTCGCCCACGGTCGGTTTCGAGATGCCGGTCTCAGCGGCCAGTTCGGCCCGCGTCAGCCGCTGCTGCCGCATCAGTGCCCGCAGGACATGCTCGTCGGTCAGGGTACGCAGCAGCTCCAGCGAAGGCTTGGCAGGATTCACGCAACCATTCTAGGCAGGAGCCTTGACTAGAAAATCGGCACCGCCTACGGTTCTTGTAAGTAAGGAGAGCTGACTAGAAGGAGCGCCCCATGCCCACCCGTTCGGTGCCGCGAACCGCCCCGCCGCCCCCGCTGCCGCACTGGGAACGGACTCCGGCGGATCTCCCGGACGCCATCAGGCAGACCAAGGCGGCACTCCGGGCTCGTATCGCCGCGTCGGGCCGCACCGTCGAGGAAGTCTTCGCCGTGGTGCAGGACCAGATCGAGCACGAGGTCGGCGAGATCACCGCCGCGCGAGAGCGCGGTGAGATGATCTGGCCCGTCATCGACTACGCGGACATCGAGGCCGGGACAGTCCCGGCCGGGGCGCAGGACCGGCTGCGCAGACGCGGCTGCCTGGTCGTGCGCGGACACTTCGACCGGGAACAGGCCCTGAACTGGGAGCGCGCCATCGTCGACTACACCGAGAGCAACGAGTTCTTCGAGAACTACCGCGGCCCCGGCGATGACTTCTTCGGCAGCGTGGGCTCCAGGCCGGAGATCTACCCCATCTACTGGTCGCCCGCCCAGATGCAGGCCCGGCAAAGTGACCGGATGGCGCGGGTGCAGGCGTTCCTCAACAGCTTCTGGAAGCACGAGTCCGGCGGCGTACAGTGGTTCGACCCCGGGCGGGACTCCCTGTACCCGGATCGCATCCGCCGCCGCCCGCCCGGCGCCGACTCGGCCGGCCTCGGCAGCCACCTCGACCCCGGCACCCTCGACCTGTGGATGACCCGGGCCTGCCAGAATGCCTTCCGCCACCTGTTCGACGGCACCGTCGAGCACTACGACCCCTGGGACGCCGCCTACCGCACCGCCGGACCCCAGTACCCCGGCACCACGATGTGCTCGGCCTTCCGCACCTTCCAGGGCTGGACCGCCCTGTCCGACATGGCCCGCGACCAGGGCGTCCTGCACACGGTCCCGATCCCCGGCGCCATGGCCTACCTCATGCTGCGCCCGCTGCTCGCCGACGTACCCGACGACGACATGTGCGGCGTCACCGTCAACCAGGTCTTCCCCGCCAGCCGCACCTGGCACTCTCCGCTCCTGCAGGCCCTGACCGGCATCCCCGACATCCGCGCCGGAGACTCCGTCTGGTGGCACTGCGACATGATCCACAGCGTCGCCCCGGTCAAGAACCAGCAAGGCTGGGGCAACGTCATGTACATCCCGGCCGCTCCCTGGTGCCCCCGCAACGAGCAGTACGCGGCCAAAGTCCGGGACGCCTTCCTCACCGGCTCCAGCCCCAGCGACTTCCCCGCAGAACACTACGAACGCGGCTGGGCCAACCGCTTCCAGCCCCACGAGCTCAACGACACCGGCCGACGCGGCCTCGGCCTCAACTGAACGCCACAACCAGCCAGCTCGCCGGCCTATGCGCCCGCGCCGATACGCTCGGCCCCAGAGACTACGACGCTTGCCGGGTGGGGCGCACAGATTCCGTCGATCCGGCTATGGACCTCCAGTCGACTGCGGGAGATCACTCTCTCATAGCCGCCGACAAGGTCTTCCTGGATTGCCGAGGTGCGCTGGCGTCCCCGTCCGTCGTGCCTGCCGCACGGAGGCCGTCCCCCTGGCGGTGGGGCTGATCGAGGGTCACGGCGCAGGGGGTGAACGGGAGCCCGGCCCCGGTGCCCGGATGCCGCCGGGCCCGAGGACCGGGCTCCGGGATGGCCGGGCTGCCGGCCGGGTGCCTGCGGTCCCCGGGCGATCCGGGGCCGGGAGGCCGACGCCAGCCCGGAATCATCGAGCAGGCCGGGTTCCGGCAGGCGGCCGGACACCCGTGAACGTCGCGGTGGAGCCGGCCGTTGCGGCCCCGGGTCGCCGGGTACAGGAGGGTGCGGCTGCCCGGTGCGTCGCGCCCGGTCGTGCCATCACGCTGAGTGATACGTGAGGTCAGGGAGAACGCGCACACTCCCGCCGATCTGCGCGGCTGGGAGTGCGATACCAGTGTTCTGGCATGTCATCCACAATCGGAAGTTCTGTGTCTATGAGCTCGTATCGCCATGGCCGCAAGAGGTAAGTTGAAAGGAGTTCAGCCTGGCTGATTTCGATGCAGATAGGATGGTTTCACGCAAAGTCTTCCCGCAGGCGGTTCACTTAATGACTGCCCGGGGAGTCCGATAAATGGGTTCTGTTAAATGCTTGCTAGATCCAGGATCCGCTCGCCAGCGTGGTGCGGGAGGCCTCCGTGCACGAAACGTATCGGCGGGAAATCCGCCTGTGCATGTATATAGTCCGACTCGCACTGCATTCTGGCGGGATCTCAGCTTAGGAGTCCGCTGGCTGACGGCTAGCGCACGATGTCGTCTACCGGGTAGCCGCCGCGTGCAGTTCGGGACTTGATCGTCATCGAGGGTGACCGGTGGACTGGCGATCCGCCGATCTCAGGTACATTTCCCAGAAACACTCGGGCAGTGCCAGCCTTGCGAGGCTCCAGTGAAATCGTCCCGGTCACTGGCGCTTGTCGTACTGATTGCTGCGCGGTTGTGCGTACTCCCCAAGCCAGTGGGCGTGCTGGGGCATATAAGCTTAAGAGTTTGGCGACGGCAGCAACCATGCGGGAGGTCGTGGCTGATGGCAGGCGGGACGAAGCAGACGGGATTCGTTGCCTGGCTGGCGACCTTCGTGGTGCCTCCGGCGGTGGCTGGCGGGCTGGGGCTGCGGTTTGTTGCCCACCACCCGGGATCGGCCGTTGTCATCGTCGTGGCGTACGAAGCAGTGGTAGCGGTCGGTGGGTTCTTCGCCGTTATTGCGCGCGATGTAACGTCACGCTGGCAGGCGCGTTTTGCCGACAGGATCGACCTTTTCCTCCAGCGTAAGGCTGCGCGATTTGAGCGACGGTATCGCGAGTTCGTGCTCGGGAGCCTTCGGTTCATGGACCACAAGGGCCTGGCAACAGTCGGGCCGTTTACCCCTGAGCTCGACGCTGTCTTCGTGAACGTCAGCCTGGTCCCGCGCCCGCCGCAGCAGATCGGGCCTGGAGTCCTTCCTGGCCTATCCGATGACCGAGCTAGGCACCGCGCCCTGGGTGATTTCCTCGGCCGCGAGAAGCCTGCCGTCCTGGCGGTGCTGGGCAGTCCGGGCAGCGGCAAGACCACGCTGCTCAGGCATGCCGCCCGCCAGGCTTGTCTGCGAAAGCGCTCGCGCAGGGACAAAACGAACTATGTGCGCGACATCCCGATCCTCCTGTACCTGCGCGACCACGCGGACGCCATTGCCGCCGAGCTGACCGTCTCGGTGGGCACCTTGCTGCGGACGACACTCGGCGCGGTGGGCGCAGAGGAGCCCCCGGGATGGTTTGAGCAGCAGCTGCGCGCCGGGCGGTGCCTGGTCCTGCTCGATGGCCTTGACGAAGTTGCCCGGAAGGACGATCGCGCCAAGGTGTCGGCGTGGGCTGAAGGCCAACTCCGGCAGTATCCCGGCAACGACTTCGTCATCAGTTCCCGTCCGCAGGGCTACCAATCCGCCCCGGTTGAAGGCGCCGCCATCGTCCAGGTGTGCGCCTTCACTGCCGGCCAGGCCGAGGCATTCGTCCGAGGCTGGTACCGCGCAGTCGAGCGGCACAGCACCGGGAGCATCGGCCCCGAGGTCGAGAAACTCGCAGAAAAGGGCGCCGACGATCTACTGCAGCGTATCGAACAGGCGCCCGCGCTGTACGACCTGACTGTTAACCCCCTGCTACTGACGATGATCGCCAACGTACACCGGTACCGGGAGGGTTATTCGAAACCCCGGCAAATGATCTCTGATTGCGTCCCGCCCCATGCCTCTCCACCCAACTTGCCGGATGCCGGCGTGTCGAGTCAACAACGGCTTCTCCAATCGCTACAAAAGGAGGTTCTCACACGACCTTCGCAGCGAGGAGAAGCCGTTGCGCTACCAGCGTACTCTCGGGCTGGACGCCGAACAACTCGAAGAACTCCATATGCGTATCGAGGATATCCTGCCCGAGCCCTGGGATAAGGGAACCGGCCGCCCGAAGAAACTCACGCTGCGACAGGCGATCGCGGTCACGCTTATGTATAACCGGCAGAATATCCCGGAGGAAGTTATCGGCGATATATTCGGTGTTTCGCAGAGCGTGGTCTCGAACGTGATTACCACTCTCACGCCGTTGATCGCCGATGCCACCGAGGAGTTCCGGCCTGATACCGACGAGGCCAAGCAGGCGACGAAGGGACGCCTGGCGCTGGTAGACGGCACGTTGTGGCCATGCTGGTCCTGGGAGATCGCACGGGAGCTATGGGCGGGGAAATATGGCACGACCGGCCATGGCGGGCTCGTTATCAGCGATGAATACGGGAACATTATCTTCGTGACGGAACCGGTCCCCGGATGTGACCATGACATGACGAAGCTGGAGGGTGACGCGAAAGAGATCCTGGATACAGCCGGCGCGGTTGTGGCGGATAAGGGCTTTCAAGGTTCAGGGTACGTAACGCCGGTGAAGAAGCCGACAGACCGGGAGCTCTATGTCCGGGAGCACGAGTACAATGCACAGGTCAGTTCTATTCGTGCTCCTATTGAGCGGGCGGTTGCGCATCTCAAGACCTGGAAGGTCCTCTTCACGGATTACCGCCGACCGCTTCGCACTTTCTCCGACTCATTTAGAGCCGTGATTAGCCTGTATTTCTTCGAATTGAGTTTCAGATAACCCTCCGGGGCGCCCTTCCTGGCAGCCGCGCGGATCTGTATGCGGAGATCTGCCAGGTGATGCTCTGGCGCCGGCAGGACGCGAAGAATCTTGCCCAGCCGATTGGCGGCGACAAGAAGGAGGCCATCCTCCGCGGCCTCGCCTACACGATGATGAAGAGCCGCGTTGCCGACCTGAGCCGCGCTGACGTCCTTCATGCAATCCAGCCGACACTGCGACGCATGTCGCGCAGCGTTACCGCGGATGGCTTCCTTGCGGATGTCAGCTCCAACGGCCTGCTCATGGAGCGCGAGACCGGCCAGCACGCCTTTGCCCATAAGACATTTCAGGAATACCTCGCGGCCGCGCACATCCGGGAAAATGGCCTCGTCGGCGATCTAGCGGAGACGGTCAACGACGACTGGTGGGCGGAGACGACACTGCTCTTCGCGGCAACGTCTAATGCTGACCGCGTGGTCCAAGCATGCTTGGACGCGAACTCCGCGGCGGCTCTCGCCCTCGCCCTCGATTGCACCGAACAGGACAGCGACGTCGACCCGGACCTGCGCCGGCGCGTCAACGATCTTGTCATCTCCGCCGCCAAACCCGATGCTGAGCAAGAGCGCCGCCGCTTGTTCGCCGGCATCCTGCTCAGCAGGCACATGCGTCAGCGCGAGCGGATGACCACGGGCGTCCAGGTTTGCACGCGACCTATCCCGGCCGATATCTACCGGCTGTTCCTAGCAGACACGCAGACGCCCGAACCGGATGCGCCCCTGGCGGAGTCGGGGATCGCGGTGGGCATGCGCAGCAGCGACGCAGCCGCATTCGCCCAGTGGGCCATCGCCGTGTCTGGTGGACAGCAAAGCTATCGCCTGCCGCTGGTCGCCGAGCTGAGCGAACTCGCCGCCCGGCACCGCATCCCCTCACTGCCAGATGGCCGTCCCCCATGCCCTTGGGTCCATGCCGACGAGGCACCATCACAGTCCCTTCCCTTGCTGTGGTTTGCTCCGGGGACGTCTGACCCCTATGAACTAAACAATGTGACACTGGCGGATGCCGGCAAGCTCGACGCGGCCAGGGCAGCATTCATGCTGACTGGGGTGCTGCTCCGGTCACGCTTGCAGATTCGTGCCCTCGTCCTCGCCTTCGACCTCGACCTCGACCTCGCCCGTGACCTTGCCCGCACCCTGGACCGCCACCGCGATCGCGCCCGTGCCCTCGTCCTCGCCCGCGATCTCGCCCTCGCCCGTAATCGCGCCCTAGCCCGCGAGCTTGCCCGCGACCTCGACCGCGATCTCGACCTCGACCTCGACCGAGACATGGACCTCGCCTTTGCCCGCGATCGCGATCTCGCCTGCGAGTTCGCTCGCGACCTTGCCTATGACCTCAACCTCGCCTGCGATCGCGTTCGCGACCCTGACCTAGCCCGTAATCGCGCCCTCGCTCGCGACCTTGCCCTCGACCTCGAGCGCGACGTCGACCTTGCCCTCGATCGCGACCTTGCCCTCGCCCGCGACCTCGACCACGATGTCGATCTCGCCCGGGCCCTCATCGGCGATCGCGCCCGAGACCTCGACCTCAGCCTCGCTCGCGACCTCGCCATCGCGATCGACGAAACCGTCAATCGCTATTTGTCGTCCGGGACTAGTCATGCCCTCAATCAGCCGATACTCGATACGACCTGCCGTTTTTTCCTAGGCCAGGCATTCTCGGATGCGATAACTGAAGTCCTTCGCAGTGACGACCGGCCAGACAAGTGGACTGCCCGGTTCGCTGCGGCATTTATCGAAGCCACGGGAGCTGGAAAGGCTGGGCATCTTACGGCAGATCCGGCGACCATGGAGGCGACGCTGCAGGATGCGGTGACAAAGCTGGCCGATGCCCTTAACGAGAAATTGGCTGACCTAGCTAAGGTGACCTCGTGGCATTCTGCCATGGCCAAGCGACTCCGTCATAACGCCGGGCCGGTGTTCGCTCGTACCGAGCGGCCGACGTTGGAGAAGGCCTGCGCCATCAGGATGGCAGCACTCTGCCTGGCTGCTGAAGCCGACGGAATGGAATGCAAGGATATCGGTGGCCAGTTCCGCCAGGTGGCGGCAAGCATCACCTCCTTCAACACCAGGCAACGGACAAACGACAGGCCGACCAGGTGATCATGCTCGCCGTAGAGTGATCGCCGGTCGCCTGAAAGGCCTGCCTGTCGCGAGAGCACGGCTGAGGAAGGTATTCAGGTCGACGGAGTAGCAACGGACTCATAACCCAATGCCGTTTAGCGCTTGCAGATTATTAACGCGCGGCTTTCGTTCCCGGGATAAGAGTGATGTCGTGTCTTGCGGCGAACGCGGTGAGCTCGGCGAGGGTCGTGACTTGCATCCCGGCTGGCTGGATTACATGCCGGCGCTGGTCCAGGAGCGGCCGGATCTGGCGCTCGGCCTTGGCGATGGTGCCGTTGACGACGCCGAACAGCTCGGCAAGGACGCGTCGCGGCATGCGGAAGCGTGCCCGCAAGATGGTGGCCAGGATCATCTCGGGCAGGGTGAGCGCGGCCGGGTACCCGCCGGCGGGCTTGCGGCTGGCGGGGCCGCCGCGCGCGATGTGCAGCCCGGCTTCGCGGTGGGCCTGGTAGGGGATGACCAGCGCGCCGGTCAGCTGGGTCCAGTCCGCGGGCGGCATCCCGGTGAGGGCGGGGTGGGCCCAGCCGGCGCTGTCGCGGCGGGCGGCCCGGGCCGCGGCAGGCGCGGGGCTGCCGGGCGGACGCGGGCTTTCCGGGCGCAGGGTGTAGTTCCACTCGCCGTGCCAGTCGTGCCGGTCCAGCGGGAGGCCGCCCATCTGCTCGTCGCTGACCTTGACGCCGGTGTCGTAGCTGCCGGGGTCGAGCTCGGCGCGGACGGTCAGGCCGGTGCGGGTGGTGGTGGCGGCGATCGTGTTGACGATGACCTCATGGCTGGTCAGCGGCCGGCCGCGCCAGTTCATCGTGATGCGGGAGAACAGCCGGTGCTCGATCCGGTTCCATTTCGATGTCCCTGGGCAATGCCGTTGCTTGACTAACTGAACTATCGCGGGATGGAGCGTGAGCACCTTGGCGGCCACCCGGCGGGTGGGGCGGCGGATCTGGCCTGCTGTGCGGAAGGAGTACTTCGAGGCCGGGCGCTTGAGGGCCCGGTCGGCTTCCCGCAGGCGCCTGATGCCGTTGTCGAGCTTGCGGCGGACCTTCGCGGCCATCGTGACCATGAGCTGCTTGATCTGCACCGATGTCTGCGCGGACTGGCGGATGACGCTGCGCCGCACGTGCTTGAGGACCTTGACGAAGGAGATCCGGTCCGGGTCGATCCGCTCCCCGGCGGCCAGCCGCATGATGATCCGGGTCAGGCAGTGGTGCACCGCCAGGTGCGCCCATATCTCCTGGCGCACCAGCTCCGGGTCCGCGGACCGCAAGATCTCCTGCGGGCCGCGCTGGAACGTCTTGACCTGCCGGAAGGAACCTTCGCCTTCCCAGCGCTCCTGGTAGAGGGCGGCGAGCTCGCCGGCGGGGAAGGCCACCGGATCCAGCAGGTCCGTCAGCAGCCTGATGACCCCGCCTCCGTCGACGCGGTACTCGATCACCCGCACCACGACCCCGCCGGGATGCGCCCCTTTCTGCCCGGCCAGGTTCATCCGCGCCAGGTACGTCCCGTCGCCCAGGACCTGCACCGGGCGGCGGGCCACGCCGGACCGCGCCCGGATCAGCAGGCGCGACCCGGCCTGCGTATACGCCTTCCACAGCGCCACCCCGGGAAAGCCGCGGTCCATGATCACCAGCATCCCGGCCGCGCGGCCGGCCATCGCGATCGCCAGCTCCGGCTCCCCGCCGCCGTACCCGCCCACGTTGGCGTCGACCGGGGAGTGCGTCCCGGTCTCGGTCAGCGTCACCACCCTGGCCTGGGGAAATCCCGCCGGCTGACCCCTAGCGTCCACCGGGCCGCCGAACGCGGCCCGATTCACCTCCGTGTCCGGCACGTCCAGCACGAACCCGTCCACCGCGGCCACCCGCATCTCCCGCCAGAACGCCCCTGCCAGGCCGGCCGGGGCCACCGGCCCGGCCAGCCGGCGGAACACCGCCTCGATCACCCCCGCCCCCAGCCGCTGCCGGGCCCGGGTGAACGAGGACCTGGCCGGGATCGCCTCGTCCATCCCCTCCAGCGCTCCCACCAGGTTCTCCGCGACATCGTCATAGGAGTCCTGCTGGAACAGGGCAAGGGCGAGCACGTAATAGACCATGAACCGGGCAGGAAGCGCCCCCGGCCTCTGGTCCCGCGTGCCGCACTCCGCCAGGACTTCGTCCACCAGCTCGGCAGTCACCCACTCGGTGAGCAGGCCCAACCGCACGTCATCAGCTAACCCGATCCACGGATGCATACCCAGCATCATGCATCCACGGCTGCCAACTCACGATAGTTGGCAGATGACAAGCAACGGCATTGGGTGACCAGGCGGCGGTGCCAGGCCAGCCGGGTTCCCGGTGTGACCAGGCGCTGCCCGCGGAGCCCGGCGGGCAGTAGCCGAGTCAAGGCCGCCAGGATCGCGCGGTCGGCCCAGTCCGGATGGGGCCGGCCCACCTGACGGCGCAGCACCATCACTTCATGGCGCAACACCAAGATCTCCGCGTTCTTCGAGGCCTGGCTCTGGCACAGCAGGACCAGCCAGCCGAACACCCGGCCCATGATCAGATACAGCAGACGGATAGGCACGAACCGCGATCCTGCCTCACCCCGCCGACGCCAGCAAATCGCAGCTCAACGGCCGCGCGCCGAGTTCTGAAGCGGTACAAGGTGAGCAGGCGCTTGTCCGCCCCCGCGGCCCCGGCCTGCATACGCGCGACGTCCCGCACGGTTACCGCAGCCACGCCGACCAGGTGCTCGGCCGCATACTGGTCGTGGACCTTGGTGAACTCCCCGGCCACGACGGCCGGGTCCACGACGAGCGCGCCCGGCCGGGTGCGCAGGATCCGCTCGACGCAGCCGCGGCCGTTCCTCGACCAGCTCGACAAAACCGGCCTTCTCCAACGCCTTGAGGTGGTAGTTCAGCCGCTGCCTGGGCAGCTCCAGCTCGGCGGCCGGAGCCGGCTAGCCGAGCTGGGTACGCGCAGGCGCTTGAGCAGGTCACGGCGGACCGGAGACAGCGCGGCACGCACCCGGTCCGGCGAGTCGACGTAGGTGATAGCCACGGCCCCCCATCCTTCAATTGACAGTTTTGCAAGAGGATGCCGCCGGCCTGGTCCTTTCTGGCTCCCCGCCCCGGACGGGAAGCCGTTGTCCGTCCCGTGTTCGCCAGATCAGCGGCCGGAACGGTCACCATCGCCGCCGCCGCGCCCGCCCTCGGCGGCCCGGCCGGGTCCGGTGTGGCTGCCGCTGGATGCGGGGCCGCATGCAGCCTGGCGCACCCTCGTTACGGAAGGACCATTGCGGATACATGAACGATCAGCACGAGGACCCACGCCCGGCTGCGGGCCCGACGCGACGGCAGTTACGGACTGTGTCCACCGTTCGAGCAGCACCCGGACGGCAATCTCGAACCAGCCGGTGAACCAGTTAACCTGTTGCCGTTATGATCGTCTCTAGTGGTCTAGACCATGTGGCTTCCGTGTTTGCTCCATGTTTGCTCGGATGTCCCGGTACTACGCGGGACATGCCGTCCGCAAACGGTACTGCGCCTCGGTGCGTTGCGGGTATCTTGCCAACGTTTTGGGGTAAAGATGCTGGTAGATTGGATGAATAGAATTTCTGAGCGCGGACTCTTAATCCGCGGGTTCGGGGTTCGAGTCCCTGGCGGCGCACCCGTAAAGTTCCTGCTCAGAGCCACCCAGCGCGGTGGCTCTTCGCATGTCCGCGTGAACCGGGCAGCAACGCGAGCAGCAACGGCGATCATCTGTGGCCAGTCCTCTCCCCCGCTCAGCGAGCATCGTCGGGCTGGGCCTGGTCCTGCCAGAGGGCGCGGGCCATCCGCTCAGCAGCCTCGCATGAGACCTCACGGCGCGAAAATGGAGGTATTCCTCGTCAGCGCGATCTGGTTATGGCCGAGGATCTGTCGACGGCCATCAGGATCTGCCCAGTGACGTCACGAAGCCGACGTCATGAACATCACAGAGAGTGATTGAATTTGCTAGTCACCTCGTCGCGAGATGTGCCGAATCGGTTCTCGACGAATGTCAGGTAGAAGCATCACTTGCGGCGCCCATATCAGCCGTCCAGTGCGCAACCCGCGCTCAGAATGGGCATGACTGGCGACCACCCGTCGGCAACCGGCCCGGCGTAGTTGGCGGGCGGCTGGCTCCGACAAGCTCGATAAGGCGGTCGAGGTCGCGCCGCCTAGCGGCGGCCTGGTATTACCGTAGGCGGGGGACGAACGCACCAGGACCGGCCGCTTGTTCATGGTCGGCGTCATCGACCCGGCACAGGAGGGTACGGCTTGAGAGTAGTGACTGCGGCCCCGTCGCGCGGGCCTTCGGTGCGGCGAGCCTGGCCGATCCGGTGGGGCAAGCCAGGCCGGGGTGGCGGAGGCGGCTTCCGCTCGCTGGCCGCCCGAATCTGGTCCAGGCACCGCCTGTTCGTCATCGTGCTCATCCCGGCCGTCCTGCTCCGCGTCGACGCCGAACTCGGCTACCGATGGCAAGCCTGGTTCAACGACTCGTTCCAGTACCTCTCGAGCACGGTCCACTTCCAGCTCGATACCGTCCGGGTGTCCGGGTACTCCATCGGGCTCAAGATCCTCCAGCCTTTCCATAGTTACGCCCTCATAACAATCCTGCAACATCTCATGGGCCTGGCGGTCGCGGTCATGATGTACGCGCTGGCCAGGCACCGCTTCAGCGCCCCTGCCTGGCTGGCCGCGCTGGCGACGGTCCCGGTGCTCTATGACGGGTTCGAGATCGAGCTTGAGCACCTGATCATGTCGGAGATCCCGTTCCTGTTCCTGCTCACCTTGGCCACCACGCTGCTGCTGTGGGATCGTTCGGGCCCGTCGCTGCGCAAGTGCGTCGCGGTGGGGCTGCTGCTGGGCATCGCGGACTGCGTGCGGTCGGTCGCGCTGCCGCTGCTCGCCGTCTTCGCCGTGTACATGATCATCAGGGGGTTCGGCTGGCGGAAGGTCGCGGCCACCATCGTGGCGTGCCTCATCCCGGTATCCGGCTACGCGGCCTTTTTCGACCTGGAGCATGGCCAGTTCGCTATGGGCGACGCCACCGGCGTGTTCCTGTACTCGCGGGTGATGACCTTCGCCGAGTGCCCCAAGATGCGAGTACCCGTCAACGAGCTGTGGCTGTGCGATACCACCCCGCCGGCCCACCGGCCGGCCGACGGGCAATACGTCTGGGCGGCGCAGTCCCCGCTCAACCGGTCCCAGTCGTATAAGTTCTCCCCCGTGCCCAACTCGCTCGCAAAGGACTTCGCCATCCGGGCCATCGAGGCGCAGCCGCTCGATTACGCCAGGGCGGTCTTCGACGAAACCTGGCGGGTGTTCGCCTGGAAGCGGTACGTTTTCCCAAACGCGCAGACCTACGACGAGTACGTGTTCAGCTATAAGGGGACCCCGATCCCGTCCTGGGACCGCGCCCAGCTCGGCAAGTACGGCTCCTACGCGGCCGCGTACGTCCAGGGCGACCCGAATACCCAGGTGGTTGACCCGTTCGCCCCTGTCATCCGGGGCTACCAGAGGTACGTCTGGCTGCCGGGCACCGCGTACGGGCTGATCCTGCTGGCGGGGCTGGGCGGGATCATGCTGGCCTGGCGGCGGATCGGCGGGGAGGCGCTGCTGCCCTGGACGATTTCGTTCGCGCTGATCGTCATCCCGGCCGCGACCACCGAGTTCGACTACCGGTACGTGCTGCCAGCCGTGCCGTTCGGCTGCCTGGCGGCCGCCATGGCGTTCAGCCCAGGCACCGCGGGTGGCCGCCTGGTGCGGAAGCTAGCTGCCCGGGCATGAAAACACGACGTTCCGGCGCCTCCTCGCTAACACCGGCGAGCTCGGCAAAGACACCCGCTGGTCCTGATTCGCGTTCGCCACACTGCGCCGCTGGTCTACACTCAGGGCCGACACTCAACTGAAGTTGGATAAATTCACCGGTAATACATTGCCAGTTCGCCTGGATTTCAGATCTCGGCTCTTGGCACGGTTCACCGCGAGGGCTTGCTGAGCCAGTCTCGGACCTTCGCGCTCGTCCGTCGCCAGTAGCGCCGCATCGGAGGAGCATATGAACCGGAGGAGCATATGACTTGGTTGGACCGCTACCTGCAGAAGTGGCGAATCCGCGTAGCGCGGCGCGAGCTGCCACCGGGTGCGCGCGTGCTCGATATCGGCACGCACGACGGCACGCTGTTCTCTCTCACGAGCGCTCAGGGAGTCGGCATCGACCCTGAGCTGCCCGCAGTGACCTCGATTCCCGGAGTGACGCTGGTGAAGGGCTCGTTCCCCAAGGACATGCCCAAGCTGCCGGACGAGTCATTCGACGCGGTCACTGCGCTGGCGGTCGTTGAGCACGTGCCCGAAAGCGAGTTGCTGGTCTGGGCTGAGACGATTGCCCGGCTGGTGGTTCCCGACGGACTGCTGATCATTACCGTGCCAGCGCCGGCGGTCGACACGATTCTCCACGTGCTCATGCGGCTCAAGCTGGTCGCAGGCATGGAGGCTCACCAGCACCACGGATTCCAGCCGAGCAACCTCGACCACATCTTCACGGCTCCGTCGTGGCAGCGGGCCAAACACCGCGCGTTCCAACTGGGCCTGAACCATCTCTACGTATTCGAACGAGCGCCGCAGCTGCATGCTCAGAACCCTCGACTACACGACCACCCTCCGGCCAGCCGTCAAGGCAACTGAGCCATCCCCGTATTTATAACGACTATGCGCGGGTGGTTGCGTGGGCCGAGGCAGCGGGACCCTTCGTATGGGTCGGGCCTTGGCACACCGCGGATGTGACGGTCATAGTTGTTAGTCATGAGCGATCGGTTCCGTGCCGGATTCGACCGGGATGGTTTCGCGGTCGCCCGGCAGCTGTTCAGCCGCCGCGAGGCCGGGCGCTACCGCGGCCACTTCATGGCATTTCATCGGCGCAGCCCGTGCCCGCCCGACATGGCTGGCGCGGGTTCCCGGGCCGGTGACCCGCTCCGGCGCTACCCGCGGATGATCCAGATGCACCGGTGGGATCCGGTGAGCCTGGAGTGGCTGCTGGACGCGCGGATCGGCGACCGCCTGCTGGCGCTGCTTGGCCGGCTGCCGTTCGCCGTCCAGACCATGTGCTACTTCAAGCCGCCGGGATCTCGGGGGCAAGCGCTGCACCAGGACAACTTCTACCTGCGGGCCAGTCCGGGCACCTGCGTCGCCGCGTGGCTCGCGCTGGACCGCGCCGATGAGGCCAACGGCTGCCTGCTGGTCGTCCCGGGAAGCCACCGCTGGCCGATCCTGTGCACGACCGCCGCGGACACGGCGCAGAGTTTCACCGACATCACGGTGCCGCTGCCGCCGGGCACCCGGCCGCGCCCGGTGCCGATGGAACCCGGAGACGTGCTGTTCTTCAACGGCTCGCTGGTGCACGGCAGCAACCCCAACCGCACGGCCAGGCGGTTCCGGCGCTCGCTCATCGGGCACTACATCCAGGCCGAGGCGCGTCAGGTGGCCAGGTATTACCACCCGGCCCTGGCCATGGACGGCACCCAGCTGCGGCTCGGGGTGAGCCAGGACGGCGCCCCGTGCGGCGAGTGGGCCGACGGCCCCGGCGGGCGGCCGATGATCCAGATGACCGGCGGGCACCCGGCCGGTAGCACACGCGAGTGACCGCAGGCAGGCAGATGCCAGCACGACCCGCCCGGGATGCCGGGACCGCCCGGCGAAGCGTCCAGCTATGGCCAGAAGATGGCTGAGCTGACAGCAACGGTGACAGCAACGCCGGCGGCCAACCCCCGCCAGGCCTGCCGGCGTGAGCATCCTTCAGTTCAACGTCCTGGATCCTTCAGTTCGGCTGAACTGCACCGTCATCCCGAAGTCCTGGCCAGATGACCGCTACGACGTGATCTGGGCGTTCACGCTAACGGCCGATGCCGCGTATGCCTTCGGCTAGGTCCCGCAACTGTTGCTATCCGGTGACGCCGACACGGTCATCAGTTGCCGGGGGCCGTGGCCGGGGGGAAGGGCGTGAGCTTGTCGAGCTCGTCTGCGTAGTGGTCCAGTACCTCGTCCATCACGCGCTCGTCATAGCCTCCGTGCCGTGTGACATTGAACGTCACCGCATGGACATCCGCGGCTGTGACCGCCTGCCCGGGCCGGGCGTTCCCGCTCAGCGTCGCCTCGGTCCGCGCGATGAACTCATCCACCTCGGCGGCGCGGTAGCCCGACCCTAGCTTGCGGCGGGGGAAACTGCCGGCGGTGTATCCCGCCGTGCTGTTCACAGACCCGGCGGATGCCCTTGCCTGCAGGATGCAGGCAGCCCGGGCCCGGGTGCGGGCGCGGGCCTCAACGGCGTCCGTCAGGCCTTCACCCAGCCCTTTACCCCGCATCCTGCGGTAGGCGAGCCTGCAGCCGGAGATGCTCAGGGAGCCGAGGAGGCATCCGATCCCCAGGTAGATCCACTCCTGGGGAGTCTTCGTCCAGCCCCAGAGGTAAGCCACCAGGCCGGTGATGATGAACGGGGCGGCCGCGCCGGCCGTGTGCGCCATCACGCGGCGGGCGCTGCCGGGAGTCAGGGCCGTTCCCCGGATGGTTCCGGACGCGTAGCGCAGCATGCGGGCGGCGCGGCGCGCGGCCGGCCTGACACCGGGGTCTCGGAGGATAGCGGGTAGTTCCGCCACCCACTCCCGGTACCGCTCGTCCCGTGCCCCGGCCGGCAGGTGCCGGCACGCGCGGGCGATCAGGTACTCGCCGATGCGCAGCAGCCGACGTTCGCCCCTCATCCCAGGCTCCCCGGGACCGGACGGGCCGGGCGGGCCCGGGAACGCGGACGGCCGGCGGAGACCTGCGCGAGTTCCAGCCGGGCCACCTCGGCGCCCTTGGCGGTCAGCCGGTAGTACTTCCGTGGCCGCTGCCCGTCTTGCTGCGGGGTTTCCCACGCGGAGGTGACCAGCTTCTCGTCTTCCAGCCGACCCAGCAGCGGGTACAGGGTGCCGCTTTTCAGCCCGGCCGCCTTCATCAGGTCATACCCGTAGCGCGGGTTCGCGGGGTCTGCCAGGAACGCCCGTAGTACCCGCTCCAGCGGCGCCGTCATCTTCATGCCAGAAGTCTACACATGTAGGCTACAAGGCGGGCACCCCGGACCCAGGCCCGCGGATCGGTGCGACGGAACGGAAAGTACCTCCAGTCGCCGTGCACTACGAGTTCAAGTTGGTCAGCGGAAGGCCGGCCCGCAGGCGGCGTAAGACAGGGGCATCCATTGGTGTTCGCGGTGCGAGACCTCAGGCCAGCAAGGTGCGGGCTTCTGCGTCCAGTTCGATGTCCGCGGCCGACATGTTTTCTTCGAGGTGAAACATAGAGGACGTGCCGGGGATCAGGAGTACCTCTGGCCGTAGATCAAGCAGCCATGCGAGCGCCACCTGAGCCGGAGTGCAGCCCAGGCGCGCTGCGGTATCTGCTACCTGCGTACTAACCAGCACTGGATTGCCGCGGGCGAAGCCCGAACCGAGCGGGAAGAAAGGCACGAAGGCGATGCCGCGGGCGTGACACTCCTCGAGTATTGGCATGGAGCGCCGGTCCGAGAGGTTCATCAGGTTCTGTACGCATGCAATGTCGGTGATCGCAAGCGCGTAGCGAAGGTGATCTAGGGAGACATTACTGAGGCCAATGCCGCCGATCAGCCCGTCGTCGCGCGCTTTCACCATCGCGGCCAGCTGGTCTTCGAACCGCTGATCAGGCCGGGCGTCGTCCATCAGGCGCAGGTTCACGACGGCGAGGTGATCGACCGCCAGGCTGCGAAGGTTATCCTCGATCCCCTGCCTGAGCTGGGCCGGCTGGTCGTACCGGAGCACCCCGCCCGATGCGTCCCGTTGCGCGCCCACCTTGCTGACCAGGGCCAGGTCGTCGGGGTAGGGGTGCAGCGCCGCCCAGATGAGCTCATTGGCGACTTCGGGACCATAGTAGTAGGCAGTGTCGATGTGATCGACCCCGAGGTCGGCCGCGCGCCGCAGGACCGCGATGGCCGCATCACGATCTCGCGGCGGGCCGAACACACCCGGACCGGGCAGTTGCATCGCGCCGAAGCCGACGCGGAACACGGTTACCGGGCCCAGACGATGACGGTGTGGCTCCATACGGCCATGGTCCTGCCCACTTAGGTGAGCCTGCATCGCCTGGATCTAGTGACCACGGTGCGATCCCGGTATCGCCTCGAGCGTGAATCTCGCGACATCACGCGGCTCGGGCGGGCACTCAGCCTGACCACCCGGAGGTGATCCGGAAGATCTCGGAACGAAAATCACCAGAACCAGGTGACATCGGCTCACCGTGTCCGGCCCTACGGTCAGACAGGTTCGCTCATAGTCGTTCGGCTCCACGCCAACGGCAGTCAGGAGGTAGGCATCATGAGCTCCCAGGTGGCGATCGTGATCGGAGCGGGCGCGCTCGGGCGCGCCACAGCGGCGGTTCTCGCCGACAGTGGCCTCACAGTGGTGGTTGTCGACCGGACCAAGGACGCGCTGCAGGACCTGCCCGGCAGCATCCGGAGCGAGGTCGCCGACACTACCGATCCCGCGACGGCGACACCGCTTGTCGACCGGCTCGCCCGCGAGATCGGGCCTCCGGCCGTCCTGGTAAATACCATCGGCGCATTCCGGCAGGGAGACGCGCTCAGCACGACACCCGAGACGCTGCAGCTCATGATCGATGTCAACCTGGGACCCGCGCTGTGGATCACCCAGGCGGTAGCTCCGCACATGACGCAGCTGGGCTCAGGCGCCATCGTGCACGTAGCCGCCCGGCCGGCGATCGAGGCGTCCGGCGGCATGGCGGCCTACAGCGTGAGCAAGGCGGCCCTGGTCCACCTGACCCGGATCCTGGATGTCGAGCTGCGCCCGCGCGGAATCCGGGTGAACGCGGTCGCGCCTCAGTTGCTGGATACCGCCACGAACCGGACGCTGTTCCCGGATGAGGTGATGGCCCACGCTGTCGCGCCGGAAGCGATCGCTGCCGTGATCGCTTTCCTGGTCAGCGAGGCCGCGGCGCCGGTCAGCGGAGCGATTCTGCCGGCCTACGGCGCCTGAGAACCGAAGCCCGGCCGGCGGTCTCCCGCCGGCCTGCACGTTCGAGCGCACCGAGCCGATCATCGCCAGCGCAGGGCGAATCACCAAGATCCGGTGATGACCATTCACTCGCCCTGCACTGCGGCCTCGACGCGCCTCCACTGACAACTACCACCGGCCAGACAGCCGGTATCGAGTAGCCACCTCTACCGGGGATCTTCACGGTGAGCAGGTATCACCACGTTCTGGCGACCTCGCCTCGGGGGCGAGCTGGCGGACCTCGAGCAGGTCGAGGCCAAGCGTTTCGATCTCAGCCAGGACGCCGTATAGCCCGGGCGGGTCCAGCACGCCGGTCAGGACCGTATCTGGCCCCTGCCGCTCCCATGTCATCACCGGAAACGCGGACAGCAACGTGGCGCCGAGATGGCCGTTGATCCGGATCATGTACCTGGCGGATACGGGGCCCATGCACCGATCGTCCAGCGTGACCAGGTGAGTCCACATCGCCGGGATCTGGTGACTCGGCGCTGGATGGCGTAACACGGTCCAGCGCTGTTGCGCTGGCCGCCCTGGCACGTAACCTGTACACGGTGCTGACATTCGGATGGCGGCAGGCTACCGCGCGCGCTGGGGATCGAGTTCAGGCGTGGCATTTAGGGCAAACGACCGAAAGCCGGGTCCGGCGGCTCCGCAGCTGATTCAGCGCGAGGAACTTCTCGCATCCCTCGATCGTGCGGCCGAAGCCAAGGTAACGCTTATCTCGGCCCCCGCAGGCAGCGGCAAGACCTCGCTGTTGCGGGCCTGGGCGGATGGGCCGGGTCAGCCGTATCGGCTGGCAGTCGTCCAGGTGCAGCGCGACCAGCAGGATTCCCAGCAGTTCTGGATCGCCGTCCTCAGCGCCATCCGGCAGGCCCACGGCACGTCCGGCGAAGGCGAGCAGCTGGCAGCGACACCCGACTTCAACCAAGGGGCGATCGTCGACAGGGTTCGTTCGGAGCTCGCCGAGCATCGCGACCGCACCTTTCTGGTCATCGACGATCTGCACGAGCTGACCTCGCCGGAAGCGCTCACGCAACTAACCCGGCTGCTGGAGAAGCTCCCCCAGCATGTGCACGCGATCCTCGCGACGCGGCGTAACCTGCCGCTACGCCTGCACAAGCTTCGCCTCGCCGGCGACTTGGCCGAGATCCGTACCGCAGATTTGCGTTTTACGCCGTGCGAGACCCGCGAGTTCCTGGAGGCTTCGGGCATCGCGCTGTCGGAAGCCGGGGCCGCGAAGCTGCACCAGCGCACGGAAGGCTGGGCCGCGGGCCTGCGGCTCGCGGCGATCTCACTGGCCAGCCGCCCTGACCCCGAACGATTTGTCGCGGAGTTCTCCGGCAGCAGCCGGACAGTTGCCGAGTACCTGCTCGCCGAAATGCTGGAGTGCCAGCCGGCCGAGGTCCAGCAACTGCTTCTGCGTACCTCCCTGCTCGACCGCGTCAACGGCGA
>Ga0210408_10001858_pt1 | contig 21377 bp, 15 predicted proteins | sample IncBWH4MmetaG_FD_155471 | JGI IMG/M metagenome (GOLD analysis project Ga0210408, IMG submission 155471) | Forest soil microbial communities from Barre Woods Harvard Forest LTER site, Petersham, Massachusetts, United States - Inc-BW-H-4-M | ecosystem: Environmental > Terrestrial > Soil >...
CGCCATCCGGCGCTTCCGCAGGCATCGCCTGGCGGCGATCAGCGTCGTCGTGCTGGCCCTGCTTGCACTCGCGATCCTGGTCGGGCCGCTGTTGTGGCGCGTGCCGATCAACGAGATCGACTTCACTGCGCGGCTCGCCCCGCCATCCTGGGACCATCCGTTCGGTACCGACGATCTCGGCCAGGACCTGCTTTCGCGCATGATCTATGGCGGCCGGATCTCGCTCGCGGTCGGCTTTGCCGCGATGGCGGTCGGGCTGTTCTGCGGCACCGTGATCGGCGCCATCGCCGGCATTTCGCGCGGCAGCGTCGATGCCGTGCTGATGTGGATCACCGACCTGTTCCTGTCGCTGCCGCAACTGCCGCTGCTGCTGCTCGTGATCTACCTGTTCCGCGACTTCCTCAAGGGGCTGGTCGGCCCCGAGGGCGGCGTGTTCATCCTGATCGTGCTGGTGATCGGCGGTTTTAGGTGGATGCCGGTGGCGCGGCTGGTGCGAGCCCAGTTCCTGTCGTTGCGGGAGAAGGAGTTCGTCGAAGCGGCGCGGGCGCTCGGCGCCTCGAACATGCGCCTCGTGGTCCGGCATATCCTGCCCAATGCGCTCGGCCCCGTGATCGTCGCCGGCACCATCGACGTCGCGGCCGCGATTATCGCGGAATCGACGCTGTCGTTCCTGGGCCTGGGCTTTCCGCCGGATATTCCAACCTGGGGCCGGCTGTTGTTCGACGCCAAGGATTATCTCGACATCGCCCCGCACTGGGCGCTGTTCGCGGGCGGCGCGATCTTCCTGACCGTGATCACCATCAACTTCATCGGCGACGGCCTGCGCGACGCGCTCGATCCGCGAAAGGTGATGTAATGGACGCGCGCGTCACACCGGAAGCACTGCTCGAGATCAGGGACCTGAAAACCCATTTCCGCAGCGACGAGGGCATGGTGCATGCGGTCGACGGCGTCGACCTGACGATTGGACGCGGCGAGACGTTGTGCGTGGTCGGCGAGTCTGGCTCCGGCAAGACGGTCACCGCGCTCTCGGTGCTGAAACTGATTCCGATGCCGCCGGGGCGCATCGTCAGCGGAGAAATCCTCTGGCGGGGCAAGGATCTCGTCGCGCTCAGCGCCGCCGAGATGAACCGCGTCCGGGCCAAGGACATCGCGATCGTGTTCCAGGAGCCGATGACCTCGCTGAACCCGGTCTACACGATCGGCGACCAGCTCGCCGAGGTGATCCAGCTGCATCAGGGCCTCTCCCGCCGCGCCGCGCTGAACCGCGCGGTCGAGATGCTGTCGCTGGTCAACATCCCGACCCCGCAGCGGCGCGTCCATGACTATCCGCACCAGTTCTCCGGCGGCATGCGGCAGCGGGTGATGATCGCGATGGCGCTGTCATGCAATCCAAAGCTCTTGATCGCGGACGAGCCGACCACTGCGCTCGACGTCACCATCCAGGCGCAGATCCTCGATCTCCTGCAGGAGATGAAATCGCGGCTCGGCATGTCGATCATGCTGATCACCCACGCCATGGGTGTGGTCGCCGAGGTCGCGCAGCGTGTCGTCGTGATGTATGCGGGCAAGGTGGTCGAGGAGGCGGGCGTCGACCGCCTGTTCAGCAATCCGGCGCATCCCTATACCCAGGGCCTGATCCGCTCGATCCCGCGCATCGATCTCGCCGCCGTGCGCAAGCAGCGGCTCGAGACCATCGCGGGCTCCGTGCCAAAGCTGATCGATCCACCGGTCGGCTGCCGTTTTGCGCCGCGCTGCCGGCTCGCGATCGACGAATGCTCCCGCGCCCAGCCGCCGCTGCGCGAGATCGAGCCGGGCCACAAGGTCGCCTGCATCCGCGCCGGGGAGGCCGCATGAGCGCGCCGCTGCTGAAGGTCGAAAACCTCACCAAGGCATTCCCGATCCACTCCGGCCTGCTCAAGCGGCAGACCGGCGCCGTGCAGGCGGTCAATGGCGTCAACTTCCACGTTGATGCCGGCGAGACGCTCGGCCTGGTCGGCGAATCCGGCTGCGGCAAATCGACCACCGGCCGCTGCGTGCTGCGCCTGATCGAGCCGACCTCGGGCGACATCATCTTTGAAGGCAAGAACGTACGCGCGCTGGGTGGCGAGGCGCTGCGCGCCCTGCGCCGCGACATCCAGATCATCTTCCAGGACCCTTACGCCTCGCTGAACCCACGCATGAACGTCGGCACCATCATCGGCGAGGCGCTGATCATTCACAAGCTCGCGAAGACCAACCGCGAGTTCGACGACCGGGTCGTGAGCCTGCTCGAAACCGTCGGCCTGAAGGCCGATCACCGCACCCGTTATCCGCACGAATTTTCCGGCGGCCAGCGCCAGCGTATCGGAATCGCGCGCGCGCTTGCGGTCGAGCCGAAGCTGATCATCTGCGACGAGCCGGTCTCCGCGCTCGACGTCTCGATCCAGGCGCAGGTGATCAACCTGCTCGAGGACCTGCAGCAGAAATTCGGCCTCGCCTATCTGTTCGTCGCCCACGATTTGTCTGTGGTCGAGCACATCAGCCGGCGCGTCGCGGTGATGTATCTCGGCCGTATCGTCGAGATGGCGGAAAGCCGCGCGCTCTATGCCTCGCCAAAGCATCCTTACACCGAGGCGCTGCTGTCGGCCGTGCCGATCCCCGATCCCAAGGTGAAGCGCCAGCGCATCCGCCTGTCGGGCGAAGTGCCGAGCCCGGCGAATCCGCCCTCCGGCTGTCATTTCCACGCGCGCTGTCCGATCGCGCAGCCCCGCTGCAGCCAGGAGGTGCCGAAGCTGAAACAAAGCGCCGACGGGCATTGGGTCGCTTGCCACCTGCGCTGAGGCCTCAACGGGCGTCGCGAATGGCTTCGTCGAGCTCATAGTAGCGCGAATAATACGGCATGCCCGATTTCAGCCGCCGCAGCGCGGATGGGAAGGCCCAAAAAACCTGTGTATCGCCCCGACCATGAAGTCCGACGGCGTTTCGACTGAACCAGTCTTCCAGCCCAGCCACCCATCTCGCGGTCTTGAGCGAGCCGCCGGGCTGCTGGGAGGCCGCGGACCATTGGAAGTCCGATGCCACCAGGAGATCCCCTTTCAACCAGTAGGCGTTGAGGCTGCGCAGCGTGGCTCGCTCCTCCGGCGTATAGGCCGCGGTGCGCGTCTGAAGGTTCAGTCGGATCGTGGCGTGGGGCATGAGATTTGGCTTGCAGACAGGCTGCTGCGAGCTCCATCCGCTCCACGGATCCGGAATGGGTCGCAACTCGCCACTTAACGATCCGTCGGAGTTCACCAGCGGTCCCGCGGAGATGTGCCAGAGACTGTGCTCGCCATCATCAAGACGGTCCACCGGCCGCACCGCCCGCCAGCGCTGCCAGTAATCGTCCGAACCGCAGGCCAGCATTGCGATGACAAACGTGGTTCGCGGTCGATTGCCCGAGGGCGGCAGTGCCGGCATCGGCTGGTCCGGCGGCGGGAAGCGCGGACCGTCGGGCACGATGAAGGCAATCTCCGGATCGGCATTAAGCCGATCGAGCAGAATACGCACATCCTGCGCGTCGGCAAAAAATGACAGGGAGCCACCCGAAGCCAGTTCCTCGGCCTTCGCATCCCCAGCGCGAAACACGAGATCCGAGCTGATTGTTGCGACCGAGATCGCAACGGCGACTGCAGTCGCGGCCGTCCGGCTGATCCCGCGTCGGTGCTGCGGTCGTTGCTCCAAGGAAGCCCCCGCGAAAATTGACGTTGCGCTGCTCGTATTACCGGATGGCCTTCTACCTGGCGAATTCGGCGACGCGGGGGCGGTCTCATCGCAAATCTCGAATTGCCGCCTAACTGCCGCGACCGTCTGACCCACCAGGCCCGATTCTGACATTCGTGATTGAACCATCATCCCGGTCGTGACTTATCCTTTGGCCAAAATCCTGCAGTCGCATCGCGCATGGACTGCGGTTCGCATTCCGGAGGGATTGCATGAGTCCAACCCCAGGGGCCCGTTCCGGGCCACACCACACATCCAAGCCGACCACGTTTTCGATCACCCTCACCGTCAATGGCGAGAGACGGACAGTGGAGGTTGCGCCCTGGACGACGCTGCTCGACCTGCTGCGCGATCGTCTCGATCTGACCGGCACGAAAAAGGGCTGTGACCATGGTCAATGCGGCGCCTGCACGGTTCTGCTCGACGGACGCCGGGTCAATGCGTGCCTCACGCTCGCCGTCATGAAGGACGGCGCCGATGTGGTCACGATCGAAGGGCTGGCCGATGGCGACGCGCTGCATCCCCTGCAGCAGGCGTTCATCGACCACGATGCATTTCAGTGCGGCTACTGCACGCCCGGACAGATCTGCTCGGCCGCCGGCCTGATCGCCGAGGGCAAGGCCAACACCACCGAGGAGATCCGTGAGTTGATGAGCGGCAATATCTGCCGATGCGGCGCTTATCCCAACATCGTCGCCGCCATTCAGCAGGCGATGGATCGGATGGGAGGCAGGTCGTGAACAATTTCGAATATTCGCGTGCGACCGATGTCGCCGATGCTATCAGGCAGATCGTGGCCGATCCGGCGGCCAAGTTCATCGCCGGCGGCACCAACCTCGTCGATCTCATGAAATACGACGTCGAGCGCCCGGCGCGGCTGATCGACATTACGCACCTGCCACTCAACTCCGTCGAGGAAACGAACGACGGCGGCGTGCGCATCGGCGCGCTCGTGCCAAACAGCGACCTCGCCTATCACCCAGTCATCGCGACCCGCTATCCGCTGCTGGCGAGCGCGATCCTCGCCGGCGCCTCGCAGCAGTTGCGCAACATGGCATCCACCGGCGGCAATCTCTTGCAGCGAACGCGCTGCTTCTATTTCTACGAGGTCGCAACGCCCTGCAACAAGCGCGAGCCCGGCTCGGGCTGCGCCGCGATCAAGGGCATCAACAGGATCAATGCCATTCTCGGCACCAGCGAGGCCTGCATCGCGACGCATCCCTCCGACATGTGCGTCGCGCTGGCGGCGCTCGACGCCAAGGTGCATGTGGCAGGTCCCGCGGGTGCGCGTGCGATCGCGTTCGCTGATTTCCATCGCCTGCCGGAGAATGCACCGCATATCGACACCACGCTTGCGCCGGACGAGATCATCACCGTCATCGAGCTGCCGCCCAGGAGCTTTGCGGCCAACCACAGCTATCTGAAGATCCGCGACCGGCTGTCCTATGCCTTCGCGCTGGTGTCGGTCGCCGCGGCCCTTGAGATCGACGGTGGCCGCATCAAAGAGGCGCGCCTTGCGCTCGGCGGCGTCGCGCACAAGCCGTGGCGCAAGGTTGATGCGGAGGCGGCCTTGCAAGGCGCGGCGCCCGACAGAACGATCTTTGTGAAAGCGGCCGATATCCTGCTCGAGGGCGCAAAGGGTTTTTCACACAACGACTTCAAGATCGATCTGGCGCGACGCGCCATCCTCCGCACGCTCACCCAGGCGGCGAACGGCACGCCGCAAATCCAGTCCGTCAAGAGGATCCGGTGAACGTCATGACAGCAACCATCGGCACTTCCACCTCCCGGGTCGACGGCCGCGCCAAGGTGACCGGCCTCGCCAAATATGCCGGCGAGTTCAACGTGCCCAATCTCGTCTATGGGGCGGTCGTCACCTCGACCATCACCAAAGGCCGGATCGCGCGGATCGACGCAAGCCGCGCTCTCGCCGTTCAGGGTGTGTTCGACGTCTTGACCCCTGATAACCGCCCGAAGATGGCGTCGACCGATGAGCGCTACCACGACGACGTGGCGCCGGAAGCCGGCTCGCCGTTCCGCCCGCTCTATGACGACAAGGTCCGCTTTAACGGCCAGCCGATCGCGCTGGTGCTCGCCGAGGACTGGGAGACCGCGATTTTTGCGACATCGCGCGTGAGCGTCGAATACGAGCCGGACGGATTTGTGACCGACCTGCGCGCGCGGCACGAGCAGGCGCATGCCGTCGAAAAACCCGAGCAGCCGCGCGGCGATACCGCAAAAGCACTGCAGGCGGCGGCGGTGCGGCACGAAGCCGAGTACTTCGTCCCGGCCGAATATCACAATCCGATGGAGCTGTTCGCCGCGACCGTGGTCTGGGACCGCGGCAAGCTCACGATCTACGACAAAACGCAAGGCGTGCAGAACGTGCAGCGCTATGTCTGCGGCGTCTTCTCCCTCGAGCCGGACGACGTGCGCGTGATCTCGCCCTTCGTCGGTGGCGCGTTCGGTGCAGGCTTGCGCCCGCAATATGAAGTGGTGCTGGCGGTGCTCGGCGCGCTCAAGCTCAAGCGCCCGGTGCGCCTCGTGCTCAGCCGCGCGCAGATGTACGGGCTGGGCTACCGTCCGGCGACCATCGCGCGCGTTGTGCTCGGCGCCAACGCCCGCGGCACCCTGGATGCCATCACCTACGACGCCATCGCGATGACATCGCAGTACGAGGATTTCTCGCGCAACGACGCCGGCTGGGCCGAACAGCTCTATACGTCGGCCAATGCGCGCTACACGCACAAGCTCGCATCACTCGATGTGGCGACGCCCTGCGACATGCGCGCGCCGGGTGCCGCGAGCGGCGTCTATGCGCTGGAATGCGCGATGGACGAACTCGCCGTTGCGCTGAAGCTTGATCCAATCCAATTGCGGCTACGCTGCTACTCGGATCGCGACCAGTCGAGCGGCCTGCCTTACAGCAGCAAGCAACTCAAGGAATGCTACCGGCAGGGCGCCGAGGCGTTCGGATGGGAGAGGCGCAACCCAGCGCCGCGCGCGATGCGCGACGGCAGCGAGTTGGTCGGATGGGGCATGGCGTCGGGCGTCTGGGAAGCGCTGCAGATGCCGTTTGCCAGCCGGATCGTCCTGACCGCCAATGGTCATGCCGAGGTCTCCTCCGCCGCCTCCGACATCGGCACCGGCACTTACACTGTCGTGGCGCAGGTCGCAGCCGACATGCTTGGTGTGCCGATCGACAGCGTGACCGTAAAGCTCGGCGATTCGAGCCTGCCGATGGCCCAGGTCGAGGGCGGGTCATGGACGGCCGCCTCGGTTTCGCATGCCATCGTCAATGCCGCGGACGATATCCGCAAGGAGCTGCTCGCGATCGCGCAGACCATGCCGGACACGCCACTATGGGGTCTCAAGCCCGACGACGTGCTGCTCGTGGATGGCACAATCGCCGCCAAGAGCGACAGGGGGCGCGCCGTGCCGATGGCCGACGTCATGCGGCACGCCAAGATGGACCGCATCGAGAAGGAACGCGCCTCCGATTTCAAGGAGGACGACCAGCACGCGCACAATACGCATTCGGCTGTTTTCGCCGAGGTCAAGATCGATGAGGAGCTCGGCGTCGTCAGGGTGACACGGGTCGTCAACGCGGTCGCCGCAGGGCGCATCATCAACACCAAGACGGCCGCGAGCCAGATCATGGGCGGCGTCGTATGGGGCATCGGCATGGCGCTGCACGAGGAGGCGCTGATCGATCATGCCGTTGGCCGCATCATGAATGCCAACATCGCCGAATACCACGTGCCGGTGAATGCCGACATTCACGATATCAAGGTGATCTTCGTCGACGAGCCGGACAGCGTCATCAATCCGTTAGGCATCAAGGGTGTCGGCGAGATCGGCATCGTCGGGGTCGCGGCGGCGATCGCCAACGCCGTCTATCACGCGACCGGCAAGCGCGTGCGGGATCTGCCCATCACCTTGGACAAGCTCGACCGGTGAAACGCGTGCAGCAGGAGTTCAGGTTCGATCGTTGTCGCATCGGAGGTGCGCCCGCTCTCCCCGCTTGCGGGAGAGGTGAACGGCGTAGGTGGAAGGGTCGCTCGGACCAAACTTCGTGCACTACGCCGCGCGCACCGAGCCGAGAAAGCCTTCGACCGCGACACGCAGCCGGTCGGCGTCGGCCGACATCTTCTTGACCGAGTCGAACAGCATGCCACCCGCGTTGCCGGTCTCGCGGTTCAGGGCGGCGACGTTGCCGATCGTGTCGGTCACCTCGCGCGTGCCCTGGGCGGCGCGCTGGAAGTTGCGCGAGATCTCGGTGGTCGCCGCGCGCTGCTCCTCGACCGCGGCGGCGATCGCGGTCATCTTCTCGTCGATGCCGCCGATGGCGCGGCCGATCAGCCGGATCGCGGTGACCGCCTGTCCGGTCGCGGCCTGGATCTCGGCGACCAGGCGCGTGATGTCGTCGGTCGCCGTCGCGGTCTGGGTTGCGAGATTCTTGACCTCGCCCGCGACCACGGCAAATCCGCGGCCGGCCTCACCCGCCCGTGCCGCCTCGATCGTCGCATTCAGTGCCAGCAGGTTGGTCTGACCGGCGATCGAGTTGATCATCTTGATCACCTCGCCGATGCGCATGGCCGCCTGGTCCAGCGTCTCCACCGTCGCGTTGGTCTGCTCCGCCTGCTCGACGGCGTCGCGCGCGTCGCGCGCACTCGCCTGCACTTGCGCGGAGATTTCGCCGACCGAGGCCGAGAGCTCTTCCGTTGCCGCCGCGACCGTCTCCAGATTTTCGGTGGCCTGCTCCGCGGCCGTGGCGACCGCGGCCGCCTGCGTGGTCGAATCCGACACCAGCGAATGAACCTCGGTGGCCGTCGCATCGAGCTCCCTCGCCGAGCCCGTGACGCTCTGGATGACGGCCTGCACGGTATCGTCGAAATGGCGACAGGCGGTGTCGACCGCGCCGGAGCGTGCGAGCTGAAGCGCCTGCTGCGCCTGCCGTTCCTGTCCCAGGCGATCAGCCGTGGCGGCACTGTCGCGCAGACTCTCCAGCGCCGTCGCCATCCGGCCGAACTCGTCCGGATATCTGGGTTGCGGGACCGGCGTCAGATAATCGCGCTCGCCGATCAGCCCGATCGCCCCCATCAGGACCTGGATCGGCCGCATCAGACGCGTGCGGACGACGAGCACGCCGATCAAGGATACGCTCAGGACCACCAGAAACGCGAGCGCCTGCACGATGAGGCCGGTCAGCGCGCCGGCCTGCACCGCCTCGGCATGCGCAATCGAGTCGTCGAGAGCCTTGAAGCCTACGCCGACGATCGCCGCGAACGGCCCCTGGCAGAGCACGTTCCAGTCCTGGGCCGACATGGCGGGACGGCCGCTACCGTCAAAACCCTTCGCCAGCTGCGCCATCTGCCGGCTTGCCGCGTCGGTCTTTGCGCGCGCCTCCGTCGCGATCGTGACGAGATCGGAGGACGACCCGGCCAGCGCTTCGTCCAACCCGGACCAGCCCGCGGCGACGATGCCCTGCCACTGCGCAACGGCCTGTTTCTGGGTCTCGTCGAGCGGCTTGCTGGCGTTGCCGTTCGGACGCAGCGCCGAGCACTGAATTCCGTAACGGTCTCGCACCTGCCAGGCGAAGCGGCGGACCTGAACCATTTTGGCGATGAAGGGATCGTTCATCCAGGCGCGGTTCGAGACGGCCGAGGAGGCCTGGTTCGCCGTCTCGATCGTGGCGGTGAGGGCATCATACCAGGGGCTCGTTTGCTCGAGCTTGCGCTCGGCGCGCGGATGCGCGGCTTCATCGGAGAGCAGGCGGAATTTCGGGCTGGCGTCGTCCCAGCGTTGGCGCAAGGTGTTGGCCAGCGCGTCGCGTCCCGCGAAATCGACGCGATCCAGCGCATCGACGATCGCCTGGTAGGCGGCACGTTGTGCCTTTTCGAATTCGGCCAGCCGGGAACGTGGATCGTCTTCGCCGATCAGGGCGCTCTGCACGTCGCCGCGATGGGTGCGCAGCGACAGCACGCCCTGGAAGATCGCCTTGTCCGCCGCCGCGAGCCGGCCGGTCTCCAGGCTGTCGCGATAACGGCCAACGGCTGCGGCCATCTGCGTGGCCGTGCTGATCAAGGCAGCAACCGCCAATGCCGCCAGCAGCATCAGCAAAAGCGTGCTTACCGATTTCCTGAACATCGCAAACGAGCCCCATTTTTGCAGGCCGACTCTGCCGGCCGACTGCGAACGGTCCGTTAAAGTTGTATCTATTTGTCGGCAAAGCCACACCGCGATACCTCGGGTGACCTATGTGATGCTGTCTGTCACAGACCTTCGCAGATCGCGGCCTCGCAATTTTACGGGGTTCTCGTCGCCAGGGCCGAGAGTTGAGCTTGAGTTCGCGGGGCATCGGCGGTCCGCTCCCTCCCCGGCTTGCGGGAGGTGAACAGAGTTCGCGGAGCTACATCACCACCGGCTGGTCCGGCAGTTCGTTGCGCTGCGGGCTTTGCGGCGGAAAATGTTTTGCGAGCTCGCGCGACACCGCCTGGATGCCATCGATCACACCCGCCTCGAACCTGCCGCTCCTGAACGCGGCCTGCATCTCCCGGCAGATGTTTTCCCACGGCGCAGCGCCGACTTTTGCGTCGATGCCGCGGTCGGCCACGATCTCGACGTCGCGGTCGGCGAGCAACAGATAGATCAGCACGCCGTTGTTGTGCGCGGTGTCCCAGATCCGCAAATGCGAAAAAATATCGAGCGCGCGTTCCCGCGCCGGCTGATCGCGAAACAGCGGCAGGCCATCGAGCGCGCCTTCCACGACGAAGCGCACTTGTCCCGAATGGGTCGCCTCGCCGGCCTTGATCGCCGCTTCGATCCGCGCCAGCACCGGCGGCGGAAAAGCCCGCCGCACCCGCCAATGATGCTCGAGGAGATGCCTGCCGATGCGCTTGATGCCCATATGAGCCTCTACCAGCTTCCCGAGGCCCCGCCGCCGCCAAAGCTGCCACCGCCGCCGGAAAAGCCGCTGTCACTCGAGCCCGAACTGCCGCCGCCGCTCCAGCCGCCTCCGCCGCCCCAGCCTCCGCCGCCGACATATCCACCAGAGCGACCGCGATACGTTGGACCTGCCGTCGCAAGGCCGCCGCTCAGGAAGGCGATGACGAAGGCGAGGGCGAACAGCAGCAGCGCAACGGCTAGCGATCCCGCAAAGGCCCACGCCACGACACCGACGAGGCCGCCGGTCGCCGCCGAACCGAGCAACCGGCCAAACAGGGCGCGCAACATGCCGCCGGCGATGATGGATCCGATGATGATGAAGGGTGCGAACTGAACGACCGACTCCAGATCGAGATCGCCGCCTTGAGAGGCCTCCGGCTGCGGCGCGGGCAGCGGCTCGCCATCGATGACCGCGATGATCCGGTTGACGCCGGCCGAGATGCCGCCGGCGAAATCGCCGGTGCGGAATTTTGGGGTAATGACCTCGTCGATGATGCGCCGAGACGTGACGTCGGTCAGCGCACCTTCGATGCCGTAGCCGACCTCGATACGCAGCTTGCGGTCATTCTTGGCAATCACCAGCAGCGCGCCATCGTCGATCTTCCTGCGCCCGATCTTCCAGGCGTCCGCCGCGCGGATCGAGAACTGCTCGATGGTCTCGGGCTGCGTGGTCGGCACGATCAGCACCGCGACCTGGCTGCCCTTGCGCAGTTCGAGATTTTTCAGCGTCTGCGTCAGCGACGCGATATCGCCGCTCGTGAGCGTGCCGGTCTGATCGACCACGCGCCCGGTGAGCGCAGGGATCGCGACATCGGCGCGGGCGATCGAGGCCCAGACGAGCAGCAGCGCAAGCGTGATGAGGCGGAGTGCCTTCATCGCGACCAACCTGACGCTGACGGCGTCCGAATGAGACGGCCACCTGCGCGCTCGTCACCTCTCCCCGCTTGCGGGGAGAGGTCGCATCGCATCGAAGATGCGATGCGGGTGAGGGGGACTCTCCAGGACCTCAGCGCGTGGAGAGCCCCCCTCACCCCAACCCTCTCCCCGCAAGCGGGGAGAGGGGGCGCACTTTCATTCCGGAAGCAGCGCACCCTCACCTCCGTTATGGCCTGAGACGTCTGCTCACTTTGCCGGCTGCGGCGCGGGCGAAGGCGCCGTGCCGAAATCCACCTTTGGCGCGGTCGATATCTCCTTCTCGTTCTCCACCGTGAAATTCGGCTTCTCCTTGTAGCCGAACGCCATCGCGGTCAGATTGTTCGGGAAGGTGCGGATGCCGACATTGAAGTCCTGCACCGCCTTGATGTAGCGGTTGCGCGCCACCGTGATGCGGTTCTCGGTGCCTTCGAGCTGCGCCATCAGGTCGTGGAACAAGGCATCGGATTTCAGCTGCGGATAGTTTTCCGTCACCACCAGCAGCCTCGACAGCGCGCCGGTCAATTCACCCTGGGCGGCCTGGAACTTCTGGAACGCGGCGGGATCGTTCAACACGTCCGGCGTCGCCTGGATGCTGCCGACCTTGGCGCGCGCATTGGTAACCCCGAGCAGCACGTCCTTTTCCTGCTGGGCGAAGCCCTTCACCGAATTGACGAGGTTCGGCACCAGATCGGCGCGGCGCTGATACTGGTTGACGACCTCCGACCAGCTCGACTTGACCTGCTCGTCATTGCTCTGGATGGCATTGTAGCCGCAATTGGTGAGGCTCAACGTCATAAGCGCGGCCAACGCCGTCAAAAATCTGCGCATGAAAAGTCTCCCGTCACGGTGTTCCGTGACCGTATCTAGCAGAACGGCAGCGTCAGGTAAGCGACGAAAATCGCTGCCCGTGGTCGCAGGGGTGCTCGAATAGGTCGCTTCAACGGGCGAGTCGGGTTCAAATTGAAGCGCCCGTCATTCCGGGCGATGCGTCAGCATCGAACCTCGGATGCGCAATTGCGCATCGGGAAACCCCAAGATTTCTGGTTCGCGCTAGCCTCGGAATGCCGAGCGTGCGAGTTTCACACCGCCGCTCTCGCGTCCCGGATCGCCTGCCAGATCTTCTGCGGCGTCAGCGGCGTGTTGAGCTGGGCGATGCCGAGCTCGAAGAGCGCGTCCATGACGCCATTGGTGACACAGGGCGGACCGCCGATCGCACCCGACTCGCCACAGCCCTTGGCACCCAGCGGATTGGTGCGGCACGGCGCGGAATCATCCAGCGTCACGCTGATCGGCGGAACGTCGGAGGCGCGCGGAACGCAGTAGTCCTGAAAGGTCGCCGTCAGCAATTGTCCGTCGCCATCATAGGCCACGCCCTCATAGAGCGCCTGGCCGATGCCTTGCGCGACGCCGCCATGGACCTGCCCGGTGACCAGCATCGGATTGACCGCAACCCCGACGTCGTCGACCGTGGTGTAGCGCACCACGCGGCTGATCCCGGTCTCCGGATCGATCTCGACCTCGCAGATATGGGTGCCGTTCGGCCAGCTCGGCCCGTCGACCTCGCCCTCGCTGTCGACCGACAGTTTCGCGCCGTCCTCCTTGCCTGCGATCTCGAACAGGCTGATGCGCCTGTCGGTACCGACCACGGTGAGCCAGCCGTCGCGATAGTCGATGTCGCCGGCCGACGCCTCCAGGAGGTTCGACGCCTTCTCGCGCGCCTTGTTGATCAGATCGTTCGAGGACACCGCGACCGCGGTGCCGCCGACGAACAGCGAGCGCGAGCCGACGCTGCCGAAACCGGTCGCCAGGTCGGTGTCGCCCTGCACCACGTCGATCCGGTCCATCGGCAGGCCCAGCGTATCTGATATCATCTGCGTATAGGTGGTCTGCAGCCCCTGCCCCATTGCCATGGTGCCGGAATGCAGGATCACGCGGCCTTGCGAAGTCGCATGCAGCGCGACTTTTTCATTGTGGACACGGCCGCCGGTCCATTCGATATAGCTCGTCAGCCCGCGGCCATAGAGCAGGCCCTTCTTCCTGGCCTCGCGCTTGCGCGCGGCAAACCCGTCCCAGTCGGCGAGTTTCGACGCGCGCTCCAGCATGTGGGCGAAGGCGCCGCTGTCATACACCTGTCCCGCGGCGTTGGTGTAGGGCAGCTGCGCCGGCTTGATGTAGTTGGCCTTGCGGATCGCACGCGGATCCATGCCGATCTGGCGGGCGGCGGCATCGAGCAGCCGCTCGACGATGAACACGGCCTCGGGGCGGCCCGCGCCGCGATAGGCGCCGACAGGAGCTGTGTGGGTCATCACGGTCTTGACCTCGAAATGCACCAGCGGCAGGTCGTAGACGCCGGTCTGCACGAACGGGCCGAGCACCAGCGGAATGACGTTGGCGGTGCCCGACATGTAGGCGCCGGTAGCGCCGACCGAGCGCACGCGATAGGCCAGCACGCGACCCTTCTCGTTGAGCGCGAATTCGGCGGTCGAGGTGAGATCGCGGCCGTGGGTGCCACCCAAAAACTCGTCGGTGCGCTCGCCGCGCCAGCGGATTTTCCTGTTCAGCTTCACCGCAGCATAGGCGACGATGCCATCCTCCGGATAGAGGCTGGTCTTCTGGCCAAAGCCGCCGCCGATATCGCCGACCAGAACCCGCACGCTCTCCTTGGGCCGCTTCAGGATGGACTCGGCGAGCAGGTCGCGCGTCGAGGCCGGTGTCTGCGATTGCACGTGAAGCAGCAGCCGCCCGGTCTTCTTCTCGACCTCCGCGATGGTCGAGCGCGGCTCCAGCGCCGACGGCGCCAGGCGCTGGCTGACCAGGTCGAGCGAGACTCTGTGCGCAGCATTCGCAAATGCTTCGTCGACCTTGGCGGCATCGCCATAACTCATCGCCGCGACGATGTTATCGGGCGCATCGGGCCAGACCAGCGGCGCACCCGGCTTGGTCGCTTCGATCGGATCGACCACCGCGGGCAACACCTCATACTCGACCGCGATTGCCTCCGCCGCATTCTGCGCGGACAACCGCGAGGTCGCGACGACGGCCGCGACCGCCTCGCCGACAAAACGCACCATCTCATGCGCGAGCAGCCGGCGCGGCGGCACCGTCATCGGCGCGCCGTCCGGCCGCTTGAAGATCAAAAGCGTCGGAATGGTGCCGATGTCGTCGCGAACCAGATCGGCGCCGGTGAAGACCGCGGTCACGCCCGGCATCCCGGCGGCCGCGCTGCTGTCGATGGAGAGGATTTTGGCGTGCGCGTGTGGCGAGCGCAGTATGGTGAGCCACAGCGCGCCGTCTTCCGGCTTGTCGTCGATGAACTGCCCCTTCCCGGTGAGCAGCCGCTGATCCTCCAGGCGCTTGACGGACTGTCCGGCGCCAAATCGAAGATTGCCGGGAAGAATATTCATCAGATGGTCCTTCCAAGTGATTTTAACGAAGCGGGCGGGGTTTTAGCGGAACCATGGGGGCGCGGCCAACCGACGTTTTTGGGCAGCGTCGCCCAACAATTCGTCATGGCCGGACGCGTCTCCCCGACCTGAGCGGGGATGACGAGCCTCTCATGCAAGATCGCGTAGTGCCGCCTCCACCACCTTGCGCTGCTCGGCCGAAAGCGGCGCCTGCGGCGGTACGGGATCGCCGACGTCATAGCCCTTGATCATGAGGCCGGCCTTGATGCAGGCGGCGAGGTTGAAGCGGGCGAAGGCCTCGTTGATCCGCCACAGCTTGCGTTGCAGCTCCATCGCCTCCTCCCAGCGCTGGCGCTTGCAGAGATTGTAGAGCGCAACGCTCTGCTCCGGAATGATGCAGGCCGGCCCCGCCATCCAGCCAACGCCGCCGATCAACATGACGGCGGCCGGAATATGCGCCGACGCTGAGAAGACCTTGATGGCATCGCCGCAGCGGTTCATGATCGAGAGCAGCCGGCCGGTATTGGTGGAGGCATCCTTGATGGTGCCGATGCGCGGATGCTCCGCGAGCCGCGCGATCACATCGAGCGACAGGTCGGAGCGCTGGAACTGCGGATTGGTGTAGATCACGACCGGGATATCGACTGCGTCCGCGATGGCACGGAAAAAGGCTTCGACCTGCGCATCGGGGAGCGGAAAATACGCCTCCAGGATCGCCAAAATGCCGTCGGCGCCAAGCCTCTCATAGACCCGCGCCTGCGCCACGGCGTCCGCCGTCACGGTCGAGGCGACGCCGGCCACGACCGGCACGCGGCTCGCCGCCGCTTCGATGGTGACCCGCACCACCTCCGCGCGCTGGAGGTTGTTGAGATAGGCGAACTCGCCTGTCGAACCGAGCGGCGTCAGCCCATGCACACCGCTTTTGATCAGGTCATCGCACAGGCGGGCGAGGACAGCGCCGCGGATTGTCCCGTCCACATCGACCGGAGAGACGAGATAGGGAAAGACACCATGGAAATCGGACATCGGTAGCGGGGTTCCAGGACGACGTTGGGTTGGCACGTGCACTGTATCCGACATACGCGCCTCGCAAGAACTCGAAAACAGCCGAGAAAGAGCCACCAGTAATCCGATTCTGACATTGATGTCAGATTCCAGCCGACCCTTTTGCGAATCCTGGAAATCAAAGTTCGTGGACAATCGGCAAGCGGGCAAATCCGCTCCCCACGCGCCAATTTCATAAAATCGACCCAATGCAGCTTAAGCAGGAACAATGTGTGGGACGCTCGAACTCGGGCGGGCGTCGAGAAAATGGCCAGGTGCGAGTGGCCAGCCGTGATTTCGTTTTTCGTGCCGGATGATTGGTCGCCGTCCATCTGATCGGATGATGAAAAAATGCACAGCAAGAACTTGAATCAAGCGCGCGATCCCGCAATCTGGTTTCGCCGCCATCCCGGCCAGGGATCGATGGGCAAGCTCGGCGGCCTGCCGACGCTGCCGTTCGGCACCGACTGGCCGAGACACCCCGAATCCGGCGAACCTTTGCATTTTCTGGCTCAGATCGACCTTTCGTGCCTGCCGCCGACCCCGCTGCTCGGCGCGCGCAAGCCCTCGCCGCTTCCGAAGGCGGGTCTGCTGTTCTTCTTCGCCGACATGGTGGAGGAAATGCTCTGGAGCGGCCATGGCGGGCCGTTTGCTAACACCCGCGTCATTTTTTCCGAGCGCGCCGGCCCGGAACGCGCGCCGCCGGAGGGCACCCCGAGCATCGGCCACGCGCTCGGGCAGAAGGGCGGCGACTATACCGGCGGGCCTGGCCGTACCAGTTTCAGCCAGGGCTCGATCGAACCCTATGTGATCGAAACCTTTGCCGGCGTCGATCCCTATCCGAACCAATCCGACGCCTACGCGGCGGCCGCCCAGGCGGCGATGGTGGCCTCGATCGAGCAGGCGACCGGCGCCACGCTTCCGGTGCTGAACGGCGCGGGATCGACCGAGGCCGCGACGTCGGCCCAGGCGCTGGAATTTGTTCGCGTGCAGCAGTTCCGCGACGGCACGGTGCGCCGCGCGCTGGAGTGCCCGCGCCATCAGATGCTCGGCGTCGGCAAGAACCTGCAGGGCACGGCCGAGGAACATTATGCCGACGGGCTCGTGCTCCTGCTCCAGATCGACAGCGACAAGGCCGTCGACAGCGAATTCGTGTTTTGCGACATGGGCGCGGCGCAGTTCTGGATCAAGCCGGACGATTTGGCGGCCGGCCGCTTCGACCGCGCCTGGGGCACCACCGAAGGCGCCTGAACGATCCCCTATGGCTGCGGGCGCGGATGGTCCGCGATCCACGCGGCGATCGCCGGCAGCGCGTGGTCCTTGAGGTCGACCGAGATCGCGATCGTTTCCAGCGCGCGCGCCGTCATCACCCGCCCGCCGGACGTTGCTTGTGCGGGCATGAAACGCGCCAGCTCGTCCGCGTGCGCAGCGTCGGAGAAAGTGGTCATGAAGTTCGGGATGAACAGGTCCCGGAAATCCGGCCCCTGCTTTGCGACAAACGCGTCGAGATTCTTCTGCACGAAGTCCCAGGCGAGGGCCGGCTGTTCGCCGGACGAGGCGACCGAATTGATCATGCCGTCGACGATGCTGACCGGCGGCTCGCCGCTCAGCGTCAACGCCAGCGTTTCACGCGCCAGCGCCGGATCGCGCGCGGCCGCCAGCGCGTAGAAATAGCGCAGCCGCTCATTGGTCGCTTCTGTGTTGCGCGCCAATGTGAGAAGCGCCTCGTAGGTTTCTCGATCGGCCGTCAGGCCGACGACGTGGGTCACGGGGTCGCGCAAGCCAGGTGCAAGCGAGGCGGGATCTTGCAGGAACGACGCAAAGCGGCGCTTGGCCTCCGCGATGACATCGGTATCGCCGAGTTCGCCGAGCAGGTTGATCAGGCTTGTGCGCAGCAGCGAAGCTTCGTCATCGCTGCTGTTGCCGTCCCAGCCGACCCGCGCGAGCACTGGTCGCAAAATGCTGCGCGCATAGGCCCGCAGCGCGCCGCGTTCGGGGCGATCCAGGGATAGGCGATTGAGGTTCGAAAAGGTGCTGATGACCTGGTCCCAGACGGCACGGCGGTCGCCATTGTCGAGCTCGCTGACGAGCGCGAGATAGGACGACGCCTCGGCGCGGCCGGCGGTGACGAGTGCCCAGCGATCCGCCAGCACGTTGACCCGGTCCTCCGGCGCCATCGCGGCCAGCGATTTTGAGATCAGTGCGCCGGCCGCCGGGCCGTAGGCGACGCGATAATAGCCGAGATCGCCGAAGTTGACCTTGATCGGTTCGCCGCAAGCACCGGTGGTGATTTCGGCGCTGCCATCGAGCAGCGGGGTTTGCGACGCCTTTGGCGCGCCGATCGGCCCGATCGCAACAGGCAGCTGCCAGCGCCGCTGTGGCAGGCTGTCCGCCCCGCCCGCCGAGGCGGGCACGATCGCGAACCGCTGCTGCCGCAGCGAAAGCTGCTGTTTGCCACCGCTACAGCTCGTCTCGGCGACGATCAGGGGCACGCCCTCCTGCTCGGTGAACGAGGCAGCGATCCTGGCGACCGGCTTGCGGGCCGCCCCCTCGAGCGCCTTCCAGAGATCGGCCGTCGTGGTGTTGCGATAGGCATGCTCGGCCATGTAGTTGCGAATACCGTCGCGGAACGCAGTTTCGCCGAGAAAGCCTTCGAGCATGCGGATGAAGGCCTGCCCCTTGTTGTAGGTGATGCCGTCGAAGGCGGTCTGCGCTTCGCTCTCATCGGCGACCTTCTGCTGGATCGGATGCGAGGTGCGGCGCGCATCGAGCGCCATCGCGAACTGCTTCTGGCCGTAACCGTTCAGCCAGGTCTTCCATTCCGGATAGAAATGCTCGGCCGCCTTCTCCTGCATCCAGCTCGCAAAGCCCTCGTTGAGCCAGAGATCGTCCCACCAGCCCATGGTGACGAGGTCGCCGAACCATTGATGCGCCATCTCATGGGCGAGAATTGCGAAGATGCCGCGCCGCGCCGTCTCTGGATTCGATGCGGGATCGAACAGCAGCCGGCTTTCGAAGAAGGTGATGCCGCCCCAGTTCTCCATGGCGCCGCCGAAACCGCCGGGCACCGCGATCAAGTCGAGTTTCGGCAGCGGATATCTGGTGCCAAAATAATCATTGTAATAGGCGAGAAGCTTCGCGGCATTGTCCAGCGCGATACGTCCCTTGTCGCTCTTGCCGCGCGTGGTGACGACACCGACCGTCACACCGCCCGCCTGCACGGTCTGCCGCTCGAGCTCGCCGGCTACGAGCACGAACAGATAGCTCGACATTCGGGGCGTGGTCGCAAAGGTGACCCGCTTCAGGTCCGGGCCCGCGGCCTCCTCGCGTTCGGGGGGCATGTTGCCGACCGCCATGAACGCGCGCGGCACGGTAACGGTGAGCGCGAAGGTGGCCTTGAAGGCCGGCTCATCCCAGCACGGAAAGATCCGTCGCGCATCCGCGGGCTCGAGCTGGCTCGAGATCATCCGCTTGACACCCTGCCCGGTCGGATAGTCGGCATAAAACAGTCCGCGAGCGAACGAATTGATGTGCGAGGCGAACACGATGCGAAGCTTGTGCAGGCCGACCGCGAGCGGCTTCGGAAAGCCGAGGGTCGCGGTCTCGGTGCCTGCATCGAGGGTAATTTCGGCGCGCTGCGCGCCATTGTCGACGCTCGCCTCCGCAATCGTCATGTTCGCGGCATTCAGCGTCAGCCGTGCGGCGGGCTCGCGCAGTTCGACATCCACGGTCTCGGCCCCGGTCACCGTGAGCTGCGTCAGATCGGGCACAAGCTCGATCGCGTAGTGATGCGGGATCACGCTCTTCGGCAACTTGCCCGGCGTGCGATCGAAGGCGAAGATCGGCTCGGCCGAGGCGGCCGTTGTCACCAGCCCGGCAAGAACCAGCGCCACCGCGACGCGGCACAGGATCGGGACAGAAACGCGCATCAGGCGTCCGCCCGCGCGCGGCCAGCTTCGGCAAAGGCCATGATGCGCGCAATATCCTTGCCGCCCGTCTCGTTCTCCCGTGCGATATGCTCGAACAGCCGGGCGCAACCTTCGAAGATCAGGCTTGCCGGATCGTCGGGGCCGAGAAAACCGGAAATCTCGCGCATCTCGGCCACCCAGCGATACGCCTTCGGGATCATGTCGGGGAGCGCCTTCTGCAGCCGCGCCAGCATCTGCGGCTGGCTCGCGGCGAGTTCGGCAAGCATGGCGTCCGCGGCGCCCGCGCGCGTGGCCGCGAGCGCCATGGCGGCGCCGAGCGCCGTAAAGCCCTTGTTGACGCCGGCATAGGACATTTTCAGCGCGGAGGCCGCGCCCACCGGCCCGTCGATCACATGCAGGTCGAGGCCGAGCTCGCCGAGGCCGGCGACCTCGCGCGCTGCGGCGCCCGAGACATGGAAGACCGGCCCCTTGGTGCCGGGCTTGGGCGGCAGGCCGATGATGGCGCCATCGACGAATTGGGCGCCGGTGGGCGCGACCAGGCGCGCGATCGTCTCGATGGTCTCCACATTGACCGCGTTGCAGTCGACGATGACGGGCTTTTTCGGCCCCGTCTCGATCACGCGGGCGAGCCGTTCCGCCAGCGCCACGGCCTCCCCCGGCGGCACGATCGACAGGATGATGTCGGCCGCCGCGATCTCGGCGTCGGAGGCTGCGATCATGCCGGCGGCCGCCGCCCGCTCGGCTGTGGCCTGGCTGCGGCCCGCGAGCGACGTCAGCACCCGCGCGCCATGGTCCTTGAGACGCCGCCCGACCGCGCTCCCCATGGCACCGGGCGCGAGGACGGCGATGGTAAGTGTCATGCTCAAGCTCCGGCTCTCAGGTTCAAAGTTAACCCGGCATTAAAGACGATTTCACGAAGGCACGAACGCGTCGAATGATCCATACGCAACCCCAGAATGCAGGGAAAGGGCTGATGCCGGGCCTTTCCAACGATGCCGCATATCCGATCGCGCGGCCGCATCGCCTGCCAACAGGCAGCGTAGGATTTGGTTCACCATCATTGTTAGAAAGCAATTCAAATCTTCCCTGCAAGATCGCCCTGCCTGGTCATTCGACTTGGGCAACCGTTGCTGCGCCAGCATCGCAACGCGACCTGCTTGACGCGCGCAAGATGCGGGCTGTTTCGGTTGCGAGCTGAGCCTGCGTCGGCATCTCGGATTTGGCAATGACGCGAACTGCGTGGGCGAGAACAGGTCGCGCCTCGCGTAGCGCGAGGGCTCGGACAGGCAGCGATGCACGACAACGCAGGACCAACCCGGCGCATCACCTGGCGAATGAACGCCAGCGTGGCAGTCGTGACCGCTTTCTCCCGCAAGTTGCTGGTCTCATGCGCGGG
>Ga0210408_10001859_pt1 | contig 21376 bp, 22 predicted proteins | sample IncBWH4MmetaG_FD_155471 | JGI IMG/M metagenome (GOLD analysis project Ga0210408, IMG submission 155471) | Forest soil microbial communities from Barre Woods Harvard Forest LTER site, Petersham, Massachusetts, United States - Inc-BW-H-4-M | ecosystem: Environmental > Terrestrial > Soil >...
ATCCGCTCCGCCCCCTTGCCCGACGGGTCACTGCTCCAGATCGGCCGCACGACCAACAGCCGCCAGGCTCTGTTGAACCCCATGCGCCACAGTTTCGTCGTCATTGGCAGCGCTACGGTGCTGCTGGGTTTTGTGGCAGGTGCCCTGTTCGCCCACCGCGCCTTGAGGCCCGTTCGCCAGATTGTCGTTACTGCCCGTTCGATTGTTCGCACCGGACAGCTCGATTCCCGCGTGCCGGTGCGCAAATCCGAGGACGAACTGGATGACCTGGTCCTGTTGTTCAATACGTTGCTGGACAAGAACCAGGCATTGATCCGCGCCATGCGTGAATCACTCGATAATGTCGCCCATGATTTGCGCACGCCGCTGGCGCGCCTGCGCGGCACGGCGGAGATGGCGTTGCAGTCCGGTGCCGACCCGGCGGCCGCCCGCGAGGCGCTCGCAGATTGTGTGGAAGAATCCGAACGGGTCCTCAACATGCTCAATACGCTCATGGACATCACTGAGGCCGAGGCCGGCATGATGAAGCTCCACCGAGAGCCGGTGGACCTCGGCCAACTTGCTCGCGAAGTAGCCGAGCTTTATCAATATGTAGCCGAAGAGAAAAAGATAACCGTGACAGTCGAGGGGCCCGAATCAACAAACTCCAAATCTCAAACTCCCCATTCCAAACTCCCGGTCACTGCTTCGGCCGATCGCACCCGGCTGCGCCAGGTCTTTGCTAACCTGCTCGACAACGCCATCAAATACACACCCGGGCAAGGCCAGGTGCGCATCTCGGTTCGCCCCGAAAGGGACCAAGCAGTGGCCAGCTTCCGCGATACGGGCGTTGGCATTCCCGTGGACGAGCAGGACAAAATTTGGGCGCGCCTTTATCGGGGGGACAAGAGTCGTTCCCAGCGCGGCTTGGGGCTCGGGCTGAGCCTGGTCAAAGCCGTGGTCGAGGCCCACGGCGGGCTTGTCACCGTCTCCAGCCAGCCGGACCAGGGTGCCGAGTTTACGGTGCGACTGCCGGCCAAAGGTTGAGTTTCTCGGCTCAAAAACGCCCGATTTTTGCCACTATTTGAGGCTTTACTATTGAACCATCCGGGCTTAGCATTTCTAAAGTAATGATTTGCTCAAATATGAATGTTATGTTCGGCCTGTTTAACCTCGGCGGCGGGGAGATTATCCTCATACTCGCTCTCGTTCTGATCCTTTTTGGAGCGAAGAAACTGCCGGAGTTGGCGAAAGGGCTGGGCACGGGGATTAAGGAATTCAAAAAGGCCACTCGTGAAGTGACGGACGAAGTCACCAATGCGATGGACGAATCATCCCAACGGCGCCTGCCCCCGAGCAATCCGGCCCCGACCCCGACCCAAGTCGCACCGGCCGAGCCGTCTCAAACCGTTCCTCAATCTTCTCCTGCGAGCCCCAAGGCCTAGTCGCTGAGCGGTTTCAGCTATGGCCGATGAACCCGCAGCGGAGCCCCTTGACGAATTGCAGGAGGAAGAGGGTGGACCAGTAAAATCGTTTCTCGAACACCTCGAGGATCTCCGTTGGGTTCTGATCAAGAGCCTGTCGGCTGCCGGGGTGGCAATGGTCCTCTGTTTTTTCGCCGGCGATTATGTTTTCCGGGTTCTCAAATGGCCGCTTGACCGGGCTCCCATCAATAAAGCGGACACCCAGAGCGTGCGGGTGATGTTAGGAACAAATCAACTCGGCGTTTTCCATCCCGGCACTAATGATGCCTTGGCTTCCCTGGCCGGGACCAATCGATACGTCCGCCTTGATCTGGTCCCCGTCAACATGGAGACGAATGGCGTGGAGCACCTGGTGCTTGGGGTGAAGGTTGTAACGGAAGCCGAAGCGCCGCCCCGGGTCTCTCCCATTGACATCGTCAGCCTCGGCCCGGCGGCAGCGTTCGTGGTAGCCACCAAAATTGCATTCTTTGGAGGGCTGATTATTTCCTCGCCGTTTATTTTCTACTTTGTGGCGCATTTCGTGTTTCCAGCGCTCCGCATTCGGGAAAAACGGTACGTTTATCGCGGGCTGATCTTTGGCGCAGGGCTGTTCCTGACGGGGGTGTCGTTTTGTTATTTCGTGATGATGCCTGTCGCGCTCGCCGTCTCGGCCAAGTATGCCGAGTGGTTCGGCTTTAAGGCCAACCAATGGCGGGCGGAGGAGTATATCGGGTTTGTCTGCAAATTCATGCTGGGAATGGGGCTTGGGTTCGAGATGCCAGTGATCATTCTGACGCTGGTGAAGATCGGTATTTTAAATTACGGCATCCTTAAGAGCGCGCGCCGTTACGTGATTGTTATCGCTTTTGTGCTTGGGGCAGTGTTGACCACCCCGGAGGTTATTACACAAATCCTGATGGCGATTCCGCTGCTGCTGCTGTACGAAATCAGCGTCTGGATTGCGTGGTACTGGGAGCGGCAGGAGAAGAAGCGCGAGGCAGAGGCGGAGACGGCGGGCGCTTGACGAGTGACGCGGGCGGGGTCCTCTGGCTAGCGGAGGTTGGCCAGCCACGGGATCCGGATAGCGATTCGTGACCCACAGCAGGCTATTTTCACACCTCGGGCATGACGTTCCGCTTCACGTTTCGCGTATTTATTTGTCGTTTGGGCGCCATTTTGGTACTATCGGGACCATGCGTACGGTGATTTATCCCGGAAGTTTCGATCCCATTACGAATGGCCATCTGGATGTCATCCAACGGGCGACTAAATTATTTGATCGGGTGATTGTGGCAGTGGCTCGGAGCGAGGCCAAGAATCCACTGTTCAGCCTGGAAGAGCGGCTGCAAATGGTGACGCGCACCATCCGCGAGCTGCCGCACGTGGAGGCCGCCGCCCTAGAGGGGTTATTGATCGAATATGTGGAGCGGCGGGGCGCGCAGGCCGTAATTCGCGGGCTGCGGGCGGTCTCGGATTTTGAATTTGAATTTCAGTTGGCCTTGATGAATCGTAAATTGAACGAGCGCATCGAAACCATTTTTATGATGCCGAAGGATACTTACACCTTTCTCAGTTCGCGAATCGTGAAAGAGATTGCGAGTTTGGGAGGGGATGTCAGCGCGTTTGTGCCGGCGCACGTGCGGGCGGCCCTGGGGGAGCGGTTCAGCCCCGAGCCGGCGTGAGGGACTTGGAAGTGTCAAATGAGTTAAATGCGTTAACTGCTGGTTAAATGAGGCAAGACCGCTGTAACCCACTAACCCTCAGGCAACGAGATTGGAGTTTTTATGCCGCTACTGGTCAATCTGCGCCACTTGGACCCGGACAATATCCATTTGAAAGGGGAGTTGCCGGTCGAGGAACTGGACATCGATATCCGGGACGAGGTTATCCGGTTGGGCGAGCCGCTGCGGTACGATTTGGAGGTGCAAAAGGTAGAGGACGGGCTGCTGGTCCAGGGTAGCTTGCACGTGCGGCTGGAATGCCAGTGCGTGCGATGTCTTAAACCGTTCAAATTTCATCTTGAACTGGAGAAATGGGCCGCCCTTTTGCCGTTAACGGGCGAGGAAGCCGTCACGGCAACCAATGATTGCGTGGACTTGACGCCTCACCTGCGGGAAGATATTCTCCTGGAGTTTCCGCAACATCCGTTGTGTGACCCGGATTGTAGCGGATTGCCAAAGGCGTCTTTTGGCAAGAGCACGAGCCTCAGCAGCACCGGACCGCTCGCAAGCGGTTCGCCTGCGTGGGAAAAGTTAAACAAACTGAAACTTTAACAACAGAACGATTATATATTTATGGGTGTCCCGAAACGCAAACCGTCCAAAAGCCGCCAACGCATGCGGCGCGCGTATAACAGCGCGCTGACCCTGCCCCAACTGAGCACCTGTCCGCAATGCGCGGCTCCCTATGTGCCGCACCGGGTTTGCCCGGCCTGCGGCTATTATCGAGGCCGCCAGGTCCTGACGGTGACCGCCGGCGGCTGATCCGCCGGCAAGGCCGGCGTCTATCCCTGCCGCGTCTTGTCCACTTCTATGCGCATTGCAGTGGATGTCATGGGTGGCGACCACGGCTGCGGGGTGGTCATCGAAGGCGCCATTCGGGCGATTCAGGCTGACAAGCGCATCACCGCGCTGTTCCTGGTCGGCCAAAAATCGGAGATTCACGCGGCGCTGCCGCGCGGCGGGTTCCGCGATCATCGAGTGCGCGTGGTCCATGCGAGCGAGGTGCTAACGATGGAAGACAAACCGGTCGCGGCGGTCAGGAAGAAAAAGGATTGCTCGATTGTGCGAGCGGTCGAACTGGTCAGAGAAGGCAAGGCCGACGCGGTGGTATCCCTGGGCAACACCGGGGGCATTTTTGCGGCAGCGACGTTTAAATTGGGCCGCATTGCCGGCGTGGACCGCGGCGGCATAGCGGCGATCATTCCGACGCCGCACCATCATTTTGTCCTGCTCGATTCGGGAGCCAACATCGAGTGCAAGCCACTCCACCTAGCGCAATACGCGGTGATGGGCAGCGTTTATTCACGCGAGATTCTCGGCGCTAAAAATCCGCGTGTGGGGATCCTGAGCGTCGGAACAGAAGACACCAAAGGCAACGAATTGACGCTGGAAGCCTTCAAGCTGTGCAAACAGCTCGAATTGAATTTCATCGGCAATGTTGAGGGACACGACCTGTTCAAGAACCACGTTGATGTGGTGGTTTGCGACGGGTTTGTCGGCAACATTGTGTTGAAGACCTGCGAGAGTCTGGCACTGGGGCTGTTTTCGATGCTCAAACGGGAATTGATGGCCAGCCCGCGACGACAGCTCGGGGCGTTGCTGGCGCAAAACGCGTTCCGCGCGATCCGCCGCCGGATGGACCCGGAGGTTTATGGGGGAGCGCCGCTGCTGGGGTTCAACGGGGCGGTGCTCAAGGCCCACGGTTCGGCCCGGGAACGGGCGGTTGCCAGCGCCATCCGTGTCACCACTGAAAACCTGCAGCACCAGGTGAACCAGCTCATCGCGCAGGAAATCGCCTTAGCCAACGAGCGGCTGGCGATAGTGGAAACGCCCGCCGCGGTGCTGTCATAGTATTAGGATGCACCTTTCCATGGCACACTGCCCCGCGGCCCCCTGGTAAATCTTAAAGCGCAAATCAGAAATTGAATTCTCGACCAATCCTGTGAGCCCCCCTCAACCCTCAACGAAATTCCGAAACCCACGCGCCAAATACAATTTCCAGGGGCGCACGTGTTCGGTGGCTGGCGTCGGTTCCTATGTCCCGGCCAAGATCCTGACCAATGCGGATTTGGAGAGAATGGTCAGCACCTCGGACGAGTGGATCACGACCCGCACCGGGATTAAAGAGCGCCACATCGCCGCCAAGGACGAGTTCACTTCGGACCTGGGGGCAGCGGCGGCACGGCGGGCGATGCAGCGGGCCCGGGTCACGCCCGAACAAATTGATCTCATCATCGTGGCCACCATTACGCCGGACATGCCGTTTCCTTCGACCGCCTGTCTGATCCAGCAAAAGCTGGGCGCGCACCGCGCGGCGGCGTTCGACCTGGAAGCCGCGTGCTCGGGGTTTATTTACGCGCTGGAAATTGCACAGCAGTTTATCATGACGCGCACTTACGACACGGTGCTGGTGATCGGGGCGGAAAAGCTTTCGTCCATCGTGGACTGGAAGGACCGGAATACCTGCGTGCTGTTCGGGGATGGCGCGGGAGCGGCGATTCTTCAGAACCGGCCCCACGCTCACGGGCTGCTGACGGCGGTGATGGGGGCTGACGGCAGCAAGGCGGATTTGCTGTTCATGGCGGGCGGGGGCAGCCGTTGCCCGGCCACGGCGGAGTCGGTGGCCAGCCGCCTGCATTACCTGCGAATGGAAGGCAAGGAAGCCTTCAAAAACGCGGTGCAAGCGATGAAAACAGCAGCCCAGGAAGCGCTGCGCCGGTGTGAAATCGACATCTCACGCATTAAATGCATTATCCCGCACCAGGCCAACCTACGGATTATTGACGCGGTCGGCGAACGCATCGGAGCAAGACCCGACCAACTCTTCGTCAACGTCCACAAATATGGCAACACGTCCGCTGCCTCGGTGGCCATTGCCCTGGACGAAGCGGTCCAAACGGGACGCGTGCAACACGGGGATTTGATTCTGCTGATGGTGTTCGGCGCCGGTTTGACGTGGGGCGCGGCGGTGATTGAGTGGTAGGGGGAGGTCGCTACAAAAGAGCGCAAAGAACACAATGAAAAAGCCCTTTGTGGCCTTTGTATTCTTTTGTGGCGGAGGTTTTACGGTTACTGCGGAGCGGGAATAAAAATCTTTTGGCCCGGACGCATTTTTTCCGGCACCAGGTTGGGATTGGCTTTCAGAATCTGCTCCGTGGAAACTTTGATGTTCTTTTCACGGTAAGCCGCGACAATCACTGAAAGGGTGTCCCCCGACTTGATGACGTATTCAAATCCTTTGTCGGACCCGCCTGATTTGAGCGGCTCGGAAGGATCGGTCGCCGCCACCGCTGGATTTGACCTCTTGCCGCCCGAAACTGGGGCCGCCTTTAAGCCCTTGGCCAGGTCCCGCAGTTCCTTTCGAATCGTTTCCGCGTCGTCCAACCGTTTGCGATCGACTTCTTTGACAGCCTCGGCAACCCGCTTTAAATCCTCCTGGCTGGCATAATCACCCTTGGGTTTGCTGGCCTCGGCGCGCAAGTCATCCATGGCCCGGCTCAGCTTCTGCAGGTCGGCTCGGAGCGCTTCCAAGCGGTCGGACAAATCATCGATTCGGCCGTTTAATTTGTTTAAGCGTTCTTCGGTCGCTGCGGGCTGCGCGCGCAGAGCCGGAGCGGTGAAAAGAGTCAGTGCCACCAACAGAAAGGAAAATCGTTTCATGGGGGCGAACATAGGAATCAGACGGGCGGAGTTCAAGACGATTGTGCGCAAGGACGAAGACGCGATCACCGATTACCAGACCCGGGGGTTCACTGACGACCAAGAGGAGGTCCGCGCCGTTGGGAGCGAGCTGGCGTCCTTGCTGCAGTCGTTCAAGGCCTGGCGGGCAACCAAGTCCCCGGGATGTGGACCACAAGTCGGAAGGCAGCGCGAGCGGCCTAGTTAGAACGGCGCTAGCCCTTGGCTTTGGCGCGGAGGGGCTTTTTGCTGGTTGTCGTTCCGCTGTACAGTTCCTCGTCTGACGTATCCTTGGGGGAGCTGAAATCACCCAAGGGCCGGACGAATGTGGCGCGGGCGGGTTTTAACACCAGCGCTTCGGCGGAGGAGTGAATGCTGCCGGAGGTTGCGGCAACGGGCAGGGAGACCAGAAACACCGCGCTGCCGAGAATCGTCGCGGCAAAACACAGCGGCCGGCCCACGACGGCATCGGCGCCTACTGCCACGGTATCAGTCCGGGTGGAGGCAAAGGCCGGAGTCGTGGAGACCCAGCCGAGAGTTATCGCACAAACAATAGCAATGAGTTTAGTTTTCATATTTTCCTCGTTCGCCCCCACTGTCGCCCAGGGTCGCATAAATTTCAAATGGTGCTTTCTTGAATGGTCCCGGCCCAGTCCGTTACCTTGTCGGCGTGACCGTTTTGGAAGTCATCCAACGCAGCACGGAATTCCTGGGAAAGAAGGGCGTGGACTCGCCGCGGCTGCAAACCGAGTTGCTGCTGGCCCATCTGCTGGAGTTGCCGCGAATGCAGTTGTACCTGAACTTCGAACGCGCCTTGACGGCCTCGCAATTGGACAGTTTTCGGGAGCTGATCAAACGGCGGGGTCAGCGCGAACCGTTGCAGCAGATTATGGGTTCGACGTCATTTTGCGGATTGGAAATCACCGTCAATCGTCATGTACTGGTTCCCCGTCCCGAAACCGAATTATTGGCGGAATACGGCTGGCAGTTCCTCAATCGAATCTCCGCCGGAAACCCGCAGCCGGCAACCGCAATGGATTTCGGCACGGGAAGCGGCTGCCTGGCCATCGCCCTAGCGGTCCACTGCCCCGCGCTGCGCGTATCGGCGTTGGACCTCTCGGCCGAGGCGCTCCAGGTGGCCAGCCAAAACGCGGCGAGACATGGCGTCGCGGAGCGGATCGGGTTTTTCCAGGGAGACGGTTTCGCCGCGTTGACCGGAGAGAACCCATTCGATCTCATCGCCAGCAACCCGCCGTACATCCCCACTCCCGAGCTGATGGCTCTGCAACCCGAGGTGCGGGATTACGAGCCGCGACAGGCGCTGGACGGGGGTGCCGACGGCCTGGATTATTATCGACGACTGGCAACCGAAGCCGGGGACTTCCTAAAGGCGGACGGCAGAATGTTGTTGGAATTTGGCGATGGCCAGGAGGAATCGCTCCGTGCACTCTTTCAGCAACAAAACTGGATTGTCGAACAGATCGCGGAAGATTACACTCATCGACCTAGAATTTTGATCGCGCGCAAAGGCAATTCTGGAAAGAGTTAAATAGGTTAAAAAGGCGACTGAGTTAATTGAGGCCGGTGCGAAACGTCGAGATATCAAAGTACACAGATCATGGACAGTCTGCTCATAAAAGGCGGCGTGCCGCTGCGCGGTGAGGTCACGATCAGCGGGGCCAAGAATGCCGTGCTGCCAATCCTGGCGGCGACGTTGCTCACGAGCGAACCCTGCGTCATCCGGCGGGTGCCCAAACTGAGCGATGTGCGGTTCATGGGGCAGATCCTGACGTGGCTGGGCGCGGAAGTGCGGTTTGATAACGGCAGCGTGCGGGTTCAGGCGAAAAAGATAAAGGGCGCCGGGGATTACGATCTGATTCGGAAGATGCGAGGCTCGATCTGCATCATGGGACCGCTGCTAGCCCGTTTGCACAAGGCGGCGGTCTCGCTGCCGGGCGGGTGCATCATCGGAGCACGGCCAATCAATCTGCATCTGAAGGGATTCGAGGCGCTGGGAGCCAAAGTCGTGATCGAAAATGGGTATGTATATGCCAGCGCGAAACGATTGGTCGGCTCGGCAATGTTCCTGGGGGGACGCGCGGGCTCGACCGTGCTGGGCACAGCCAACGTCATGATGGCGGCGACGCTGGCCGAGGGGGTGACGGTGATCGAAAGCGCGGCGTGCGAACCCGAGGTGGTGGACCTAGCGAGTTTTCTCAACGCGATGGGGGCCAGGATTACGGGTGCCGGCAGCCCAACCATCACGGTCACCGGGGTCAGGGAAATGCACGGGGTGGAGCACGAGGTGATTCCCGACCGGATCGAGGCAGCCACTTACGCCATCGCCGCGGCCGTGACGAACGGAGAAGTGACGCTGCGCGGGGCGCGGGCCGAGCATATGCATGCGGTGCTGGATAAGCTCAAAGACGCGGGTCTGAAAATTGAGCAGAGCAGCCTGGGCCTGACGGTCCGCCGCAATGGCCGGTTGCGGCCGGTCGATATCACAACGCTGCCGTATGCCGGTTTTCCGACCGACGCGCAGGCGCAGATGATGGCGTTGATGGCGGTGACCCCGGGCATCAGCATCATCACCGAGCGGATTTTTGAATCCCGATTCATGCACGTCAGTGAATTGGCGCGCCTTGGGGCCGACATTGAAATTGAAGGACCCAGCGCGATTGTAAAAGGCGGCAAGCCGCTCAGCGGGGCGCCGGTGATGGCGAGCGACTTGCGGGCCTCGGCAGCGCTGGTGCTAGCGGGTCTGGCGGCGCGCGGCACGACCCAGGTTAACCGGGTCTATCATATTGACCGCGGCTACGAGAATCTCGATGGCAAGCTCCGAGCACTGGGCGCGCGCATCGAACGGATCGAAGAATCATGACCAAACTCATTGCTGCTCTTTTTATCGCCGCATTCCTTTACGTCGGCTGGCTGCTCTATTTACGGTGGGACAAGGTAAGGAACGAGGAAGAAACGTCCAAAAAACAGGCCGTGGCGGCCCAAGTGAGACCGGAGAACCTAGCCGGCATGCCCAACCAAAGCCAGCAAATGGAGAACAGCCTGCGAGCCGCCCAGGAGCAGGGACCGACGGCCTTTAAAAACTGGCTCAAGACTTATGGTCGCAGCGTCCAGGACCCGCGCAAGGCGTGGATCCAACTCGATTATTGCCTGGCGATTTCGCGTGAAGACCCCGCGGAAGCCAAACGGATCTTCGCCGAGGTCAAAGGCCGAACGCCCGCTACCTCGCCGGTCTATCCCAGAATCAAGCAACTTGAGAATACGTACGAGTAACTTTTCTCTGGTGTTCCGGCAGAGGCGTCGTTACGATGGCGGCGTACAGTGCGAACGAAAGACCGCTTATGGATGTTATCTTTAACTGTCCGAAGTGCGAACAAGAGCTCGCCGTAGATGCTTCAGGGGCCGGCACCGAAATCCAGTGCCCTTCCTGCGGCGAGTCTATCGTAATCCCGGAGCCTCAGGCCCCCGGGCCAAGAACCGGAATACCGACTATCGCCGGCGCGCCAAGGGTGGAGGCGCACCCAGTCAATGCAATCGACGCGTCCGCAGCCCGGAAGATCGAATTGCATCTGAAGGTGCCCAGCCACAGATCCACCGAGAGCCTGATCGCCAAACCGCTGCCGCCGATGGAAGTCGCGGCCAAGGACACCGATAAACGCATCCGCACGAAAACCATTCGCCACACCGATTGTATCGAGGTCGGCCATGACAAGTTCGACGAAGTCATCTCGAACTTTCTGGTCAAAATCGGTGAAACCAACCTGGTCAGCATCAGCACCCTCAACTACAGCTACCTGGATATTGGCACGCAGAAACTGCTTACGGATTTCGGGGTGTTTATCGTCTATCGGGGCTGAGAAGGCTTTGGCGGGCTTGGTTTAGTCTGGACACTCTGGCGTGGCCATCATTAACGTAAGCCGCATGAATCGTCGGTTTATTCGCCTGCTGCTCACTCTAGGCTGTTTGATGGCTTTCCCGTTTCGCTCACCAGCCCCGCTGATCTATCGGCCTGGCGAAGGCTGGACCTATGAGCCCGTGGGCGGGGAGGGCAAGTGGCAGCGGCCACGCGCGAAAGAGCAAATGGACGTCGCGCAGAAGGCCTTTGATAAAAAGGATTACAGCCTGGCGATCAAAGCGGCCCGTCGCGTGGTGCGGGTCTGGCCGTTGTCCGATTACGCACCCCAGGCGCAGTACCTCGTGGGCCGCTGTTACGAGGCGCAAGGCAAAGACGAAAAAGCCTTCAGGGAATACCAGAAGGTGCTGGAGAAACAGCCCAAGATCGCCAACTACGCCGAAATTCTGCAGCGCCAATACGCCATCGCCAACCTGTTCCTCGGCGGGAAATGGTTCAGGCTTTGGGGCGTCATCCCCTACCCTTCGATGGATAAGACTGCCGAGTTGTACGAGAAAATCGTCAAGAACGGCCCCTACAGCGATGTGGCCCCCGAGGCTCAAATGAAGATCGGCTCCGCGCGTGAGAAGCAAAAGAATTTTCCGCTCGCGGCCAAGGCGTACGAAACGGCTGCCGATCGGTACCATGACCGCCCGCAGGTTGCGGCCGACGCCCTTTACCGGCAGGCGCTGGCCTACCAGAAGCAGGCCCAAACCGCCGAGTATGATCAAAGCACGGCGGGCCAAGCCATCGCTACATTCACCGACTTCATTACCCTGTTCCCAAATGACAAGCGCGTCAGCGAAGCGCAGCGGATTATCAGCTTGCTGAAGACCGAGCAGGCGCGAGGTAACTTTCAAATCGCGAAGTTCTACGAAAAGTATCAAAAGTGGAAGGGAGCGCGGGTTTATTATAACGAAGTACTTCTCTCGGATCCCAATTCGCCTTATGCCAATGAGGCACGTCAACGCATCGACGAACTCAAGAAGCGCAGCCAAACGGCTACTAATTAGCATGCGCGTCAGATCCGAAATCCGGGTTTGGGGTTTCGCGTCCGCATGTGCCGCCCTTTTTGCCTTTCTGGTGACCCTTATTCTCTGCGGCTGTGCCGGTTACCAATTGGGCCCGGTCAACGGCCTGGCGGCAGGGGAAAGATCAATCCAAATCACCCCTTTCGCCAACCAGACGCTCGAACCACGTTTGAGCGACCCAGTTACATCCCAACTTCGCAAAGAGTTGCAGCGGGATGGCACTTACAAACTGGCTTCGCATGGCGATGGGGACATTATCCTTACGGGTAGCATTACCCGTTATGACCGGCTGGAGGTGACTCTGGCCTCCAATGACATCCTCACTGTTCGGGATTTCCGGCTGCGATTGACGGCGGAGGTGGTCGCTATGGAACGCACGACTGGCAAAACCAATCTTCACCAAACCGTCATTGGCTCGACCCTTATCCGGGTCGGCTCTGATTTGACAAGCGCGGAGCGCCAAGCCTTGCCGCTCCTGGCTGACGACCTCGCCAAAAATGTGACCGCGCTGCTGGCGGAAGGCAAATGGTAAGTTCCCACTGCTGAGGCGGTATCATTTCCGGCGGCGCATCCCTCAGCTTCTTGCGCTTGCCTCTGAACGTGAATTTGCTAATCAATAAGCCGTCTTAACGACCGAAACAGAAACCATAAAATTGACTATGATAAAATCTACATTAAAGATTGTCGTTCCGGGTCTGCTCATGCTTGGAATGGCGGTTTTGCCGGGCCAACTTCTCGCGCAAAATACCAACAAGGCCGGCGCGGAGAAAAAGGCCGTCACCGAAACGAAAGAGCCCTCGAAAGCTGAGAAAAAATCCAGCGCCGGGACTACCGAAGGATCCGAGAAGAAGCGAACGGGCGGTGGGGTGCACGGCAAGCTGGCCGCGGTTGAGATGACCGCGAAAACGATTACGCTGGGCAAGCACACGTACCAAGTAACTTCCGAAACCAAAATATTCAAGGGTGGAAAGCCCGCGACGCTTGAGGACGGGGTAGTGGGCGAGCCGGTGAGCCTGGGCTACAAAACCGGGAAGGACGGCCAGTTAGTAGCGACCAAAGTGACTTTTGGGGACACGAAAATGCCGGAAAGGAAAGGCGCTACCGAAAAGAAATAAGCCGATAAACGGTGACAAGGGCGCCTTGTGACAGGGGTAGCACCTGGCTCTCCTCCCGACGTGAAGACGTGTAACTTTGCAGCTTGTGGTGCGTTAAGCGTAATTACCGCCGCCACCAACTGGTTTTGCTTTTGGCGCCTTTGCCGCCCGCCGGTTGAGTAGTCTGTTGAATGAGCAATTTGCCACGGGCCAGTTCCAACGCCATGCAGAACTCGTCATAGCTGAGGTAGCGATCGCCGGGGTTTTTGGCCAGTACTTTCACCAGCGCCTCGCTGGTAGGTTGGGTGATCTCGGGCACGACCAGGTTGGGCGCAGTCAAGGCTGTGTGAACATGCGCAGCGACGAGTTCCTCGACGCTGGGCGCTTCAAAGGGCACGTGACCGGTCAAAGCATGATACAGGGTGCAACCCAAGCTATACATATCGGAGAGAAAAGTCTCCGGCTCGCGTTTGATTTTTTCGGGCGCGACATAGTAGGGAGTGCCCTCAGTTACAGTGGTGGATTCCGGTTCGGCCTCGACGCTACGGGCCAGGCCGAAATCGATCAGCTTGGGCTCATTGTCGGCGTCGAAAAGGATGTTGCCGGGCTTAATGTCCCGGTGCAACAGGTTGTGTTTGAGCGCCATGTCCAGCGCTCGCGCGATTTTGACGCCGATATCCAGAATTTCCAACTCGTGCAGTCGTTGCTGCTTTTCGATACGGCTGTCCAAGCTGCCCCGGTCGGCCAGTTCCATTACTAAGTACTTTTGGCCCTCATATTCGTCGAACGCGTAGATATGGATGATGTTGGTGTGATTGAGGCCGGCGCAGGCGCGGGCTTCGCGAAAAAAGCTCTCCAGCGCGACCGGGTCATTTTCGAGCTCCTTACGCATGATCTTCACCGCCACTAATCGTTCCAGAACCGTGTCCCAGGCACGATAGACCTTGCCCTGACCGCCGGAAGCAATCTTGCTGCGCAACTCGAACTGCCGCAGTTGCATCGGCATCATAATGGGGTAGCCGCAGCGCTTGCATGGTTCGGTCGCCAGCGGCGGCAGGTCCCCGGGTATGAACGCCTTGGCTCCACACTCGGGATTGGGACAGGTAACCATCTTTAATGGTTTATCGCTCGTACTCATCTACTTACCAAATTAGCATTGACCCGCGCCTCGACAAGCTCCGATGGGAAAACCCAAAGTTTGATCGATCCGCCGGGATGTCCTCTTCTTCTACCCCCTTTGACCCCTGCCGTCAAAGCGAAAACCTGAGCGTGCCTAGAACTGGGCCAAAATGGGTTAGAAATCCGTTTGACAACGCTGCGGAAGGTGTTAGTTTCTGGCCGTTAAGAGATGACAACGAAGTTTAACATTTGCGTCCAGCGCGTCGATGGACAGACGTCCATGTGGCATTGCGCCTATGGCCGCGCTGGCATCGTGGGAGGGAACTTCTAACCAAAACAAACAAGATTTCCAAAAAAACCCGCGATTGCCAGGCAGCCGCGGGTTTTTTGTTTAACCAAATCGCCGTCCTCGTGGCGGCAGCAAAGAAAGGCAGAAATGAATATAAACAGCAATACGCGGGTGCCGACGGAGTTCGCGGCCGAAACGGGGTTTGAGGTCAAGCCGGTGTTTCCCGCACCCTTCCGGGCGGTGCAGGAGAGCCGTTTTGAACGGCTCAAGAATCGGCTGGTGACCGAGCGGTTGGAACAGTCATGGGAGTGGGAGTTCGGCAGCCAAGTGCGGCGGGCGGCCAATGAGGCCGCGGCCCTGGCCTGGGTGACGGCCTATCCGTTGCTGGTGTTCCCGGTGCTGTTTGAGGAAAAAGCCGAGGTAGCCCGGCGCCATGCCGAACGTCAGGAAGTAGTGCGCCAGCGCAGCCGGGAGCTCCTGGCCGTATGAAAGCTTCATCGAAAAGCTTTCTGCAAATCGTAGCGCAGATTCTTAATCTGCCGCATCTCAGATTCCTAACCTGCTGGCCGACGAACTGCATGCGAGTCGCCGCATGGCGCGATTCCATTCTGTTTGGATCGTCTGCCGGTCGGAACCCGGCGATACGACCGGTTCAGAATCTGCGCTACGCCTTTTGCTCCGTCCGCGCGAATGGCTCATCGACGCGCCGCCGCGTCTGGCGAGCGCCTGGTTTCTCTGGACGAGGGTGAGTCCGCCGTGGCGCAGGTCACGCGCAAGCGGGACGCCGCCCGGCCTCGCCCTCGTTCAGAAGACGTCCTAAATTGGCCATTGGCAATCCGCTCTTGCCAATTTAGGTTCGCCCCATGGGTCCCGATCAAATCACACCGAACCCATGGATGATTCTGCCTTTCGGGGTATTGCTAACTGCCATCGCGCTGGCGCCGCTAGCGTTCAGGCGGGCTTGGGAGAAATATTATCCCCAAATCGCTCTATGCCTGGGCGCCATCACCCTCGGTTACTACTGCTTCGGGCTTCATGCCTATGGGCGGGTGCTCCAAGTGACCCATGAATATTTCAGTTTTATCGTGCTCATCGGGTCGCTGTTCGTGGTGGCGGGCGGAATCCATCTCAACCTCAAAGGAGAAGCTAGCCCGCTCGCCAACACGTTTTATCTGTTCTTAGGCGCGGTGCTCGCCAACCTGCTCGGTACCACCGGCGCCTCAATGCTGCTGATCCGGCCTTGGCTGCGCATGAACAAATATCGCATCACGGCCCACCACATCGCATTTTTTATTTTCATTGTATCCAACGTCGGTGGTTGCCTGACGCCGGTGGGTGATCCGCCGTTGTTTTTGGGCTATCTGAAGGGCATACCATTTTGGTGGGTAGGCGAGCATTGCTGGCCGATGTGGGCGATCGGAGTTGGATTTCTCCTGGCGGTGTTTTACGTGCTCGATTCGGTCAACTATCGCCGCGCGCCCAAACCCGCCCGAGCTGAACTCACGGGCGCCCCTGAAGAATGGCGCGTGGAAGGATTGTGGAATTTAGCTTATTTGGCGGCTATTTTGGGGGCGGTTTTCCTGAATCATCCGGCGTTCCTGCGCGAGGGACTGATGCTGGCGGCGGCAGCGGGTTCCTATTTCTCGACCCGCAAAGAGACGCATGCGGCCAACCAGTTTACCTTCCATCCGATCCTGGAAGTGATGATTTTATTTGTCGGGATCTTCGCCACCATGATGCCGGCGCTGGACTGGCTGCAAGCCCATGCCGCCAGCCTCGGCCGTCCCACCCCGGGGCTATTCTATTGGGGAAGTGGTTGCCTCTCCAGCATGCTTGACAACGCCCCAACCTACCTGGGCTTTCTCAGCGCTGCCTTCGGATCATGCATCGACCCGGCGGTTATCGAACACGTCCAGCAACTGGCACAGCACCACGGCACCGAGTTGGCTGCCCTCACCGCCACCCAGGCCAGCCAGGTTCAACAGACACTCGCCGCGCTGCAAACCTACCATTCCTCCGAAGTGGCGGCCGGTACCCTCCAGACCGACCAAATCGAAATGGCCTTCCTGCTGGGCAACGCTCATTTCAATCTCTACCTGGTGGCCATCAGCGTGGGCGCGGTCTTTTTCGGCGCCAACACTTACATCGGCAATGGTCCGAATTTCATGGTCAAAGCTATTGCCGACCATCAGAAAGTTCGCACGCCCGGTTTTCTGGGCCTCTTCTTCCGGTACACCCTGCCTTGCATGGGACCGTTGCTTTTGCTCCTTTGGCTGCTGTTTTTCAGGAACTGATCGGACTCGGCTGGATTTTGCGCCGCAGCGGTGAGGAAAAATCGTTTGCGCATTCGCGCGAAATGTTCAAAAATAACACAGGACTCGGCTGGCAGCCACCATCATGCGTTTCCTCTACAATTTTCTTTTTACGTTCGGCTTTGTGCTCTCCGCGCCGTATTATTTTGTGCGGATGCGGCGGCGGGGGAATTGGCAGAACGGGTTTAGCCAGCGGTTCGGCCGCTATGACGCCAAGCTCAAGCAGGCCATTACCAATCGCCACACCCTCTGGATGCACGCCGTCAGCGTCGGCGAAGTCAATGTGTGCACTCAACTGATTCGTGGTCTACAACCGCGGCTGCCCAACCTGAAGATTGTCGTCTCGACGACGACGACTACCGGCATGGGCGAATTGCAGAGCAAACTTCCTAACCACATCAGCAAAATCTATTATCCTATCGATTACCGCGCCTTTGTAACCCGTGCCCTCAAAGCCATTCGTCCCGAAGCCATCGTGCTGGTCGAGGCCGAGATCTGGCCCAATTTTCTCTGGCGCGCCCAAGCCATGGGCATCCCGCTGTTCCTGGTGAATGCGAGGATGTCGGCGCGGTCGTATCCGCGCTACAAACGTTTCGGATTTTTGTTCCGGCGGCTCTTCGCCGCCTTTGACGGCGTGGGCGCGCAGAACGAGGCTGACGCTGCCAAGCTGCGTGCGTTGGGCTGCCGTTCCGAGGCGGTGCAGGTCGTGGGCAGTTTGAAATTCGACGCGGCGAAACTCGACGAGCGGCGAAATCTCGATGTGCCGGCAATGCTGCGGCAGCTTGGCGTGCCGCCTGGCGCCCGCGTGTTGGTCGGCGGCAGCACCCATGCGGGCGAAGAGGCGCTGCTGGCCGAGCAATTTCTGCGCCTCCGCGAGCGTTTTCCGGACCTGTTCCTGGTGCTGGTCCCCCGCCATTTCGAGAGGAGCCGGGAAGTCGGTCGCGAACTGGAAGCGCTTGGCGTGAATTTTGCCTATCGCAACGAGGTCAGCGCAGGAGTCCAATATGCGCCGGACGAACTCCAGTGCCTGCTGGTCAATACGACCGGCGAGCTGAAACATTTTTACGAGCACGCCAGCATTATCTTCGTCGGCAAGAGCCTGCTGGCCGAAGGCGGGCAGAACCCCATTGAGCCGGGGGCGCTAGGCAAGGCAATGGTCTTTGGGCCGCACATGGGGAACTTCGCCGAGGTGGTCAGCAGCCTTCTGGCCAATGACGCCGCCGTGCAGGTGCGCGATGCCGCCGGACTGGAGCAGGCCCTGGCCGAACTGCTGGCCAATGAGGGGCGCCGGGAACTGTTGGGCCGCAACGCCCTCCGCGTGGTGCAGGAGAACCTGGGTGCCATCGAACGCACCGTCAATATGATCGTCCAGCGCCTGGAAAACGGTAAATTGTATATCGCTCCCAGGTAGAAGGTCGAGCGGGACTGCCGGCGATGGCAGAAAGCGTAACGTGAAACGTGAAGCTAAAGCGGCCGGAGTCCGCTATTCACGTTTCACGGTTCTATGTCAGAATCCTTCGTCCTTCATCCAGGAAGATGCCTTTGAAATTCATCTCGAGGGCCTGCGGATTTGTCGCCTTGTTCAAAGCTTCCTGCTCGCTGACTTTCCCCGCTTTGACCAGGTTGAAGAGCGCCTGGTTGAAGTTGATCATCCCGTCGTCGGTGCCGGTCTCAATGGCAGCGGGCAGCTTATCGAGCCGGTTTTCTTCGATCAGTTTTTTGACTGTAGCCGTGTTGATCATGATTTCCACGGCAGGGGTCATGGCACCCGCGATGGTATTGACCATCCGCTGGCAGATAACAGCCTGAAGGGTCCCGGCCAGTTGGCGACGAATTTGTTCCCGTTCGTCCGCCTTGAAGAAATCAAGGACACGGCTGACGGATTGGGCGGCATTGGTGGTGTGCAAGGTCGAGAGCACCAGGTGACCCGTGTCTGCCGCGCTCATCGAGGCGGTGAAGCTGATGGAATCGCGCATTTCACCAATCATGATAATGTCCGGGTCCTGGCGCAGCACGTGTTTGAGCGCATGATGGAACGAGAGGGTATCCAGCCCAACCTCGCGCTGCTCCACCACGCACTGGTTGTCCTCGAAGACGTACTCGATCGGGTCTTCCAAGGTGATGACGTGCTTCTTGAAATTGGAGTTGATATGCTCGATCATCGCCGCCAGCGTCGTCGATTTGCCGCAGCCGGTCGATCCGGCCACCAGCACGATGCCGCGCGGTGACTCGGCAATCTTGCGGATTTGTTCGAGCAAACCTAATTCTTCGAAGCTCGGCACGACGGTTTTGACGTAGCGCATTGCCAGGCACCATTGGCCGCGCTGCTGAAAGAGATTGGTGCGGAAGCGTCCGATGCTCGGGACGAAATAGGAGAAGTCCGCTTCTCGCTCCTGCTCGAGCCGTTGCTTGAGGTGCGCCGGGGATATTTGTTCGACCACCTTGTTCATCCATTCCGTCGTCGGAATGGGACACTCGATGGCGATAAGCTGGCGATTGATGCGAAAAATGACGGGCGTCGCAATCTTCACGTGCACGTCGGAAGCCCCACCGTCCACCGCCGTCTTCAAAATCTTATGAAACAGTTCCATGCCGTCCAGACTAGCAAAACCGGCCTGGAACCAAAGGTGAAAATCGCGGTCAATTCAACTTCAAGTAAGCCAACAATCCCTGCCGTCCCCCTTCCCTCCCGAACCCGCTTTCCTTATATCCGCCGAAAGGGCTAGACGGATCGAACTTGTTGAAAGTATTCGCCCAAACGACCCCAGCCCGGAGCTTGTTGACGATTTTGAAAATCTTGCTTCCCTTGTCCGTCCAGACGCCGGCGCTCAAGCCGTAAGGTGTGTTGTTGGCCCGCTCGAACGCTTCCTCCGGCGTGCGGAAGGTCATCACCGCCAGCACCGGTCCGAAGACCTCTTCCTGCGCGACTCGATGGGAGGCCGTAACCCCGGTAAGGAAGGTGGGCGGATACCAGTAACCGCGCTCAGGCAAGCGGCATTGGGATTGGACCAGTTCGGCGCCTTCCTCGACGCCGGTGTGGACCATCTCGCGAATCTTCTGCAGTTGCGGCTTGTTGTTGATCGCGCCGATGTCGGTATTTTTATCCAGCGGGTTGCCGATGCGCAGCGTTTGGATGCGGTCGCGCAGCTTGCGAACTACGGCCGGAAAGATGCTTTCCTGCACCAGCAGCCGCGACCCGGCGCAGCAGACATGGCCCTGGTTGAAGTAAATCCCTGCGATGACCCCCTCGATAGCCTGGTCAATCGGCGCATCCTCAAAAACAATGTTCGCCGCCTTGCCGCCCAGTTCGAGCGTGAGCTTCTTGCCTGTGCCGGCCACCAGTTGCGCCAGTTGTTTTCCGATTTCAGTCGAGCCGGTGAAGGCGATTTTGTTGACGTCCGGATGCTTCACAATGGCTGTGCCGGTTTCCCCGACGCCCGTCACGACGTTGACTACCCCTTCGGGCAGCTCCGCTTCCTGGAAAATCTCCGCCAAGCGCAGCAGGGTGAGGCTGGTAGTCTTGGAAGGTTTAATCACGACCGTGTTCCCGCAGGCAATGGCGGGCGCGATCTTCCACGCGGCCATCAAAAGCGGAAAATTCCACGGAATAATCTGGCCCACCACCCCCAGCGGTGAAGGTTTGCGTCCCGGAAAAGCGTACTCCAGCTTGTCAGCCCAGCCGGCGTGATAAAAGAAATGGGCGGCTACCAGAGGCAGGTCGATGTCGCGCGTTTCCTTAATCGGCTTGCCGCCGTCCATGGATTCGAGCACCGCCAGTTCCCGCGATTTTTCCTGGATGATGCGGGCGATTCGATAGACATATTTGCCCCGCTCGCGCCCGGGCATTTTGCCCCAAACCTTCTCATAGGCGCGCCGGGCTGCTTTAACAGCGTTATCGACATCCGGCTCGGTGCCCAGCGCAATCTCGGTCAATTTTTCCTCTGTGGCAGGATTTATGGAATCGAAATGTTTGCCGGCCGAAGGGGCGACAAATTTGCCGTCGATGAACAATTCATGCCGCGGCGCGATTTTGAGGTAATCGAAAGTCTCCGGTGCCGGCGCATAGTCCCAGCGATTACCGAAAGTCAGCCGGCGGTCCTTCAGGGGCACAATCGGGCGCGGTGCGCTCACCCCGCCATTCATTTTGGCCAGACGCAACGGGCGAACAGGCTTGGCGGCGGCTCGGGGAGAAGAGGATTTAGTTTTCATATTTGTTTGAGGGCTGGTTTAAACGCCACCAGGTCTGCTCAGGGCAACGAAAAATAATCCACCCCTTGATACCTGCCTTCCACGGTCTTGCCGATTTGCATCAGGACGTCGTTCAACAATGTGGTGGCGCCAAACCGGAACAGTTCCGGCGTGAGCCAATCATCCCCCAGCGTTTCCTTGAGCATCACCAGGTAAGCCAGCGATTGTTTGGCGGTCCGGATGCCGCCGGCCGGTTTCATTCCGATCCGGATGCCGGTCTCGAAAAAGTAATCGCGGATCGCTTCCAGCATCACCAGCGTCACCGGCATCGTCGCCGCTGGCTGGATCTTGCCGGTGCTGGTCTTGATGAAATCTGCCCCCGCTTCCATCGCGATGCGGCTCGCCCGGCGCACGTTATCATAAGTGACCAGCTCGCCCGTCTCCAAAATCACCTTGAGATGCGCCGGCCCGCAGGCGGCTTTCACCGAGGCGATTTCGTCATAAACTTTCGCATGGTCGCCGGCCAGGAACGCATCCCGCGCGATGACCATGTCGATTTCATCGGCGCCATCCCCAACCGCGCGGCGCACCT
>Ga0210408_10001861_pt1 | contig 21331 bp, 17 predicted proteins | sample IncBWH4MmetaG_FD_155471 | JGI IMG/M metagenome (GOLD analysis project Ga0210408, IMG submission 155471) | Forest soil microbial communities from Barre Woods Harvard Forest LTER site, Petersham, Massachusetts, United States - Inc-BW-H-4-M | ecosystem: Environmental > Terrestrial > Soil >...
GGACGGCGAAATCGTGTGGTCCTGACTTCGTGACGCTGGAGTCAAGTCTGCGATAAGAAGCGCAGGCGACGGTGGCAAAAGAGCCCGTTCACCGGCTATTCGATTCACACATTTTGGGGCCTCAGAGTGGTCCCGTATTTGATGCGGCGGAAGGCTTCGAGGCCTAATCGCATCACCTTTGGACCGGGCTTTCCGTAATAGGCGGTCCATCCTCCAAGCCGGGCAATGACCCATGCAGCGAAGGCAAGCGTACCTTTTTGATGTGGGTTCTTTTGCTTCGCGGTGGCCCCTTCGAGTTGAGAAGACAGGGCTTCCAGCACAGGCTGGTCATCCGGCTCGAAAGCCTCGACCAGTTCTTCCTCGGTCGCGCCGTCACGGGCGCGGACCAACTGCATGATCGTGACCGCCGCAACAGCGGCTGCGACGACGAACTTGATCATGACCTCGGGTTCGCCAATGTCGGCCTCCTCGATATCAAAACCCGCGGACTTGAGCGTGCGGAAGAACTCCTCGATGGTCCAACGCTTGCGATAGAGGTCGACGATCCGACGCGCTTGTTTTGGGCTTGTTACCGCGTGTGTGGTGAGAAGCCGCCAATGGATGGGCTCACCGTCATGGAGCGATGATACCTCCCGAACGTCCACCATAGTCAGGTGGATCATGTCGGGCAGCTCAGGCGCTGGGCTTGGATGTGGCCGGCATGGTGTCACCGGTGAGAAGCGCAAGGCAAGCTCGGCTATCCGCGCCTTGCGGCCCGGCGCGGCAGGAATCGTCACGCTGAACCGGGCTGCTTCTGGCAAGTCATCAACAAATGCAAACTGCTTTGTAAAAGCTCCGGACTTCAGTTTGATCTTCCGATTCCAGTTTGACCTGACAATCAGCTCGACATTCGCCGGACGCTGCGCAAAGTGCTCGTAGAAGTCGCTTTCCCGGTCGGAGATAACGGTGATGCTTCGCGCATTCGATAACGCTGCGCTGGCTTGCGCCGTCACGGAGAGCCAACGCTGGGACTCCTTATCCGCCGTTACTCGCGATCGCCGGGGTGTCACCTTGCCCTTGTCCCGATTCCAGACCTGCGCATCAACAAGACCCAGTAACGCATCATTTCCGGCATCGAGTGCGAGCGCCGCATGCAACAGCAGGCCACGTGTTCCGCCACCTTTGCCGACAGGTCCATACCCGTTGGCTTTGGCACGCCGTCCGCCAAGGATCAGTTCGCTGGTGTCCTGAACCACGATGATCTCACGACCGGCAACCCGTACGGCCGTCCGCCAAGCCGCGTGGCTCGCCATCTCTGCGACACTTACCCTGTCGTTGCGCAGAAAACGCGTGAACCGAACCTCCCGTGCTCGGTTCCCTGCGAGGCGTCGGATGCACGAACAAGGCCGTCGAACCAGCGCCTCGTATAAAGAGGCCCCCCTTTTTCCAGGCGGCGATCGCCAAATCGCCCCAGTCCAATCTCCATCGACATAAGACCGCCCTCCGCAAACCCCACTCCCACTAGACTAGGGAATCAGTCTCCGGCAATTTCCGCAACAAAGATGTGTGCATTCGATAGCCGGTGAACGGGCTCTTTTGCCACCGTCGCCTGCGCTTCTTATCGCAGACTTGACTCCAGCGTCACGAAGTCAGGACCACACGATTTCGCCGTCCGCTTTGGCGCTACTCGTCAACGGCACCTCCCGCGTCCATCGCATCCCGCCCCGCGTTTCGTGACGATCGCGAGCCGCCCCTCGAGTGGGACGGGACCAAATCGCTATAGTGCTGATTTTACCCGGCGGTCAAGCGAAATTTCTGAAATTCGGAAATTGATTAAAATGCCGTTTTTGCCCCGTCATGATGGTCTTATTCCGCTCTGATGTTTGCCGCCTTGATCATCGGGCCACCACTTCTCGACCGAGATACGACTGGACAGGGCAAATCGCATTGATCCTGCTCCGCAATTCGCCGCTTACGCGGCCCGATGACAGGCTTCGGCGTAACCCGCCTCGTTGTCGGTCGACTGCCGATCATCGGACGATGTGAAGAGCTTCACATGATTGCGAACCCGCTAGTGTTAGAAATTCAGCCGGTCCCAACGGCGTCTGAAGCCGTGAAGTAGGAAGATCCGGTACCTCGGGACCCCGGATTGCGTGCAGACTCCTATTGGGTAAACGCGAAGGCCCGCCGCAATGTCGGCGTCTTGGCTCACGCGAGCGCGAACCCATAGGGCCCGTTAGACGCTTCATTCAAGCGGAAGCGGACGCGCGCGAGCAAAGTGTCAGAGATTCATGGAGGAAAACATGCGTGCATCAATGATTTACACCATGAGCCGCTCGATTCCGGCTATCCTGATCGGCGCCGGGCTTGCCGTCGCCGTCCCCGCATCGGCTCGCGCTAACATCATCACCGATTGGGACGAAAAGGCCGTCGCCATCGTCGCGACAATGCCGCCCTACCCGGCTCAGCGTTTGATGGGGATGGTTCACGTCGCGATGTTCGATGCGACAAATTCGATTGCGCGGCGTTACCGGCCGTATCTGGTGCAGCTACCCGCGGCACCGACCACGTCGAAGGAGGCCGCTGCCGCAGCGGCGGCAGCTGCGATTTTGGCGACAATTGATCCGAAGACAGCGAGTGAGGTGAAAGTCGCCGTCGCGACCTATCTTGCATCGATTGCCGACGGCGAAGCGAAATCGGATGGCATCAAGCTCGGCGAAGCCGTCGCGGCAAGGGTATTGGAGGCGCGGGCGAATGACGGCTCCGACGCGCCCGATGACTATCGGCCGAGGACGACGCCTGGCGTCTATATCCCAACGCCGATCACGGCGGGCTCGATATGGCCGGGCGTCAAGCCGTTTGCCATGACCAAAGCTTCCCAATTCCGACCCGAGCCGCCGATCGCGCTGAACAGCGAAACGTGGGCAAACAATTTCAACGAGCTCCGCGACTATGGCGGCAAGACGAGTACCAAGCGTTCGGCGCTGCAGACCGAGACGGCCCGGTTCTGGCTTATGGTCGGCCCGCAAGCCTACCACCCCTTCGCGCGTCATCTCGTGACGGCAAAACAGATGAGCGTCGAGGATAGCGCGCGGTTCATGGCGCTCGCGGCGGTGGGGCTATGCGATGGGCTTATCGCGCTGTTCGACGCCAAATACCATTACAACTTTTGGCGACCGATCACCGCTATTCGCAACGGCGATATTGACGATAACCCGGCCACCGAGCGTCAGGCGACCTGGCAGCCGATCGACAATACTCCGATGCATCCGGAATATCCGTGCGCGCATTGCGTTCTGAGCGGCAGCATCGCGGGTGTCGTCAAGACGGCGCTCGGAACCGAGGACATTCCTGAAGTCGCGGAGACCAGTGTGACCGCTCCCGGCGTGACCCATCGCTGGACCAACATGACGGCCTTTGCCGAAGAGGTCGCGAATGCTCGCATCTGGGCCGGCTTCCATTACCGGTTCTCGACCCAAGTTGGGACGGGCATGGGCCGTCAGATCGGCGAGTACGTCGTGAAGAACGTGATGCAGCCAGTTGTGACAGGTTCACAATGAACGGTTGCTGCGTCGGACTCTTACTAGCGAGTCCGGCGCAGGGTTACGTTCTTTTGAGTGCACGTATCAGTAGCACCGCGTGATATTGACGGTTTGCTCGCTGCCGTAACGCCCGGAAACCGTTACGGTCTCCGCGGAACAGCTCGAGACATAGGGCCGGTCAGAAGGTGTGACAGCCGGCGGGAATCGATGTGCCCAATCCCAGGGAATATCGTATGTCTGCGTGTAATGGATATCGCCTGATGTTGGTTGCGCGACATTTGCCATCGGCTCGCCATACGATGGCCCGTAGGAGAAGTCACCACCACCCGGCCAGAAGGCCCCGACATTGGTCCTCCTGTGATGCCGGAGCGAATGGGCGACCGACGGACGGGAAATCGAAGGCGTCGAAGCAAACCGAGGCGCTGCTCCCGAGCGAGCCGATGTCTCGTTCGCACCAAGCATCAGCGCGACCGCGCTGAGAGACAAGATAAAGGCCGCATTCATTCTATACGCCATGGCACGCACCCATTCGTTGGTTACTGCAGCATCCCAACGGACGCTAGGCCGGGCCGTGGGCGCCCACAAATGCACAATTAATTATTAGTTAAAGTGTAACATTAATAGCGAGCCATTTTCGTCTAACAGATAAATATCAAATGTGTTCAATGGCTTATATGGTCAAATCACAGGCATTCGGAAAAGCGTGATGGGGATACAAAGTCATACAACGCTCGCAGCCAAGGCAGCGCTTGTTCTCGGCATCTTGCTCACGCCGCTGGCCAATCTCGGCTTCATGCCGCTCGCGATGGGGCAGCCGATCACGCTTGCGAAAAAACAATCCGATGCGCTCAACGCCTACAACACCGCATTAGGCGATTTCAAATCGGTCCTGGGCGAGCGGCGCCGCCAGATCAATTCGCATCAACGGCTTCCGAACTTGCCGGGACAAGCCCTCTACCTCGCACGCATCAACATCATGAGCACGTACAAGGATCTCACGGATGCCGTTCCGTCCAGGATCGGAAGGCCCAATAAATTCGGAATTCCTCCGGCGTATTTTGACGCCGACACCGAACCGCTGATTGATGAGTACAGGAATCTGTTCGACGTCCTGGAGGCGCCACCGGCCAACGCGCAGGATTCAGCGGCTCCCTTCAAGGATGTTGTCGATCTGGGCATTGCTATCGCGCGAGCCAGGGGCCTTGATGCGACCAGCGCTGAAGCGGCAGGGCGTATCAGCCTGGGACTGTTTTTTGCCGAGACCAATGGCCATCAAAATATAGGGAACGGGCGCTCGAACACCTACAAGGGCAGTTTTCAAACAGGACCGTCCGAAGATCAAAATGGCCGGAGGAAGTGGCAAGCCATCAAAAAATCGATCGCGGCCTTTGATCCCGAACTCGTCGCGCGCGACGACAAGGAAGAGGCCCGGGTCGGCGATCTGGATCATCGGTTCAACCACTGGACCGCCGTGAGAGATGGCCTGATGAACGCACACGCAGAGCTTTTCCCGCAAATACCGGCGATCGTGAAAACCCTCCCAAACCCGATCGATCAAATGAAGGTTTTTGAGCTCATCCAAATCATTCCTAGTCCGACACGATCCGCGCTCAAGTCAGGCAGCCTGCTCGACTACAGGATTTCCGACCCCAGGATCATGGGATATCTGCGCAACAACAGCATCTTCGCCTTTGGGCAGGCGGACAGGGCAAGAACATCGGCAAGTTTCCGCGACATTCTTAATGCGATGTGGCTGTTCAATCAGAAATTCGAACAGGCTCTTTCGAAATTTCAAGAGATCAAGGCCCGGTAAAAGGTCGGTGCGCGAATCAAGGCAATGCGGAAATGTAGATTGCCGAGGGCAGCTTGCCAGCCACTGCGAACGCGTCCGGCGCGAAGCTTGCGACCGCGGCTTCAGTACGATAGCGCGGGAGATGATCCTCGAGCGAGTAGAGAACGCAAAGCGCGAGGCTAGCCCAGACAGCCGCACTGAAATAAAGCGACATCCAGGCAATCTCGCCCTTCCAGTGAGCAATGTCGTGCGTCACGACCCAACGCGTGCTCACGTCACGAAGGCCCTCGAGATGTCCCAAAAGCTTGCTGCCATCGGCAAGGCCGGCCCGCCATCGGCTCAGGTACATCGGAACGTCGATGATCATGAGAAACGCCAGATAGCTAGCAATCCCCGATATCGCGACGGCGAGGGCCACGCGAACCGGACCGTTGAACTCCGGCAGCAACCGGCAGAGGCCGATCCCGACCACGAGGAAGGCGACCGCCCAAATCGAATTTTCGATGGCGTTGCCCAGGAAATTGGTGGTCAGCACCGCATGCCATGAGCAGCACTCCGCCAGGACGATCAACGGCACGATCACCAGTGCGACGTTCAAGGTGGTGTCTGCTCCCGCGATCCCGCCCAGCTGGCGCAGGATGATCACCCACTGCGCCGCGAAGCAGATCTCGGCCACGGTTGCCACTGACCGGCCGACCACGACGCTGGACAGCCAGGTGTCGAACAAGCAGATGCGCTGGACATCCGCGCGCGGAAGGAACGAGCGGAATGCGCAGCCGAAAACATAAGCCGCGCAGAGCAGGAGCATGAGCCCGATGCCGGACGTGCCGCCGAGACTGCCAGTCGGCTGTTCGTGGAGCTGGCGGTACAGCAAGACCCAAACCGCGATATTGGCGCCGCTGACCAGCGTCAACAGAGCCCACCACCAGGCCAGCGGATTCGACCAGGCCAAGGAAGTTGAACTCGATAGGGAACTTGACCGCGCCCGCCATGCCCAACTCATTGACCGCCCCGCATGTAACCGAACTGACATCTGATTGTAGCAATGCTGTCACAAATCGCGGCGGGTTGCGACCAAAGATGTGTGAATCTGGAGTTTTCGGGCGCTGCGGGCGGGGGTTAGCGGGGGTCCTCGCGCGCATCGGCCTGGGCCCGCGACTGTTTGGAACGCATTGCTGCGGCAAGTAGCCCGCATGAGCGAAGCGATATGCGGGATCCAAGGGAGTCATGAAAATCCCGGATGCCGCTCCGCTCATCCAGGCTACGCTTGCTTAATGCACTGTCACCGTAATCCCCGGAGCCCGTGTCCCGGACGCGGTGCAGCGTTCTTCACGCTGCTCCGCAGAGCCGGGACCCACGTGCCAACGATGGACCCCGGATCAGCAGCGCACCATGCCGCAAGAGCGGCGCGCTGCGCAGCATCCGGGGCACGCGGGCTTCAACCTGCTGCCTTCGTCACCCGCTGCCCCCGCCTGCGCTCCACCGTGATCTCCGCCAGAATCGACATCGCGATCTCTTCCGGCGTGATGGCGCCGAGGTCGAGGCCGGCCGGCGCCTTGACGCGATCGAGCGCGGTGGCCGCAACGCCTTCGTCAATAAGTTTTGCGCGCAGCGCCGCCATCTTGCGGCGGCTGCCGACGAACGCATGATAGGCGGCCTCGGTCGCGATCGCCGCGCGCAACGCGGCCTCGTCGCCCCGCCCTTGCGTCGAGACCACGACGAAGCGTTTTGCCGGGTGCAGCTCGCCGAGCGCAAAGCTGTCGATCAGCGTATCGGCGTCGGGTGCGGCGACAAGATCGGCCGCTGGCGCGGCCAAAGTGACGTGATAGCCGAGCTGGCGCGCCTGCGCGGCCAGCGACATCGCCACCGGGCTTGCGCCAAGAATGACCAGCGAGGGATGCGGCAGCACCGGCTCGACGAAAATATCCATGGTGCCCTTGCTGGGGCACAGATTGCTGGCGAAACGGACGCCCTCCTTGGTGTCGCCGGGCTTGACGCCGAGCTCGGCCAGAAGATTTTCCGGCCGCACCGACACCATGCGCGGCTCGCCGTCGGCCAGCGCCTCGCGCGCCGCCTTCAACACCGCGCCTTTGGCGCAGCCGCCGCCGATCCAGCCCGCGACGATGGTGCCGTCGGGGCGGATGATGGCCTTGGCGCCGGCCTTCGCCGCCGTCACCGACACCGTGCGCACCACAGTCGCCAGCACAAAGGCCTCTTCGGCGGCCTTCATCTGCGCGACCAGGTCCATCACTTCGACATGCGCGGTCATCGGGCCCTCCCAAAGTTCTTCCCTCTCCCCGCTTGCGGGGAGAGGGTTAGGGTGAGGGGGAGTCTCCACGGACTGTGCTCGTGGAGAGTCCCCCTCACCCGCGCCTGCGGCGCGACCTCTCCCCGCAAGCGGGACGAGGTGAACTGAATCCGCGGACAAACTGATTCAAGCAAGGCCATCACGCTTCAAAGTTTCGCCAGATAAGGTTCGAGCGCGGTCAGGCTTTTCAGCGTATGGGCCGGCGCGTAGAGATCGACATGCGGCAGCGCGGCTCTGATGCCGGCGGCAACAGGCGCATAACCCTCCCACGCCATCATCGGATTGAGCCAGGCGATGCGGCGGCAGCGTTTTGCAAGCGCCGCCATCTCGCGGCCGAGCAACGCCGCGTCGCCGGTCTCATAACCGTCGGAGACGATCATCACCACGGTGCGCGAATGGATCACCCGCGCCGCATGCCAGCGGTTGAAGGTCTGCAGGCTCTCGCCGATCTTGGTGCCGCCGCCGGCTCCCTGCGCCAGCAGCGACAAGCGGTCGAGCGCGCGCGCGGCATCCTTTTCCTTCATCGCGCCGGAGACGTAGGCAAGCCGGGTGTGGAACAAAAACGCCTCGGCCTCGCGGAATTCATCGAGCACGCCGTGGATGAAGCGCAGGAACACGCCGGTGTAACTGCTCATCGATCCCGACGCATCGAGCAGGATCACAAGCCGCAGCGGCTTTGGCTTGCGCTGCCGCTTGACGAGATCGATCGGCACGCCGCCATGGCTGATGTTGTTGTGGATCGTCCTTCGCAAATCGAGCCGGTGGCCGCGCCGCCGCGCCAGGTCGCGGCGGGTCAGTCGCGTCCGCATGGCTTTTGCGAGCTGCGCCGCCGCCGCATGCGCCGCTTCGATCTGATCGGGGTCGGCCAGTTTGCGGAAATCGGTCTCGGCAAGATTTTCCGCGCGCGAAGCGCCTTCCATGCGGCCCTCGCCCGTGCGGCCCTCGGGCGCGTCATCGGCGGACGGAATCTGGTCGGTCGCAGATTGGTTACCGGTGTGCCAGGCGCTGGCATCCTGAAAACTTTTCAGCGACGGGTTGTTGGCCGCCCTCGCCGATCCCGCCGTGACCTGGCGCGACCGCACGCGTTTTCCGAGCCAGAACGCGTCAAAAATGCCGTCGAATTTGTCCCAGTCGGATTTTCGCGCCGAGAACAGATGCTTGAACGCGGAACGCAACAGGCCCGGCCGCGCCGCATAGCCTGCGGTCATCAGGGAGGCCGCATCCTGGCCCTCGGCAAGACCCACGGCAAAGCCGTTGTCGCGCAGCGTTTTCAAGAACACCGCGAGTTTTGCCGCGACCAGGCGGGAGACCTCGTCCAACTCTTCGAAACCGGGATTGGTGCCGCAGCAGCTCATGCGACCTTCCCCAACAGCCGTTCGGCTACCTCGCGTGTCACGCGCGCGCGGTCCTCCTGCGTCTTGAGCAGGCACATCAGGGTCTCGTGCACGGTCTCGGGCGCGTCGTGCAGGTCGCGCACGTCAAGCCCCACCAGCGCCGCCGCCCAGTCCAGCGTTTCGGCGACGCCCGGCACCTTGCGCAATTCCTCCTTGCGGATTCCCTCGACCATCCGCGCGATCTGCAGCGCCAGCGAGGCGGAGACCGCCTCGACCCGCGCCATGATGATACGCGCTTCGCGCTCGACATCGGGGTAATCGACATAATGATAGAGGCAGCGGCGGCGCAGCGCGTCGGACAATTCGCGGGTGCCGTTCGAGGTCAGCACCACATGCGGGATGCAGGTCGCGGCAATGGTGCCGAGTTCGGGGATCGAGACCTGAAAATCCGAAAGCAGTTCGAGCAGGAACGCCTCGAATTCGTCGTCGGCGCGATCGATCTCGTCGATCAGCAGCACCGGCGGCTGGTTGCGGCGGATCGCGGCCAGCAAGGGGCGCTCCAAAAGGTATTTTTCCGAAAAGATCTGGTCTTCGATCGTGTCCGCGTCACCGCCGCGATGCGCCTGGATCGCGAGCAACTGCCGCTGGTAGTTCCATTCATACAGCGCCGAGGACTGATCGAGCCCCTCATAGCATTGCAAGCGTATCAGCTCGGTCGCATGCACGGAGGCGAGCGCCTTCGCAACCTCGGTCTTGCCGACGCCCGCCTCGCCTTCCAAGAGCAGCGGGCGCCGCAGGAGCTGCATCAGCGAGACCGCGGTCGCAAGGTCGGCGTCGGCGATGTAGCCGCACGCCGCCAGCGCTTGCGCGATCTCCTCGCGGGTTTTCATATTCCAGTTTCCGTCATTCCGGGATGGTCCCAACGGGTCGCGCGAATGCGCGCCCGATGACAGGCTCAGGACCAGACCCGGAATCTCGAGATTCCGGGTTCGATGCTTCGCATCGCCCCGGAATGACGATCACTTCCAATAACACTAGGCGAACACTCCAAGACTCTTCGCCGCCCGCCAGTTGCGCCAGTAATCGTGCGGCATCTGGATATGGGTTGACCCTAAGAACGAGAAGGCGTCGTTGACGGCATTGGAGAACGCCGGCACGCCGCCGACGTTCGGGCTTTCGCCGACGCCCTTGGCGCCGATCGGGTGATGGGGCGACGGGGTGACGGTGAAATCGGTCTCCCAATGCGGCGTCTCGACGGCGGTCGGCATGAAGAAATCCATGAACGAGCCCGTCACCACATTGCCCTCGTCATCGTAGCGGATTTCCTGGCCCATCGCGATCGCAAAGGCTTCCGTCAACCCGCCATGCACCTGGCCCTCGATGATCATCGGGTTGATGCGGGTGCCGCAATCATCGAGCGCATAGAAGCGCCGGATCTTGTAGACCCCGGTATCGACGTCGATGTTCATCACGCAAAGATAGGCGCCGAACGGATAGGTCATGTTGGGCGGATCGTAATAGCTCACCGCCTCGAGCCCCGGCTCCATGCCGGGCGGCACCGAATTATAGGCTGCCCAGCAGATGTCTTTCATCGACATCGTCTTCTCCGGCAGGCCCTTGACCCGAAAACCGTCGATGTCCCATTCGAGGTCGTCCTCGTGCACCTCGAGCTTGTAGGCGGCGATCATCTGCGCCTTGGCCTTGATTTTTCGCGCCGCCATGGCGATCGCGGCGCCCGCGACGGGTGTCGAGCGCGAACCGTAGGTGCCGAGCCCGTAAGGCGCGGTATCGGTATTGCCTTCCTCGACCATGATGTTGTCGGCGGGGATGCCGATTTCGGTGGCGATGATCTGGGCCCAGGTGGTCTCGTGGCCCTGGCCGGTACTCTTGGAGCCGACGCGCGCGATGCCCGCACCCGTGGGGTGCATGCGGATCTCGCAGGAATCGAACATCGCGATGCCTAAGATGTCGCAATTCTTCGACGGACCGGCGCCGACGATCTCGGTGAAGAACGACACGCCAAGCCCCATGATCTCCCGCGTCTCGCCGCGCTTGAATGCCGCGCGCTTTTCCGCCTGCTCCTTGCGCAAGGCCGCATAGTCAGTGGACTCCATCATCTTGCGCATGGCGGTGTGGTAATCGCCGGAATCATATTCCCAGCCCAGCGCCGAGTGATAGGGGAACTGCTGCGGCTGAATGAAGTTCTTCAGCCGCAGCTCGGCCGGGTCGATATCGAGCTTTTGCGCCAGGATATCCATGGCACGCTCGATGCAATAAGCCGCCTCCGTGACGCGGAACGAGCAACGGTAGGCGACACCGCCAGGCGCCTTGTTGGTATAGATGCCATCGACGGTAAGATGTGCCACCGGGAAGTCGTAAGATCCCGTGACGATGTTGAAGAAGCCGGCCGGCCATTTCGACGGGTCGGCGCAGGCGTCGAACGCGCCGTGATCGGCCAGCACATGGACGCGAAGGCCTGTGACCTTGCCCTCCTTGGTGGCCGCGATCTCGGTCGTCATATGGTAGTCGCGCGCGAACGAGGTCGCGGTGAGGTTCTCGATGCGGTCCTCGACCCATTTCACCGGCTTGCCGGTGACGATGGAAGCCACCGCCGCACAGATATAGCCGGGATAGGCGCCGACCTTGTTGCCAAAGCCGCCGCCGATGTCGGGCGAGATCACGTGGATCTTCTGCTCCGGCAGTTTAGCGATCAGCGACACCACGGTGCGGATCACATGCGGCGCCTGAAAGGTGCCCCAGATCGTCAGCTCGCCCTTGATCTTGTCGAATGAGCAGACGCACTGGCAGGTCTCCAGCGGCGAGGGATGGGTGCGGTGATAGGAGATCATCTCCTTGATCGTCACCTCGGCTTTTCGGAACGCGGCGTCGGTCAGATCCTTGTCGCCGACGCTCCATTCGAAAATATGGTTGTGGTGCTTGCGCGGCCCGTGCGCGCCCGTGGTCTTGCCGGCGAGGTCCTCGCGCAGCACCGGCGCATCCTTGTCCATCGCCTTGAACGGATCGATCACGACCGGCAGCGCTTCGTATTCGACCACCACCTTGTTGATGCCATCGTCGGCGGCGTAGCGGTCGGTGGCGACCACGAAGGCGACTTCCTGGTTCTGGAACAGCACCTTGCCGTCGGCGAGCACCATCTGCACGTCGCCGGCCAAGGTCGGCATCCAGGCGAGGTTGACCGTCTTCAGCGTCTCGGCGGTGATCACCGCAAGCACGCCCGGCACCTTCAGCGCCTCTTCGGAGTTGATGGACTTGACCCGCGCATGGGCATGCGGCGAGCGCACGAAATCGCCGTGCAGCATGCCCGGCAATTTCAGATCGTCGACGTAATTGCCCTTGCCTTGGGTAAAGCGGATGTCTTCGACGCGCTTGCGCTTGCAGCCCATGCCTTCGAGCGCGGCGGTGCGTTGTTCCCGGGTGGCAGTGAGGTCGTTCATTCCGCGGCCTCCTTGTACTCGACGCCATTGATCTTGTCGGCGGCGTACTGGATCGCCTTGACGATGTTCTGATAGCCGGTGCAGCGGCAGATGTTGCCGGAAATGCCGATGCGGATTTCTTCCTCCGATGGCCAGGGGTTTTCCTGCAGCAGCCGCTGCGCGCGCAGGATCATGCCCGAGGTGCAGAAGCCGCATTGCAGCCCGTGCATCATCCGAAAGCCTTCCTGCAACGCCGACAGCGAACCGTCGGCATTGGCGACGCCCTCGATGGTGGTGATCTCGGAACCTTCCGCCTGGACCGCGAACATAGTGCAGGACTTCACCGACATGCCGTCGAGATCGACGGTGCAGGCGCCGCAATGGGTGGTCTCGCAGCCGATATGGGTGCCGGTGAGCGACAGGTTTTCGCGCAAAAAATGCACCAGCAGCGTGCGCGGCTCGACCAGGCCTTCGACCTCGGCGCCGTTGACCTTCATGGTCACATGGGTTTTTGCCATCGCCTCTCTCCTAACCTGCGCGTGAAGCAGCGCGTTGCAGCGCCCGCATCACCATGATGCCGCCGACATGTTTGCGATATTCGATTGGCCCGCGCGCATCCGCGGCCGGCGACATGATCGCTTCGGCAGCGGTCGCGGCCTTCTTCAGCGTGGCAGAATCGAGGCTGGTTCCGATCACCGCCTTGGCCGCGTCGGCGGCGAGCAACGGCGTCTCGTGCAGATTGGTCAGCCCGATCGCGCAGGTCGCGACCTTGCCGCCCGCCATGGTGAGCATCACGGCGGCCGCCGCGGTCGCGTAGTCGCCGACCTTGCGCTTGAGTTTCTCGTAGGCATAGCCGTGACCGGCCGCCGGCACCGGGATCGAAATCGAGCTCAGGATTTCGCCGGGCTCGAGTGCGGTGAAATAGGCGCCCTGGTAGAATTCGGAAGCCGCGATGTCGCGACCGCCTGATGGCCCCTCGAGCCGGTAAGATGCGCCGAGCGTCAGCATCAGCGCCGGCATGTCGTTGCCGGGATCGCCATTGGCGACATTGCCGCCGATGGTGCCGCGATAGCGCACCTGCGGGTCGGCGATCAGAAGCGCGGTCTCGTGCAGGATCGGCAGCGATTTCGTGATCTCGCCCGACGCCAACAGCTCATGCTGGGTGATCATGGCGCCGATCACGATGTTGTTGCCGTCGCGGCGGACACCCTTCAGCCCGTCGATTCCATGCAGATCGACCAGATGGGCGGGGGCGGCGAGCCTAAGTTTCATCATCGGAACCAGGCTATGGCCGCCGGCAAGAGGCCTTGCCTCATCGCCCAGCGTCGAGAGCAGCTTGACCGCGTCGGCCAGGGTTTGAGGCCGATGGTAGCTGAAGGGGCCGGGGATCATCGTCTCCTCCATTTGTTTCTTGTATTTGTTCTTGATTTTCCGCGCGTATTCCGTCCACGGAACCGAAATTCCGCTTCCTTCGGAATGCGCGTTGAAGTCAGACGAAGGCTGTTCCTGGATTTTTTCGCTGGCAAGACGACAGCGGTCACGCGGTCACGGGGTAAGGAAATTCGCACGAAATGCGGATTTTCACGCACGAAAAGCGTCAGCCTTTACAACCTAATCGAGATGCCAGGGCTCCTTCGCCCCGCTCTTGCGGGGCGAGGTGAATGGAGGCCTAAGCGTGACGCCTTGCGAGTCCGAGCCGCGCCTTCACTTCGGCGATCTTGGCGCGGCTGACGGGAACGCGATGCGGCGACGGCCCGTCGAGCTCGATCACCGCCCCGTCGCCCTCCTTGCGGACCAAAGAAACATGCGCCATCGCCACGATGTGGCTGCGATGGACGCGAACGAACAGGCCGGGGTCGAGCTGGGCCTCGGCTTCCGAAATCGACCACGGGCACATGCGCTCGCGGGTGCCGTCATGGACCCTCGTATAGTGGGCGTCCGCCCTGACGCTGCGCACATCGGCGGCATCGATGAAATGGGTGCCGTCGGCGCCTTCGACCGGCAGCCGCGGCACCGGCGGGGCCCGCGGCGGCTGGCCAATGCCGCCGAGCGGGGTCGGCCTCAGTCGCGGACTGATCGGCGCGCTGCCGGCATCGGCGGACGGAATGGCTGCAAGGAAGCTTGCCCCTTGCGGAACCGCGGCGGCCATATCGGCCGGGACCACCGCCTTGCGGCGCGGATCCGGCACCAGCGACAGCAGGAAACCGGCGGCGATCACAAAGCCCAAAAGCGCGACGACAAGGGACAGGGTTTGCTGCGAGGCCGCAAGTCCCTCGAGCTGGTGATGCGAAGCCTCGGACCGCGGCACCACATGGGCGCCGAGCATCGCGGTGTAATGCATACCGGATACCGCGATGCCGAACGCGATCGCGCTCAGCATCAACTGCACGCCGCCCTGGCGGGCGAGAAACGCGCGCAGTCCGCCATAGGCGGCGGCGATTGCGATCACGATCGACAGCACCACCATGGCGGCGTCATGTTCCATCGCGAAATCACCGGACAGGCCGTGCATGCCGACATAGTGCATGCTGGCGATGCCGGCTCCGAGCAGCACCGCGGACGACACCACGCGCGCCAGCGACGGCTCGCCGGTGCTGACAAAGAACAGCGAAATGCCCACCACCAGCGCGCAGATCAGGAACGACCCGGTGGTCGGCAGCACCAGATAGACCGTATCGGGCGGCAGCGGCGCCGCCAGCATGCCGACGAAGTGCATGGTCCAGATGCCGGTCGCCAGGAAAATCGCAGCACCGGCGAGCAGCAGGCGATGGGCGGCGTCCGGCGTGCCGCGGATCCGCGCGGCAAGGCCGAAACCGGTGTAACCACCTAGGATCGCGATCACCACCGAGAGCGCGACGAGAAAGGGATCGTGTCCTGCGAACATGATCGTCTCGGCCGCCCGTCACCACGGGCGCGCCTCCTCCCGCCGCCAAGTTTATAAGGGCGGCGGCGGAAATGACAATCGACCGAACGGAGGTCGTGATTAAGGTGAAATTGCAGCGCCGATGACCGCCCTCTCCCTCGCGCCCCGCTTGCTTCTCCCTCTCCCCGCTCTTGCGGGGAGAGGGCCGGGGTGAGGGGCCTGCTTCCGCAAATTCTCAAGAAGAGGTGCCCGCGGTGAGTCCCCCTCACCCGGATTGCTTCGCAATCCGACCTCTCCCCGCAGGCGGGGAGAGGTTTAAGGAGTTAGCTACACGATGCCGGCCGCGACCTGGCCGCGCAGCCGCTCCAGACTGAGCAGCGTGTTGGCGCAGGCTTCCGCGACCTCGATGCCCTTGGTCGCGAAGTGCTTGCGGAAGAACTCGAAATGCGCCGCGCTCTCGTGGAATTGCTGCGGCGTCAGCACCGCGGAAAACACCGGCACCTCGGTGCGCAGCTGCACGTCCATCAGCGCCTTGATCACGGTGTCGGCGACGAATTCATGGCGGTAGATGCCGCCATCGACCACGAGCCCCGCCGCGACGATCGCGGTGTAGCGCCGCGTCTTGGCCAAAAGCTGCGCGTGCAGCGGGATCTCGAACGAGCCTGGCACCTCGAACAGATCGATTTGCGCCCGCGCGATGTGGCGGGCCTCGATCTCCTCCAGGAAGGCGATGCGGCATTCCTCGACCACCTCGCGATGCCAGGCGGACTGCACGAAGGCGACGCGCTGCGGTTTTGAAAACCGCGGATGCACCGGCGCCGGCGGACGGTCCGGAGCTTCGGGAGCATTGGCGTGAGGGATTTGGGAGCTTTGGACTTGGGAGCTTTGGATTTGGGGTTCTTGCAACATCTGATTCATGGTTTTCCTCTGTCAGGACCAGAATCAGGGCACACGGAACGAGGAGCCACGCGCAAACGCGCGGGATCCGCCGCAACCGTTCTCTTTCATCCGGACTTTGACCGTCGGCCTCGGAATCACACCGAATCTGCTGACCCTTTTTCCCGAGGGGTTTCCAAGGGAAAAAGGCGCTCGCGGGCTTGGGCTACGTCACCCTTACCGCCGGTGGGGACTTTCACCCCGCCCTGAGAACATCGGTTACCCGGACGGGCAACCTTCAGGAAATATGACGGTTCGCCGGGGCGCCAGCAAGCGCCTTGGCCATGGCGAATCGGCATATCCCCATGCCGCCAGGGAATTTCCCAAGGGAACCGCCTCAAAAATTAACGATTGAGGCCAAGGAAGCAAAATCCGATTCCGGTTTGTTCTCGAATTCACAACTATGACACTGATGAGTTGTGGACAGAGCGCTCCTTTCGCTGTGGACGGGTTAGGCGTCCAGTTGCGCGGATTCCGCAAATCACATCACTTGATCCCGGCAAGCCCGAAAACCTCCAACGGGATTGCAGCCGGCAACCACGCGCGAGGAAAGCGCGCGCCGGGCAGCTCCCGTGGGTACCAACAAAGTGCAAAGGTAGAGGTCGAGACGGCATGTCGTTGCTCGAAAGCATTATCGATTCGCGGAACAATCCGCTCACGGTGGTCGAGGACATCGCCGCCCACAATAACTGGGCGTTCGAGCGCTCCGGCGACGATGAAATCACGATCGTCTCCAAGGGCGAGTGGACCGACTACCAGCTCTCCTTCACCTGGATGGGCGAGATCGAGGCGCTGCATCTCGCCTGCGCGTTCGACATGAAGATTCCCGCCGCCCGGCGGGGCGAGGTGCAGCGGCTGATCGCCGCGATCAACGAGCAGCTGTGGGTCGGGCATTTCGATATCTGGACCCACACCGGCATGATCATGTACCGCCAGGCGCTGGTGCTGCCGGGCGGCCTCACCGCCTCGACCGCGCAATGCGAGAGCATGCTCGCCGGCGCCATCCACGCCTGCGAACGCTACTACCCGGCGCTGCAGTTCGTGGTGTGGGCCGGCAAATCGACGCCAGAGGCCATGAGTGCGGCGATGTTCGACACCGAGGGCGAGGCGTAGCTGTCGTCCCCGCGAAGGCGGGGACCCATACGCCGTGACGCCGGACGTATCGCACGGCGCTTGTTGCAGATGTCTCGATAAACTAGAACCGCCTGTGGTTATGGGTCCCCGCCTTCGCGGGGACGACATGGGTATTGGCTGTGAGCGCTCTGCAAAACATCACCGGCACCATCGTGCTCGCCGGCGCGGGCAGGATGGGCGGCGCGATGCTGACCGGCTGGCTCGCGCGCGGGCTCGACATCCGGAAACTCGTGGTGATCGAGCCCTCGCCTTCCCCCGAGATCGGCGGGCTGGCCAAGAAAGGCGTTCGCCTCAATCCTGCGCCGCAAGACATCGAGGCCATTGAAGCATTGGTGATCGCGGTAAAGCCGCAATCGTTCCGCGAGGCCGGCGCGGCATTGAAGCCATTTTCGGCCTCATCGACGCTGGTGGTCTCGATCATGGCCGGCACGACGATCGCGTTGCTCGAACAAGTCTGCGGCGGCAGCGTGGTGCGCGCCATGCCCAACACGCCGGCTGCGATCGGCCGCGGCATCACGGTTGCGGTCGCGGCCAAGAAAGTCAGCGCCGCGCAGCGCGCGACCGCGGACGCGCTGCTCTCCGCGATCGGATCGGTGGAGTGGGTGGAGAACGAAAACCTGATGGACGCGGTGACCGCCGTTTCCGGCTCCGGTCCCGCCTATGTCTTCCTGCTTGCCGAGGAGCTGGCGCGCGCCGGCGTCGCGGCCGGGCTACCGGCCGAGCTTGCGACAAAACTCGCCCGCGAGACGGTGGCGGGCTCCGGCGAACTCTTGCACCGCTCGGATCTTGCTTCGGCCACATTGCGCCAAAACGTCACCTCGCCCGGCGGTACCACGGCGGCTGCGCTGGAGGTGTTGATGGGCAAGGAGGGCCTGCAGCAACTGATGATTCGCGCGGTCGCGGCGGCGACGGCGCGCTCGAAAGCGCTGGCGAAGTAAGTTTCTCCGCCGTCATCCTGAGGAATGCGTTCCCCGGATGCGGCGCAGCGCCCTTGCGGTGCGCTGCTGATCCGGGGTCCATTTCGCAATCCGATCGCCTTGGGTCCCGGCTCTGCGGCGCATCGTGAAGAACGCTGCACCGCGTCCGGGACACGGGGACGCACGCACACCCTCAGGACGAGGCCGGAGCGCGCGGCGTCGCTACTTCGCTCCAAACCGCTTCGCAAAACTATCACGATTGACGAGGCCGCGGGCGTGGCGGCCGTCGCCGATCTTGCGCTCGCCGTCGAAGGCTTCGACCGCAAAGCGGATCAGGCGGCGCTCCACCGCGATCACCTTCGATGTGGTGCGAATGGTCGCGCCGACCGCTGACGCCGCGAGATGGCGGATATCGACCTCGGTCCCGACCGTGACCCAGCCGGGCGCGAGGTGAGGATTGATGGCCTGGCCGGACGCCAGCTCCATCTCCAGGATCATCATCGGCGTCGCAAACACCATTGGCATATGCGGAACGAAATGCCCGACCGTGCGCTCCGGCGGCACCACCAGCGTGCGCTCGGCGCTCATGCCGATCTTGATGACGTCGCGTGCGTCCATGGGTTCAGCCCGTCATTCCGGGGCGCTCGAAAGCGCGAGCCCGGAATCCATATTCCCGATCGCGGTTATGGATTCCGGGCCTGCGCCAAGTGGCGCATCCCGGAATCTAGAAAGTTGTGGCGCGAGATTCTCTGGTGCGCAAGGGCGCACCATCGTTCGCGCTTTCGCGCGCCCCGGAATGACGAAGCCGTCACTTCTTCGCGAAGCGCTCCACAAAGGTCTTGCCGCCCTTCATCTTGTGGGTGAGCGGCGCTTCGTTGATCTGGATCACGACGGCTTCCGCGTCGACGCCAAGATTTTTCACCAGCGCCTGGGTGATGTCGCGCATCATGCCGGCCTTCTGCTCGTCGGTGCGGCCGGAGGCCATGTTCACGGTGATCTCAGGCATTTTTTTACTCCCTTGTTCTTGAGGCTTTCGCAATTCGTCATTCCGGGACGCGCCTCTTGGCACGGACCCGGAATCCATAACCCCGATTCGTGGTTATGGATTCCGGGCTCGCTCGCGGAGCCTGTCATCGGGCCGGCCAACGGCCGGACCCGTTGGCTCGCGCCCCGGAATGACAATGCATGGAAATTCACCACGGCTCAATTCCCCCACCTCACGTCATGGCGGGCCAGGACCTCGCGCACCTTCGCGACAATCTCCTCTTCCCGACACGCGATTTGCGCCAGACGGCTCTCACGCCACTCCTGATTGGAGGCGATCGCGGCCGCTCCCTTAGCACCCTCGATCATGTCCTTGATCTGAATTTCGCCACGCGCCTTTTCGTCTGAGCCTTGGACGATCACGCAAGGTGAGTTGCGGCGATCGGCATATTTGAATTGGTTGGCCATGTTCTTAGGATTGCCGAGATAGAGTTCGGCGCGAATACCTGCGTCACGAAGCACTGCGACCATCTTTTGGTAATCGGCGACCCGATCGCGGTCGAACATGGTGACCACTACCGGGCCATATTGTGTTCGGTTCGCATTAAATTGGCCCACAGAATCGAGCACAAACTGTAGTCTCGAAACACCGATGGAAAAGCCTGTCGCAGGCACCGGCTCGCCGCGAAATCGCGAGACAAGTCCATCATAGCGACCACCACCGCCGACTGACCCGAAGCTAACTGGTCGACCCTTATCATCGTTGATGTAAATTTCGATCTCATAGACCGGGCCTGTGTAGTATTCCAACCCACGCACCACTGACGGGTCAATGCGCACGCGATCTTTATATCCCGACACGTCGACAAGGTTGGCGATGAGTTGCAGTTCGTCCAAGCCTTCGTTCGAAGTCTTGTTCTTCCCGAATACAGACCTTAAGGCTTCAATCACCTCGGAGTTCGAGGCTAACCCTGAGTCATCGTACTTCTTGAGGAAAAATTCATCGGCGATTTTCTTCCATCCTACAAATTGCATGATGGACTCAATTTGATGAGAAGCCAAACCAGCGCCAGGCGTAAAATCACCGCTCGCGTCCTTGCGCCCTTCGCCCAAGAGCTCCCTTACCCCAGCGGGTCCTAATCGATCAGTTTTGTCGATTGCCCTCAAAACGATCAGACGCTTCGTCTCGTTCTGCCGGCCGTCAAGGCCGTTAGCTTCCAAAATACCATCGAGCAACTTGCGATTATTCACCTTTACAACGTACGCGCCGCGAGCGATGCCCAGCTTCTCGATGATATCGGCGCCCATCATGCAGATTTCAGCATCAGCAGCCATAGTGCCGCTTCCCACTGTATCCGCGTCGAACTGCATGAACTGGCGGAAGCGGCCCGGGCCGGGCTTCTCGTTGCGGAACACCCAGCCGAAACGATAGGAGCGATACGGCTTTGGCAGTGAATCGAAATTTTCCGCGACATAGCGTGCCAGCGGCGCGGTGAGGTCGTAGCGCAGCGAAATCCACTGCTCGTCATCGTCCATAAACGAGAACACGCCCTCGTTAGGCCGGTCCTGATCGGGCAGGAACTTGCCGAGCGCATCGGTGTATTCGAACGCCGGCGTCTCCACCGGCTCGAAACCATAAAGCTCATAGACGGCGCGGATTTTCTCCACCATGGCGCGCGTCGCCGCGATCTCGGCCGGGCCACGGTCCTCCAGTCCGCGCGGCAGGCGGGCTTTCAGTTTTTGCGGCTTTTTGGGTTTATCGGCCATGGGGCGCGTTGGTATCAGTGCAGGCCGCACGCGGCAACCGGGCTTCTTTCTTACCTCTCCCCGCTTGCGGGGAGAGGTCGGATTGCGAAGCAATCCGGGTGAGGGGGACTATCCGTGAGTCCCGATGTGGAGAAAGGCCCCTCACCCCACCCTCTCCCCGCTAAAGCGGGGCGAGGGAGTGAGAGAGCGTGCCAACCTTACACCGCGGCGCTCTTGCCGCCGGTCAAAACACCTTTCTGATCCAGTTGTGCGGGTCGGCCGCGCGACCGTACTGGATGTCGATCAGCTTCTTGCGCAGCCCCATGGCGACGGGGCCGGCCGCGCCGCCGCTGACGAGAAAA
>Ga0210408_10001863_pt1 | contig 21317 bp, 17 predicted proteins | sample IncBWH4MmetaG_FD_155471 | JGI IMG/M metagenome (GOLD analysis project Ga0210408, IMG submission 155471) | Forest soil microbial communities from Barre Woods Harvard Forest LTER site, Petersham, Massachusetts, United States - Inc-BW-H-4-M | ecosystem: Environmental > Terrestrial > Soil >...
TTGCTTCTCGGTGCTCGGGTCTTTGCCTTCCTTGAGCAGGTCCTTGGCGTTGTCGCGCTCGCGCCGCGCGTCGGCGAGCGAGAATGTGCCATCCTTGCCGTTGCCGTAAGGGCCGATGGAGTAGGTTTTCTGACGGCTGTGGAAGCGGTAACCCATCCGCCAGAGTTTTGAGGCAGCGTCGCCTGGCCTGCTGCGTCCGCCGTGACAAAGAGATAGAGACCGCCACCGGTCGCGTCCGAAATCTTGGCTGCGCTCCACGCGCCCTTATCGAAATTTCGGTCGGGCGGCGCGGCAGTCGACGTCGGTCCTGATCTGCTTGGGGTTGGCGCACGCGCCACCGTTCTTGCGGGCCATCTGCTCAATTCCTTCGTTCGGAATAGCGAAAGTCGCCGTGAACGTTTGTTCTTCCGATACCAACACGATACCAACAAATCGGACGGCTGGGATCGGATGAGAACAAACGGTGACGAACACAAAATGTACGCGGAAGTGCCGATTTTTCAAGGGTTTCCGAGCACTACGCGGACGGTTGCGAACGCTTTGGAACGGGCTTGAACAGCCTAGTTGGTGCCCCTGCGAGGCACTTGACTACGCGTACCGAACTCCCACCAGCGCGGACTTTTGGAGGTCGAGGCCATAGCGGGCAAGGCGCTGCTGCATACTCTTCGCTTCGGAAACGACGACTATGTCTACGCCCTCCGTGGGTGCCAGTAACCGCGCGGCTTGGCCGGTCGTCAGAAATGGAAGGAGACAGAGGCACACCTTGTGTTACTTTATTTGTCGAAACCTTTCCCGAAACTCGTTGGGAACGGCCGCCGGCACAGCGTCACATGCCGCGCATAAGACCTCGCCGATCTTGCGCCAGCCACCCGATGGACTGGCGCACGCCTGCAAGAGCGCGGGAGCTGTCACAGCTGGTGCGCGCAGGAGGAACCCTTGCTCGGCCAGTCGTCGCCACGCGCCGGTTACCAAACACTCGATTTCATCCAGAACATAGAGCCCGGTCCCTGCGTTTGGCAGCATACTCGTCCAATACTGGTGCACGGTCAGGAGTTCCGCAGGCCGCGTTGCATTATCGATCGCGACCCTGATCGACGCGGCCGCCTGCCAAGCCCAGGGCGACGACTGGTCCCGCATGGCCGCTTGCGCGTCCATCGTGTTGTCGATGAACAATGCCGTGACGAACGCCAACCATGGCCCCACAATATCTGTAAGCCCCGCGTTGGCGGCGCCTGTTTCCCACCGATCGAGCTCTTTCTTTGTCACCGCAGCCCGAGCCGCCAGCGCGATGATGGCGCTCAACATCATGCCCAAAACCACCTCGCCGTCAGATTGCCCGCGATCAGGCGCAGTCGCGTCGGTGGGAAGCGGGTCGGCCGGGCCCAGTCCGCCTTCCTGATAGTACTGTCGGCAGAGGGCGAAGGAGTCGGCGTAATCGCCCACTACTTCCACGAAATCCTCGAACGCCAGGTCGCTCAGGCGACGATGAAGCCGCAGGCGATCAATGGCGAAACGCATGATGCCGTAACGTGTGCTTTTGAGCTGATCGTCGCGTGCACGGAATTGTTCGTCGCCAAGCTTGGCCGCAAACTCGAACTGCAGGACATGTGTCCACATCGCGTCGCTGGGTGTCGATGGCCCCCTGGCCTCCTTGACCGGCTCCAAGCTGCTGCAGCAAGCCGGTGGCGGCTCCGAAAACTCTGTCGGCGCTGTCCCGGCAGCCGTGCCAGCCATCCACATCATGGTGTGACCGGCCCGCTTTCGCATCAGATAGGCCCCCTCATCGGCGTCGTCGGGGGGCAACTGGTCGATTGCGGCAAGGCCTTGCGTCAGGCATTCGAGCGCGCCGCCATTGTCGCCACCCTTCCAACGCGCGAAACCTTCGTCCACGAGCAGGCCAGCACAATAGGTCGCCTGATTGACTTCATCCGCCAGGGCTCGCGCACTGCGCAGCCAATCCGCCGACTCGGTCCATTTGCCGAGACGCGCTGCGGCTATCGCGGCGAGGCGATGCGAGAAGGTCTGCTGCAGATCGAAGTCGTCCTGCGGCGTCCAGCGCGGCAACAGTTCCTGCCATATTGCCAAAGCACCTGCTGAATCACCCTGGCACGCGATCGAAGATAATCTGCGCCAGCGATTCTCGGCCTCCAATGAACCAGAGGAGACGGCGCGCAGCATCGGGCACCGGTTCACACGCCTCCAGAAGCTCAGTGAGGCTCAGTCGGTCGCTCAGATGTGGCACCAGGGCGGAGCCGCCCACGACAGCCAGATCAGGCTCTCCATCAGGACCGGTCATCGCCCGATCAAATTCGGCAGTGTGGACTTCGGCGAGAATGTCCTTCAATTCATCGCTCAGCCGAATGTATTCGAGCCCCATCGATACGAGCCGAGCGATGGGCAGGTTGACCTCGCTGCGGAGCAATACCTGACCTAAAAAAAGATGACGCGCCAGCCGCAATGGCGTGCTCGCGACCGTTTCGTCCAGTTCTTCATCCACGCAGGCAAGGATCGACGCCACGGCATCCTCGTCGTGGTTCGCGGCCGCCAACCTGAACTGAAAAAGACGAATGAAGAACAGGGAGACAGCATCGGCCTCCGGACGCTTCGCTTCACCGGTGCCGACCAACACAAACCAGTCGGCGCTCTGCGCCAGCGCTTGCCAGGTATCGCTGTCCGATCTCACAATGCCGAAGGACAGATGGGCGATCGCTGGCCAATCCTGTGCCGCGACCGCATGGAACAGGATCGTCGAGACGTCTGTGGGCGATAGCGTGCGGAATCCGAGTAGTGCGCGGGCAATGTCACGATGCATGGCCGTGGCCCATGCTTCGCCTTGGACCTCCGGGCCGACACCGCGCAACAGTGGCGACACTCTATAGAGACCTTCCGCCACCGTTTCCAGCCAAGGCCCGACCAGCTTGTCGAACGCAAGGCCCGGTTCGGCGATTGACGGAGACTGGCTCGCAATCGCGAACACCTGCCGCCGGGGCATGGCTTGCACGGTCAGGCTCAGGCGGTAAACCAGTTCTCGCGTCGAGGAATCGAGGACGGTGATGAGCCGTCGCGCTTCGGAACGTGCTTCGACGACATCGGACGGAGTCACCATTACACTTTGCAGGTCCGGCGTCGGAAAACCCTCGGCCTCGAGCGTGGCCACGCGCGCATGCACGAGCTGCGCATGGCCGCTGGTATGAAGCTCGACGAACGCCGCCAGCGTGGGCGCTTGAGGCTCCGGACAGCCCCGCGCGATCAGGAACGCAACGATCTCATCTCGCGAGAATGCCGGCATTGCCAGCGTTGCGGACGCCGGCAAATTCAGTGCAAGCAACGGCCGCTGCGGCAGCCTGACTGTCGAAGTAATGAGCAAATTGCCGCCGCGCTCGCCGAGAATGCTCCTGATCCGAGCCAGCGGTGTTTCCAGTGGGCGCGGGTCCGGTGGCAGCTCGATATCATCGAGCACGATGTGAGTGAGCCCGTCATCCGCAATGAGCTCCGTGATGGTCCGATCCAGCATGCCCATGAGCGCCGTGGCCGAGAGGCCACGCAGATCGACCCATCCCCAGGATGAGGTACCGATAGTTATGTGACCGACGGCGGCGACCGATTTGCCAACGCCGGTACCACCTTGCAGGAGGAGCACCGGGTGGCTGGAAAGCCGAGTCATGATCTCGGCCAGAACCGACAGACGTGCATGGTAGCGCGCCGGTAAGGGCGGCGGTCGGCCGACCGCGAGGCGTTTGCCGCCAACCGCCAGCGGGAGCGGCGCGCCCGGAACCAAAAGCTGAGGGATCGTGGCAACAAGAGCGTTCGCGGTGGCAGAAGGAAGGGACACATGGGTCCGGTCATGGAATAGCCGCAACAAGTCTGCGCGCGTCAAAGAGCGGTCCCTTTGGCGCGTCGCCGTCGCATACGCGGTGGCGTAAAGATGCTCGGCCACCTCTTCCGCCTTGTCAGGCGCCACACCAGCCGGCTGGCCCATGATCACAAGCCGGTCCTTGATCTCCCGAATGATCTCCGGCGCTTCCTCCGCATCCGTGTCCCATTCGATCGGCGCGATCAGTTGCTGCCAGATCTGCGCATCCGACGACCCGCGCAGATGAGCTTGCACCGCCATCGACACCTTCCCTTCGGCTAAGAGAAAGTCCGCAATTGCCCGCGCTTCGCGTTCGCGCGACGCCGCGTCATCCGACAAACGGCATTCGCGCCAAAGCCGCAATCCACCGATCCCGGCTCCGAACGGCGCGCCTTGCTCGACGCCGATGCCGCCTGTGGTCAGGAAACGGAACTTGATCGTGTGTCGGGGATTGCGCTGTCGGTGGTCCCAGGCGTTATCGATCGCTTCGATGACATCGCTCGATCGCAAGGTGACATTGCCTTTGACATCCTTGACCTGGACCGTCTCTGCGGCGTGTCCACTGACGCGGTCAAAGTCTTCCGCGCCTTCCAGGTAGAGCCGTTCGGCCTCAGCCAGATCCATCCAGGCGAGAACACTGCGCCAGATTTGGGCCCAATAACCGCGAATTGACGCTACCGCCTCGCGAGCGGGGTCGTTGACCAGAGGTGCGTTCTCGTCCGCGTTCACCATGCCACAGCCGAGACCGCCGCCCGTTGAGCCGACACTGATGACGTATCATGTCGCGACCGCCCCGGCACTGCGGCTGTCGCGCCGATCGCTGATCTTATTGGCGCATCCGACACGATCCTAATGTGTGACCTCCATTTGCGGATGCCGCGCGGGCCGCATCGATCTCTCCAAATCCGCGGGTCTTTGTCGATTTGCGATCCTGCAGATAGCGATGCCGTCGCAATAGATCGGCCACATCTTGCGATTGGCGTCGCGATCGCGGCGGCGGGTGAGGAGAGGCGATGATGAAGCAATTTTTTTCGAGAGTTAGTGTGTGCCCCTGTTGTGCCCCGGACTTTTCGGGGCACACGCCCGGGGAAAGGGTCTACTAAACTATTGGATTTAGGGAGCTAATGGTGGGCGCACAAGGGATCGAACCTTGGACCTCTCCCGTGTGAAGGGAACGCTCTCCCGCTGAGCTATGCGCCCGGATCTCAGTGCATCGTGGCCTAGAGGCGCCGATGCGAACCCGTCAGAAGCCGCGATTTACGAAGGACTGCCCACCGGTGTCAAGCGATGAACGCCGCCCGGCAGCTCTCAAAAGCCTGGAGCAACTGATTCGCCCGTCTTAAGCAGTTTTTCGCGTGAGCAGGGCGCAAGGAAGCCGCCTCCCGGGTCAAAAACCGCCCGCGCGCCAAACCGAAATTCGCGAGCGATTCAATGCCGCCTTCTGGCTGATTCTAGCGTTAATCCCTCTCGTGAAAAATATTCTTCTTCCGTTTTTCAGAATAGTATGGTTCCGTGCCGGCATCCCGCCTCCATGAAAGAGGGACGTTTTGGCCAATCGTCACCGGCGTGAGGCGGGACGCGATGGCGACGCGCGCGAATTTTTCGCGCGGACGAACGGCGCCGATGTGGACGTGAAGTCGTGTGGTCCTGGCCTCCCGACGCTGAGGTCAAGCTCGCAACGTGACGAACGATGCGAGCGACGGGGCAATCAAGCCCGGTCCCCGAGGAGAGCACGCTATAAGCGTTAAAACCATTGCGCAGGGAAGGCCGGATGATCCGTCCTCACCTGTGGTTCCTCCCCGTGCCTTTTTACGCACGGGGGCCGCGGGTGTGGTGGACACCCGGCCTTCCCTGCGCCCTCTTCGATCGCGAGGGTGGAGCTTCACGGGCAAACTCGGACGCGTCAGCGCCGCGAGAACGAGAGCTCGCACCTCATGGCTGTTTGACATCTGAATCGGATGCTGTTTTCTGAATCGGATGCTGTTGTCAGCGCGCCGGCGCGGCCGAAAGATCCAGGCCCGGCGCTGTGAGCCAAATCCGACCTGGCTGTTCATGCACGGTCTTTTCCAGACCTGATCGCGATGCCTGCGCTGGTCGCGCGGGCGACGTTGTCTCAGGGCGGGAGGGGTCAGGGCCGGCCGGCGGCTCCTGTGCGTTCAGGGCCGGCAGCAGATAGAGCAGCGGGAACGCCAGCGGACCGATCAACGCCGCGATCCATATCCACGGCTTCAAGGCCCGTCCACGCCGAACGGCCAGTTGGCCGGCGAGGTACATGATGGCAACGCTGGCGATGAACATGACGAGCGAGATCATCATGACCTCCCGCAAGACTTCCGATCGTTAAAGGCGTCTGATCGCTATCGGAAAACATAGGTCGGAGGGCCGATGCCGATCAAGGCGCTGACGTCTGAAATCAGACGCTTTGACGCAAGCCGCGCCGGAAATTGATGGAGTGCCGGTCGAACCCTCAGTTCGCGCCCTGCTGCTGGCGCGCCCGCGAAGCATGGGACTGCAGCGCGCGGATGCGCTCGGCCAGCGTTCCGCTTTGCGATCCGCCGACGGCGCCTGACACCGCGATGTCGTTGGCAGGCCGCACCGTGAGCGGTTCTGCGGCGAGCATCGCCTCGATCGCGGAATTTGGTCCCTCGAGCTGCATCGCGAGTTTTGCCACTTCGGCGGCGATGTCGTTGATGCGCTCGCGCAGCAGCGCGTTCTCCATGCGCTCCTGGGCCCAGGACGTCTCGGCCTGCTGCTGGATTACGTTGATGTCACGCTGCAGCTTGGCGCGCTCGTCGCGCGCCAGCCGGAGCTGCTCCTCGACCGCGGCCTTCTCCTGGCGCAGCTTCTCGATCGCGCCCGAGCGGCCGCCATTCATGCCGCCGATCTCGTCGCGCAGTTCGCCGACGGTGCGCTCGGCCACCTCGTGCGCCTGGCGCAGCTGCCGGTTCTCGTAGTCGCGCTCGGCGAGCAGCTTGCCCTGCGTCGCAAGCCGCGCCTCCAGATCGTTGACGCGGCCGGACAGCATCTCGGCTTCCTTGACCTGGACGATCAGCTGACGGTCGAGGTCGGTGACGCGCTGGCTCAGATTTTCCACCCGCCCGCGCGCATCGCCGAGGTCACGGGTCGCGGTCTCGGATTCCCGGCGCTCCTGCGTCAGCCGCGCCTGGGTCGCCGCGAACTCCTTTTCCGCATCGCCGACGCGGTGCTTCAGTTGCTCGATCTGGGAGCGCACCGTCACCAGTTCGGCCTGGCGGCTGTCGGCCACGGTCGAGCGGTCGCTAAGCTCCGCGTTGATCCTCATCAGGTCGTTCTGCTTGTCGCTCAGCGCCTTTTCGGCCTGGCGCAGCGCCTCGGTGCGGGCGGCAAATTCCTCCTCGGTGGCGCGCAGCTGCTCCTTGACCGCCTTCTCGCGCGCTTCCAGCGCAAAGATCGTGGCGTTCTTTTCGCCGATCTCGATCTTCATGCGGTTGATCGCGTCGGTCTTCTTGCCGAGCTCGGCAAGCTGGCTCGTGGTCTTGTGCTTGAGCTGCTCGACGCTCATCTCCAGCCGTCGCGCCGACATGGCGAATTCCGCGCGCAGCTGGTCCTTGTCGGCCTGGATCTCCGCCATCGACAGCGGGGTTGCGGCCTCGAGCCGGCGGGTGGTGAGGCGAACGGCGCGGTTATGCACCAGCGGCACCACCATCAGCGCACAGAGTATCGCGACCAGAAATCCGATCGCCAGATACATGATCGGTTCGATCATGGCACGCTGCTCCCCGGCAAAGAATCCTTAACGAAACGACAATGCCACGGGCCACGGCCAAAAGGCCAGCCCGTTGGCCGGTTAACGTAAACCCGTCCAGTAGTGTTGCGGATCAGAACGGATTCCAGGTCGCGCTCGGGGTATATTTCAGATAGCCGATATTGGCGCCCAGTCGGAGGCCGATACCGGAGCGGATCGGCACCAGCACGATGTTGTTGGCGGTGAGCGCCGTCATGCCGAAGCCGCCGATGATGTAGGCGGAGCCGTCGATGCCGGCGAAGCGCTGATAGATCGCGCGCGTCGCCGGAAGGTTATAGACCAGCGTCATGGTCCGCGCGCCGTCGCCGCCCCAATCGAAGCCGAGCGAAGGTCCCTGCCAAAAGACCCTGAGGTCGCCGGCATTCTTGGTGTAAAGCGTGCCTTCGCCGTACCTCAGACCGGCGACCAGCGCGCCTGAACCCTCTTCGCCCAGAATATAGCCGTTCGGCAGGCCCCATTGGCTGACCGCGCGCTCGATCACGGAGGCAAGTCCACGCGACACATTGCCGAAGAACCGATGGCCGGCGCCAACCAGCTCGTCCGGACCAAAAAGCTCCGGCCCCGGCGCGCGTTGCGGTGGCGGCAAAGGTTGAGGCGGCGGCAATGGCTGCCCGGGCACCTGCTGGGGCGGTGGCAGATCCGGCGGCGGGGGCGGCGCCTGCTGCGCGGAAACCGGTCCGACCGAATACAACAGCGCAGCGAGCAGCGCCGCGGCGAGGCGTGAAGCAAAATTCATGAAAAGAATCCCTGATTTCTGCCTCGGCCGCCGCCTTAACCTGACGCCAACACGCACTGGTTTAGGTTCCGCCGAATGCACCCCTTAGTCCCTCGATTCGCATGTTATCGGTACGAACTATGACAGTACAACGGCAAGAGGGAATTTGCCGAACAATTGCCTTTGTTGCCCTTTTGGCGGGCTTTTTCGCGGCTTTCCACCCCGTGGCCGGCCGCGCCGCGACCACCGAACGGGTCGTCGTCAACCGTTTCAGCGGGCTTGCGATCGAGGGGTTCGACCCCGTGGCCTATTTCGTCGAGGGCGCCCCGGTCCGCGGCTTGCCGGAGTACGAAGCGATGCAGGGCGGCGCGGTCTGGCGCTTCCATAACGAGGGCAATCGCGCCTCCTTTGCCGAACATCCGGAGATTTATGGTCCGCAATTCGGCGGCTACGATCCAACTGAGGTGGCGCGCGGTGTGACCCAGGCCGGCAATCCGATGTTCTTCGTGGTCGCCGATCAGCGGCTGTATCTGTTCAGCCGCGAGGCCAATCGCGACGCCTTCGCCGCCGATCCGGCGCGTTTCCTGGCCCAGGCGCTCGCGCGCTGGCCGGAACTCGAGCGGGGCCTGTCTCAGTGAGACTCCGCTGCCGAAGGATCGCCCCAGGCAATGAAGCCCGGCACGATGAAGCCGGCGGCATGTCCCTCGCCAAATCTCAAGATCCCGCCATCGGGATCGGTGACCCGGCCGCCGGCCGCCGTGACGACCGCGTGGCCCGCAGCGACATCCCATTCGGAGGTCGGTGCGAGCCTTGGATAGAGATCGACCGAGCCTTCGGCCAGGCGGCCGAACTTGACCGCTGATCCCAACGGCTCGCGCCGCGCGTGCGGCCGTCGCGCAATGAAGGCCTCGCTGGCGCGGTCGCCGTGCGAACGGCTGACCGCTGCAACCCACGGCTCGCCGTGGCCGGGCATCGCACGGGTGCGGATCGGTTCCGCTGGTCCGATCCGGCGGTCCTCGACCCGGACGCGCTCGGCGCCGCGGCCGACCAGCCCCCGCCAGATCAGGCCCAGCGCCGGCGCGCCGACGATGCCGAGCAGCGGCGCTCCCCGGGTGACGAGCGCCAGATTCACGGTGAATTCGCTGCGGCCGGCGACGAACTCCTTGGTGCCGTCGAGCGGATCGATCAGGAAGAAGCTGCCGCGATAGGGCGGGCTTGCCGCATTGACCCGCTCTTCCGACAGCACCGGGATTTTGGGCGCGAGGTCGCGCAATCCATTGGCGATAACCCTGTCGGCGGCGAGATCAGCCTCCGTGACCGGGGAACCGTCCGCCTTGCCCTCGATCGTCATCGCGCAGCGGTTGACGGCCAGAATGGCCTCGCCCGCGCGCAGCACCAGCTCGGTGAGCGGCTCCATCAATCCGGCGGCAGCCTCGCAATCGATCACGCGCTCGGGAGCCTCATTCTCATTCATCGCCCGTTCTCAACATCTGTCGCCATCTGTCACGGTCTCCCGCTGTTGGCAGGTTGCGTTATCGCAGTGTATCAAGCCTCAAAAGAGCCCGTGATTCGTCTTTCAATTGAGGACGTCTCATTGCACGCGCATCGGCGCCAACAGCGGATTTCCAGGAACATCTCATGTCCGGTACGTCCACACCAGCTCCCGCTCCCGATATGCTCGAACTCGCCGCACTGTTGTGTTCGCGGGTCTGTCACGATCTGATCAGTCCGGTCGGTGCCATCGTCAATGGGCTCGAGGTCCTGGACGATACGCAGAAGCAGGAGGATCGCGACTTCGCGCTGGACCTGATTCGCAAAAGCGCCAAAACGGCGTCGGCGCGGCTGCAGTTCTGCCGGCTCGCCTTCGGCGCCGCGGGCTCTGCCGGCGCCCAGATCGATCTCGGCGATGCCCAGACCATGGCACGCGGCCATCTCGAGGACGGCAAGATCACGATCACCTGGAATCTGCCGCGCCTGCTGTTACCGAAGAACAGGGTCAAGCTTCTGCTCAACATGCTGGTGATCGCGCAGCAGACCATCCCGCGCGGCGGCGTGCTCACGGTCGATCCGGTCGGCGAGGGCGATGCGATGAGCTTTCGCGTCACCTCGACCGGGCTCAACGCGCGTCTGCCGCAAAACATCGCCGATATCCTGAGCGCCAGTCAGGCGAGCGCGATCGATGCGCATGCCGTTCAGCCCCATTATACCAGGCTGCTCGCGCAGGACTGCGGATGGACGGTGACGCTTGCCGCCGAAGGCCAGGGGATCGTGGTATCCGCGTCCTGATTCAACCGCTGGTCGGGCGTCTTCGGCGTTTATGGTTGACCAAAGGTTGAGAGGCGGCTCCGGGGGAACCTGGAGCCGTCTTATCTCTTTGTTGAGACCATTCATTTTCTCTTGCTCAACCAAACTTAAAGGGTTTGCGGTGAAGCTGGCCCTCGTCAGTGTAGGCGCGTCGAGGTCGCGTGCCGTTGCGTGCGAAGGCCAGAGTTCATGGATGATCTGTTGCGGGAGTTTTTGACGGAGACGAGCGAGAGCCTGGACACCGTCGACAATCAGCTGGTTCGGTTTGAGCAGGAGCCGAACAACGCGAAAATCCTGGATAACATTTTCCGGCTCGTCCACACCATCAAGGGGACATGCGGATTCCTGGGGCTGCCGCGCCTGGAGGCGCTGGCGCACGCGGCCGAGACGCTGATGGGCAAGTTCCGCGACGGCATGCCGGTGACGGGGCAGGCGGTGACGCTGATCCTGACCACGATCGACCGGATCAAGGACCTGCTGGCGCAGCTGGAGGCGAGCGAGGCGGAGCCCGAGGGCAACGACCAGGACCTGATCGGCGAGCTGGAAGCGATGGTGGAGCGTGGCATGGCGGCGATGTCAGGCTCGGCGCAGCCGATGCCGTCAGCGTCGGCGCAGCCGATCGCGTCGGCTCTGCCGGTGGCGGCCGAGGCGGCACCGGCGCCGGCGCCGGCCGCGGCGGCGCCCAAGAAGGAGATGACGCAGGGTGTGTTGATCGAGCAGACGCTGGAGCGTCCGCTGCGTCCGGGCGAAGTGTCGCTGGACGACCTGGAGCGCGCCTTCCGCGAGACCGCGGTCGAGGCGCCAAAGGTCGAGCAGAAGCAGGAGAAGCCAGCCGAGGTCCCGGCCGCGCCCGCGCCGGCCGCGGTGAAGGGCAAGGAGGCCAAGTCGGAGGTCAAGCCGGCCTCCGCCAAGGCGGCGAAGGCGGTCGCCGATGCCGATGTCATGGCCGAGAGCGACAAGGTCGCCAACCAGTCGATCCGGGTCAATGTCGACACCCTGGAACATCTGATGACCATGGTCTCGGAGCTGGTCTTGACCCGCAACCAGCTTCTGGAGATTTCAAGGCGCAACGAGGACACCGAGTTCAAGGTGCCGCTGCAGCGGCTCTCCAACGTCACCGCCGAGCTGCAGGAAGGCGTCATGAAGACGCGCATGCAGCCGATCGGCAATGCCTGGCAGAAGCTGCCGCGCATCGTGCGCGACCTCTCCGGCGAACTCGGCAAGCAGATCGAGCTGGAGATGCACGGCGCCGACACCGAGCTCGACCGCCAGGTGCTCGATCTGATCAAGGATCCGCTCACCCACATGGTGCGCAACTCCGCCGACCATGGGCTGGAGACCCCGGCCGAGCGGGCCGCCTCCGGCAAGGGCGAGCAGGGCACCATCCGCCTGTCCGCCTATCACGAGGGCGGCCACATCATCATCTGCATCGCCGACAATGGCCGCGGCCTCAACACCGAGAGGATCAAGGCCAAGGCGCTGTCCAACGGTCTCGTCAGCGAGGCCGAGCTGGAGAAGATGAGCGAGGCCCAGATCCACAAGTTCATCTTCGCGCCGGGCTTCTCCACCGCCGCCGCCGTCACCTCGGTCTCCGGCCGCGGGGTGGGCATGGACGTGGTGCGCACCAATATCGACCAGATCGGCGGCACCATCGACATCAAGTCGGTCGCGGGCGAAGGGACTTCGGTCACCATCAAGATCCCGCTGACGCTTGCGATCGTCTCGGCGCTGATCGTGGAGGCCGCCGGCGACCGCTTTGCCATCCCGCAGCTGTCGGTGGTGGAACTGGTGCGGGCGCGGGCCAATTCCGAGCACCGCATCGAGCGCATCAAGGACACCGCGGTGCTTCGTCTGCGCAACAAGCTGTTGCCGCTGATGCACCTGAAGAAGCTGTTGAAGATCGACGACGGCTCGTCCTCCGATCCGGAGAACGGCTTCATCGTGGTGACGCAGGTCGGCAGCCAGACCTTCGGCATCGTGGTCGACGGCGTGTTCCACACCGAGGAAATCGTGGTCAAGCCGATGTCGACCAAGCTGCGTCACATCGACATGTTCTCCGGCAACACCATTTTGGGCGATGGCGCGGTGATCATGATCATCGATCCCAACGGGATCGCGAAGGCGCTCGGCGCCGCGGGCGCCGCGAGCCACGAGATGGGCGACGAGACCGCGGGCCATCATTCATCTTCCGCCGAGCAGGCCACCTCGCTCCTGGTGTTCCGCGCCGGCTCCAACCAGCCCAAGGCGGTGCCGCTCGGCCTCGTCACCCGGCTGGAGGAGATCGCTTCCGACAAGATCGAGCTCTCGAACGGCCGCTACATGGTGCAGTACCGCGACCAGCTGATGCCGCTGGTGCAGATGGACGGCGTCAATGTCGCGACCTCCGGTTCCCAGCCGATCCTGGTGTTCGCCGACGACGGCCGCTCGATGGGGCTCGTGGTCGACGAGATCATCGACATCGTCGAGGAGCGGCTCAACATCGAGGTCGCCGGCTCGCAGTCCGGCATTCTCGGAAGCGCCGTGATCAAGGGCCAGGCCACCGAAGTGATCGACGTCGGCCACTTCCTGCCGATGGCGTTCGCCGACTGGTTCACCCGCAAGGAGATGAAGCCCTCGGCGGTTTCGCAATCGGTGCTTTTGGTCGACGACAGTGCCTTCTTCCGCAACATGCTGGCGCCGGTGCTGAAGGCCGCGGGCTACCGGGTGCGGGTCGCGCCGTCGGCGCAGGACGGCCTGGTGGCGCTGCGCTCGGGCCAGAACTTCAATGTGGTGCTGACCGACATCGAGATGCCCGACATGAACGGGTTCGAGTTCGCCGAAGCCATCCGCGCCGACAACAATTTGAACGCCCTGCCGATCATCGGCCTGTCCTCGCTGATCTCGCCGGCGGCGATCGAGCGCGGGCGGCTCGCCGGCTTCCACGACTATGTCGCCAAGTTCGACCGCCCCGGCCTGATCGCGGCGCTCAAGGAACAGACCGCCGAACTCGCCAGAGCGGCATGACCCACAGTTTGAAAGGTTTTGAGATGACCAGCAAGACGGAGACGAGCGAGGGCCTGGTTCCCGAATACGTCACCGCCATGATCGGCGGGCAGTTGTTCGGCCTGCCGATCTCCCGCGTCCAGGACGTGTTCATGCCCGACCGGCTGACCCGGGTGCCGCTGTCGTCAGCTGAGATCGCGGGCGTGCTCAATCTGCGCGGCCGCATCGTCACCGTGATCGACATGCGCGCCCGGCTCGGCCTGCCCAAGGCCAGTGACGGCAAGCCGCCGATGGCGGTCGGCGTCGACCAGCGCGGCGAATCCTACGGCCTCCTGATCGACCAGATCGGCGAGGTGCTGCGGCTGGCCGAGAACGGCCGCGAGGAAAATCCCGTCAACCTCGATCCCCGCATGGCGAAGCTCGCCGGCGGTGTGCACAGGCTTGATGGTCAGCTCATGGTCGTCCTCGACGTCGACCGCGTGCTCGAACTCGCATCCGATTTGATGGCGGCGTAAGCGGCAAAGACCGCGCAGCTATCGGAACGGAATATCCCCTGAGGGGTCTGGGAAATGAGAGGCTACAATGAGAACATGTCTGGTGGTCGATGACTCGAGCGTGATCCGAAAGGTCGCGCGCCGCATCCTGGAAGGCTTGGACTTCCAGATCGTCGAAGCCGAGGACGGCGAGAAGGCGCTCGAGATCTGCAAGCGCGGCCTGCCCGATGCGGTGCTGCTCGACTGGAACATGCCCGTCATGGACGGCTACGAGTTCCTCGGCAATCTGCGCCGTCTGCCCGGCGGCGATCAGCCCAAGGTGGTGTTCTGCACCACCGAGAACGACGTCGCTCATATCGCGCGTGCGCTGCACGCCGGCGCCAACGAGTACATCATGAAACCCTTCGACAAGGACATCGTCACGGCCAAGTTCCAGGAAGTTGGTCTGATCTGATGCTTCCGTGTCGATCCGGCAGCCGAACAGCCATCGGGGGCTGGCGCGCTCGCAGGTTGTGTTCTTGGTGTGCTGTCGGATTGTGTGTGGTGAAGCATGAGTGTTGCGTTGGCTAGTACTTTGTCTCCGAATTCGACGCGCCAGCCGCCATTGAAGGTGATGGTGGTCGATGATTCTGTCGTGATCCGCGGGATGATCTCCCGCTGGATCGCGTCGGAACCGGACATGGTGGTCGCCGCCTCGCTGCGCACCGGCCTGGAGGCGGTCAACCAGCTTGACCGCATCAACCCCGACGTCGCGGTTCTCGACATCGAAATGCCGGAGCTTGACGGCATCTCGGCGCTGCCGCAGCTGCTCGCCAAGAAGCGCAATCTCGTCGTCATCATGGCCTCGACGCTGACCCGCCGCAATGCGGAGATCAGCTTCAAGGCGCTCTCGCTGGGCGCGTCCGACTATATTCCCAAGCCCGAGAGCACGCGGGAGGCCCACGCCGCGGATATCTTCCATCACGATCTGATCCAGAAGATCCGGACTTTTGGCGCCAAGCTTCGCCGCAGTACACCGCCTTCGGCGACGCCCGCGCATGCGCCGTCGCCATCTTCCGCCATCGACAGGCTGCGCGATCTCTCGGCGCGCCCGGCTGCTGCGGCCGCGGCGGCGACGGCGCGGCGCGCCTTCGGCCTGCCGGCGCCGCGCGTGCTGCTGGTCGGATCCTCGACCGGCGGTCCGCAGGCGCTGATGTCGCTGGTAACGGAGCTCGGGCCGGTCATCGACCGCTATCCGGTCCTGATCACGCAGCACATGCCGCCGACCTTTACGACCATCCTGGCCGAACATCTCGCCCGCTCGAGCCGGCGTCCCGCCCATGAGGCCGTGGACGGCGAGACCATCAAGGCGGGCCAAATCTATCTCGCGCCGGGCGGCCGCCACATGCGCGTCGTGAAGCATGGCATGGATGCGCAGATCGCGCTTGATGACGGACCTGCAGTCAATTTCTGCAAACCTGCGGTCGACCCGCTGTTCATGTCGGCGATCGACGTCTGGCAAGGCGCCATCATGTCCGTGATCCTCACGGGCATGGGGTCGGACGGCATGCGTGGCGGCAAGGAGATTGTCGCGGCAGGAGGAAGTGTCATTGCCCAGGACGAGGCCACCAGCGTGGTCTGGGGCATGCCGGGAGCGGCTGCAAACGCGGGCATCTGCGCCGCGATCCTGCCGCTCAACCAGATTGCACCAAAACTCGTCCGCCTGTTTTCGGGAGACCGCTCGTGAACCTCATGGATTATGAGTTCCTGCGCAAGCTCCTGAAGGAACGTTCCGGTCTCGACCTGTCGGCCGACAAGCAATATCTGGTCGAGAGCCGGTTGCTGCCCTTGGCGCGCAGGGCCGGTCTGCCCGGCATCGCCGAACTGGTGCAGAAGCTGAAGGGCGGCGCGGACGCGATGACCACCGAAGTGGTCGAGGCGATGACCACCAACGAGACCTTCTTCTTCCGCGACAAGATTCCCTTCGACCATCTGGGCGACACCATCCTGCCCGCGATGTTGCAGGCGCGCGCCAACCGCAGGTCATTGCGGATCTGGTGCGCCGCCTCATCCACCGGGCAGGAGCCGTATTCGATCGCCATGTGCCTGAGGGAGAAGGCGCAGGCGCTCTCCGGCTGGCGGATCGAGATCGTCGCCACCGACCTGTCGCAGGAAGTGCTGGAGAAATCGAAGTCCGGCATCTACAGCCAGTTCGAGGTGCAGCGGGGCTTGCCGATCCAGCTTCTGGTCAAACATTTCACCCAGATCGGCGAGCTCTGGCAGATCAGCCCCGACATCCGCGGCATGGTGCAGCACCGGCAGCTCAATCTGCTGCAGGACTTCTCTCATCTCGGCAAGTTCGACGTCATCTTCTGCCGCAACGTCCTGATCTATTTCGACCAGGGGACCAAGGTCGCGATCTTCGAACGCCTTGCCAAGCAGCTCGAGGGAGACGGCGTGCTGCTGTTGGGCGCAGCCGAATCCGTGGTCGGCATTTCCGATGCGTTCCGGCCCTATCCGGACCGCCGCGGCCTCTATCAGCCGAACCCCGCCCGCGCGTTGCGCGCCACTGCGGGCGGGATGCCGCTCGGTTTGAAGGTGGTTGCAGCGCGTTGACGCGCGCCCGGACGTTTACCTCTCCCCGCTCGCGAGGAGAGGTCGGATTGGCAATCCGGGTGAAGGGGATTCTCCAAGCGCGCGCCTGTTGGAACGCTTTCTCACTCCAAGCCTCTCCCAGCAAGAACGCGCGAGAGGAGGCGCAACCGGCGTTGCGGCAGCCATTCAACGTCGACTCGTCATCTCTAGATGATCGTGTGCGGCAGGAAGCGCGAGCTGTTTCCGGTGATCGGGTTCTCGTCTTCGCGGATCGACAGCCCGCACGGCGTGTGATCGACCAGCCAGCTTCCGAGCACCGGATAGGAATTGGCAAGACTGGGCAGCGGCGCATAGGCTTGGCGAATATACCCTTCACCGCCATAGGGCCCGTCCTGCTGCACGACCGCCGTGCCATCGCGGATCAATGCCACGTTGGCGCCCTCGCGCGAATAGAGCGGCTTGCGCACGAAGCAATCGCCGAGACCTGCTGCTTTCGGATCGTCCTCGAAAAAGGCCGGCAGCAGATTCGGGTGGCCCGGGAACATCTGCCATAGCAGCGGCAGGATGCCCTTGTTGGAGAGCACGGCCTTCCAGGGAGGCTCGATCCAGCGGGTCTGCGCTTGCGGAAGTTTCAAACCGAACGTCTCGCGGAACATCCACTCCCAGGGGTAGAGCTTGAAAGCCAGCGCGATGTCGCGGCCGTCCAGGTCGACGAAACCGCCGCCGTCTTCGCGCCAGCCGATATCCTCGATGTCGATCAGCGTGGTCGAAAGTCCCGCCTGGCTCGCGGTGTCCTCGAGATACGCAAGCGTGCCGGCGTCCTCGCTGCTTTCGGTCGTGCCGGCAAGATGCAAATGATGGCCCTCGCCGAGTTCGGTCCAGCGCTGGATCAGGCGCTCGTGGATCGAGTTGAACTGGTCGCAATCTGCCGCGACGATGTTCCGCTCGATCGCCTGCTCGAGCCAGGTCCACTGGAACACCGCGGCCTCGAAGATCGAGGTTGGCGTATCGGCATTGTATTCGAGCAGTTTCGCCGGTCCGTGTCCGTCGAAACTGAGGTCCAGCCGGCCGTAAAGGCTACCCTCGTCGCTGTGCCAGCTGTCGCGGATCAGCGGCCAGAAGGTCTCCGGTATCTTCAGCCGACGGAGATAGGTCTCGTCGCCCACCGCACGGCCGACCAGCTCGAGGCACATCGCGTCGATTTCGGCGGTCGGCGCCTCGATGCCGAGCTCGATTTCCTGCAGCGTGAAGGCGTAATGGGCGCGCTCGTCCCAGTAGCGCTCGCCATCGATGGTGTGGAAATCGAATCCGCATGCCTCCGCCGTCAGGCGCCAGTCGTCGCGTTCGGTGCAGGCGAGGCGTTGCATGAATTGATATCAGCCGCCATGGCCATGGCCGTGGCCGTGGCCATGCGCATGGAAATGATGTGGCGTACCGCCGAAGCCGCGATAGATCGCGCGGCAATAGGGTCGTCCATTCGGGCCGGGCACCACTTCGCTTCCCGGACCGCAGTGCCTCGCTTGAGCAAGCCCGATCGAGGCGACGCTGACCGCCGCGCTCCCCATCATTGTCAGCACCACGCGTCGCGAACGTTTCATGGATGCGCCCCTCTCAAGCCAAATCCTCGCGACGAGTGTCGTCGATCGTTACATGATCAGACAAGCGAAACGAGGTGTTTTCACGGCATCGTGCGCGCCCGCCGCGATCGCCTCAAAAGGTAACCGAACAGGCGATGCCGTAGCGAACGCGCTGCGACCAAAATCCTCAAATCGCTATTTTTGCAATAAACAACCTCAGGTATAGTTTCGTGGTGGAGCTTCGGTTTGACGGTGGGACGGAGCCAATCATGAGGCGTTAGGAGGACAACGATGAGGGGATCTGTCAGCGCTGCGACGGACGCAGTGTGATCGACGAGGTGGTCTGGAACGACGGCACGATCGGAACGGGGGGAATCAGCGACGCCTTCCCGGTGCCCGCCTATCAATCGGGCCTCGCGCTGCCGCCCTCCGTCAACGACGGTAAGCTTCGCCGTGGCGTTCCCGATGTTGCGGCTGCGGCATCGGGCCGTCCCGGCTATCGCATCGTCCTCAATGGCACGGAGATCGTGAAGGACGGCACGGGCTTGGGGATGCCGCAATACGCCGACATCATCGCGGCACTCGCCGCCGTCCCGGTGGCGTAGGTTCTTTATCCCGAACAATCCGCACGCGTCGCAACGACGGTGGCCGCGCCATGGTGCAGATGACTCAACTGGCGGTACAAGTTCGAGCAGTGACACGCGTGGCGCGAGCGGCTCACAAGATCGTTGCCAACCGCATTGAGGAGTTGCATCCTGGCAAGCATTGCAATTTGCCGGGCGCTTCTTGATGTTTTGGGGCATTTGGCTGGTCTTTGGCGCCGGCCTCGGCTGGTGGGCGCATGTCCTTTTCCGCGCCGAGCCAGTACCGCCGCCCGAGCGGGACGACGAACGCGAGGATCGACCAGCGCAGGGCTTCTTGTACCTCGCGCTGCTCGCCATTTTGCTCGCGCGCCTGTTCCGTGCGGATGGCCCGCAGCAAGCCGTGACGCCGGACGCCGCCGCGCAAGCCGTGGCGCCAGCCTCTCAGCCTACGCGGTGGATTCCTTACCTCATTTTCTTCATTATGTTGGTTGTCGTTGTTATTGCGGCCAGCGAGCCCTCGATCGATTGGCTCCCCGCTTTCGTTCGCTGGTTCGTCGCGCTCTTGTTGAGCGAGCGCATGATGGCGCTGTTGGCCGGTGCTGCGCTCGGCTACTGCGCCAGCGGCTATCGGCATTTGATCGCGGCCCGTCTGCACGATTTCTACGAGGCGTTTCTCGGCTCGGACACGAAATCGTCCTGGGCGCTGCAATCATTGGTCGCCATCATTACGCTGCTGTTGATCGTTCTCGCGATCAAGCCCGATCTGCTCGACAAGCTCGAGTCATTCAAGGCTGGCGATGTCGAGGCGAAGTTCGCGAGCGTCTCGACCGCGACACGTGAAGCGCGTGTCATCACCAATGACCTCACCGGTCGCGTTGCGATCGATATCTGGCTTAATTTCAAGGAGTACTATCGCGAGGGCTCGCCACGCGATGACGCGCTGGAGTTCGACGGTTCGGAAATCAAGGAGTTGCGAAAGCGGTTACGGGATCTGCTGTTCGAAGACTACGTCGAGCCCCTGATTCGTTCGCTGGCTTGTCTTTACAGGGACAACCGCCTGGACCGCCTGAAGTCGAGCGAGGATTTCGTGCGCCTGGCCGTCGTTCTTCGCAACAAGATACTGAAGGAGGCGAAGGACGGATCCGGGGCGGCTTTTACGAAAGCCGATTGGCTCGCGATCTTCGAAATGGCCGATGCACAAACGCGGAAAGCAACCGAGATCGTTGAAAAAGAAGTCCCTCAGGATATCGCAAAAGACAAGTGCGAATGGGACGCGAATTTGAACGCCGATCTCGTCGACCCGAACATGAAGCGGAATTTCGATGCCTCTCTGGCCGATCTTATGGTTCGGCGGGCGGTTGAAAAGCTTCAGGCAAGTCCAGCCGAAAGACAGTACCGTCTCTCGTTCATCGATCCGTATTTCGTGGCAGCCGTCAGCGATCTTGTGGCGTTGACGCTGGGGCAAACCGAAAAGGCCAGTTTCCTGGTGCAGGTCAAAGGGGCATATCCAAAGAGCCTGGACTACATTCAGCCCGGGCTCATCAATCTGTACGTCTATCTCAGCGATGCGAAGTCCAAGAGCGACACGCTATGGCCGCTGGACGAGGAACTTGAAGAACTCAATTTCGCGATGGCAGGCGCGGACCGCTTGATCAGCGCCAGCCGCAACCGGGCCGCCGAGTTGACCGGCACCGCGAGCAAGGCCGGCAAGCAAACGGCGACACGCTATGACGGCATCGTACATATCTATTTCAGAAACAAGTTCATTATCCAGTACCTGTATCTGAGTACGTTCTTCCAGCGCGTGCTTTCGGGCGAGACGCTGGCCCCTGTTGATCGCCAGCGATGGACGCAGCTCTACAAGCAAGCGGAATCCATACTGAATCTGCGGGAGCTGGGTCCCTCATTGAGTCTTGCGGACGCGTCAGCGACCGTCGATCGTGACGCGGCAGACTGGACGAGTTTCGAGATTCCTCCGCAGTACAAGTTCGATGCTCGGATCGCGCTGGCAATGAGCGCCGTCATGCTGACGGAGCAAAACAACCGCTCGACGCCGCAGGCATGCACCATCGCCCGCTTTCACGGCCAAAAGGCGAACGAACTGGTACCCGAGCTGGTTCGCAACCTGGACTTCAACGAGGCCGACAAATCCCGTCTACACGGCTTCTTGTTGCAAATCGCCGCACGCGTCAGGGTGTCCTGTCCCGACAGCCCAAGTCCTTAAACCGGGCCACCGCTGAGACCGGCGAACGCGACCCCTGCCGACATCAGGCCGAGGACTGCGGCAAGGAACAGGATATAGCTAATCTTCAGCCTCATAGGCTGCTCCTGTACAACCGACATCTGGAAACTACCAGCAAACCCCTTCGTTTCCCAGCCCGCAAAGCGTCTGGCCACGAGGTCATGTGGTGAGAGCATCCCGTTCATGCCAGAGCTGGCACGCGACGGAA
>Ga0210408_10001864_pt1 | contig 21313 bp, 21 predicted proteins | sample IncBWH4MmetaG_FD_155471 | JGI IMG/M metagenome (GOLD analysis project Ga0210408, IMG submission 155471) | Forest soil microbial communities from Barre Woods Harvard Forest LTER site, Petersham, Massachusetts, United States - Inc-BW-H-4-M | ecosystem: Environmental > Terrestrial > Soil >...
AAGGGAAGCGGCGCCAGCGCCAGCACGACGGCCCGGCCGACGTGGCCGGCGCCAAACAGCAGCACCGGCGTGGTCGCCTCGCCGAACCGTTCGTGGAACGACGTCCTGGAGAAGGCGGTCCGCCCGGTTTCTGCCGCCGCGCGGGATGCCAGCACCCGTACGATCCGTCCATTCGCATCGAGCCGGCTCGCGGTCGCAAAAGCTCCCGACTGCTCCATCTCCTCGAAGCGCCGTACCGCGGCGAGGTCGGCGGCGTCGAATGTCTCGGTGAGCGTGCGCACCATGCCGCCGCAGCATTGGCCGAGATTGGGACCCAACGGCCAGTCGCGGAACTGCGCCGCGCCGCGCCCGGCGGCAAGCGTGGCGCGCGCCCGCGCCACGGCTTCGTACTCAAGGCGCCCGCCGCCGATAGTGCCGAAAAAGCCGCCGTCGGGCTGCAGCACGATGCGGGCGCCGCTCTCGCGCGGCACTGATCCGGCGGCGTCGATCACGCTCAGCATCGCGGCGCTGCCGTGCCGCTCGATGGTTTGCCGAATGCGCGTCCAGACCTTGGCCATCTCATTCGTATCTAGGCGTGGGCTCTCGCCGCGAGCAGCGCCAGTGCAGCGACCGGGTCGACCGGGCCGACCGCCTTGAGGATCGCTTCCGGGGTTGCGGGAGCATCCAGTGCGACCGGTTTCCCCGGATGCAGCGAATGTATCGCATCGGCGATTGCCGCGAACACGGAAATCGCCAGCATCAGCGGCGGCTCGCCCACCGCTTTCGAGCGATAGATCGTCTCCTCGCGATTGCTGCCGTCGAACAACGCCACGCGGAAGTCCGCCGGCACGTCGGCGGCAACCGGTATCTTGTAGGTCGAGGGCGCATGCGTGAGCAGGCGGCCTTCCTCATCGTAGACCAGTTCCTCGGTCGTCAGCCACCCCATGCCCTGGACGAACGCGCCTTCGATCTGGCCGATATCGATCGCAGGGTTAATGGAGCGTCCGACATCGTGAAGAATATCGACGCGGCGGACGCTCATCTCGCCGGTCAGAATGTCGATCACGACTTCGCTGCAGGCGGCGCCATAGGCGTAATAGAAGAACGGCCGGCCTTTCGCTTTCTCGCGATCCCAATGCAGCTTCGGCGTCTTGTAGAAGCCGGCGGCAGACAAATGCACGCGCGCTGCATACGCCTTCTTGGTCAATTCCCCGAACGGAATGCTCTCGTTGCCGATGAACACGCGGTCGTCGCGGAAGGAGATGCGATCCTCCTCGACGTTCCAGCTCTCCGCGGCAAAGCGGGCCAGCCGCGCTTTTATTTCGCGCACCGCCTGCTGCACGGCCATGCCGTTGAGGTCGGTGCCGGCCGACGCAGCGGTTGCCGAGGTGTTGGGTACCTTGTCGGTGGAGGTGGCGGTGATGTGCACGCGCTCGAGCCCGATGCCGAACTCTTCCGCCGCGACCTGCGCCACCTTCTGAAACAGGCCCTGGCCCATTTCCGTGCCGCCGTGATTGAGGTGGACCGAGCCGTCCTGGTAGACGTGTACCAGGGCGCCGGCCTGGTTGAGATGCGTGAGCGTGAAGGAAATGCCGAACTTTACGGGAGTAAGTGCAATCCCCCGTTTCAGGATCGGCGAGCGCGCGTTGAACGCCGTGATCTCCTTTCGCCGGGCGCGATAGCTCGATGAACGTTCGAGCTGCTCGATGAGCCGCGGCGCCACATCGTGGTCTTCGACCGTCTGGCCGTAAGGGGTGACGTCGCGTGCAGCGGCGTACAGATTGGCCTTGCGCACGTCGAGCGGATCCAGGCCGCGACTCCAGGCGATCGCGTCGATCACGCGCTCGATCGCCATCATCCCCTGCGGACCGCCGAACCCGCGGAACGCCGTGTTCGACACGGTATCGGTCTTGATGCGCCGCGAATGAATCCTGAATTCGGGAAGGAAGTAGGCGTTGTCGGCATGGAACATGGCCCGGTCGACCACGCCGAGGCTCAGATCGGCCGAACATCCGCAGCGGGCGTCAAGCTCGATGTCCACCGCCCGCATGCGCCCGTCGGCTTCGAAGCCGACGCCGTAGGCAACGGCGAAGTCGTGGCGCTTGCCGGTCACGACCATGTCGGCATCGCGGTCGAGCCGGAGCTTGCAGGGCCGGCCGGTGGCGCGGGCGGCGAGAGCGGCGATGACCGCCCACTGCGTCGCCTGCGTCTCCTTGCCGCCGAAGCCGCCGCCCATGCGGCGCACGCTGCAGGTCACGAAGGAATCCGGCAGCGCGAGAACGCGGGCGACGACGTGCTGCACTTCGCTCGGATGCTGAGTGGACGAGTAGACCAGCATGGCGCCGTCCTCGCCCGGCACGGCGAGCGCGACCTGGCCTTCCAGATAAAAGTGTTCCTGCCCGCCAATGTGGAGCGTACCGGAACTGCGAAACGGGGCTGCCGCGATTGCTTTGGCGGCATCGCCGTGGATGAAGGCGTAATCGGGAAGAACGCGCTCGCCGGACGCTTTGCCCTGCTCGACGGAGACGTTGGGGCGCTCCGCTTCGATATTGAAATGCGCCCGCAGGGCCGCGCGCCGCGCCGCATCGCGCGAGGCCGCAACCACGGCGAACACGGGCTGGCCATGGAAAATGACACGATCCACCGCAAACACCGGCTCATCGGCAAACGCCGGCGCAACGTCGTTCTTGCCCGGTATGTCCGTCGCGGTGACGACCGCGACGACGCCCGGCGCGCTCTGCACCTCGGCAAGATCGAGGCCGCGGATGGTCCCGCGCGCGACCGGCGAACCGCCGACGGCGACGTGCAAGGTGCCCGCCGGCTCGGGAATGTCGTCGATGTATTCGGCGGCGCCCTGCACGTGCTTGGCGGCGCTGTCGTGCGGCAGCGCCTTGTGGACGTGGCGGAGCGGCGTCTCCGATGCGGGGCTATCCGGCGGCATCGGCGATCATCCGGCGTCCCGCGATGCGCGTCGTGTCGCTTTCCGCACCGGCAATCTCGGCCAGCGCCTTGATGACCAGATTGCGGGCGACGCGCAGGCGATAGGCGGCGCTGGCGCGCAGATCGGTGAGTGCGGTGAAATCCACGCCGACGGCATCGGACGCTTCATGCCAACGCAGCATTGCGGCAAGCGGGAGCCCGCGCAGCGCCGCTTCGACGGCCTGCGCGCGCTTCGGAATTCCCGCCATGCCGCCGAAGGCAACCTTCGCTTCGCTGATCCGGCCGGCGTCGATCTTCAGGCAGAATGCGGCGAGCACCGCAGAAATATCTTCGTCGATGCGCTTGCTGATCTTGTAGGCGCGAAAATGAGTGCCCGGAGCGAGCTTCGGCACGAAGAGCCGGCGCACGAACTCGCCCGGCTGGCGGTCCTGTTTGCCGTAGTCGAGGAAGAAGCTTTCCAGCGGCAAGGTGCGAACCCGCTCCTCGCGACGCAACTCCACCGAAGCTCCCATTGCAATCAGCATCGGCGCGAGATCGCCGATTGGCGAGCCGTTGGCGATATTGCCGCCGACCGTGCCGCAGGCGCGCACCTGGATCGAGCCGAACCGCCGCAACACTTCGGCGACATCGGGATCGATCGATCCCAACATCGGCGCGGCGCGCGCCAGTGAAACGGCCGCGCCGATCGCATAGCCCTCGCTTGTCGCTTCGATCGAAGAAAGGCCAGCGACACGGCCGACATGGATGACCTTCTCGATCGGGGCGAGCTTCTTGGTGATCCACAGGCCGACATCGGTCGCACCGGCGACGATCGTCGCATCGGGATGTCGCGCGTAGAGTTGCGCCAGGGACTGCTCGCTCACCGGTGCGGCAAAAAAGGAGCCATCATTCCCGACGAAAAGATCGGCCTTGTCGTCGAGCGAACGGAGCGCCTGCAGCCGCGCGGTGGCGCTCCGGATGAACCGATCGTCGGCCGCCTCGGCGCAGGCTTCCAAGGCGGCATCGACGATCGGCCGGTATCCCGTGCATCGGCACAGGTTTCCGGCGAGCACATTGTTGATTGCTTCGCGGGTCGTCGCGCCGTTGCAGGCATGGTAGTGGGCGAACAGGCTCATCACGATGCCCGGCGTGCAAAAGCCGCATTGCGAGCCGTGCTGTCGGGCCATCGCCGCCTGGACCGGATGCAGCTCGCCGTCATCGGCGAGGTCTTCGACGGTGATCAGCTCCGCGCCATCAAGCTGGCCGAGCAGCGTGATGCACGAATTGACCGGCACATAGACCAGGCGGCCGCCATGCTCGCGCACGACCACAGTAGCGCAGGCCCCGCAGTCGCCTTCGGCGCAGCCTTCCTTGGTGCCGATCGAACGTTCGCTCTCGCGCAGCCAGTCGAGGACCGTCGTGCGCGGCAAAAATTCGTTGAGGCGCACGACGCGGCCGCTTCTGAGAAACTGCAAACAGTCTCTGGTCATCTGCCTGCTGCGAACTGACAATAGTGGCCCGCGGAAGGGAATGCAATTTTGCGTGCTCACGCCGCGCGCCCCCTCCGCTACAGCGCGGCGACGGCGGCGACCTCGAGCAAAAACTCCTCGCGCACCAGGCGGTCGACGATCAGCAGCGTGTTGGGCGGATAAGCGCCGCCGGCAAACAAGCGCGGGAATTCGCGCGTGCGGTATTGGAAGAACTTGGCGATGTCCTGCGAATGCACGAGGTAGCTCGTGAACTCGACGACGTTGGCGAAGCTTGCGCCCTGCGAAGCGAGCGCGGCCCCGATGTTGGCGAATACCGCCGCGCATTGCCCTTCGAAATCGGCGGGCGTCTTGCCGTCCTTGTCCGTCCCGACCTGGCCGGCGATGAACAAAAACTCCGAGGCTTTGACGCGGGCAACGTTCGAATAGGGCGCGATCGGCTTGCCGAGATTCTCCGGGTTGAGCATCTGGATATTGGGCATGGAAGGCCTCCGTGGCGGTTGGGGGGTGGCTGGGGACAAGGTCTGGGCGGCTGCATTTTTGCGGCGACCGTGGCTTCCGCGCAACGGTATCGGGGACGACAAGGGGGTACCCTGGGCACCCGGCGCGGTGGCTCATCGGCCGCGACGTTGCGTCTGTTGCTTGGCTCCGAGGTGCCCTGGGCGTTTGGCGGCCGCCATAATCGGCCGCATGCGCGCCGAGGGCAAGAAGGGGGAGGGAACCCGCAATGAAATCGATCCTGCGCTATTCGGCCTATATCGTGGTCGCTGCCGCCCTGCTGGCGCAGCCGGCTTGGGCATGGCATCGGCAACAGGACTGGAACGATGGCTGGCATCAGCCCCGGCACCATCTCCGGTATCAGCCGGGGCACTATGTCTGGCATCAACCCCGGCACCATGTGTGGCATCAGGCCCGGCATCATCTCCGGTCCCAGCCGCAGCACTATGTGTGGTATCAGGCCCAGCGCCGTGTTGGCTATCAACCCCGGCAGCAAGAGTGGTATCAACTCCAGCAGAATGTCTGGTACCCGCCCGGGTGGTATCAGCCCCAGCGGCAAGTCTCGTACCTGCCCCGGCGCCATGTCTCTGATCATCTCCGGCATGACCAGCATTACGCTTGGTCTCATCGCCGGCCTTCTCACCACCAGGCGGAGCACGCCGCCGCCGGGCCCGGCCGCCACGCCGGTCTCGACGACTTGATCGCCAAGCATGCCGCCGCCAATAATCTGCCGCTTGCGCTCGTGCATCGCGTCGTCAAGCGCGAGAGCGACTACAATCCGCGCTGTATCTATGCCGGCAATTACGGGCTGATGCAGATCCGCCTCGGCACCGCGCGGTCGCTCGGCTACACCGGCACGGTCGAAGGCCTGCTCGACCCCGACACCAACATGACCTATGCGGTGCGCTATCTTGCCGGCGCCTATCGCGTTGCCGGCGGCGATGAGGACCGCGCGGTCGCGCTGTATGCCCGCGGCTATAACAGCAATAGCGGACATGCGAGTGTGCGCCGACCGACGCGCTTTGCCGCTTTCTGGTCGGGTCTCGTGTCGCGCTGGTGATGGCGCGCCGCACGCGGTCGCGCCGCACCCAGTGATGGCCGCCGCCGCCAGTGGCACAGGCTAGGCAGCACAGGCTAGGCAACGTCGCGCCAATTGTTCTCAGCGCCGCGCAAGCGGATCGCTCTTGCGCTTGGCGCACGCGCGCTCATTTGTGCGGCGGGGCGCAACGCGGAACACATTAACTATGGCTTTCTCACATACCGGTGCATTCGCCGGGTTCCAACCCGCCGGCGCGCGCCGCTACGACGATGCGCGCTCGCGCCGCGCGGCGGTCGATCGGATCGACATGCTGGCGACGGTGTTCGACACGGCGTTCGTGGTCCCCGGCACCAGGATTCGCTTCGGCGCCGAAGCGCTGCTGCGGCTTGTGCCCGGCATCGGCGATGCGGCGGCCTCGGCGCTCTCGCTCTACCTCCTCTATGAGGCTTCACGGCTTGGTGTGCCGCGCGTCCTGCTCGCCCGCATGCTGGCGAATGTCCTGCTGGAAGGCGCGGTCGGCGCCGTACCGTTCGCCGGAGACGCCTTCGACATCCTGTTTCGCGCCAACCGCCGCAACGTCGCGCTGCTGCGCGGGCACTTCGCGCGCACCGGCTACAATTGAGGCGCGGCGCGCGGACGGCGGCGGCAGCCGCGCAAGGGGCGACCGCTATTCCATGCCTTCGATAATGCGCACGTCGCGCACTGCGCCGTCGCCGAGCGCCTTGAGCGCGTCCTGGTAGGCGGGACTGTCGTAGGCGGCGGTCGCCTGATCGAGGCTCGGGAACTCGGTGATGACGACACGCTCCTTGCGCCCGTCTTCGTGGGCCGCGACGGCATTGCCGCGAGCGACGTAGCGCGCGCCGAAGGCAGCGGTCGCTGCCGGCGCGAGCTTGGCGTAAGCGGCTACCTTTTGCGGATCGGAAATCGAGCGGTAACTGACAATCCAGTAGGCTTTCGGCATGAGAAACTCCAAGGAGGGCATTTTACGACGATTGGAGAATTTTAGCGCAAGGCGCGCACACTGGAAGCGGTTTCCGCAGGGCGGAGCCTCGACACGTCGCGCATCCGCCGCGTAATCTCCCCGGCTCGCAAGAAGCGTGGAGTGGCCAATGTCGTTTCTCGGTGCGCTGTTCGGCCGGCGCGGTTCCGCGGCGACCGCAAAGGTTTCCGACCCGGTCGAATACAAGGGCTTTGTCATCCGCGCGGCGCCGTTCAAGAGCTACGGCAACTACCAGACGGCGGGGACCATCGAGCGGGAGTTCGACGGCGTGCGCAAGGAGCACCGTTTCATCCGCGCCGACACCTATGGCTCCTATGAGGACGCGGTGAACTTCACCTTGAGCAAGGCGCGGCAGATCATCGACCTGCAAGGCACGAGGCTGTTTGACTAGATTCTATCGGCATTTCCTGCATGGGGCTGGCCTCCATGTCGCGTTTATGTCGCGTCTAGCCCAGTAGCGCACGTTCCGCCGCCGCCAACTCGGCCCCGTCGTCGCCGCGTGGGAACAGGTGCCCGTAGGTGTCGAGCGTCATCACAATCGAGGCGTGACCGAGCCGGGCCTGCACCACCTTCGCCGGCAGTTCGAGGCCGCCGTCGGCGCGGCGGTTGATGCACCAGGAGGCGTAAAAATGCCGCAACGAGTGCATGCCGTAATTGCCCACACCGGCGGCCTTCGTCACCGCCTTTAGTTTACGCATCAAGTCGCGGTGTGCATCGACGCTGCCGGCGCGCGTCGGGAACACCAACTCGCCCACGGGGCAGGCGAGCTTCCACTCCTTAAGGGTGTTCACCACCATCGGCCCGAGCGGGATCGTCCGCTGTCCCGACTTTGATTTCGGCGACCCGATCACCCCATAACGATCAGCACGGCGGCGCACGTGCAACTCGGCCTTCCTCAGGTCGATGTCGGCCCAGTGGAGCCCACGCAGTTCACTGGCCCGCAGCCCGGTAAAGACCGCGGTCACCAACAACGCCCGCATACGGCCGCTTGCCGCCGCCAGTAGCCGCCTGATCTCGTCCGGAGCCGGGAAATCAGCGCCGACCTTGAGCCGCTCACCGCGCTCGTTCCCGGCCTTGATCCTGACCGTAGCGGCGACGTTCTGAGCGACGTTGCCCCGGCGCTGAGCATCACCGAGCGCCTTCAGGCTGGTGAGCACCTTGCGCGTCATGGCGCGGCTCACGCCGCTTGCCAGCAAGTCGTCGGCGAAGGCGTGGATTTTCGGCGCTGTCAGACTCGCCAGCTTATGGTTGCCCAGCCGCGGGAAAATGTGCACGCCAGCGTGCTGCCGGTACATCACCACAGTGCCGCGCTCGCGCCCGTTCAGTTCGACGGCCTTAATCCAATCTTCGGCCGCGTCGCGCACCGTGATCGACCTTGACGCCGGCGTGTGCACACCGGCCCGGACATCGACGCCGACCTTGTCGGCATACTCATCGGCGTCCTTCTTGCGCTTGAATGTCTCTATGTGGCGGTCGCCTTGTTGATCGACGTAATCAACAACCCAGGCTTCCCTTTGCTCACCTTGCCCCGTCGTCCATTTACGTTTGCGAACAGACATTTTCAGGCCCCCTTTTTGTTCGCTCGATGCGCGCTCACGCGGCACAGGTCGCGGCAGAACCTCGATGTTATTCTGCGCTTCGTAAGCTTGCCGGTAAGAAAGACATCGCCGCAGCGTTCGCACGTCGCGAGACGTGCGCCGTTTGCGGCCACCATGGCGACTTCCTGGAACATGAACGCCATGGGATTGGTAACAGTGAGCACCATGCGACCGTCCTCTAAGGAGAAACGGTCGCCACCGGCACCCTTCAGCGCGGCGTTTGCCGCTTTGATCGCGCTGGTGGCGTCGCCGCTGCCGGCTTGCTCTAGTAACCGGCGCAATGTCCGTTGTTCCCCTAGGACGAAGTTGTGCGACTCATAAGCGAAAAGCTGAAGCGGAAAGCCGAACCGCGAAACGAATGCTAGGCGCTTGGTATCGTCAGTCGCATTGATGAACCGAACGACGAGCGGGTCCGCCAAGTCGATTGCTTCGCGAACCACCTCAGAATGATAGCGCTCTGAGCGGCAGCAGAACCACATCGCCCCGCCGACCCCGTATTCACTCCGCAACCCAAGAGCGGCCAGATCGTCACGGCGAACTAGCTCGACATCGTCAAGACATCGCGCTGTGCGGAGCCGTAGAGTTACCTGCATATGAGGACCGGACCTGTTACGCTAATTCATTGCGACAGAATATAACCCCCTTATCCGTCTTTACGAATCCACGCAAGAAATTCAAAGTCGCTCCACAAGAATCTTAGGAGCGATGACGTGACTGACAAGACTACTCTTGGACTTGTTTGGGGCGCGCGAGCCATCGGCGAGGTCATTGGCCGGACCGAGCGGCAAACCCACTACTTGCTTGAATCCGGCCGCATTCGAGCCGCGCGCAAGGCCGGCCCTAATCCTCGGAGCCAATGGCTTGCGCCCATAAGCGGGCTGCGCGCGCAGTTCTGCGCTGGTGACGAGACCGAAGCCGATCAACCGAACGCTGCCTAGACGCACAGAAAGCCCCGGCGGGACCGGGGCCTTCTGGCATTTCCAAGGGGCTTCGGATCATTCGGTTGGCACCGTGATCTGTAGCCTCATTCAAACGAGTGAGCAAGAGATCATGGACGATCCCAACAACACCACCAGCATCGCCGGCACCACCGACACCAGCACCGAGATTGCCGCCGCCGGCTCCTTCACCGATGTATCCAGCAACTTCTCCGATTACGTCTTGGCTGAAATCCGCTGCGCCGGGTTGCGGGCGCAGATCATGGTCAACGACATCGAAGCCATGACGGTCGCGCTCGGCGCCGGGCTCGTCAACGCCGACACCGCACTCGCGCATCTGCACGAAGTCGGCGTGCTGCACCTGATCGAGGCGTCATCATGAGCGGCGACAGCGACGACCTGAATTTCGACGAGGACGAGGCGGCCAAGGAAATGTTCGAGCGCTGGGAACAGCGGGACGAAGAGCGCGCTAACCGACAAGGGAAAGCGGTCAAGCGTGTAGCCGGTGCCCGCGCGGACGGTGCTGACGATCCTGACGATGATGCCGGCACTATTCGGGAAGGCGACGGCAAGCAACCCAAGCAAGCCGACATCCTGATTGGTCTGGCCAAGGCCACCACGCTGTTCCATACGCCAGCGCCGGACAGCGACGCCTTTGCCGACATCGAGGTAGGCGGACATCGCGAGACCCATAGAGTGCGCTGTAAGAAATTCCGCGAGTGGTTGCGCTATCAGTATTTTGAGAAGGTGGAGAGCGGCTGCAACGCCGAGGCGATGCAGGTCGCCGTCGAGACCATTGCGGCCAAGGCGCAGTATCAAGGCGACGAGCGTCAGGTCTACGTGCGCGTCGCCGCGCATGAGGGAGCCATCTACATCGACCTCGGCGACGAGCTGGCAAATCATTGACGAGCCTCCGGTGCGCTTTGCGCGATCGACCACCACGAAGGCGCTCCCGGTGCCGAAGGCGGGCGGCTCCGTCGAGTTGTTCCGCCCCTTCTGCAACCTCGTGAAGCCGAAGGCTGGGGCCGACAATGAATTCGTCGTGCTTGTCGGTCACGTCCTCGCAGTGCTGCGCCCGAATGCGAGCTATCCGGTATTCGCCGCCTTGGGCGAACACGGCACCTGCAAATCAACGCTATCGACCCTAATCAGACGGCTGACGGACCCCCGCGCGCCAGAGCAGAGGTCGCCGCCGACCAGCGAAGACGACCTGATCGTCGGCGCGAAGCACGCGCACGTCCTCGCCTTCGACAACATCAGCGCCCTGCCGGACTGGCTGTCGGACGCCTTCTGCCGGTTAGCGACCGGCGGCGGGGCCGGCAAGCGCCGGCTTTACTCCGACGATGACGAGGTGCTGTTCGACGGCAAGCGGCCAATATTCTTGACCGGCATCGAGGATTTCGTGACGCGCCCTGACCTTGTTGACCGCTCCAACATGTTCAACCTGGAAGTCGTCAAGGAGGACAAGCGGCTGTCGGACAGCGAGCTTGAGCGGAAATTCGCGGAGGCGGCTCCCAAGATATTCGGAGCCCTGCTCGACGGCCTTGTCGCTGGCCTCAAGAATCTGCCGGGCATCTCGATCAAGGAGAAGCCGCGCATGGCGGATTTCATGCTGTGGGCGGAAGCCTGCACGCGCGCCTATTGGCCGGCCGGCACCTTCATGAAGGCATACCGCGCCAAGCAGGAATCGGCGGTCGAGGTGGTGCTTGAGGCAAGCTCCGTGGGCACCGCTGTGCGGCGCTTCATGGCGGACCGCGACCAGTGGAGAGGGACGGCGCTGGAGCTTCTCTCCGAGCTCACGCCGCTCGTCGGCGAGCAGGCGGCGAAGGAGCGCGATTGGCCGAAACGCCCAGCCACCCTGTCCGGCAAGGTGCGCCGTGCCGCCCCCGCTCTGCGCAAGATCGGCATTCACGTCGCCTTCGATCGTGACGGCCATGACGGCACGCGGATCATCGCCATCGAGAAGAGGGCCAAGCCAGAACAGAGGCCAGAATCATCGTCAGCATCGTCCGGGTCGTCAGCAAAAATGGCGGATTCCAATAAAATCAATGACTTGGCCGCAAAGGCCGCTGACGATGCGCTGACGATGGCTGACGATCCCGCTGACGATGCGCGGACGATCCCCGGCAGGGGCATCGTCAGCAATAACCAATTGAAAATCAATGGTTCTGACGATGCTGACGATGCTGACGGTGTTTCTGCCGTCTGTTCGGGTGAGAGCAGCCGGGGCGAGGCTGTAGGCAACGGAATTTGCGCCCAGTGCGGCCAGCCGGGCGGCACCCAGTGGGATTATCAGGGCGTTGCCGTTCGGCTGCATCCGCAATGCGAGCAGCCGTGGATCGACGCCTATAGGGCGGACAAGAATTGAGTAAAGACGCGACGAGCCCCCGGGGCGGACAAGAATTGAGTAAAGACGCGACGAGCCCCCGGCGCCGAATCGTCGCCAATGTCACGGCATCGGCAGCAAGCCGGAACCCGGCCAGCTAACCGCCCGCGTGACGATCCGCGCGCGCAATCCGGCACCCGGCAATCTCGTCGGGGCCGGATGAACGGCATGCCGACCACACGCTGACTGCGAAGTCGGTCCGTGGCTCGCGTGGTGCTATCTATCGCAACTTCAGGCACCTTGTCGTCTGAGTCGCCGAGGGGTGGGGCGCTAGAGGTGGGCAATGGCCGAGGTGCTGAGGGGCGATGACGGCTTGCCGGTCACGAAAGTCGGAGCGTGGACCGTTGAGAAGCACGAACGTCTTTTAAAGTATGTTGAGATCACGCGACCCGTTCGTGCCAAGTTTGCCAGAACAGAAACAACGTACATCGAATTATTCTGCGGTCCTGGGCGGTCAATCATAGAGGACACGGAAATTGATGGCAGTCCCATCCTTGCGGCACGAACCGCCAAGAAAAGCGGAGTACCTTACACCGATATTCATTTAGCCAACGCCGATCCGAGTTATGTTGACGCGGCATGCAAACGAATGCCTGACGGTGTGGGCCGTGTGCATCCGTATGTTGGGGAAGCTGAAAATACGGTCGATGAGATTGTGTCTCGGCTCAATCCGCGCGGCCTTCATTTCGCATTTCTCGACCCTTACAAACTTGATTTGCCGTTCTCCATCCTTAAGAAACTCGCGGCGTTTAAACGCATGGACATGCTCATTCATGTGAGCATTCATGACTTTCAGAGGAATTTGCGTTTATACATGAAGGAGCGCGACGGCCCTCTAGATCGATTCGCTCCCGGATGGCGAGATGAAGTCAATCAACGCGGCGCAGATCGAAATGTTCGAATCGCAATCTTCAATCATTGGCTCGCGCTAATTCGCAATTTAAATATGGCCGCGTCAGAGGGTATCGAGAAGGTCGTCGGCACGAAGAGTCAGCCACTCTACTGGTTGGTGCTGGTTGCAAGGCATGGCCGTGCCCATGACTTCTGGAACAAAATTAGAAACGTCAGCCCGCAACGTGAATTTAAGTTTTAGCAATCTAGTGTTATTATAACGCGAATGGTCAATCGGTCTTGCAGATATGGCGACGAATTCAAACATTGAGTGGACCGAGATGACGTGGAACCCGGTCACCGGGTGCACGAAGATCAGCGCAGGATGCAAACACTGTTACGCGGAGCGCATGGCAAAGCGCTTAAAGGCGATGAATGCTCCGCGTTATCATCGCGGGTTTCAGACGACGCTGCACGATGATCTGATCGATTTGCCGCTGTCATGGCGGAAGCCGCGCAAGGTTTTCGTCAACTCGATGAGCGACCTATTTCACGAAGATGTGCCCACAGAATTCATTCAGCGCATCTTCGTCACAATGGAAACCTGCGCTCAGCATACGTTTCAGGTGCTCACTAAGCGGAGCGAGCGGCTAGTAGAACTCTCCGGCAAATTGCCGTGGCCGAAAAACGTGTGGTTAGGAGTCAGCGTCGAGAATTCGAGCGTCCTTGGCAGGATTCACGACCTTGCCGTCGTTCCTGCCGCTGTTAGATTTCTCTCGTGCGAACCGCTGATCGGCCCGCTCGATGAATTACCGCTTTCTGGAATTCATTGGGTAATCGTCGGTGGTGAATCGGGACCGCGAGCGAGGCCTATGAAAGCGGAATGGGTGGAGTCGATCTTCGCGCAGTGCCGCGAAGCCAACGTGCGATTTTTCTTTAAACAATGGGGTGGAGTACGCAAAGATCGGACGGGCCGACAATTACACGGCCGAACATACGACGAGATGCCATCGGCCGCCGCGTAGCCGTGGCCCCTAATAGAAATCGAGCGGCCCAGCCGGGGCGGCACCCGTTCACGCCGACCAGCGCATCCGCCAGCGTGGCAAGCGTTGGGCATTCGAGCGGCTCTTGGCATCGGCGACCGCCTCGTGCGGGCTGAGGCCCTCGCGCCACGCCGCCAATAAAACTTGTGTGTCTGGCGAGGTCCAAGCGTGCCGGCTTGCCGATCAGCGCATCGACCTTGGCCAACCATGGCAGGTATAAGGTGTGGATGGTCGTCTCTTGATTCATGGTCACGGCCTCCCTTTGCGGCCGCCCCCGCCCCACTGCCCCGCCGAACACTAACGCCGACGCAACCCTCCCTGTTCAAGGGAACCAAGATGGAACCCAGATGGAACAGACTGGGGGCGCGCCCGGCTGGATGCCGGTTTCTCCACTGCGCGGCAGCACGGAAGCGCGAATCAGGTTATTCTGCCTGCGCCGACGCCCTCTCAACAGCAACTCCCATTGGCCAGCGTCGGCGTTTCACGGTAGGAAGAACTCAGCCCCGGACACGTTGCCGGGGCTTTTTTGTGAGACGCGTTTATTTCACTGGAATGCCGATGTAGCGCCGCTGTGTCGCCGAGTTGCCACGAACGGGCGTAGGCCGGAAGGTTGCCACGAACGGGCGTAGGCTGTTGTGTGCCGCTGCTGACGCATCTTCCCTCCTTGTGCATCCACAGCAGCGTCAGCCTTGGGCAAAGCGGCTTCCTAGCCCCGGCACGCCATCTCTGGCCGGGGCTGTTTTTTGGCAGCGGCTCAGTCTGCTACGGCGCAGCCCCCGCCCAAGCCTGCGGCGGCTGCGGCATCGGCTGACGGCATGGTTGCCAGCTAGACAAAAAGCCCGGCCGGGGCGACCCCAAGCGCTACCGGCTCAATCCCATGCTGGTCGCCTTGAGCGGTCAGAAAGAACGATATGATACGGTCACGACGAGGCTTGTAGCTGAGCCACATGACTATTAGTCGGTTGTCATAGGAGGTATGGCAATGAAAAGGATATTTATCGCAGCGTTAGCTATTCTCTATTTAGCCTCTACGGTAAATGCCTCAACTGTGTTGTTCAAGAATTATCGGGACGAGAAACGAAAGTCATACCGCAGCTTTAACAAACTATATTTAGATGGAGCAAAGGGAGGTCTTATAGCCTACAATCTTTTGCTGAAAGAACGTCACCTCAAATCCAATTTTTGTTTACCGACCAACCTCGCCCTGACGGTAGAGCAAGCCGAGGATATCATGTTCCGACAGGCAGCAAAAATGAGTGACCCTGATGACAAGCCCATAGAGGTAATATTACTCTTCGCTCTAGAGGAGGTATATTCCTGCAACTGACCTAACAAATAAACTAACAAATTGTAAGGATAGGCCAATGACCAAGACACGCCCGGTGGGGAGGACGCTATGAACAAGGCCGCAAAGGCGATGTTACAGGCGATGTCCAAGTCGGAGTCAGATGCGGCGTAACTCCTACAAATTTTTGTATTACCCCCCATGGCGAAAGCTGAGATTCGTTTCTGAGATTTTTGGAGACAGGCCGGGACCCACTAAGAAAAATCGTCGGGAGTACCTTCAGCCACGGGCAGGTGCCCGGCCGAGAGGCTCAGGTTCATTTTCCAAAAGGAGGGCCGACCAACTAGCCCCGCCGGCAGGATGCCCGTAGGAGCCGCTGGTGAGGCCGTGGATTCGCTCTCTGCCGTGGCCGCTGTCAGACGGCCGGCGAACCTGAGGACTCACAGGCGAGGCCGCCAGCGAGTCTGGAATCAATCCCCAGTGGCGACTTGGGATAACCGGGTGAGAGGCAAGCTCGGCAGCGAGGCTGACTGTTCGAAAAACGATGTTTGAGCAGCCTAGCCGAAGGTGGAACTTGCCCCGGCGTTACCGCTGCCGTGCTGCCTCGACTGTTGGAACAATACGCATTTTACGAACAGTCCTGAGGCCGGCGTTAACAGGCTCGATGTTAACAGGTGCCTTGTTAACAGGCGTCGAACTGTTAACAGCGGTGGGCTTGTCGAACCTGTCAAACAAGCCGCTGGCCTTCAAAGCCTCCAGGCCTTTCAGCCCCGTGCGGGCCACGATAGCCGCATTAGGACACGGCTTTTCCTCAGGAACACGCCAAGGATGGCTCATTTCACACGTCTGACAGCGGTGCCAGTCCATAGCCTAACCCCCTCAAATCGGGCGCGGAGGACGCGAGCCACCCCTCGGAACGGGACCTTTCCCCGCCAAACCGCGTCAACAATCCGCCCTGTATTGCGGCTGAAGGCTCGGGGGTGAGTTCGTCTGTGTTGTCGGCGGTCCTTGTAAAAGAAATAGGCCACGGCTCGCTTGCGGCCGGCCAAAAGGTGCTGAAGCGGTTCGTTCAGATGGTCCGCCGGCAATCCCGCGATAGTGTCATCCTCGAACACGACGGCCTCCAGCATGAGGACGGTCACCACGGATGGAGTGTCAGGCGATGACATCGCCCTCGACCGACCCGCTCGATGACCCGGCCGTCTGGCGCAGCATCGTTTACCGGCTCGGCCTGAATCCCATGTGGTGCCGATACTCGATACGGGACATCACGGCCGAGAATGGTATCGACCCGGATCGAGCACTTGCCAAATTTCAAGCGCATTTTCATCCTTCGTACTTGTGGCACTAACAAACAATGATAGCCAAACTAAAATCTCCGTATGTTGACCGGCTCAATCGGCCATACGCCACCGGCGACGACAAGAAGAGGAAGATGGCCGAGGCGTTCGAGGCGCTCAATGCTTTTGTTAGAAAGCACGGCGGCACGACCACAAGCCCGCCGGGCAAGACGTTGCGCATTGAGGTCGCGAAGGATTCCGCAGCGAAGCTAATTAGCAAGCTAACGGAATTGGGATATAACATCGCACATTGCGGTTTCTCAACGCGCATAGTCGGCGCTGCCCCCTCAGACCCAAAAACCGAGCGGAGAACGCGGGTAGTCCCGTCTCCGTTTCTGGAAGTCTGCGTCCTGGAAATTCGGACGGATGGACGGTGACGCGAGATGATGTACGCCAAGGGCGAATACGTCCGCGCCTTCCACGAAGTCGTCAAAATCGCCCCCGTGACGTTGCCGAAGCTGAACCTTGGCGACCTGGACGTTGAGGCCATCGAGGCTGAGGCCCGCCAAGCTGCCACCAAGGTTAAAACCATCCGCGCCGGCAGGGATGCTTGGGAGGCAATCAACAAGGCACAATCGTTCGAGGGCTGGAAAGCCATCGGCGCAGCCCTAGCGGTAGGCAAGGCTCATGCGCTTCGCGTCACCGGAGCTAATGCCGCATGGGGCAGAAACTACAGTCGGGAATTCAATCTGTGGGTTCGACAGCACGGCTTCGACAAGATGCCGGCGGCGACCCGGAGCGTCGCCGTCGAGCTCCACGAGCACGCCGAGGCGATCACCGCATGGCGGGACACACTACCGGAGCGCCAGCGCAAGCGGCTCGTTCACCCGCTATCGGTCACACGTCGCTGGCGAGCCTCTACAGCCCACAACGGCAAGTGCCCCCAAGACCTACGGCGGGACGCCAAGGCCGCGTGGGCGCGTTTCTGCGCCTGTGCGAAGGCACTGCCGGCGGATGAGGCGCGGCCACTATGGCGACTCATAGCGGCCGAAGCTACAATTCACATCAGTTAGCACAGCTACACCAAGGGCAGTTCCTCCCGGCCAGCGGCGGGGTCGGGACAAAAGTAGGCGACCTGCGGCCACCCTTGGTGTTTCGGTACTCATCCGTTTAAGGTCGCCAGCCGCCGCATACCGGCCGATCTGCCAAGGTAGTGCTCAGCGTGAACGCGACTTGCCCCACAGCTTTGAAGAGAGGCTTCGCGGCAAGGACAGTCTCTTGTCTGGTCTCGTCCAGTCGCGCTCGACCTCCGGCTGCGCATTTTCCGAAGACGGGGTCGGAAGAGAGGAAGCCAGGATTTCAACTGGAGTAGCCTCGGAGTTTTCAGAAGTTGGCGGGTCGATCTGTTCACCTACCGGAGATATGAACTCCTCGTTGAACGCAAGTCGCGCCCATTCCGTTGCCATTTGACGGAACGCTATGCGGGCCGCACTATCGCGGCTCTCCACCGCCCACTGGCCGCAGGCTTTCGATAATCTCCAACAAGCTTCGGCGGATGTTTCCATCATCCTCCTCGCAAGATGGCAGACGCGGACTCGACTTTGGCCATAGGGCAAGTCGGGTAGCAACGCGAGCGGCCACTAGTATCGCGGACCATACCACGCTGAGGCAATAGCGCCGGAGCCGAGTCAGGACGGCTTTAGCAACTCCGGGAGCTTCGCGATGTTGGCGGCGATCCGCCGGGCCTCGTCGCGGGTCAGTAGGTGTGCCGCCGCCCGCCGGCCCGGCTCCTCCTCGAAATAGGCGCAGGCGAGCGCGTGGCCATTGGCGTCGCGGACGAAGCAGTCCTGGCCCAGCTTCATTTCCGGATCATCGACAGTCCACGGTGGCGGGAAACGGCGATGTCCCATGCCGATGACTGCCGCCCGCGTCTGTTGGAGAAATCAATCTAAGCCGCCTCTTCGAATTGTGCGGCCAGCTCACGCCATTCGATGGCGATGTCTTGGTAGCTTGCTTTGATATCAGGGTCCATGGCCGCAAGCGCGGCGCGAGCATTCAATGCCGCTTTTTCCCTGCACGCCTTAGCTCGCGCCTTTCCAGTTTTGCCGGTCCATGAAGCCATGCTGCAACCTAAATCCACTTTGTCGCCCGTCTTATAAAACCGGCGACCGCAGAACTCGTTCCCGACCTTCGCCACTACCGGGTGCTGAGACGACAGTTCCGCGCGGATAGTGGCCCGAGGGGGACTCGCCGTTGATTATCCGCGTCATTGGGACGCCGCCGGGAACGCGAAGCCGCTCGTGGCTATTTCCACTGAAAGGAAAGCAGCTAGCGAGTCGTCCTATGGAGAGAGTATTCGAAGCCGAAACGCGAGAAGAGGCCAACCGAAAAGCTGACGAATGGTGGGCTAAGGCGAAGGGTATGCGCTTTGTCCACCGGTGCCAGACTCCGCCGGGCTTTCGATCGAATCCGTCCCAGCGATGGGTAATTGTGATCCACTACTTGGAAGAGGTGTTTCCTGTTGAGCGGTATACGCAAACTCGTGTCGTTCGTTGAGAGTATTCAGGTGGGGTTGGCTCTCACCCTTGCCCTTCTCGTCAGTCTGGCGTGGGTTTTGGCTCTCGCGTTGCTGCTTAGGACCACCGCCCCCACACATCCCCCTGTCAATGCCGAGGCCAACTCTCCGCCCCAACAGGCGATACCGCTGACGCGCTCCGGCTCCTCCTCGAAATAGACGTAAGCGAGCGCCTGCCCGTTGTGGTCTCTGATGATGAAGCAGGCGTCCGTCTCTTCGGCGATCCAAGGCGGCGGGAAGCGGCGGGCCTCGGGCTTGTCGATCATCGGAACCTGAGATGAGAGAGACCCCGGCAGTGCTTTGGGAGAGGGCTACCGAGGTCTCCCACGATGTGCCGAGGTCCCCCGTCCCCGGCGGGCTCATTGAACCCCGGCGCGGGTTAACAGGACCTTTCGGCGACAAGCCGCTCATGTCGCACGCATGTTGCATGGAGTATCCGTGACTGATTGGGGACCATTGAAAAAGAACGGGAATTTCTTGCAACATATGCGACATGAAAACGGGCTGATTCCGAAAATAAATCATTGATTCTGTTGATATTTCTTACCGATCTCTTGCAGATCATCGATCTGCAGGGCGTGCGGATTTTCGATTAGAGCAAGTTTCGCAGAGATTGATCGGGTTACTCCCGTCCGCTCGTTCCCGCGAAAGCGGGAACCCAGCGGATGTGCTGAGGTGGCGGAGCTCTCCATCTGGATTCCCGCTTCCGCGGGAATGAGCGGAGAGGTGCGTCAACTCGATCGGACGTGCTGTAATCGTCAGGCCGCGTCGACGTCGCCGCCGGGAAGCTCGCGCTTCAACTGCTTGAGCGTCCGCCGCAGTCCGGCCATCTCCGCCTCAAGTTCCGCGACGCGTTGCGCCAGATCGCCGAATTGTGGCTGCGGGCTCGCCAGCGGGGCGGCAGCGGCCTCGGGGAAGGCCAGGCCCACTTCATCGCCACGACGCCATTGGACGTGGGCGCGGACGGTCGGCCAGGCCCACTTCATCGCCACGACGCCATTGGACGGGGGCGCGGACGGTCTGTTCCTTGTGCGGAATGTAAAGCTCGACAACGTCGGGAAAATTCGTCGTTCCCGAAAAGATGATGCGCGCGCCTTGATCGGAAATATCGCGAATGAGGCAATCGATGGCGCTGCGGCGCTTGTTGAAATAGACGCAACCGCGCAGGAAGCTCTTCTTGCGTACCGAGCGACGCCGTTCGGCCATGTTCGGGCTCCTCGACCCGGTCGTGTCCGGCGAGACTAGACCCGCCGCATTAATGCATTGTTGACCGCCGGGCCGGCGGTGCCTCAGGCGGGGATTCCCGGAGACGTAGGGGGCACAAGGCGGAATTTGGCGGTTGCCGACGCTTCGGCTCTACCGCCGCGCACAGGCGCCACCCATATGGAGTTCCGGTCGATCGCCACCTGGGTTCGACCTGGAAAACCGTGAGGCCTTGACCCAAATCAGGGGCTCGGCCTGACCATTGGTAACCCCATGACGATGTTCCGTCCGTGCCGGAGGGGCGTGCGGGACAGGCCGAGGGAGCGACATGAATTTTGATAAATACACCGACCGCAGCCGCGGTTTCGTGCAGGCCGCCCAATCGCTGGCGTTGCGCGAGGGGCACCAGCAATTTTCGCCTGAGCACCTGCTCAAGGTGCTGCTCGACGATCCCCAGGGGCTCGCCGCCGGGCTGATCGACCGCTCGGGGGGCAATTCCCGCCAGGCGCTTGCCGCCGTCGAGGCGGTGCTGGCCAAGCGGCCGAAAATCTCCGGCGGCGGGGCCGGGCAGGTCTATCTTGATCCTGCCCTCGCGCGGGTCTTCGATGCCGCCGAGAAGGCGGGCGAGAAGGCCGGCGACAGTTTCGTAAGTGCCGAGCGCCTCCTGCTGGCGCTGGCGCTCGAGCGGCAGAGCGAAGCCGGCAAAATTCTCGCCAATGCCGGCGTCACGCCGCAGAACCTCAATGCCGCCATCGAGGCGTTGCGCAAGGGCCGCACCGCCGACTCGGCCTCGGCCGAGAACGCCTACGATGCGCTCAAGAAATATGCCCGCGACCTCACCCAGGCGGCACGCGACGGCAAGCTCGATCCGGTGATCGGACGCGACGAGGAGATCCGCCGCACCATTCAGGTCCTCTCGCGCCGGACCAAGAACAATCCGGTGCTGATCGGCGAGCCTGGAGTCGGCAAGACCGCGATCGTCGAGGGTCTCGCGCTGCGCATCGTCAACGGCGACGTTCCGGAAAGCCTCGAGGACAAGAAGCTGCTCTCGCTCGACATGGGCGCGATGATCGCCGGAGCCAAGTATCGCGGCGAGTTCGAGGAACGGCTCAAGGCTGTGCTGCAGGAAGTGACGTCCTCGGCCGGCGCCTACATCCTGTTCATCGACGAGATGCATACCATCATCGGCGCCGGCAAGGCCGACGGCTCCATGGACGCCTCGAACCTGCTCAAGCCGGCGCTGGCGCGCGGC
>Ga0210408_10001866_pt1 | contig 21300 bp, 11 predicted proteins | sample IncBWH4MmetaG_FD_155471 | JGI IMG/M metagenome (GOLD analysis project Ga0210408, IMG submission 155471) | Forest soil microbial communities from Barre Woods Harvard Forest LTER site, Petersham, Massachusetts, United States - Inc-BW-H-4-M | ecosystem: Environmental > Terrestrial > Soil >...
TCGATAACTCCACAACGGTTCGGTTGGTCTGCGCAGGCAAGGATGGTCCATTGTGGATGGCATTAACCACGACTGTGAAGCTGTTGGTGGCACTGAGGTGCTGCGCGTTGAACGCCCAGGGATTGTAATCCGTCACGACGGTTGTGAAGATATTGGTGCTGGGAACTTGGGTTACCACGGGCGTCCAGGTGATCACGCCGTTGGTATTAATCGCGGCGTTGGTCGGGCCGGTTTGGAGGACGTAGGTCAGAGTTTCGGTCGGGATGTCGGAGTCGGTAGCCGTGTTGGTCACGACCAGCATGGCCAAGCCCACCAGCGTCCGGTTGGTCTGGATCGGCAATACGGGCGGGCTGTTGCTCTCCAGCACGGTTACGGTGAAACTGTTGGTTTGACCCAGGGGAGGGACGTTGGTGTCAGTGACCGCCGTCGTGATGAGATTTGTGCTCGGTCCCTGGGCTTTGGTCGGGGTCCAGCGGATGATTCCATTGGTGTCGATAGTGGCGCCGCTCGGCGGGTTCAGGAGAGAGTAAGTGAGGTCCGACGGTGGCATGCTCGCGTCGGTGGCGGTATTGGTTACCACCAACGTAGTCAGTACCGGGATGGTCCGGTCAATTTGCGCCGGCAGAATGGGCGAGATCGTTGCGCAGCAGGCGGGGCTGCTGAGGCTGATCGAGTCCACATACCACCCGGTGCGGCCGTTGCTGTTGTCGGTCCCGCAGCGCCAACGCAATTGTATGTTTTGTCCCCCGGCAGCGGCGGGCAGATTCACCACCGTGGGGATGAAGCCCGGGGAAGTTCCGCTCCAGGCCGCGCGTCCGCCCAGGGGATTGCCGAAATTGGTGCTGATCGTGTGCGTGTAGCCGTTGGTGATAAAGCTGCCCCCGGCCGCAAGGATATCCGCAAAGGCGTTGGTGCCGATTTTTATTTCAAGAACCGCTCCATCGAAGGCTTCGATGGCGTTGTTCGTTTCCAGATCGTAGTTATTCGCAAAGCTCAAATGGGCCGGCCCGGGAGGCAGAACCACGACGGGCGAAACCAGGTCGCTCAAACCGATATTCAGGACATCCGGAACGAACGCCGCGTTGGGTGGCGTGCTGCTGACCGAGCTTTGCGTGACCCAATTGGTCTGAGCGCCTGTGGCCGAGGTGCTCCAACCGGAAGGCAAGGCCGGTGCAGTCACGGTGTCAAAACTCTGATTCCACATCGGGGTCAGCGAGCCGAGCAACAAAGGCACAGCCAGCGTGCCGAGATTGGCCGAGCCGTCCTGGAGTTGAAAGTTGGCCGTGACGGTGCTGCCGCAAACGCCCGTGGCGGTGAAAGTGAACGGCTGGGGAACGGAAGCGCCGCCGGCCACTAAGGCGCCGTACGATTGCGACCCGCTGGGTGAAGTGACGCCGTTCCCGGGCAACAGCGTCGCCACCAGGTTTGTCGCGTTGATCAGGCCCGTATCTCTGAGTGAAAAGAGCATCGTGACGGTTTCGCCAGGGTCGAGCGCATTGTTGGTTGGCGTGCAACTCTCGGCGAGGAATGCGCTCGAATCGAGACTGATGACCGCCCGGCTGCTGACGAAGACCGTGAAAGAGTTGGTGGCGCTGAGGTGCTGGGCGTTGGTGGCGGTGGGGAACGAATCAGTGACGACCGTGGTGAAGAGGTTGGTGCTGAGGTCCTGCGCCTGGGTCGGAGTCCAGGTAATGATCCCGTTGGTATCGATCGAAGCACCGGCAGGAGCGGTCAGAAGCGAATAGGCCAGGGTATTGGTCGGAATATCTGAATCCGTAGCCGTATTAGTGACGACCAGAGTCGTGAGTGGCACGATAATCCGATTGCCCTGGGCGGGCAGGACCGGTGGAAAATTCACGCCCGGCAGGGAAATGACACTCAGGTCGTCGAAGGTGGCCTGGTAGCGCGAGAACATGTACATGTGCGCGCCGAAATAGCCGCTCCGGTAGAAGGGCAGTCCGTCCACGTTATCATCGACGGCGTGGACCACCAGGTTGCCATCGAAATACACGTCGATTTGGTTGCCGTAGAACGCCATCTTAAGCGTGTGAGCCGTAGTGCCGACCGGCGGCAGGCTTACCAGGGCCATCGCTGTGAAGGTTGGGCTCCAGGTTGCCCACGAATGGAATTTAATCAGTCGCAACGCGGGGGTTGGCCCGAGCGGTGAGCCTTCGGGATAGACATTGGCGACATAACGCTCCCCGGTAATCGGATTGACTCGCCCACTCAATCCGCAGGCCCAGGCGCCCGCCGGAAGCTGGAATTTGTCCTGGATCGTGAAATCTCCCACCATCGTCGGGACGTAAGTGTCGGAGTAGTAATTGGTGTAGGTTCCCGAGCCGAGGAGCACCCCGCCGCTGATGTTCCACTCGCCGAGGCCGACCACCCAGGGGGCATAGGGGTTCACTCCGGCCGAGCGCGTGAAGTTATCGAAGAAGATATTCGTGCCGGGAGGAGTGACATCGATGACGGCCGTGGCCGGCGCCGAATTGCTCAAGCCATCATTGGCCCGATAAGTGAAGCTATCGATCCCGACGAAGTTGTTCGAAGGGACATACGTGAACCCCCCGTTGCTATTGAAGGTCAAAGTGCCTTTGGCGGGATTGGTAAGCTTGGCGGCGGTGAGATTCGTCCGTGGCCCCGCGGTGTCGTTCTTTAGAACTCCGGGCGCCGGAATGGTTAACGAGCCGTTTCGCGTTACGTAATAAAGATCGTTGGCGGCGGTCAACACCGGCGGCAAAAGGCTCACGGAGACGTCATCGACAAACAGGCTGAACGGCGTTGCGGCGGTGGACATCCCGGCGATGATACCGCCACTGAGAAAGGGGTTGGACTCCGTGTCTGTCACACTGATCACCTGGTTGCTGTCGTATGAGACGGTGATTTGATTGCCCTGGAAGGCGAGTTGGAGGGTGTGCCAGTTGGTGCCGACCGAGGGGAGAGTGACTTTTTGCATCGCTCGCCCGGTCGTATTGGTGTACTCATAGGCAAACCAAAACTGGAATTTGACCAATTGCAAAGTGCGTGGGCCGTCGGGCGAGCCTTCTGGAGCGATCCAGGCGGCGTAGTGGCCTCCGGAGAAGGGGTTAAGCCGGCCGCCGATGCCGCCCATATCGGCATTGGTGGAAGAAAATCGGACCCGCGCCTGAACCGAGTAGTTGCTCCAGCTATTGGTAATGTAGGCAAAGGAAAAGGTATTCAGTGAAGTACTGTCGCTTTCCAGCGCGCCACCCGTGATCAACCAGGTGTTGGAGGATTGAATCCAAGGGGCCAGCGGCGCGGGATCGTTCGTTCGGGAGAAGTCGTCGGAGAAGACAACCTGCGCTTCGGTGCGAAGAACTCCAAAGACCAGAAGGAAAAAAGGAAGAAAATGTTTCAAGCCGGGAATCGCCCAGGGATTTGCTTTTGGCACTTCATTGCAATCAGCGTCATTGGTGACCAGGATTGTCTATAACACGACAATAAAGAGGCGGCGACACCGCTGATTACGGACTGGTCGTCCCGGTAGAACTACGGAAAGACAGCAAATCTCCAACTGGATTGCCGGCGGAAACAACAGAAATAAGCGCGTGAAACAGGGCGAAAGCGACACGGTCGCGCCCCCTGTAGCGCTAAGCATGGCGGCCCGCCGGTGCTTTTGCTCCAGCTACCGCCGGCCTACCGATTACTAAACCAGCCGCCAAACCCCCATCGCCATTATCAGCAGCCCCGAAAGCCGCCCGCTCTGCGCGCCAAGCGGCGCGAGCTTCTCGAGCAGCACGAAAAACGTCAGCGCTCCGATCCACCAAAGATTCATCACCCCGCCCACAAACAGGAGCAACATCAGCGCCCAACAGCAGCCGAGGCAGGAAAGGCCATGATCCAGCCCCAGCCGGAAGGCGCCCGCAATGCCGCGCCGCCAGTGCTGCGCGATAAACGCCGCAGGCGAACGGCACGACTCAAGACAGGTCCGTTTAAAGGCGGTAAACTGATACACGCCCGCCAGCAGCAGCAGCCCGCCGCCAGCCGCGCGGTTCCGAGTTTCCATCATCGACGACAGCAACAGCAAATGAGAGAGCAGGAGTTGGAGCGCGGTCGCCAGGAAGCTGAAAACGGTCCAGACCACCAAATAGCCGCCGGCAAAGGCATACACCTGGGCCGGCGCTTGCCCGTTCTCGGCGCTTTTGCGGACCACGCTCGCATAGAGCAGCAGCGTGGGAGCGGCGGAGGGCAGCATCATGCCGACCATCATCACGACCCACATCGCAAAGAGCAACGCCTGGTGGGGGAAATCCCAGGTGTCTGTCATCATCCAGGCAGAGAGCCCGGTCATGGGACCGTACATATCGCGGGCCATCGGCACCAGCCACGCCCAACACAGCCCGACGGTTACGGCAAGCGTCCCGCCGATGAGCCAGCGGTCGCGTAACAAAAGGCTCTCAAGCGAAGTCCGGTCGCGCATCCCTGCTACAGAAGTTGTGTTTCCCGCCTTTCGCCGCGCGGCCCTTCAACGCACCACGCCGCGCGTGCTCCAATGGATGCGCGCCAGGTGCGCGTGCGAGCCGTCCAGGTCCAATGCAATGGCCCCGGTCGCCTTCGACTTGCCGCTCAAGACCTCGCTCTCGGTAAACTCGAAGCCGGTCGGCATGGTCACGCGCACGGGATGCGGCGCGCCGGTCACCGGGTTGCGGATGGATTCGGCCTTGCCCTCCAGCAGGCCGGGCACCTTCACCTGTGCGGTCCGCCCCGCGTAATCAATCGTAAGCTGGATGGGTTTGGCGAGCGTTGGCAGGAATTGGGTGATGGTCGTTGAAAAAACCTGCCAGATCAACGATCCGGGCTCGGTCTCTCGTCCGTGGGAAACCGACTCGATCGCGGCTCGCTGGTTGGCATTGGCCTTCTCATCGACGACGGTCTGGAATTGGCCGTTTCCGAGGTGAATCGCCCCGGGCCAGGCCGCCAGAATGCCCCATCGCAGTCCGTCCAGCGGCACGTCTCCAAAATGGCCTTTGTCGATTTGCACAAAAGAGAACGCCCGGCAATGCCCTTGCGTCGGCATCCCGTTAAACTGGCAGGGACAACCCCAACTGCAGTTGCAATTGGTGAATTCCGCGCCTTTCATTTCCCAGTCCACGTACTTACTCATAAGTTTCCCGCTCTTTCTTTTTTGTGACGTTTTTACCACTGAGCACAATGTCTTGCGGTTTGTGAATCCGTGGTCATGGCCATAGAATCATCCTGAAGGCCCGGCTGGTCAAGTGGCCGCCCATCCGGTTTCCGGCAATTGAAAAGGAACCGCTCCGAGCCGCAACATTTCTGCTTCCGCCTCGCGGCCATCCGCGGGACCCACGTTCACGGCGCGGATGGCGTCCTTCAATAATATGACTCTGAATCCCAGCCGCACCGCGTCCTTCACGGTATTCAGCACGCAATAGTCGGTGGCCAACCCGCCAACGTAAAGACGGCTGACCCTGCCCCCGCGCAAATGGTCATCGAGGTCAGTCCCTTCAAATCCCGAGTAGGCCTCTTTGTCCGCTGCGGTCCCTTTGGAGATGATAATGGCGGTGGTGGGAAGGCTGAGCGAAGACGGAAATTCAGCGCCTTTGGTTTTCATCACGCAATGGACCGGCCAGGGTCCGCCCTGAGCCCGGAAAGAACAATGGTCGGCGGGATGCCAATCGCGCGTGGCAAAAACCGGCAGTTGCTGTTCCACAAATCCGGCAAGATAGCGGTTGAGCATCGGAATTATTTCGTCCCCGCGTGGAACAGCAAGAGAGCCGCCGGGAAGAAAGTCGTTTTGGACATCGACGACGACCAAAGCGTCCGTAGGCAAAAGCGGCGCGACCACGCCTCACACTATCCACCGCGCCGGGGTTTTAACAAACGGAAACCGAGCGAACCGGGAAAAGGTTCCAGAAGAAACTGTCCTCCATGGTTTCTGTTCAGCAGGCAGGAACCGATGGACGAACCGGCCGCCGTCCTTAAACGACCACCGCTGGACAAGTGTAACATTAGATAGTACATATCAGTGGCATTATGTTGACAAATTGTCGGTTTGCGATGGCCGTGCATGTTTTGGCGGTTCTGGCCTATAAAGAGGGCGATCGGATGTCTTCGGCGCTGCTCGCTTCGAGCGTGAATACCAACCCTGTTATCATCCGGCGATTGCTTTTGACCCTGCAACGGGCGAAGCTGGTCGAGACCCGCAAAGGGCCTGGTTTCGGCTCACGGTTGAGCCGCTCACCAGCTCGCATCAACCTGGCTGAGGTGTGCCAAGCGGTGGAATGCGAGTCTCTTTTTGTGCTCCCGCGCCGAAAAGCGAACGGCGCCTGTCCGGTCGGTCAGGGCATCAGTGCCGTGATGCAGGAGGTTTTCGCCTCAGCACAAGCGGCTCTCGAACAGGAGCTGGCCAGGAGCACCGTGGCCTCAATTCTGGCGGCGGTGAAGGGACGCCGCGGTCGAGCCTGAACGGCGAACGCGGCGAGTACCAAAGTCTCCCGCAATTGATGGCAGGAGACGGCGCAAGGAGTCTCGGCTCAAATCTCGTTCCATTCTCCTGGAACCAGTTGATTTGATGCGCCTTACGTCGTCTCCCAAAAGCCTTTTGGCTCGTCATTCGCCCTGGGATGGGAAAAGGCGATTTACCACACTTGCAATATGGCCTTCGTGTGTAATAATGTATGTTACATATTGTAGACCAGGAGAAAGCAATTTGAAAGTGAAAACGATAAGAGACATTTCAGCGAGGAACGGGAGACCCGCCTCGAGGCGGAAGGTCGTCGCCGCAAAGGAACGCGGGCCGCGGGCCGTTGATACCGGAGCCTCTAGGCTTCCGGTTCTAGAGTCGTCCGGCCGGAGCGAACCGTTCCCGGCCGAGGCTGCATCGGCGCAGCCGGCTTCAGGGCGGTCAGGACCGCGCGACGCCCTCGAGCTTTACCTTAAGGAAGTCGGCCGAGTCAACCTCATCACGCCGCAGGAAGAGATCGACCTTGCCAAACGCATTCAAAAGGGCGATGAGCAGGCGCGCGAGCATATGATCAAGGCCAATCTCCGCCTGGTCGTGAAGATCGCGCGCGACTACGAAGGCCTGGGTCTCCCCCTGCTCGACCTGATCAATGAGGGCAATATCGGCTTGATGAAAGGAGTTGAACGCTTCAACCCGGCCAAAGGGGCGAAGCTTTCCACCTATGCATCGTGGTGGATTAAACAGTCTATCAAGCGGGCTCTGGCCAACCAGACCAAGACGATCCGGTTGCCGGTCCATGTCGTGGATAAGATGGCTCATGTTCGGCGGGCTGAAGTGAAACTGCGCGAGGTCTTGGATCGCGAACCCACCGATGAAGAGGTGGCGGCTGAGTTGGACATGGAGCCGCGGCGCCTTCGCCAGTATCGCGACGCGTCGAAAGCGACGGTTTCGCTGGACGCCCCGCTGGGAACAGATGAGGAGTCGAACCATGTTTCCGAGGTGGTGGCGGATCCAAACGCTGTTGCACCCTTCGACCACGTGCTCAAAGAGAGCGACTCTGCCATGCTGAAGGAGGTCTTTGCGACCCTCAGTCCGCGGGAAAAGGCGGTCTTGGCGCTGCGCTATGGACTAGGGGACGAGGAGCCCAAGACCCTGGAGGAGATCGGCGGGCAGTTCGGGTTGACCCGGGAACGCATCCGGCAGATTCAAAGCGAGGCGCTCAAGAAATTGCGCGCCAAGGTGGAAGAGAAAGACCAGCCGGTGGGTGATGAGACGCTGGCCTTGGCAGCCTAACGATGGCTTAATCGGTCAATACACATCCCTCAAATACCGCTTGTCGGTCTTCATCAGGGTCACATTGACGTACTCCGCCGCCGCTTCGGGTGAGAGCTCGCCTTCCTTTTGGGCGATGGTGATCAGGGCCTGGTGCACGTCTTTGGCCATGTGCTTGGCGTCACCGCAGACATAAAAATACGCGCCGCCTTGGAGCCAGGACCACAGTTCCCTGGCGTTTTCAAGCATCCGATGCTGGACGTAAATCTTGAAAGATTGGTCCCGCGAAAAGGCCAGGTCGAGCCGGTGCAGTTTTCCATTTTTCTGCCAGGCCAGCAGTTCGTCGCGATACAGGAAATCGGTGGCCTGCCGTTGTTCGCCGAAAAAGAGCCAATGCCGGCCGTTAGCGCCCTCCAGCACGCGCTGCTCCATAAAGGCGCGGAACGGCGCAATCCCCGCGCCCGGTCCGCACATGATGATGTCGGTCCCATTGTCCTTGGGCAGACGGAAGGTGCGCGACTCCTGCACATAGATCGGGATATTCTTCACGAACATGTCGGCGTGGTCGGCAAAAAAGCCGGAAGCCAGTCCCTTCTTGGCCCGGCCGTGGGTGTCATAGCGGACGACGGCAACACACAGTTGCACTTCGCCCGGGTGCGCTTGCAGGGAAGAGGCGATGGAATAAAGCCGGGGCACCACCGGGGTTAACTGGGATAGAAAAGCCTCGGGTGATTCAAACTGCGCTTCCTCGAAGTCCTTAATGATATCGACATAATCGCGGGTATTGATGTAGTCGGAGAGCACGTCGCTGTTATCGACGATTTCCATCAGTCGATTGCGTTGTTCGCCTTGCGGCACCCTCTGGGCAAGGCCGGTCATGACCTTGCGGTTCGCCCGGTTGACGGTGTAATCCTGCAGCAGGGCCTGGCGCAGGGTCGTCGGCTGCCCTTTGGGGTCTTTCACCCCGGCGTCGGGCTTGAATTTCAACAAGGCGATGAGCTCATCGACGACCTCGGGCGAGTTGCGGCCAAAAGCTCCCAACGAATCGCCCGGCGTATAGGTCAGGCCACTGCCGTCGAGCTTAATTACAAAATGCCGGGTATCTTTCGAAGAACCCGGCTGGGTCAGGCGCTCATGCCCGACCAATTCGGCCAAAAATGGATTTTTCCTGGAGTATGGATTTGTGGCGGGCGCTGCCGGCGACAAGGCATCATTCAGGTTGCTCATAAATCGACTTCGGCAAAAGGTATTTTGCCCAATAATACTTAGCATAAAGCACTCCAAAATCCACCGCCCCAAGCCCGTCACTTCCCGCGCCCGACCAACTGTTTGTACTCGGGAGTCTGGCGGAGCACGGCGAAGCGCTGGTCCTGCTCGGCAGCCGCCGCTAAATCCTTTGCCTTGGGGTCTTGTTTGAGGCGTTTGGCACTCAGGTCAAAGGCTTTGCTGATGGCCTGGATCGCTTCCGGAAATTTATTGACGCTCGCTTTCAGCGCGGCCAGATCGTACCAGGCCTCCGGCTGTTCCGGGGAGAGCTTGACCAATTTGTCGAGGGTGACCTCCAGTTTCTGAAAATTGCCCAGGGAGGCGTATTGCTGGGCGAGCTGTAGGACAGAATTGGCATCGACATTCGGATGATTGAGCACCTGGTCCAGCGTCTGCTGCGCCAGGTCATTCTTCTGCAAATCGCGATAGCCTTCCGCCAGCACCAGCCCGGCGTCAAAATGGGCCGGGTTGGCGCGGAATTTTTCGGCCAGCTTGTCCACCACGGCCTGGACTTTGCCGGTATTGTTGATGCTGGTATAGGCCTGGAGCAAAGCGTGCAAGGCATTCGGCTCGGCGTGCGGATTGATGAGGATCGCGTCCAGGATTTGGAGCGCGCGTTCGGTCTGGCCTCCTTGCAGGTACATCCCCGCCAGGTTGAACTCCGCCTGGAAATCATCCGGGTTGTCGTGAATGGCTTTTTCCAGTTGTTGGACGGCGGGATTGAATTCGGCGCGTTGCTTTTTCCAGCCTTGGAGGCGGTTGACCAGGTCGATGACCTGCCCGTTGTAAGGGTCCAGTTTCTCGCAAGTCAGGGCGATGAGCAGCGCATCGTCAAACCGTTGCACTTCCGGGCTTAGCAACTGGTTGACATAGCGGAAGACGGCTTCGGGGCTGTAGGGACAGAACGCGAAAGCCTGCCGGAAGGTAAAGTCCGCTTCCTTGAGCATGCGCTCGTGCTCGGGCGTGCCCGGTTTGGAATGGAGGAGGCGATAATTGTAAAGCCCGCCAATCGAGCTGCGCAGCTTGGAAAAGGCCTTTTGCGCCTGGTCATCGCGGATGAACTTCCGGTCGCCTTTGAACCCGCTGAAGTCGTGGCGGAGATAGGTCTTTTCGACGAAATCGGTGATCTGTTTGACCGAGGTATCGTAATTGATCCAGTTGCCAATGAGGCGCTCTGAGTATTGGGTCCAGAACTCGTGATCGCGTTTGACGATGTCATCATTCAATTCCGCCAGCGGCTGGCGGTTGATTTTCATGATGATGCCGTACGGTTCCTGATAGGGGTACATCCACTTGAGCGGAAAGCTTTCCTCGACGAAGAACTCGTTCTTGGGGTTGTGGTCGAAGATGACTTTCGTCAGCAGGCCGTTAATGGCCATGACGGCGACCTGGCCCGAGATTTGGACCTTCCCGCTGTCGCGGTCATAGCGAACGTCCTCGCCCGGGTCGAGTTGGTTCGCCTGAAGACGCTGCTGCGCGTCGGCCATATATTCATTGAAGCAACGGCCGGAATCTTCGGGGGTGGGCGTGTAAATTTCCCGATCGGGATAGACCCCGCCCAGGCTCCGGGTGATTTCTTTCGGATAAGCCGCTTCCAGCAACAGGCGATTGAGTCGAATGCGAGTGTGGCTCTGCGGATTCTCTTTGATAAAGTCCTGCAGGTATTCCGAAATCGGCACCTGCTTGAAACGCGCCGGGTCGTAAAGCGGCCCGATTTTGGCAAGGTCGGCCATCTCTTTGGCCAGGGCCTGGACGCGCTGGCGCTTGCTGTCGGAAGCGCCGCCCGTCTCGAGGTCCAGCTCCAGGGAAGCTTTCTCCGCCTTCTTATCAGCCAGCGCCTTTTTTATTTTCAGTTCCCGTTCCAGGAGAGGGTTGAGGTCCTCGCATAAAGCGCGGCGCAGCGCTTTTTCATCGGCATTCGAGGCGAGCAGCTTTTGCGTTGCGGGTGATAGATTCTCGAAAAGATACTTCGAAACGGTGTCCTGCTGGGGGCCAGGCCGCAGTCTTTTGACGAAGCCTGGAAGATCAAGAAAGTCGTTATCGGTGAACCAGGAGGTATAAGTGCGGCGTTTCTTTTCGATTTGATCGCCCAAGCCTATGAAGAGGCGATCGAGCGGCTGGACGGCGCGCGCCAGGATATTGGTGGTGTAACCGTCCGTCTTTTCCTTGTCCGAGCGCACCAGTTCCTGGAAGAAGGGAGGGTCGATTTGGGTGCTGCGATCGTACTGCGCGCGGATGTAACAGAGGTAGGTCGCATCGGCTAAAGCATTCTGGGTGATGATATAAACGTCGCGCCGATCGAATTTCTGGTCCTCCGCCGGCAGGCAATTGTGGGGGATGAAACTGTCGCAGAAAATCATGTAGGTCGGCGCGAACCGGCCCGGGTCGGTGCCGCCAAACAGTACGGCGTCCTTGGTCATTTCGGGATAAAGCGGTTTGCCATCCGACCCCCTAAAGGGCGGAGTGAACATGTCGTGTCCGAACCAGTATCCGAACCAATGATTGCGCTGTTCGTTGTCCGACCAGTGGGTGAGGATGGGGTGGAGGGGCATCAGGGCAAAAAGCGCCAGGGTGATGGCCAGCGGCGCGCGGTGGCGATAGAGCACCAGGGCGGCAATGAAGAGCACGGCCAAGGCGATTAGAATCAGGCCGGCAAACACCGGCAGCCCGTACTGGTCTTTGTCGGTGAAAGTCTTGACGGCGAACGAGCACAGGGTGCCGAGTCCGACGGTGGATTCCTGGCCGAAGAAGGTTTCTTGCGTGACCTGGGTAAAGGAAAGCACGGCCAACGCCCCTGCAACGGCCCCGCCAACCACTCCCCACATCCGGAAATGCTGGTAATGGGTTGCCATATACGCCGCGATGAGCGTCAAGCCGTAGCCGACCAGCAACGCGATCAGCGTGTGCGACGCCGTGAAGAAGACGCGGTTGAGCTCCTGCGCCGCGCGGTCCGGAGGCGGGTTGAGCAGGATCAGCAGAAGCACCGCCAGGCAGAGGTAAATGGCGGTAATGCCGACCAGCCAGGCTCGTTCGCGGCGGTGGAGCTTAAAGAAGAAGACGAACGGCACCAGGGCCAGGCACATATAGACCCAGTTGAATTCATCGACGATGCCCCGGCCCATGTTGAGCAACTGAATCGCAAAGATTCCCGGATGATGGATGATGTCCGTAGGATTGGTTTTTTCATATTGCCCGCGGGAGAAGGCGTGGAGAAAGCCTTCGACGGTGCGCGGGTAACCCCATTCCATCGGGGGATTGGTCATGCCGGCCAGAGGCATATAAAAGTAGAAACCGGCTCCGGCGATCCAGCAGAACCCGCAGATGATGACCACCAGCCATTCCCACCCGAGCTTCCAGGTATCCCGGGCGAACTTAATCACCCCAATCAACGCCGCCAACGCCAGCGAGAGGAAACCGGCGCCGTAGCAAAGCGCCAAGGCGAGCGATATGAACAGAACCGCCAGGCAGGCATCGAGGCAAAACTCAGCCAAGGTTTCTTTCGAGAGGAAAGTAAACCACAGATACGTCAGGATGGAGAACCCGCCCACGATGCGGAAGATGTTGTACACCGCCTGGTTGGCCTCCAGCGCGGTGAGGATATGCTGCTGCTTGAGGAACAACCCCATGACAAAAACGATGCTGTTGCCCAGGAACAGGTTGCGGCCGATGCGGAAGTTGGCGGCGGCGATGGCGACTTCGATGCCAATGGCCGCGACGACGAGGGTCTGGTGATTGGTAAAGGAAATGCCGTGGACGAAGAGCGCCAGGTAAAGCCAGCGCCGCTGGTGCGGGGCATAAATCCAGCGCAGGAGGCACAGCAGCACGACCATGAGCGAAGCGACGCTAAAGGAATAAACCTCGACAATGACCGACTGGCTCCACATGAAACCGTTGTAACCGATGAGCGCCCCCGCCACGAAGCCCGAGGTCATGCAGATCGCGCTTTCCCAGCGGCCAGCGATCGCCTTGAGGTCTTCGATGCCTTCGATGAGGAGGCTGCTGCCGCGCGAGACCAGCAGGCCCAGCAACCCCGCGGCCAGCGCCCCGCCCACCGCTTCGCCCATCGCGACACGCCAGGCAACATTCTTGAACGGAAGCAGCACGGTCCAAAGCCAGGTATAGACGGTCCATACCGGGTAGCCGGGTGGATGGGGAATGCCGGCGTAAAAGGAGCCAGTCGCCAGTTCGCCCGAATCTTCGAGCGTCATCTCCGGGGCCAGGGTGAGATAATAACCGATAAAGACGAAGGCGAAGGTGATGAGGAACGTCAGCCAGTCGGTGCGGCCGAACAGCGGGGGCGGGGGCGGGATGACCGGGGAACCAGGCTTGGCGGGTGGCGTGGTGGCACTGCCCGCGGCCGGTTTCGCTTGGGGCGAGGATGGGGAACCCTGCTGGGCTTTTGAGGTCGGGGTTTTTTTGTCGTTATTTCCCATTATCAGTTCGTCCCTCTCGGACCCGAAAGAGAACTGATACTAGAAGTCGAACCACTCCCGTTTGTCCATTCCAAAGTTTCCTCCGGCAGGCCGTTGCGTTCGCGCGAAAAACTTCCGGGCAGCCACGCGGCGGCGTTTTGATTGCTCAGGGCCATTGCCACTAGCGGGCTGGCGCTGTGGGCGATCGACAGCGACGGGTTGCGCTGGTTATTGACCAGCATCGCCACCAGCAGCAGTGCCGCCGTCGCCGGTGCCAGCCAGGCCAGATAAGGGTGACGGGTCGCGGGTGACGCGGGCTCCGTGAGGTCTAACGCGTCACCGGTGACCGGCGCGCGGCGAGCGGTGAAGATCTGTTCCTTAAGCCCGGCTGAAGGGCGGCGCGGCACTAACGCACGCAATTGCCTCTCCAATTCGTTCACTTCGTTCATACAATGCACCTTTCAAATGCGCTCTCAATTTTTGCAGGCCGTAGCGGTAGCGGCCCGCCGCCGTGTTCGGTGAGAGCTCCAGCAGGCCGGCGATTTCGTCGAAAGTGTACTCATGCCAGATTTTGAGGACGATCACTTCCCGCTGGTCCCGGGGCAGCCTGGCCAGGGCGCGCATCGCCTCGATTTCCGCCGGCGTTTCCCCCGGCGAACGCTCGAACCAGCTTTGGGATTCGAACTCCCGGGCAACCCGCCGCCACAGGCTCCGGCGATAGTTTAAGGCCCGGTTGCGATAGGCCCGAACGCAATAATGCTCGGGCTTGGCGGGCGGTTCAGCCCGCTGCATCAAAGCCACAAACGTCTCTTGCAGAACATCTTCCGCCTCGGCATGGCTCAGGCCCAAAGCCCGGCCATAAAGGATGAGCTCCGAGGCCTTGGCCTCGTAAAGTCCCTCGCACCAGCCGGATGGTTCGTGCTCGTCCACAGTTTAATCGTTCAACCGATAGACACTCGAGCGGGTGAATTTGTATAAAGATTTTTCCAGTAGAAGCTATGTGTTAGGCCCCGCAGTGCCATCGTAAAACGGGCTTTCACGAAACTTCTGAAGGCACGAGCGTTATAGGCGTTACAGCGGGAGGGATTTAGCCACAAAAGAACGCCAAGCGGCGGAGCGGTCGATCGGGTTGACTCAGACCGAACCGTTGTCGGTGGTTAGGTCCGGCAGTCAGTTCGAACCAGAACTAAAAATCGACGGTCGTTCCCAACCGGGAATGAAATTCATCTCACGGCCGGCGCGGGAACCACGGGATCAACGCCCGTGGTTTCCCGGCTTCTCATCGAGCTGCCCGACCAAACTTTTCCCATTCCTCCAGGTATTGAGGAACGAGGACGCTTCGGTCAATTTTTTCTCCAAGTTCTGCACCTGGCGGGCGCCCTCGGAAGCGGATTGGATGGCTTCGTCGCGCTCCTTCTCGGCGCGAGCCAACAATCCCTTGAAAATTTCGATGGCGGAGCGTGTTTTTTTCTCTGACTCCGCTTCCCACTGCGCCTGCGCGGCCATCTGGCGGGCCTCCGCTTGCGCGGTCAACTGGGCGACCAGGTTCTGCTCGCGCTGTCTGGCCTTGGCCTGGTCAGCCTCCTCTTTCTGCTGCATTTCCTTGCGCAGGCGGGCTTCCTGCTCATGCAGGCCGGCATCGGCTTCCACTGCGCGGCGGCGAAGAACCTCCTCGGCCTGGGCCTGCAACTCGGCGCGGACGGCGTCCAACTTCACGTGCCATTGTTGATCACGCTGGCGCGATTTGGATTGGAGCAGATCTTCCTTCTGCTGCGCCTCGAGACCCAAACGGGTCTCGACGGCACGGGCGCGCGACTCGGCCTGGCGTTCCCATTCTTCTTCTCGGACGCGTAAATCCGCGGCCCACTGAGTTTGCAATTCGGTTTCCCGGGCGTCGGCTTTGATGGCCAATTCCTGTTCGCGCTGCTTAAGCTTTGCCTGGAAAGCCAGTTCCTTCTGCTGCGATTCCTGCTTCAGGCGCTTGTCGGCCTCGCGCAATTGGGCTTCGAGCCGGCGTTCCAATTCCAACTCCCGGCGCCGGGATTCCTGCTCAGTCTGCGTTTGGATTTCGCTGACTTGAGCCTCCGCCTGCGCCTGCAATTGCTGCTCCCGCTGTTTGAGCTTGAATTGAGCGACTTCTTCCCGCTGCTGCACCTCTTGCTTCCAGCGGGCGTCCACCTCCAGGGCCCGGGCCTCGAACTGACGCTCAAGCTCCGCCTCTCGGCGGCGGGCATCCTGCTCGATCTTGGTTTGTGCCTCCACCAGGCGGGCGTCAAATCCGAGGGACAATTCCTGCTCACATTGCTTCAATTGGCGTTCAACATCCTCTTCACTCTGGCGCAGGGTCTTGGCAAACTCCAATTGCTGCCGCTCCAAACGGTGCTTCTCCTGACGGACAGCTTTTTCCGCCTCATGGGCGGCGTCCTCCTTGGCTTGCGACAACTTGAGAGCAAAGGAATCAACCTGCTGTTTCAACTGAGACTCCGCCGTATCGCGGGCGTGCAAGGCTTCCTTCAAGTCATGCGCCAACTTCGCCGATTTTTCCACCGCCGCCAATTCGGCATCGGCCATTTGGCGACGGGCCTGAATCACCTGGGTTTTGCAATCCTCGGTCACTTCCATCAGTTTCTGATGATGCTCCTGCATCAGGGCGGTGCGCTCCGCCTCGCCAGCCGCGCGCTGATCGTCCAGTTCCTGGCGCAATTTAGTCAGGCGATCCGACCAGGCATTCTGGCGCATCTGAATCTGGCGTTCGATCTCTGACTTCTGCAAATCGCGCAGGGCGTCTTTCTCAACTACCGTACGGTTGAGCGAATCAGCCATGCCGGCAAGCTTGGCCACCCATTGGGCTTCCTTGTTCTTTATTTGCTCGGTGTGCTCCAGCTCGCTCCTCTTCAACCGGTCTTCGTACCCGGCTTCGGCAGCGTTCAGGGCATCGCGAGTGGTTTGCAGCTCCGCGTCTCTCTCAAACAGCGCCTTATCGGCGGCGGCCCGGGCGTCGGCGAGGGCCTTGTCGCGGGCGGCGATTTCGGCTGAAGCCTGGGCGGCAAGGCGTTCGGCGCGCAAAATCTTTAGGCGGCCGGCGCGCATGTAGAGCCAGTGCAGGCGGCGACCAAAGAAGCCGAGACGATGAGGGGGGCGCTGCTGCTCGGGTTGGAACACGGTGGAGAAACCGATCTCGACCATCAACGTCGGAAGGAAAGCGACGATAAAAGCCAGCACCGGATAGACCCAAATCCGCACCATGCTGATTTGGTCGGTAAGGATGTCGCCGCGTTCCTTGGCCGTGGCCTTAATCGACATGGGGCGCTCACCTTTGATCAGGCCGCGCACGATTTCCACGGTGGTAGCGATGCGGTGCACCTGAGTTTTTCTGATGGCGGCCTCACGGGCCTCGTAAAATCCCTCAGCCTTTTTGCGGGAGGCATCCACTTCCGAGCGAATCCCATCCACCTTCTGGACAACGCCCGCAAACTCCTGATCAATCTGCTCTCTTTCCGCCTTCTCCTCTTTCGCCAGGGCAGCGAGGGTGGCGGTCAGCTCTTCGCGCTTTTTGTCTGATTCCTCGCGCTTGGTCGTGGAGCGATGGTCAAATTCCTCGCGCAGCCGGCGGGCATCGGCATCCACCTGGGCAACCCGGTCGCGGCGCTTGTTATTGACGGCTAACAATTCGGCTTCCTTGGTTTTGATTTGAGCGTCGATGTCCGCGACGGCAGTGGGTTTAAGAACCGTGTTGGACTCGCGCTCGGGCGGAACCCCGGGGGAAACGGGCTCTTTCAGCAACTGACGCTTCAGAAAGTTGGCGCTGTCGTATTCCGCTTTGGCTTTCTCATAGGCGGCTTTCTTATTGGCGTAGTCGGCCATTTTCGGTTTATAGGCATTCTCAATGCGGGCCTCCTCAGCGTTCCATTTGGTGTTTCGGGCGACCTCGGTTTCGCGGCGGGCGCGCAGATCGGCAATTTCTTTGGTGAGCTGTGCGGTATCAGCGTTAAACTGCTGGATGATGGTGGCCTGGCGGGCGTCCACCTCGGACAGCTCTTTCTTCTGATAGTCAGTCAGGCTGATGGCATCCTGGCGCGCAGCTTCATTGCGTTTAACCGACTCTTCGAGATCGGCCTTGGCTTTGGTCTGCTTCGCGGCCAACTCGGCGAGCTTATGTTCGCGCTCCGCCCGCTTGCCCTCGATGGCCGCCAACTCGGCCTTGAGTTGGGCCATTTTGATTTCCTCGGCGGACGCTTTCTCAAGCATCTGGCTGGCGGGAGTCATGGCCACGCCCATTTCATAGACGGCCATATCCTTGACCAATTGGAACGTCAGCACACAAATCAGAGGCAAGCCGACGATGAGCATGAAGCCTTTTCGCCAGCCCACACGCGAGGCGGTCCAAATGGCGAGGGGCAGCTTGAGCAACTCGACGGCGAGGATGGTCGCGCCGATGGGACCGATCCCAAAGAAAGTGACCCCCATGCCCTGGGGCAAGCAGACCGTCTGCTGGTATTTCCACCCGGTCGCCAGGATCACGAATTCCGTCACGGTCGCCATGAGGAGCAACGGCAGGGTTAAGTACGAAATGCGCTTGGTTTTCAAGCGCTGCCAGGGGGAAAACCCCATGTCCTTCGGGGCGGGGGAAAGGGGAGAACCTGGTGAATTCTTTGAACTGAAGTATTTCATAAATGAACCTCGTAAAATCCGGCAAATACCGACGGCGATGCTCTAAAACGTAACGACGAGCTCTTTCAAAAGGCGGGTCTGGACCTCGGTGTTACCAATCGACATTTCAATCTGGCGCTTCCACTAATCACGAGTCGAACCTAGCATCCGGCGTGCCAGTGCCGACCCGAAGCCGTGCCGGCGTTCGGAAGCTTGCTGCGGACAGGAATGTCCGCGCTCCGGCGCGGGGCCCCTAAACCTTGCGAGCGCACGGACACACCTGGCGGGAGGGCCAGCCAATCTCCGACGGCAAAGGTTGGGGCAGTGGTGTCAAAAATCCTGACTGTGTGCGGCAGGGCGAGGGAGGCTGTTGAGGTTCTGCTCTGCTAGAAATTGGCCCAGGGGCTGGTAGAGGTTGCGGCGCCGGAACTGGTCGGGCCGATGTCATTGCCGGTGCCGGCAAAGCTCGTTGAATTGCCGCCCACTGAATTGCGGATGATCAAGCTGTTATAGACGGTCATGCCAGTGGTGTTTGCGTTGACCATGTTGCCGTCAATGCGGCTTCTGATCGCATTGGTCGCGTTGAGGATGCCGGAGCTGCCATTCAGAATGATGGCGTTGTCCACAATCCGGCAAGTACTGCCGATGGACAGTCCGTTGTTGCTGTTGCGCGAAATGTCGCAGCCGGAGACCGTGGCTTCGCTGCCGATGGAAATACCCCCGGCCTGATTGCCGCGGACCACGCAATTTTTGACGATGCCGCCGTCCGCCGCGACGATGCCCAGGCCCGTGTTTCCGTAAGAAACGCACTCCAACACGGTGGAGGCGTAGCCGACGGCGATGCCATTGGTGGAGTTTTGGTAAACGGTGCAGTGGAGGAGCGAGCAGCCGTCCCCGGAGCTGACGCCGAGGCCGTTGTTGAAAAAGGCGACGCAATCTTTCACCGTGCAGCCGGAGCCGATGACGATGCCGGTGGCGGGATTTTCGTGAACGACGCAATCGCTGACAATGCCGCTGCCGAGCAGCCAGATGGGCGGAGCCGAATTGCCGGTGGCCGAGCAATGCGAAACGAACGAGCCGTTGCCGAGGCGCACTCCGCCAGCCCCGCCATTTTGTGTGAGCAGGACGGTTTCGACCCGCGCGCTGAAGCTGCCGAAGGCGATCACGCCGCCGCCGTCCCAATTGCGAATGGTCCCGCCGGCAACGGATAGATTGGTCACGAGGTTCGGCGCATAAATGGCGATGCTGCCGCCGCCGCCGCCCACGAGGGCAAACCCATTCAAGTCAAGGAAGACATCATTGGTGTTGATGGTGATTCCGTTCTGGCCGGAAACGCCGGTGAGGTTGGCGGCCAGAAAATAGGAACCGCGGTTGGTGATGGTGAAGGGCAGCGCGGAAATCGGCGTTCGCGGTTGGAGTTGGTCGAGGCTCTTCATGGTGGGCGCGGGCGGTCCGGGCGGAGTCAGGCTGCCCTGGGCGAGAGCGGAAGGGAGGTTAGCGAGGAGGCAGCACGCGGCGGCGTCAAGCAGAAGGCGTTTGGGTGAGATCATAGTTCAGTTGATTGAGAGGTTTCAGATTGGGGCAAGATAGCGCAGAATCCGGAAGATGGCCACGAACAGCGCGGCAGAGCCCCGATCAAAAGAGTTAAATGGGTTCAACCGCGGTTTGGCACGGTTTGGCGCGGTTTGGCGCGGTTAGCCGCTGTTGCGGGCTGAGTGAGGACGAGGGGTGGGGGGTCGCAGTTAGTGGCAGTTGGTGGCAGTTGGTCGCAGTCGTGGATAGATAAGGACGAGCGAAGGGGACGAGAGGATGAGGAAGAGAACGAGGCGATATGAGGTATAGGCATATATGTATATAGTACCCCCCCTTTGATCCGTTACGTCGTTACAACCTTGGTAAACACGGGCGATTTTTTCGCTTTTTATCCGTTACACTATCCGTAACGATCCGTTACGGTCGTTACAACCTCGGTAAACACGAGGGATCTTGAATCTGCAGGTCGTTACAAGCTCGGTAAACACGGGAGATTTTGAATGTCCGAGGCTTTGCTCACCGTGCGGCCGGTCTGCGTTTTGGTGTAGATAGGTGTAGATAGGTGTAGATCGCGGCCAGGCGGATGGCCGTTAAAAGCGGGTCCAGGAAGGGCGGAGACGAAGAGGGGGGATAGTGGGTGCCTTGGGGGTGTACAGCCGTCCCACCGTCCCAAGGCCGGTAAACACGGGCGATTCTCACTTTTGCAGCCGTCCCACGACCGTCCCGGGCCGTCCCAACCGTCCCAGGAATTTTGGATTTTGGATTGTGGTCGTACTGCCTTGGAACTCCACGCTGGGCATCAGCCGACGCCTGCTTTCCGGAGAGAGTCGGAAAGCCGCCAGTCCGGCATAGGCGCCAGTCCGAAGCCCAAAGTCCAAGGTCCAAAGCCGTCATGTGACTAAAAGGAGCACCCCTGCCGGCGGGGTGGCCGGCAGGGGCGCGGGGTGAGGGAAGCTTTCGTCCCTAATGATGAAGGGCGAGCGCGTTGGAATTTAAAAGAAACGGCGAATCCACGAGACCCAGTCCACCTGGAGGCCGCTGGCTTTGCTCAGGGAGTGGCCCGAGGTTCGGCTGATGCCTGGGTGGCCGCCGGTTCCATAATGGGCGTTGGCGAGAGCGAGGGCGCCATTGCCGGCCACCAGCGCCAGGCAGAGAGGGAGCAGCGCGAAGTTGGGGCGGAGGGCGAGCCGGCTGTTTGCGATCGTGTTTTTCATACTTTTATTCCTTTCTTTTTGTTTTGGACGACTAGCGTCCGGGTTTCTGTTTTTGTTTTTGGCCATTTGTTGTTGGCTTTCACCTCTTACAACAGGAAAACTTGGAGAACCTTACAGGCGTTTGGCCGCCGGCGGCTCAGGGCTTTGAGCTGCCAACATTGAGGCCTACGCCGCCGCAATACATTTCGGCTCGCAACTCAGGAAGAAGGCCGGTCGCGGTCACGGCCTTCTCGAAGCCGAGGCGCGAGATGCCCAGATGAGTAAGGTTGAGAGTGAACACAGGTTCCCTGAGGTTTGACGAAAGGAACACCAGCGAACCCTTCTTCTCCTTAGCTGTGCCGCAATCCCCCTTGACTACAAAATCCTCAAACCAGTTTTGGAGCGACGACGCGTCAGCTTGCGGAATGGTGAGAGCCAGGTTCGAAATCACCAGCCCACTGCTCGGCGCTCCGAACGCGGCCGAGCCCACGGTCTGTTTGATCACCAACGCGGAGACTTTACTCACTCT
>Ga0210408_10001867_pt1 | contig 21296 bp, 20 predicted proteins | sample IncBWH4MmetaG_FD_155471 | JGI IMG/M metagenome (GOLD analysis project Ga0210408, IMG submission 155471) | Forest soil microbial communities from Barre Woods Harvard Forest LTER site, Petersham, Massachusetts, United States - Inc-BW-H-4-M | ecosystem: Environmental > Terrestrial > Soil >...
GCCCAGCAGGTGCAGGGCGCGGAGCTGATGATGAACATCTGCTCGACCTGCCAGGGCGCGCAGGGCGAGTGCCAGGAGCGATTGGACGCCAACGCGGAGTACCGCGCGCACGTCAACGAGACGCTCGCCGGCGAGGGGTTGACGTACGAGAAGGGGCTGACGAACAAGAATTTTCTATGGCTGCTCGTGGAGGAGATCGGCCTGGAGGAGCTGCGCTCGCGCGTGCGCCGCCCGCTGACGAACCTCAAGGTGGGCCCGTTCTACGGCTGCTACATCGTGCGTCCCCGGGCGCGCCTGGGCATCGACTCCGAGCACCCGCGCGACCACTACCTGGAGCAGGTCATCGAGGTGCTCGGGGGCACCGTGATCGAGTACGCGGGCATGCGCAAGTGCTGCGGGTTTCCGATTGTGACGATGAACAAGCGGGCCTCGCTCACGCAGGCCGGCCGCCACCTCGGCGACGCGGTGGACGCCGACGCCGATTGCCTGGTGACGCCCTGCCCGCTGTGCCACCTGAACCTCGACCTGCAGCAGCCGGCGGCGGAAACGACGGTCGGACGCGAGTTGAACATGCCCGTCCTGCACCTCCCCCAGCTGGTCGGGCTGGCGCTCGGGCTGGCGCCGAAGGAGCTCGGGTTGCAGCGCCATGTCGTGCGGCCCACGTCCGTAATCGACTGGTCCACGTCGGTCGTGGGCGCAGCCGCGTAGTCTGCGCCGGGTGAAGATCCTCACGGTCGTCGGCAACCGCCCGCAGTTCATCAAGGCCGCGGCCGTGTCCGGGCTGCTGCGCGAACGCCACGAGGAGGTGCTGGTGCACACCGGCCAGCACTACGACGACAACCTCTCGCGCGTGTTCTTCGCCGAGCTGGGGCTCGCCGAGCCCGACCGCCAGCTGGGGATCGGCGGGGGGACGAACACTTCGCAGACGGCGCGCATGCTGGCCGCGCTGGAGCCGCTGCTGGATGAGCCGGCGCCGAATGCGGTGCTGGTGTACGGCGACACCAACTCAACGCTCGCGGGCGGCCTGGCGGCGGCGCAGGCGCACATTCCGGTCGTGCACGTCGAGGCGGGCATGCGCTCGCGCGATCGGACGATGCCCGAGGAGCTCAACCGCGTGCTGACCGACCACCTGAGCGAGCTGCTGCTGTGCGCGTCCGAGGAGTCAGCCGCGAACCTTCGAGCCGAGTCGGTCGCGGGCGCGATCGAGGTTGTGGGCGACGTGATGGTCGACGTCGCCCTGCGCCGCCTGCCGGGAGCGCGCGCGGACACGCAGACACTGGACGCCTACGGCGTACATCCGGGCGAGTACCTGCTGTGCACGGCCCATCGCCCCGGCAACGTCGACGATCCGGCGCGGCTGATGAGGCTGGTGGGGCTGCTCGCGGAGCTGCCGGGGCCGGTCGTGCTGCCGCTGCACCCGCGCACGCGCGCGCGCCTGCAGGAAGCCGACCTGCTGGAACGGCTGGCGGGCATGGACGGCATCGTGCTGAGCGAGCCGCTGGGGTACACCCGGCTGAGCGCGCTGCTGTGCCAGGCCAGGGCGGTCGTGACCGACTCGGGGGGCATCCAGAAGGAGGCGTATGTTGCCGGAGTGCCCTGCATAACGTTGCGCGCCAACACCGAGTGGGTCGAGACGGTGAACGCCGGCTGGAACACGCTCGTGGACCTCGACGCGGAGGCGGCGCTCGCGGCGCTGCGACGCACGCGACCGACAGAGCATCCCGCGCTATATGGCGATGGCCACGCAGCAGAGCGTTGCGTCGAGGCGATCGGGACGCTGTGAGCGCAGACGAGCCGATGCAGGCCGAGCCGACGCCCGTGCGGGTGGGGGTCGCCGGGCTCGGATACTGGGGGCCGAACCTCGCACGCAACCTCGCCGCGATCGCGGGATGTGAGCTGACGTGGCTGTGCGACGCCTCCGAGCCGGCCCGCGCGCGGCTGGCGGGCACATATCCGCAAGCCCGCGCGACGGCGGACCTGCAAGAGCTGCTGGACGACCCCGAGCTCGACGCGGTCGTGCTGGCCACACCCGTGGCGACGCACGCAGAGCTCGCGGTGCAGGTCGCGCAGGCGGGCAAGCACTGCTTCGTGGAGAAGCCGCTGGCGACCACCGCCGTGGACGCACAAAGGGCTGTGGACGCGGCCGCGCGGGCCGGCACGACGCTGATGGTCGGGCACCTGCTCGAGTACCACCCGGCGGTGCATCGCCTGCGCGAGTTGCTGGACGGGGATGAGCTGGGGGAGCTGTACTACGTGTACGGCAACCGGCTGAACCTCGGCAAGCTGCGTGCCGACGAGAACGCGCTGTGGAGCCTGGGCGCGCACGACGTGTCGGTCGTGCTGGCGCTGATCGGCGAGGAGCCGGTCGAGTGCCTCGCGCACGGGTCTTCGTTCGTGCGCGACGGTGTCGAGGACGTGGTGTTCTGCTACCTGCGCTTTGAGTCGGGCGCGGTCGCGCACCTGCACCTGTCGTGGTTGGACCCCCACAAGGAGCGACGGCTGACGGTCGTCGGCTCCAAGCGCATGGCCACCTTCGACGACATGCAGATCGAGGGCAAGCTGACGGTGTACGACAAGGGGTTCGACGAGGACGTGCGCTCGTGGGGCGAGTACATCGCGCGCTCGGGCGACATCTACTCCCCGCGCATCCCCAACGTGGAGCCGTTGCGGCTGGAGTGCGAGCACTTCGTCCAGTGCATCCGCACCGGGCAGACGCCGCGCTCGGACGGTCACAGCGGATTGCGCGTGGTCAGTGTGCTGGAGCGGCTGCAGCAAACGCTCAGCGGGGGGAGGGCAGGCCCTCCCCCCGTGCCCCCTCTCGCCGCATAGGGCTCCTGCGCCGGGGCGGCAAAGCCGGCCCTCGTGGCAAGGACGATTGCTCCGGGACGAATCTCTTGTGGTCGCATCCGCACAGCGAAGCGCCCATCGCCAGACCTCGATGGGCCTGACGGCCGTGGCCCACCGCGAGGGTCAGCGAACCAAGATCGGATTGCTGTAGGCGGAGACGTGGGCGCCGTCTGAGATCTTGATCAGGGCCCGGTACAAGCCACGATGGCGCACACGCACGACGCGACTGAACCGCGAAACGGTCGGGGTGCCGGGTTTGACGACGGTACCACCCTCGTTGACCGACCTGCCGGGCCGCAGCAACTGGAAGCCGACGAGCGCCCCGACCTCCGCCGGTGCGACCGTTCCATACAGGCGCACCCGCCCGCGGTGGCGTGTGCGGCGCGCGTGAAACGACACGCGCACGGCGACGCCCTCGACGATCACGGGACTGGCGACCAAGGGTTTGCCGACCGTCACGACACGCAACTGCGCGTTTTCGAGCAGGCCGATGTACGGGAACGAGAAGCCCCCGGTCCTGTTTGCGATCTCGGGATTGCCGACGTTGTGGAAACCGCCGAGATAGGGAAACGGGTTGGACTGCAGCACGACCTCGCGGTTGGCGGCGCCCGTCCCGGACAGGTTGCCCTCGACTACGAACGGGTTGCCGAATACGACCGGGTTGGGCACTCCCGCGATCTGCAACGACAGTGGCACGCTGGCGGTTTTAAACGTGCGGTCGTGGCCGTTGGCGGTGCCCGCGGAGCTGGCCGCCACGATCCGGTAGTGGTAGGTCGTGCCGGGCGCCAGCCCGGCAACGGACTGGCTGAGCCTGATCGAGATCGTCCCGTTGCCGGCGGGGGCCAGCGGGGTCTGGCCGCCGTAGCCACTGGTGGTGCCGTACTGGAACACGTAGTTGGTGATCAGTCCGTGCGGATTCACCGAGCCGAACAGGATCGCCGAGGAGAAGGTGATGCTGGAGGCTTTGGAGGTGCTCACGCCCGGCGGGGAGGCCGCCAGGGCGCTGGGACCCGGCAACGCGAGGGCAATGGCGATAAGCGCGAGCGGGATGGCGAGGGGGCGCCGTATGGCGCGCGTGGCACGGGGACGCGTCTGAGGACGTGGGTTCATAACCGCTATATACCCCGAAGGCTAGTTAAAGTCGCGGTAAACGCACGCCCGAGCGGTGGGGAGCCGCCGGGACCGTGGCTGTGAGCCCTGGCCCGCGGACGTCGAGCGGAACCTGCTTGAAACGGAGGAGATACGGGCCGCCGGGACATCGGCCAAACCGCGACGGCGCGCGACGGCCTGAAGCCGTTGGCGAGCGCCTACGCCACCTGGGTGCGGCGGCGGTCGACGCCCTCGAACGACTGACGGCTGCGGCGACGGTCGAGGCGCAGGACGGGACCGGTGGAGTTCCCGAGGATGCGCAGCACGAAGGCGTCGCGGGTGGTGCTGTAGCGGAAAACCGGCCTCAGGACCATGAGCCAGTGCTGCGCGACGTATCGACGCGGGCGTGCCGCTGTGCGCATGCTGTTCGTTCTCCCAGCGTATATATGGCTGACATCCTCTGCCCCGGCGCGCATCATCGACGGTTGCGAGCTCGGAGACCCGCCGAGTAGTCTAGCCCCCGATTGCCAGGCCTCGCGCGGACAGGGCCTCGAGCACCCGCTCGACCTCGTCCTGGACGCTCTCGGAGCAGGTATGCAGAACGAGGTCCGGCTGTACGGGCGCCTCGTAGGGAGCGCCCACTCCGGTGAGGCCCTGCAGCTCGCCGGCGCGCGCGCGCGCGTACAGGCCCTTGGGGTCTCGTTGCTCGCATTGCTCCAGCGGTGTGCTCACGAAGATTTCCACGAAGTCGAGAGCGGCATCGACGTGCAGCGAGGACGCCGCCTCGCGATCCTTGGTGTAGGGGCTGACGAGGCTGACGAGGGCGATCGCCCCCGACTCGGCCAGCAGGCGCGCGACGTGCGCGGTACGCCGCACGTTCTCGCAGCGCGCCGCCTCGTCGAAGCCGAGGTCGCCGTTGAGGCCGTGACGCAGATTGTCGCCGTCGAGCAGGAAGGCCGGCCGGCCCGAGAGGACAAGGCGCTCCTCGACGGCGGTGGCGATCGTCGACTTGCCGGCGCCGGGCAGACCGGTGAACCAGACAGTCGCTCCCGCGTGTCCGAGCGACTCCCAGCGGCGCGAGCGGGTGAGCTTGGATCCCTGCCAGCGCACGTTGGGGCTGCGCTCGGTCCTGGCCCCGTCGCCCGCTCGCTCCCCCACCTCGGTCTGGGTGTCCGCGATCACGTTCGCGACGAGCTCCTCGGCCGCCACATCAACGGTCGCCTCGGCACGCGCCGCCATCAGGCGCAACCGCCCTGCTTGCGGAGATCCGCAGCTCCCAGCATGCCCATCAACGGTGCGAGGCCCGGCGGACTTGCGCATCTCGTTCAATCGCGGTGACGCGAACCGCATCGACCGACCGAGATGCGTGTTGAGATCGACACGAATACCCTCCAGGACATGGGGCGTGGAAGAATGGCGAATGCAGGGAGTTACTGGAGCATGGGAACGTTGAGGAGCGGGTGGCGGATCGCGCTGGCACTGAGCGCCATGCTGGGATACGCGGCGCTGGTGAGCTCGGTCGCCTCCCAGGCGGCTACGGCTCCCGCGCCCAAACCGCCAACCGTGCTCACGGGCGCTTTCACGGCGCCGAGCATGTCCTCCGTGACGCTCAAAGGGAGCGTCAACCCGCACGGGCTCACGACCGTGTACGCGTTCCAGTTCGGCACGACCACCGGCTACGGCGCTCAGACCGCGCCCGTGTCGGCCAGCAACGGCACCACGAGCATCAACGTCAGCCAGACGATCAATGGACTCCCGCCGGGCGCCATCTATCACTACCGCCTGATCGCCACCAACGAAGTGGGCACGACCGACGGCAATGACGCCGTGTTCACGACCAAAGAACCCCCTGCCTCATTCAAGCTTCTCCCCCCGGGCCGTGTCGTGTTCGGAAGCCCGTTCACGTTGCGCGGAGCGATGTCGGGAGCGGGTTCGGTCAACCGCCCGCTGCTGCTGGAGGCCAATCCGTTCCCATACCTGAGCGGCTTCAAGAGCACGGGCGCCACGACGAGCACCGATGCCGCCGGCAACTTCTCGTTTCCGCTCACGGCGCCGCTGCTGAACACGCAGTACCGGGTGGTTACGGTGACGGCGCCCATGATCCAGAGCCCGCCGATCATCGTGCGCGTGGCGGTGCGCGTGAGCCTGCACGCGCGCTCGACCGGCCGCCCCGGCTTCCTGCGCATGTACGGCGTGGTCGAGCCGGCGGCCACCGGTGCCTCGGTCGACTTCCAATTGCTGCGCCATGGCCTGAGGCCACGGACCGTGGCCGTCACGCGGGTCGTGGGCGCGGGTGCAAGCGCGTCGCGCTTCAGCCGCATCGTGCGCGTACGCCGCGGTGGACTGTACCGCGCGATCGTGCATGTGCTCAGCGGAAAGCAGGTTGCAGGCCACAGCCGGTCGCTGCTGCTTCGCTGATCAGAGCTCGGCGATGATCCGTGAGACGGCGCCGGTTCGCCGGCGGCGACGGAAGAACAGGGGCTGAACTGGTGTTTAAGAGAACGACATGCCTAACTACGGGGGAAAGAACGTGAACCGACCGACTCACCCACGACGTCCGAGGTCGCCGCTGATCGTGATCGCAGTCACCCTGCTGCTGGCGGTTGGCCCCGCATCCGCCGGCGCCGCCTCGAACATCGAAGGGATCTGGTCGTTCAACGGCGGTCAGATCGGGGTCCAGGGCCTGGCGAACGGGACCTATTCCGGCACCGTGGTCGTCGCAACCAAGTTCGCCGAATGCGCCCATCCCGTGGGGCAGGAAATCTGGACGGGTATGACCGCACAGCCCGACGGCTCGTATTTGGGCCTGCACCAATGGTACTTCGGAGATCCGGTGTGTCAAGAAAATCCAGTCCGCGGACCCACCGCTTGGCGGATTCTGAAAGAAGCAAATGGTTCGTACTACCTGCGTGTCTGCTTCAGCAACCCGGGTACCTCGCAGCCGACGATCGCTCCCGGCGGCGCCCCCAACAGTCCCACCGAATACGCCGAATATCACGTCACCTACGGCTGCGCGAACTCCTCGCTGACCGCCCCTCTGCCGGTCGCCTCCGGCCCCAGCTCCGGCAAAGGAGGCGTGGCGGGCGCGCAGGAGAGACTGAGGCTGCCGAGCGCCAAGCAATGCCTTAGCACCAGGTCGTTCAAGATCCACCTGGCAGATCCGCAGTACGATCCCCTCAAGAAGGTCACCGTGACCCTCAGAGGCCACAAGATCAAAAGCCGCAAGATCGCGACGTCGCGCAGAGGCAATTACATCGTCGCCACGATCAACCTGAGGGGTATGCCGAAGGGGGCGTTCACGATCAATATTCATGCCACGACGGTGCTCGGTCACTCGCTGTCGGCCAGCCACACCTACCACACCTGCAACAAGAAAAACAAGAGATCGGGCAAGAAACACTAACCAGCCGGCCAGTTTCGCGCTCAGGCCACTGACATGGGGTCGTTGGGCCAGAAAGAAGATGGAGAACGGCTGGGCATGTCCGCGTTCGGGCTCGGCCTGCTTACCCATGCGACGCCTCCCGGTGCGTGGGAGGCGCGGCCTCTAACCGAGCCGATTCTGCACCTGCGATCGGCGACGACGCGGGCGGTCGCCGAGAGCTGGTCGGGACTGGAGGCGATCGGCTGGGAGGGCGTGATCGACGGCGCCCCATTCGTCGTCGAGCGAGGCCGGGCCGGAGATCACCGCTTCGTGCACGGCGCGGATCCCGATCAGAGGCAGAGCGGTGCGCGCTCGGATGACTCGGACGGGACCCGCGCGGTTCACCACCTATCTCCTGACGTGAGCCTGCTGCAATGCGCGCCTTCTGACTCGGCCGAGCAGTCGTGGTGGCGAGTGGTGCTCGATTCGGTGCTGTTCACGGCTGCGCTGCTTCAGGGCTACGAGGCTCTGCACGCCGGCGCCCTGGCCACGCCAGCCGGCGTGATCGCGATCACGGCCACGACGGGCGGCGGCAAGAGCACCCTGCTGACCGAGCTCCTGCGTCATGGCCTGACGCTGATGGCAGACGACGTGCTCGTGCTGGAGCCCTCCGACACGGACGCCCCCCCGCTCGCTCACCCGGCCCCGCCCTTGATGACCATCCCGGCCGCGAGGCTCCCGCTGCTCGGACAGGCGAGCTCCGCCACCCGAACGGGCTCCGTGCGGACGGGTCCTCCGGAGACGATCTCCTCACTCGGGGAGGAGCGCTGGATCGCCGTTCCGGTGCATCCGGCGCCGCTGCCGTTGGCGGCACTGGTCGTGCTGAACCGCAGCCCCGGCCTCGCCACCGGCCTGCATAGCGTCGAGCGGCCGCTCCCCGCGCTGATGGACTCGCTGCTGCGCTTTCCGCGTACGCGAGCGCGCGAGCGCGCCCGCTTCGAACTGGCCGGCGCCATCGCCGCGCACGTTCCCATCTGGGAGCTCGACGCCGATTCGAGCGTGGCTCCCGACACGCTGGCCGGCCTGCTGCTGGCAGAGCTGATGTAACTCTGAGGGGCGGTGAGACCAAACCCATCTCCCTCGTTTGACAAGCGCACGTAAGCGGCGCGTCCAGCCGTTGTTAGTGTCTCGTCAACCATTCAACGAGCGTGACTTCGCAATGAGCTCCATCACACCCGCACCCCCGACGGCCACCGGCGAGACGACTCCCCGTGACGATCTCCCGCACGCACCCGGGACGCCGGTGCCGATGCCAATGATGAAGCCCGTGCTCGAGCTCTCCGACCTATACCACCGCTGGAAGGGCCCCAAGCCACCGGTGCTCGACGGCGTCAGCCTGACGCTGCACGCGGGCCAGGTAACCTGGATCGGCGGACGCAACGGTGTGGGGAAGACCACGCTGCTGCGCCTGGCGGCCGGCATCCTGCTCCCCCAGCGCGGCAGCGTGCGCATGGGCGAGCTCACGCCCTCCTCGAAAGGAGGCCGCTATCAGCGCCAGATCGGATTCCTCTCGGCGGGCGACCGCGGCCTGCAGGCGCGCATGCGCGTGCGCCAGCAGCTCGACTACTGGGCCCGGCTGGCCTACGTCCCGCGCGAGCGGCGCGCCGAGCTGGTGGCGAGGAGCCTGCGACGGTTCGGCCTGGAGGAGCTCGCCGAGCGACGGGTCGATCGCATGTCGATGGGTCAGCGCCAGCGCATCCGCCTCGCGATGGCGTTCCTGCACGAACCGCGCGTGCTGCTGCTGGACGAGCCGCGCAACTCGCTCGACGACGACGGCTACCGGGTGCTCGGCGAGCAGATCGAGTGGGTCGTCGGTCGTGGCGCCGTCGTCCTGTGGTGCTCCCCGCGGGGAGAGGACCGCGTGCTCGCGTGCGATGCCGGCTACGCGCTCGAAGACGGGCACCTGGAGCGCATCGCATGAGACCGTGGCGCGAAGCGATGTGGGGCATCCTGCGCCGCGACGCGATCCTGTTCGTGAGCTACCGCACCCAGCTGGTGGCGCAGTTTCTCGCGCCGCTGTTCACGATCACCCTCTTCTACTACATCAGCCATCTGCTCACCGCCAGGACGATTCACTCTCCGGGCGGCTACTTCGGGTTCGTGATCGTCGGCCTGGTGATCGTCCAGATCCTCACCATCTCGCTGGGCATCATGCCCATCACCGTACGCCAGGAACTCGTATCGGGCACGATCGAGCGCTTCCTGGTGAGCGCCCACGGGCCGGTCAACGGCATCCTCGGCACGATGCTGTTTCCGCTGATCAACGCGATGCTGACCGGGGTCCTGATGCTGGCGCTGGCGACTCTCATCTTCGGACTTCCGCTGGCAGCCACGGCCGCTCTCGCGATTCCGGTATCGCTGCTCGGCATGCTCGCCTTCATGCCCTTCGCGTTCATCCTCGTGGCGCTGGTGATGGCGTTCAAGCAGATATCGAGCGCGACGCAGTTCATCATCGCCGGCGTGGCGATCGTAGGCGGCCTGTATTTCCCGATCGCGGTGCTGCCGGAATGGATCCGCTGGGCCTCGGAAGTTCAGCCGTTCACACCCGCCGCCGACCTGCTGCGTCATCTGCTCGTGAACACGCCCCTGGCCCACTCCGCGACGGTGGACCTGCTCAAGCTCGTGGGCTTCGTGGTTCTCCTGCTCCCCGCCGGCTTTGCGCTCCTGCGCGCCGCGATCCGCTACGGTCAGCGTACCGGGACAGTTGCCGAGTACTGAAACTACCGATCCAGGAGCCCACCCGTCCATGGCCTCTCCCTCCACCAGCGACCTGCTCGCCGCCCGCGTGCGCCTGCCACAGCATGTGGTGCACCGCAACTTCGTCGCCGAGACCGTCGTGCTGAACCTGCAGACCGGTCAATACCACGGCCTGAACCCCACCGCGGGCAGGATGCTCGAGGCGCTGCAACAGGCGCCGACGGTGGGCGCCACGGTGTCGGCGCTCGCCGAGGAGTACGGCGTCGAGCAGGAACAGATCCAGCGTGATCTGCTCGCCCTCACCCGCGGGCTGCTCGAGCGCGAACTGATCGAGACCGTGGATGAAGACGCCGGTTGAGGAGCGCCTGAGCCCAGACCCGGGCTCAGGGGAGCACCATCACACCGCCTTCGGCCTCGCGCTGCGCATTGATCCCCGGATCTCGATCCCGGAGCTCGGATCGCGTCCGGACTCTGTGTCGGCCGAGTTGCCTTCGCACGTCCGCGTGGACCCCGACGAGCTGCGCCGGCGCTGGGACGCCCTCGCCACGAGGCCGGAGCGGGTGCGCGAGATTCATTACGGCGAGACGCTGCTGCGCTCCGTGGATGTCGCCGAGCCGGCCGGCTACCTGCTGTGGGCGCGGGATTTTGGCCGCGTGCTGATCTCGCCCGACGGCATCGAGCTGCTGTGTGAGCCGGATCCCGCAAACGAGGACTGGGCGAGCATCATCTCAGCGCAGGCGCTGCCGCTCGCCGCGACGCTCCGGGGCCTGGAGGTTCTGCACGCCTCCGGCGTCGTGCTGGACGGCAGAGCCGTGCTCGTCACGGGGCCTCCCGGCGCCGGCAAGAGCTCGCTGGCCGCGGCCCTCGTCAGAGCTGGAGGACAGCTGCTCAGCGATGACGCCGTCGCGCTGGCGCTGAGCGACGCCACGCTCACCGCACACTCTGGATCGGTGGCGCTCCAGCTGCGCGCCGCCGAGCACGAACGGCTCTCTGCGGAGGAACGCGCGGCCCTCGGGCGTCTGGCAGGCTCAATCGACGGCAAGCATCGTTATGTGAGCACTGGCGTCCCGGACGCGGCGCCGCTGGGGGGCCTGTTCCTACTTGAGCGCTCTGCCGCCGAGCCGGCCGTGGAACGGCTTGGCGCCGTCGACCCGTTCGAGCTGATCGCCAGCACGTTCAACCTGTCTGTGCGCACACCGGAGCGGTTGCGACGCCAGCTCGATGTCGTGTCCGCGATCGCCTCAGGTGGACTGGCTCATCGATTGCGCGTGCAGCCCGGCGTCGACGCCGGGCGCCTCGCGGCGATCGTCCGAGAGCACATGGAGTGGGGGGCAGTCCTGGGTGGGCCGGCGCCGTCCGGCGTCCTGTCGCGCCACGAGCGCCTGCTGGAGCTCTGAGCGACGGCGGTGCTCGTCGGGGCCTGGGGCGCGCGAGCCGGCGAGTTGCTCGAGCGGGCGAGCGGGCGTCGTCGGACCCAGGTCCACCGAGCCGGCAGGCTCGCAATGCTCAGCCCCCCCCACGTCGTAGAGGGCAGCTGGTGTTGCTGGCTGTTCGGCGAGCCGGAGGATCGTGGCACGCTCGCCGCGCGCTTCGGCCTCGGACACCGTGGCGATCTGCCCGCCGCGTTTGGACGTGCGCTCACCGAGCTGGGCGGGGCGGCGTGCGAGCTTCTGTGCGGCAGGTTCGTCGTCGTGGCTCTCGACCGCGATCGCGGTCGCTGTCTTCTTACGCGCGACCAGCTGGGCGCTCAGCCGCTGGTCCATGCGCGCGTGGGGGACGGGATCCTGTTCACCGAGCACGAGCGCGATCTGCTCGACCTGCTCCCGCGCACCCCGGCTCCCGATCGGCTCGCACTGCTGCAGTGGATCGAGAATGGCCTCACCCTCCCCGGGCGCAGCCTCTACGAGGGCGTGCAGCGTCTCCCGGCCGGTCACCGGCTGATCCTCGGAGGGTCGCACGTGAGCGTCGAGCGCTGGTGGAACCTCCGCTACCAGGGAACCGAAGCGGGAACAGGGACGATGCTTGCCGAGCGCTTACGAGAAACGGCCTTCGCCGCGATCGCGCGAGCCGCAGCCGGCGCTCGACGCCCAGCGGTCAAGCTCAGCGGTGGCCTGGACTCCGCCTGCGTAGCGGCGGCCCTGGCGGCCGGCGGGTCGGGGGACAGCCGCGCCGCTGCGCTGGCGGGCGTATTCTCCGATTATCCGGCCAGCGACGAGAGTGAGCTGATCGAGGCTACGGCTCGCCACACGGGCCTTCCGCTCGAGCTCATCGCCTTCGACCCGGCCAGCTCGATGCTTGCTCCAGCGCTCGCCCACATCGCCCGCTGGCGCCTGCCGCCGGCCACGCCGAACCTGTTCCTGTGGCAGCCGGTGACGGCACGGGCACGCGAGCTTGGCGTGGATCTCGTGCTCGACGGGGAGGGCGGCGACGAGCTGTTTGGGCTCGCGGCCTATCTGATCGCCGACGTGCTCCGCGCGGGACGGCTGCCCACAGCCTGGTCGCTCACCGGCCGCATTCCGGGCATCGGCCTGCACCCGAGCGGGCGCGTGCGCCTGCGCGTGCTGCGCCATTACGGTCTGAGGCCGCTCGTGCCGATATCCGTTCGGCGTCGCCGCGAGGCGCGGGCAAGGAGGACCGTGTCCCCGAGCGCGATCGTCCCGCGCGCTGACGCGCAGGCGCTCGCCGAGCTGCGGATCGCCGCTGAGCAGGATCGGCGCGACGGACCATTGTGGTGGCGCTTTCAGGCGGAGGGCGTGATCGACACGCGCGATCTCCTCGATATGGGCGCTCACTTCCGCCGGGAAGCGGCCGACGAGAACATCGACATGCGTCATCCTTTCCTCTACGACCTGCAGTTGATCGAAGCCGCGCTGCGGCTTCCGCCACGAGCGCAATTCGATCCCGTTCGCGACCGTCCGCTGCTGCGTGACGCGCTGACCGGCCTGATCCCCGAGGCGGTGCGCACACGTCACGAGAAGAGCCACTTCACGCCACTGGTGCTTGCGGGGATTCGTGCCGAGGAACCGCGGCTGATCGAGCCCTTGCGGCGAGCCGACGCTCCGGTTCGCGCCTACGTCGTGCCGGAGGCTCTCGATCAAAAAATCGGGGGATCGCCGGATGATCGCCCGATGCTCGGCGCGGGCTCCCTGTGGCTGGTCGCGATCGCCAACAGATGGCTCCTATCCCAAGCGGGCGAAAGCTCGTGATCGGCTTCGGCAAGCCGGTTTCTGCTCCCAACTCCCCGACCGTACTTTTTCCGTCCCGTACTTTTTCGGTCCTTGCAACGTCGAGGCGCCACTCTAAGATACGTGCCCTCTTCCACGGAAAGGAGGACGACCATGGAGAAGAGCACAGACACGACCGAGTACGAGGCTCCGCGCATCGAGGATCACGGAGATCTCACAGAGCTCACTGCCGCAGGCCACCCAGCCGGGCTTTTTGACGCCAACTACCACGCTGGAGAACCGATCCCCCCGGGCGGCGCCGGGACGAGCGGACCGTAGGCATGTATAGCCGGTCTCCCTACGGGGGCCGGCTATACGCGCTTTCCAAACACACCCGCCGAGACTCAGCCAAGTTGATCTCTGACCGCGAAAGCGGTCTGAGCTGCGGCTCATCGCACCCGCCGGAGGGCAGCCTGAAAGAATTCTTGTGCTGCCGGAGTTTGTAGGAGCATGTACGCCGACGCATTGTCCAACGCCACAGCGCTGCCGGCGTCGAAGATCAGGGTCCCCCGGCACGTGGTCTACCGTCGCCTGCCCTCGGAAACCGTCGTGTTCAACCTCCAGACGGGCAAATACCACGGGCTCAACGCGATCGCGGGCAGCATGCTCGAGACGTTGGAGCAGTCCCCTTGCATGCGCGATGCGGCGGTCGCCGTGGCCGCAGAGTACGACCAGCCCCAGGCGGTCGTCGAGCGAGACATGTGCGAGCTGTGCGACGGCTTGCTCGCGCGGGGGCTGGTCGAGCTCGATGGCGACACCGCGCACTGAATCTCACCCCGGGACAGAGACCCGTGGCGCGGCGGTTCGCCGCCTGCCGCCCAGCCCTCTGGGTCCGGTGGCCCGCACACGCCTTGTCGCCGAGATCGTCGCGGCCTACCTGCGAGCGCGTCGCGAGCTGCGACGCGCGGCGATCGAGTCGGTCGTCGCAGCGCTGCGTGCGGAGACCTCGCTGCCACCACTCACCCAGGGACAGCATGAGCTCATTGAAGCTCGCCGCCTGGCATGGGCGGTAGCCCGCACCCTGAAGCTGATGCCAGGCGACACCCGCTGCCTGGCGCGCTCGCTTGTCCTCACCCGGCTGCTGGCCCAGCGGGGCATCCCCGCCAAGCTCGTGATTGGGGTCCGGGCCGCTCCGAGCTTCCTCGCCCATGCCTGGGTCGAGTACGACGGCGTGCCGGTCCTTTCCCCCGGCGACGGGTCTTTTTCCCGACTCGTCGAGCTGTAACGAAGCTTAACGCTCCGTAAGTCCGGCGACGGTCTCGCCGTTAGTCGGCCATGTCCAGAGTAGGCACCCATGCGCGGCGGTCGCCGGCTACGAGCGATGCTCTGTACAGCAAGCCGGCCGTCGCACTGATCGCCGATGACGATGCCCGCGAGCGGATTGCCGCGATCCTCGCGCACGGAGGGCTCGGCTTCGACATGTTCACCGATGTCGAGGAGCTGCTTGACGCGAAGTCCGACCCATCGCTGATCCTGGTGTGGGTCGAGGACGCCGACTCCTCGCTGTCCAAGACAGTAGAGTCGCTGGCCCACCGCTTCGAGCAGACTCCGATCGTCGCCGCCTGCCCCTACATCGAGCGCTGGGAGATGCGCTCGGCGCTCGCGGCCGGCGCCGCCGGCGCCGTCCTGCATGACAACCTCGAGGCAGCGTTGGTCCCCTGCCTGCAGGCGGTGCTGGCAGGACAGACATGCGTGCCGCGCGACCACTGGCGTCAAATTGAGCCGCCCGCGCTGTCGGCGCGTGAGAAGCAGATCCTCGGGTTGGTCGTGATGGGCTACATGAACAGCCAGATCGCCGAGCAGCTGTTCCTCGCCGAAAGCACGGTCAAGAGCCACCTTTCCTCCGCCTTCGGCAAGCTCGGAGTGCGCTCGCGCAACGAGGCTGTGAATCTCATCCTCGATCCTGAGCGCGGTTTGGGCATGGGCATCCTCGCGCTGGGCGGGGAGCCCGTGGAGCCGGCGTCCACGGTGGCGGGATGAGCTGTCGAGGGGACACTCCGCACGGCGTGGCCACGCGCACACGACGCTCACGGCAGGGTCGATCTACGAGCGAGAGCAAATAGTCCAGACGAGCAGCACAAGGCATGGGAGCCAACGAGAGATGAGCGGGACAGTCGGCAGCGAGATGGAGGCATCCGTCGTGGTGCAGGCCGAGCTCACGGCGCGCGCCCAGAGCCCAGCTGGGACTGGGCTCGATGCCGGACCTGGAGAGGATGCCGCCGATTGTTATCCGCAGATCGCGGAGACGCGCGTGCTGGCCGCAAACGTGTCTCGCGACGCGCTGTTCCGGCGCTCGCTGCTCGTCGCGGACCTGGCGGCGATCGTCGGCGCCTTCGTCCTGCTGGCGGAGATGTCGGCGAGATCGCTGCAGCTCACGTGGGTGAGCGTCTTCGGGCTGCTGACGCTGATCGTGGGCGCCAAGATCTTCGGCCTCTACGATCGCGACGAGGTGCTGCTGCACAAGACGACTCTGGACGAGACCCCCAAGCTGTTCCACGTGGCGACGCTGGGCGCCCTGGTGGCATGGCTCGCCGGGGGGTTCGTGGTCAGGGGCGGAACCCTCACCCGGCATGAGGCGCTGCTGCTGTGGGTCGTGCTGGTGCTGCTCCTGGTCCTGGCGCGGTCGATGGCGCGAGCTGCCGTGCTGCGCGTCGTGCCCGCCGAGCGATGTCTTTTCATCGGCGATCAGACGTCGGCGAAGACGATCCGGTCCAAGCTCGTCGGACATCGTGGCGTCAAGGCCGAGATGGTCGCCCACGTCGAGCTCGATGACGTCGCCGCCTGGTCCGCCAAGACCTTCTCGGCACAAAAGCTCGCGGAGATCCGCAACCTCGCCCGCACGCTCGACGTGCACCGGGCGATCGTCGCCCCCGGCAGCGTGGATGGGGGCGAGTTGCTCGATCTCGTGCGCACCCTCAAGGCCATCGGGGTGCGCATCAGCGTGCTGCCGCGCCTGCTGGAGGTGGTCGGCTCCTCGGTGGAGTTCGACGACCTCCACGGCGTGATGGTCATGGGGGTCAGGCGCTTCGAGCTGACCCGCTCCTCGGCGGCGATCAAGCGCGCCTTCGACCTGATCGGGGCGTCACTTGGCCTGCTGGCGGTCGCGCCCCTGATGATCGTCATCGCGGTGGCGATCAAGCTCGACGGCCGGGGACCGCTTTTCTTCCGCCAGCCCCGCGTGGGGCGCCACGGCAAGCACTTCGACATGCTTAAGTTCCGGACCATGGTGCCGGATGCCGACGCCCTGAAGGACTCCCTCCGCGACCGCAACGAGGCACAGGAGGGGCTCTTCAAGATCGCCGACGACCCCCGTGTGACCCGCGTGGGCAGGCTCCTGCGCAAGAGCGCCCTCGACGAGCTTCCTCAACTGTGCAACATCGTCAGAGGGGAGATGAGCCTCGTGGGACCCCGCCCGCTCGTGATCGACGAGGACCGGCGTGTCGAGGGGTGGCATCGCCGGCGACTGGAGCTGAAGCCGGGCATGACGGGGCCCTGGCAGATCCTCGGGCCCGCGCGCGTACCGCTGCGAGAGATGGGGGCGATCGACTATCTGTATGTGGCCAACTGGTCGCTGTGGGGCGATGTCAAGCTGCTGTTGCGAACCGTCCCACATGTGCTCGGACGGCGGGGACTTTGAACCGGGCTCGCGCTGCTCCCCCGCCATACGGCGAGCGAGCATGACCATCGAAGCATCCACGCCCAAAAGTTTATGGGCATCGGATGAGTTTGTATAACCAACGCACAGCGACTTGGAGGACACCCCGTGCAGCAAAGTTTCCATGGATCTAACCTTGAGCGGTCGCTGGGCGTGCTTCGTCGTCGTGGGCACTGGATCGTGCTCTGCTGCGTTCTTGCCGCCGCCGCGGCTTTCGGACTCTCTAAGCATCAGACCAAGCAGTACACGGCGACCGCCTCGCTCCTGTTTAAAAGCAACCAGCTCACTCAGCAGATCGCCGGACTTCCAAGCAACATCACCGCGCAGGCCCAGCAGAACAGCAACGTCAGGCTCGTTCAAGTCGGCGAAATGGCGGCGAAGACCGCGAGCTTGCTCGGCCTGACAGAGCGCAAGGTCAGCGACAGCCTGAGCGTGGCCCAGCAGGGCGAAACAAGCGTCGTGGGGGAATCCAGTGTCGTCAATGTCTCGGCTTCCGCCGTCTCGCCCACCCTCGCGGCCGAGATCGCAAACACCTATGCCGAGCAGTTCGTCAAAGAGCAACAGACATCAAACCGCCAGTACTTCAAGTCTGCGCTGACGACCGTCAACAAGCAACTGGCGGCGCTTTCACCCAAGCAAAGGCTCAGGGGGCCTGGGGTCACTCTCCAGAATCGTGCGCAGGAGCTGAAGCTCCTCGCCGAACTGCAGTATGGCGGCGTCCAGCTTGCTCAGAGCGCGGTGGTGCCGACCAGCCCCTCCTCACCGAAGACGCTGAGGAACACCATTATCGGCGGTGCGTTGGGGCTGCTCCTGGGTATTGGTCTCGTGCTTCTGCTCGAGCGCCTCGATCGCCGGCTCAGGGAGCCCGAGGAGCTGGAGACGATCTACCGTGCTCCATTGCTTGGGGCGGTTCCGAGAAGCGCGTCGCTTTCGCGCTCCCCGCAACGCACACCGGACGCCCTGCTCGGGCTGCCGCCGGCCGAGGCGGAGGCCTTCAGCTTGATCCTTGCCCACTTGCGCTCTTTCAATGCCGAGCGTGACATTCGCACGGTGCTGGTCACATCGGCTGCGCCGAGCGACGGAACGACCACTGTTGCTCTGCACCTGGCTGAAGCGGCGACCAAGAGCGGGGCACGCACATTGCTGCTCGAGATGGATCTGCGGCGCCCGACGCTCGCACATAACCTCTGCATACAGTCCGGACCTGGCTTGAGCGACGTGCTGACTGACACCATCTCGATGGGCGAGGCGGCCCAGTCGATCAACCTGCTGACGCTGGCCGGCGGCGGAACCACAGGGCAAACGCTGGACGTCCTGACCTCGGGCGTCGCGCAGCCGTCCAGCCCCAGCGAGCTGATCAAGAGCCATACGATGGAGGCCGTGCTTGAGCAGATGAAGTCGACCTATGACCTGGTCGTAATAGACACACCATCGCTCATGGCGGTCTCAGACGCCTTTCCGATCCTGCACAAGGTCGACGGCGTCATCGTGGTGAGCCGGATCGGACACACCCGACGGGACGTCGCGGAACAGCTTCAGCAGGTCCTCGACCGGAGCGCGGCGCCACTGCTCGGTGTCGTCGCAAACCACCTTCACGCGAAGGTCCGCGGCACCTACGCGTACGACTACGCCGAAGGCGACAAGTCATCTGCTGCCGCTGCCTCGGCTAACGGCGTCGTCTCATCGCAAGAGACGCGTTCAATGACCAGAATTTAAAACACAAAGACGCTTCGCCCTAAAATGGCCACAGCTTCAGCAGTCCCCGGCCGCCGGTACTCGACCTCGAGGTTTTTTACGAGACGAGACCGATCGGGTGCTGGCCTGTTCCTCATCGGGGCGTTGGGATGCTTGCTTGCATTGGTCATCGGCGCCGCGGCAGCCACCAGTCACGCCAAGCTGGTTGCAGGTGCGTTGATCGGCCTGATGTTCTTTGGAGTCGCGATCGCCGTCTATCTCCGCGATCCCATCGGTGCGCTTATCGGGCTTTGGCTGATCGTCGTTTTCAATGCGCCCATATCGGCAGCGGTCGGCTACCACTCGTCGGCAGGAGAAGCGGTCCGTCAGGGCGACGAGGTTCTGGTACTGCTGCTCCTTGCTGTAACGACTTGGCATACGCTGCGAACCAATACGCGGATATCTCCTCTCCGGTTCATACTACCTGGCATTGGCGTAGCACTGCTTGGACTGCTGGGGGCAGCTCTTCACGACGTGCCCTCTGCAGTCACCACCGTCGGTGGCTGGCTGGGCCTCAAGTTCTGGATCATGGTTGGGATCACATTGATGCTTCCGTGGGGGCCAGACGACCTGAGGCGGGTCTACACAGTCCTTACCCGGGTCGGCATATTTGTGGCGGTGCTGGGACTACTGGACTATTTGACGCACGCGGCCGTCTCCCGCGCGCTGGGCACATCGATCTACCGTTTCAGCTCTGAAAGCTTTCGCGGCGAAGCAGTTCATTCGATCTTTCCTCATCCCGGTGAGTACAGCGTATTCATGAGCTTGCTTTTTGCGTATTCATTTGCTCGCTTTGCAAGTAAACGTAAAACGTCTGACCTGATGCTGGCATTGCTGTTCGCAGGCTCAATTATGCTGTCGCTGCGTCTCAAGGGTTTTCTATCGCTTGCTGCGGTGCTGCTTATCGTCGCCATTTTCCAAGGGCTGACAAATCATCGTGGGGCCATAGCCGTCTTGCTGGTTGGTGCGCTGCTGCTCGTAGGTATATACAGCCTGGAGGGGAACGTGATCGCCAAGCAGATCTCCACATATGCCTCCTCTGAAACAACCGCCCGGGCGCGACTCTACACAGCAGGTGAACGCATAGCTGCCGATAATTTCCCGCTGGGAGCGGGGTTTGGGCGATACGCAAGCTACGCGTCTCGCCTCTACTACAGTCCTGTGTATAAGCAGTATGAACTGAACTATGATTGGGGCCTGTCCCGTGCTTATCCTCAGTTTATCGACGACACATCGTGGCCCAGTGTGATCGGAGAGACCGGATATGGGGGTTTTGCTACTTATTTGATTGGAATAATGATAATTATACTAGCCGTTATCCGACGGCTGCGTACGGCGCCAATCGCCATGCGGTGGGTGCCACTGGCGACGCTTTGCGCCATAGCTGCATTTCTCGTTGACTCCCTCGGAGACCCGGCTCTGTTCGACTGGGTGGCTGTCACCACTCTTGCCATGATGCTCGGTCCAACGCTGGCCGCGACTCGCGATTTTGCACTGTTCACCGAACCAGGCCGACTTGAGGAGGATCACAGGCAGCAGACTCATGGGTAACGGGCCGAGACCTGAGGGTCTGGCATACCGCAAGGACAAGCAACGGCTGGCGCTCGTTCTTTGGAATGGGAACATCGGCGGCGCCGAGGTGTTCAGCGTCGCACTGGCCCACCAGATGCGCCAGCTGGGCAGAGAAGTGACGATCGTATTCATCCAGGACCCGCAGCCTCTCGCCGCTCGTCTTCTGGACAACGAGAACGTCCCGTATCGGTCTCTTGGGTTTGGTCACGGACGCGACGTTCTCCGACATCCTCGCCGGTATGCAGCTCAGGTTGCCGATGTGGGCCCAGACGGCGCTCTGCTTGTGAGCTGCGGCTTTATGGGCGCAGCCCTTCGCGCGGGTGGCTACCGCGGACCGATTGTGGCAGTCGAGCACGGCGACGTCCTGGAAGCCCAGTTTTATTCACAGCGCCGACGTGCGCTTCGATGGATTGGCCGCGTGAGCGGAGCTTGGGCCGACGACGTAGAGGTCGCCGTATCGGACTTTGTCCTCAAGCGCCTGCGGCGACAACCACATACCCATGCGGTCAAGCGGATATACAATGGGATCGATCCCGGCCAATACAAGTCAGAAGATCTGTCCAGCGATCGCGCGAGCAACGGAGACTGCGTCGTTGCGTTCGCGGGTCGTCTGGTCTACGGCAAGGGCGCGGACCATCTGATCGAGGCTGTTGCCCAACTGTCGTCAACACAGCCGATAAGACTGCTGATCGCGGGCGATGGTCCTGAACGCTCACGGCTGGTATCTCTGGCCCATTCGCTGGGTATCAGCGACACAGTTGAGTTTCTTGGACTGGAACATGACATGCCCGTGTTTTGGCAGATGTGCGATGTCGCCGTGATTCCCTCGACGGAGTTTACCGAGTCGTGCCCGATGACAACACTTGAGGCGATGGCCTCGGGTAAGCCGGTGGTTGCCACCCGGAACGGGGGCCTTCCCGAGCTTGTCATCGAAGGAAAGACGGGCATCGTGGTGCCTCCGCACGATAAGATCGCGCTTGCCGAAGCCCTGGCTCTCTACGCGGACGACGAGGAGCTCAGGATGGCACACGGTGCGTCTGGACGAGCCCACGTCATG
>Ga0210408_10001868_pt1 | contig 21275 bp, 20 predicted proteins | sample IncBWH4MmetaG_FD_155471 | JGI IMG/M metagenome (GOLD analysis project Ga0210408, IMG submission 155471) | Forest soil microbial communities from Barre Woods Harvard Forest LTER site, Petersham, Massachusetts, United States - Inc-BW-H-4-M | ecosystem: Environmental > Terrestrial > Soil >...
ATCGTCCCGCAGCCGACCCTCGCTCTGCTCAGACGATCGAGAGTCGCTCTCAAGCGGCATTTGCATGAGCCGCCCAGGCGGCGTACTTACCAAACCATGTTCGCACTACGTTAGCGCCTATGCGCGAAAGCGGGGTGTAGGGTGGGCTAAGGCCGCGAAGCGGCCGTGCCCACGCGGACGATGATTTTGTTTATTAGTCGATGGTGGGCACGCGGCTTCGCCGCTTAGCCCACCCTACGGTGCCCGCTTTCGCGGGCGATGACGAAGGTGTGTGTGTATTCACCGCCTGGTGCCGGCCGGCGTGGGCATGCCGGCCGTGAGCGGCGCGCGCGTCGCCGCGTCGGTGATGGCGTCGGCGAGCAGCCGTGCGACGCAGTCGTAGCCCCAATCGTTCATGTGCAGGAGATCGGGGTTGAGAAATGCTTCGAACGGCATGCCGCGCGTCTCGCGCCAGTGTTTCATGATCGCGAAGCGATCGAACAACTCGACGCTCGAGGTCTTGGCGGTCGCGGAAATCAGCACGAGCATGGCCGCGATCTCGGGGTGCGCCAGCACCTTCGGGGCGTATTGCGGGTTGATCAGCACCACGTCGGCGCCGGTGCTCTTCAAAACCGCGAGTTCGTTAGCGAGGAGCGTGCCGTTGCCGCTGATGTCGTCATCTTTTAGAACGGAATTGGTGCCGAGCTGCCACAGCACCAGATCCGGGTTTGCGGCGAGCACGTCGCGATCGAAGCGCGCGAGCATGTCGCGGATTTCTTCGCCGCCGACGCCGCGGTTGAGCACGGTGATCGGCATCGCGCCGCCCGCGCGCTCTCTCAGCAGCGCTTCGAGCCGCGCCGGGTAGGTCGCGGCGGGAGAACTGGCGCCGACGCCGGCGGTGGAAGACGAACCAATGGCGACGATGGTGATCGGGGCGCGATGCGCGACGCGGTCGGCAAGCCGCGGCAATCGATTGGTGAAACGCGCGAGTTCGGCGGGCGCGGTGCAGGCCGGCGCTGCCTGCGCGTGTGCGTGGTGCGCCGGCGCATGCAGGCCGATCAGGATCGCCGCCAGCGCAACGGCGCCGAGTCCGGCCCCTACGAGCGGGAGACGCGCCATCTCAACGGGTCTCCGCGGCCGACGCGGGCTGCTTGACGGCGGCGGCAATGAGCCCGGCGAGGAGCTTGCCGATGCAGTCGTGCACTCGTTCGGCGGTGTCGGTGTTTTTGCTGGCGTCATAAAGATCGAAGGTGCCGAGCTCGGACCAGTGTTTCATCAGCGCAAGACGATCGAACAGCGGCACGTCATGCTGGAGGGCAACCCATCGCATGTTGTCGGCATAGGCGGTGATGGAGATCATCGCGTCGGTGCGGGGGCTGTATTGCATATTCATCAGCACGACGTCCACTCCGTCCGCCTGAAGCATTGTGACGCCTTGATCGAGCGTATCCCGGAACTCCTCCGGATCGACCCCTTTGATCGCGTCGACGGTCCCGGTTTGCCAGATGATCAACGCAGGTTTTTGCTCCTCGATCCGCTGCGACTCCTGTTCCATCATATCTGCGGCGGTCTGTCGCGCCTTGATATCTGTCACGACTTTCACGTCGACGCCCGGCAATAATGCGCCCAGCGCCGCCTCCAGCCGGGCCGGATAGGCACTCTTTTCTCCGGTTTGCCCGGGCAACGTGGACGAGGCACTGCCGAGGACAATGATCTTGAGACTGTGACGCTCCGCCACGGCCGCCGCCGCGCGGGGAAGCACGGCCTCCGCCGGGGTGAGCGGCTTGCCCAATTCACAAGCGTCGTCCTGAGCGAGCGCCGGGCTTAACGGCACAAGCGTCGCCAGCAGCAGAGGCAACATCTTCATACGTCGCCCCCGGCGAAATCGGCGTTGCGCGCGCGCCGCGCGGGCCCTCGCCCTTCCAACGCCTGATACCACGTCAACAACCACGCAACCCCTATCATGACACCAATACCTGTAAGACTGATCACGAGCTGAAGCAATGGTCCGCCCGACAATTCCACGCGGATGAAGTGACCGGCGAACGCCAAAAACACCCCGAGACAAAAGATTTCCAGCGAATGCTGACCGCACAAAATCGCGGGACGAAACACAGGCAACTCGAGCGCCGGCCACCCGGGCGGCACAAACCGCACCGCAAGCATCGCCAGCGCGAGAAAATGCAGCAGCCGCAGGACATCGAGATTGGCCTTGTCGATCGGATAAATGAGTTCGCCGAGCCAGTGCGGGACGAGGTAACCATAACGGGGGAAATACCAGGTCATCACGATCGCGAATGCGAACAGCAAATAGGTGACCGCGAGCGCCGCCACCACGCGCGATCGGATGAGGCCGGCAAGCCGTTCGGCGCCGCCCACGCCGCACCAGGCACCGATCACGAACAGCAGTTGCCAGGCGAGCGGATTGAACACCCATTCGCCGCTCGGATAGGCGGGAACGTTCCATTCGAACGTGCGTGCCGCAGCATAAAGCGTCACCGAGGCGGCGAGCGCCAGCGCGGGCCGGCGCAGCAGCAGCCAGAGCACGGCCGGAAAGCCGAGCAACAGCACGATGTAAAGCGGCAGCACATCCATGTTGACCGGCTTGAACTTGAGCAGCAGCGCCTGAAACAAGGTCACGTCCGGCTGCTTGAGGAAATCGAAAATGTTCCATTCCTCGGCGTAAAGCGAGGACTCGAAGTTCTTCGAGACGTAAGCGATCTCCGCCAGATAGACGACGAACAGAAAAACATGCGCAACGTAGACCTGCCAGGCGCGCTTGAGGATTCGCGCGCCCGCGACCACAAACCCGCGCTCGCGCATGGCGCGGCCATAGACGAACGCGGCGGTGTAGCCCGAGATGAAGACGAACATTTCCGCAGCGTCGGAGAATCCGTAATTGCGGATCGTTACCCAGCTGACGATGTTCGACGGGATGTGGTCGAGGAAGATCAGCCACAGCGCGATACCGCGGAAGAGGTCGAGGCGCAGGTCGCGTCCGCCGGGAGCCGCGACCGAGACGGTCGCGGGCGCCGGCACTGCCGGGATCGGTTCTGGCGTCGTTTGAAGCACCACCATCCCGTCACCGGAAACCATTGCGCAGAGCGCAGGCTCAATCCACTATTCACCGCATGAGCGGATCGACCGAAGCTCTATACCGGGCCACGACCCGGGACATCGAGGTGCGCGTGACGCCGCGTTTCCTCGAGGAGCGCTCGTCGCCGGACAAGGGCCAGTATTTCTGGGCCTACACGATCGAGATCGTCAACGGCGGAGCGGAGACAGTGCAACTCCAGTCGCGCCACTGGCGCATCACCGACGCGCTCGGGCGCACCCAGGAGGTGCGCGGCGCCGGCGTCGTCGGCGAACAGCCGGTGCTCAAGCCGGGTCAGTCGTTCGAGTATACGAGCGGCGTGCCGCTTACGACCGCGTCAGGCTTCATGACCGGCACCTACGGCATGATGTCGGCGAAGGGTGAGCGCTTCGACATCGAGATCCCGGCGTTCTCTCTCGACAGCCCGGGCATGCGCCGAACAGTGAACTAATCCCTCCCCCGAAGGGGGAGGGTGGCCGCGCGCGAAGCGCGCGGACGGGTGGGAGCCGTGGCTAACGAAGTCGCCCGCAATCTCCGCAAGCGCATGACCCGACAGGAGGTGAAATTGTGGGTGCATTTGCGCTCATGGAGAAAGAAAACGTGGATACCACTTCCGGCGTCAGGCTCCGCGGTCGAGCTACATCGTCGATTTTGTTTGTCTGAAACACCGCCTCGTCGTCGAAGTAGACGGAGGTCAACATAACTTCGACGCCCAGGTCCGGCGCGATGCAGCGCGCGACAACGATTTAACTCGCCAAGGTTACAGGGTTCTGAGGTTTTGGAACAATGAGATTGACCGGAATTTGGAGGGCGTTCTCACTTTAATCGATGATGCGCTGCGCAACCCCCCACCCGGCCTCGCTACGCTCGGCCTGTCCAGCCGGGGGGATAGGTAACATTTTGGACCGCTCGATTGGTAACACCTCAGTCTTGGCCGCGCGCGGGTGCGCCGCGCGAAGCCATTGGCGAGCGCAGCGCGGCGCGCCCGCGCCGGCCGCCACCTGCGCGATGGAATCTTCCATCGCGAATCTTCCCGAGCAGGACAGGGCCGAATTGGACGCGCCAAGCGTTGCCATCCTCCTCCGCCAACCCAACCGGCTCGCCGACAAGCACTTCGCTGATGAACAGGTACTCGCCGTTCCATTTGATGCTGCCGTCCTGGCGCACCTGCCGCAATTGCCAGCCGTCGGGATAAACGATCTCGGTGAGCCGCGTCGGGTAAGGCCGCGCAGAGGCTTGATAGACCATGCTCGGCGTCACATCGGCGAGCGCCTCATGCGGCCGCTCGTCGTTGTAGATGCGGCGAAAGATATCGAACCGCTGCTGCTGGGCACGCCGGTTCGCCGCCGGCGGTTCGCATCCCTCGAGCTTGAGCGTGCCATGCAGCCGTTCATGGCGACCGTTCTGGTCCGGCCGACCACGGTCGATGCGCTCAGGTCGAATGCCGAGCTTGATCCACCACACCGACAAGCGCGACAGGCCGCCGACGCCGGAACTCGCAAACGGCGGTCCATTGTCGCTGCGGATCACACGCGGCAGGCCATATTCCCGCAATGTCGTCTCTACCAGCGGCTTCACCCAAGTCGTGTCGGTCCGCCGCACCGCCTGACAGCGCAGCAGATAACGGCTGTAGGCATCGCTGATCGTCAGCGGTTCGCAGCGTCGGCCGTCACCGGTGCGAAACCAACCCTTGAAGTCGATCGACCAGGTGTCGTTCGCGCCCGTGCACTCCGCAAAAGGCGAAGTGTCGGCCGGAACGCGCTGACGCCGTCGCCGCGGAACGATCAATCCGTGCCGCCGCAGGATCTCGCCGATCGTGCTCGCCGCCGGCCAGACAACGCCGCCGTCGAGCATCCGCAATCGCGCCCGCAGCTTGCGCGGGCCCCAGAACGGATGCTCGCCGCGCAGCTCCACAACACGCCGCTCGATCTCCTCGCTGACCGTGTGAGGATGCTCATGCGCCGCATGCGATCGGTCGGACAGCCCATCTATCCCCTCTGCCGCAAAGCGCTCCATGAACTTGTAGCCGGTCTTGCGGCTGATCCCGAACCGCCGGCACAGCTCCGCCATCGTCTCCTCGCCCGCTTCAACCAGCGCAACGAACTTCATCCGTTCCCGCATGGCACAGGTCTCTTTCCACGGCATCGGCAGGGTCCTCCCGCCGATATTGTGACCTGTTACCAATCCTCCCGGTCTGATCTGTTACCCATCATCCCGGTCCGGACCGGCGACCCTCCCCCTTCGGGGGAGGGATAATTTCATCGGGGGCGAACTGATAAGTGGCGTTGCAGAACTCGCACGTCACCGAGATCGCGCCGTTCTCCACCATGTCCGCGCGTTCCTGCGGCGAGAAGCTGCCGAGCATGGAGGCGACGCCCTCGCGCGAGCACGAGCATTGCGCGCGCAGTTGCGCGCTGCGGAACACGCGCACGCCGCGCTCGTGGAACAACCGGTAGAGCAGCCGTTCGCTCGACACATCGGGATCGATCAGCTCGAGATCCTCCACCGTATCGATGAGCGAACGGCCTTCGACCCAGGCGTCGTCTTCGGCGAGCACATGCGGCGCCGTGCCGGGCGGCGCGTCGCCGGGATCGAGATCGGCGACGCGCATGCGCTCGGGCGAGCGCGGCAGGAATTGCCCCAGGATGCCGCCGGCGCGCCAATGCCGGCGCAGGCCGTCGGCGCCCGAGCGGAACTCCTCGGCGACGGCGAGGCGCACGCGGGTCGGGATCTGCTCCGAGCGGCGGAAATATTCGTGCGCGGCGGCTTCGAGGCTGCCGCCGTCGAGCGGCACCACGCCCTGGTAGCGGCTCATCTCCGGGCCCTGGTCGATGGTCATCGCGAGGTGCCCGCGGCCCATGAGCGCGCCGGTCGAGGTCTCGCCGGCGTCGATGGCCGCGGCCACCCGCTCTTTGTCGAACGTCGCGCAGGCGCGGATGCGGTTGGGCGTGGCGAAATCAACCACCACCATGCGGACCGGCCCGTCGCTCTTGGTCTGCAGGATGAAGCGGCCCTCGAACTTAAGCGTCGAGCCGAGCAGCACCGTGAGCACCACCGCCTCGCCGAGCAGCTTGCTCACCGGCGCGGGATAATCGTGGCGCGTGAGGATGTCGTCGATCGCGGCGCCGAAGCGCACGACCCGGCCGCGCAAATCGAGCGCGGCGACCCCGAACGGCAGGATCGTGTCGTCGGCCGAACTGGCCGCAGGTGCTCGCACCGGAATCGCCATATCGGTCATCGGGCGATCGCGTTGAAGCACCAGGCGAGGATACCTTTCTGCGCGTGCAGGCGGTTTTCCGCCTCGTCGAATACCACCGACTGGGGGCCGTCCATCACTTCGTCAGTCACTTCCTCGCCGCGGTGCGCCGGCAGACAATGCATGAACAGGGCATCCGGTTTCGCCCGCGCCATCAGCCGCGCGTTGACCTGATAGGGCATGAGCAGGTTATGGCGGCGTCCGCCGTCCTTGTCACCCATCGAAACCCAGGTATCCGCCACCACGCATTCGGCCCCGCTTGCGGCCTCTTCCGGGTCGGTGCCGAGGTGGATGGTGGCGCCGCTGGCGCGCACCCAATCGAGGAGCGCCGGACGCGGTGCGAGTTCCGGCGGCGTCGCCACATTGAGCTGGAACTCGAAGCGCTGCGCTGCGTGCATCCAGGATGCCAGCACGTTGTTACCGTCGCCGACCCAGGCGACCGTGCGGTTGCGGATCGGGCCGCGATGCTCCTCGAACGTCATCACGTCGGCCATGACCTGGCACGGGTGCGAGAGGCGCGTGAGGCCGTTGATCACCGGCACGGTCGCGTGACGCGCGAGTTCCATGAGCGCCGCATGGTCGAGGATGCGGATCATGATGGCGTCGACATAGCGCGAGAGCACGCGCGCGGTGTCAGCGATGGTCTCGCCGCGGCCGAGCTGCATCTCCTGCCCGGTGAGCATGACGGTGTCGCCGCCGAGCTGACGCATGGCGACGTCGAACGACACGCGGGTGCGGGTCGACGGCTTGTCGAACACCATGGCGAGCGTCTTGCCGGCGAGCGGCCGGTCGGCGAGGCGGTCGCGTTGCGCGCGCATCTTCATGGCGCGGCTCGCCTCGATCATCCCGCGCAACTCCATCGCCGGGATGTCGATCAGATCGAGGAAATGGCGAACGCCGGCGCCCACCGGAAGCAGTCCCTGTTGTTAGGCGGCCTTCGCCCGCTCGATGCGCGTGCAGGCGCGATCAATCATGTCGACGGCCTGGTCGATCTCGGCCTCGCTCGCGATCAGCGGCGGCAGGAGCCGGACCACGTTTTCACCCGCGGCGACGGTGAGCAGCTTCTCGGCGCGCAGCGCATCGACGAGCTGCCCCATCGGCACCGCCGCGCGCATGCCGATCAGCATGCCTTCGCCGCGCACCTCCTCGATCACCCCGCCATGGCGATCCTTGATCTCGGCGAGGCGCTGTTTGAGCAGCAGCGCATTGCGCCGTACTTTGTCGAGGAAGCCCGGCGCGAGCACCACGTCGAGAACCGCGTTGCCGGCCGCCATGGCAAGCTGGTTGCCGGCGAAGGTCGAACCGTGAGTGCCGGGAGTCATGCCCTTGGCGGCCGCGGTCGTTGCCAGGCAGGCGCCGAACGGGAAGCCGCCGCCGATACCTTTGGCGAGGGTCATGATGTCCGGGGTAATACCCGCGCGCTGATAGGCGAACATCTCGCCGGTGCGGCCGACGCCGGTCTGGACTTCATCGCAGACCAGCAACAGCCCGTTCTGATCGCACAGTTGCCGCAGTGTTTTGAGGAACTGCGGCGCGACGTTGCGGATGCCCCCTTCGGCCTGGAGCGGCTCGATCAGGATCGCCGCGGTATGCGGCCCGATCACCTTTTTGACCGCCTCCAGGTCCCCGAGCGGCACCTGGTCGAAGCCGTCGACCACCGGTCCGAAGCCATCGAGATATTTCTTCTGTCCCGTGGCCGCCAAGGTCGCGAGCGTGCGGCCGTGGAACGCACCATCGAAGGTGATGATCCGGTAGCGTTCGGGCGCGCCGTTGGCCGCGTGATACTTGCGCGCGATCTTGATGGCGCACTCATTGGCCTCGGCGCCGGAGTTGGTGAAGAACACCGTATCGGCGAAGCTCGCTTCGCACAGCCGTGTGGCGAGGCGCTCGCCTTCCGGCATTTTGTAGAGGTTCGACGTGTGCCAGAGCTTGCCGACCTGTTCGGTGACCTTCTCGACCAGGTGCGGATGGGAATGGCCGAGCGAGTTCACGGCGATGCCGGTGCCGAAATCGAGGTAGCGCTCGCCGCTGGTGGCAACCAGCCAGCAGCCCTCCCCTCGTTCGAACTCCAGGTCGATGCGGTTAAAAACCGGAAGCAGATGCGAGGTCACGGCGCGCCTCGTGGGGTCGGGGCATCCTTGGCGGATGCCGGAAATGAAATGTGCCGCCTCGCCGGGCGGCACTCCAACGACACATATTGTCAGAGCCGGGCCCGCTGTCAACGTCGATACGGATCGGGCGAGCCCGGCTGGCGCCCTGCGGCGGGCCCGATTGGCTGGGGAAAACGACCCGCCTTCTGTGCCGACTCTTGCGCAGGAGTCACCCGATATTGTAGGTTTGATGACGGTTAATACGACATCTCGTGCGGCGGACAGTTTCCTGAGTTCCAATAAGTGATGCGTACCGACAGGCGGACCGATGGGCCGCCCGGCGTGGGGATGGGATTCTGTCGGGCCTGACCGGCCCGCGTTCGGCCATGCACGGATGCCTCATTCATGGAGGGCGCCATGTCGTGGACGGACGAACGCGTCGAAATGCTCAAGAAATTGTGGGCGGACGGCCTCTCGGCGAGCCAGATCGCGGGCGAACTGGGCGGAATCACACGCAACGCAGTCATCGGCAAGGTGCATCGCCTCGGCCTCTCCGGACGCGCCAAGGCCCCCTCATCAGCCGGCCCGCGGCCGCGCAAGACGCGCGCGCCGTCCCACGTGTTCCGCAGCATCCGCAACGCCTTACGCGGCAACACCGCGCTCGCCGCCCAGGCGGTCGCCGCTTACGAAACGGAAATCGAGCCCGAGCCGGAGCCGCTCGAAAACGTCATCCCGATCGGCCAACGCTGCTCGATCCTGGAACTCAACGAAGACAAGTGCCATTGGCCGATCGGCGACCCGGGCCACGCGGATTTCTTCTTCTGCGGCGGCAAGTCGATCATCGGGCTGCCCTATTGCGCCTACCACGCGCGCATCGCCTATCAGCCGGCGAACGAGCGGCGCCGCGACCGCGAGCGGCGTCAAATGCGCGCGTGAGAATGGGCGCCCCCGGCCCTTCAGCGGTCGCCTGCGGTTAGCGACAGGGCGGCCCGCGCGGTGCGATGATCATAGATAAATCGCAGGTTCCCCTTAGGAACCGCGCGGAACATCTGCGGGGCCGCGCACATTTACGTGCGGGGTGGTAATCGGCACTCCTGAATGAATTTCCGGAGCGCACGCAATGTCCGAAAGACCCCGCAAACTCACCATCGTTCCCGATGCCGCCGCGCTGGCGCAGGAAGCCGCGACCCGCCTGTTGGCGCGACTGGCCGAGCCGCGCGAGCGCTTGGCCGTGGCGCTCACCGGCGGGTCGAGCCCGGAGGGGTTGTATCGGCTGCTCGCGAGTGAGCCCTACCGCAGCCAAATCCCATGGCAGCGCGTTCATTGGTTCTGGGGCGACGATCGTTTCGTGCCGCAGAGCGACGAGCGCAGCAACGCCGGCGCGGCGCGCCGGCTTTTTCTCGATCGTGTGCCGGCGCCGCCCGCGACCGTGCACGCCATCCCGACCGATGCGGAAAACGCCGACGAAGCGGCGCGCCGGTACGAAGCCGAGTTGCGCGCGTTCTACGGTGCGGACCAACTCGACCCCGGCCGGCCGTTGTTCGACGTGGTGCTGATGGGCGTGGGCAGCGACGGCCATACCGCTTCGCTGTTTCCTGGCCAGCCGCAGGTCGACGAGACGAGACGCTGGGTCGTGGGCGTGCCGCAGGCGGGTCTTGAGCCCTTCGTGCCGCGCGTGAGCCTCACGTTGCCCGCGCTTGCATCGACGCGCGACATGCTGTTCCTCGTCACCGGCCGGAGCAAGCGCGAGATCCTCGGCCGCGTGCTCTCCGACGCCGATCTGCCGGCGGCGCGCGCCCATTCCCAGGGCGATCTCGTGTGGCTCGTCGACCGCGACGCCGCACCGGTGCGCCGCGACGTGGCGTGAGGCGGAGCGCCCCGGTGAGCGCGGTCGCCCTCGTCATCTCCGATGTCGACGGCACCTTGGTGAGGCCCGAGAAAACACTGACCGAGGCGAGCATCGGCGCGGTGCATCGACTGCACGCGCGCGGCATCGGCTTCACCGTGATCAGCAGCCGGCCGCCGTTCGGGCTGCGCATGCTGATCGAGCCGCTGGCGCTCACGCTGCCGATCGGCGCGTTCAATGGCGGCGCCATGGTCAAGCCCTCGCTCGAGGTGATCGAGCAGCGGCTCGTACCCGAGCCGGCGGCGCGGCGCGGCGTCGAAGTGCTGGAGCAATTCGGCGCCGACGTGTGGGTCTTCACCGCCGAGCGCTGGCTGGCACAGAACCCGGCCGGCGACTATGTGCCACGCGAGCGCTGCACCTTGCAGGCGGAGCCGACCGTGGTGAAGGGTTTCTCTCCGTATTTCGTCCGCGCCGCGAAAATCGTCGGATCGAGCCGCGACTTCGCCAAGCTCGCTGCATGCGAGGAAGCAATGCGCGCGGCGTTGGGCGCGCAGGCGTCGGTCTCTCGCTCGCAGGCCTATTATCTCGATGTGACGCCGCCGAACGTCAACAAAGGTACTTTCGTCAAATCGCTGTGGCAGCAACTCGGCGTGGCCGCGGGGTCAATCGCGGTGCTGGGCGACATGGAGAACGACCTCGCTATGTTCCGCGAGGCGAGCCTGTCGATCGCGATGGGAAACGCGAGTGAGGACGTGAAGCGCCAAGCGACCCACGTCACGAAATCCAACGCGGAGAACGGCTTCGCGGCGGCGATCGAGGAGTACGTTCTCGCTTCGTAGCCCGGATGACGCCGCGGAGCGGCGGAAATCCGGGATTCCCGCACTTCGCTTCCGCCTAATTAAAAAGCGGTATCCCGCCCGCTGACTTTTCTCGCCCTTGTGTGAAGTACTTCACACAAGGTTGAAAAGGGAAGACTACAATCTAACGCAGGGTCAGTTGAGCACCTCCGCCGGGCCGCCAGCCAATCGGTGGAGATGCAGGAGGGTTTTCACTTAAGGTAAACATATTTGGCGTCTGCGGCGCTGCGCCTCGCAAGGGGCGCAGCGTCTTTATTTGGACTAGGCGTCAACCGACGGCCCGCGGCCGCTCCTGCGCCGTCGCGACCGCCACCGGCCGCCCCGCACCGATCGAGGCGACAAGCGCCTCGAACGCGCCGACCACGTCGAGCATCTGTTCCGGTGCGACCGGGAACGGCGGCCCGCCTTCGACCGCTTCGGCGAATCGATCGAGCAGTGCAGCCAGCGAGTCCGTCGCCGGCAGCGTCTTCGTCTGCGGCTCCTGGCCGATGGGCGCGACGGTGAGCTCCGTCTCGCCCAGCGCCTCGGCCCAACCCTTGGTGCCGAACGCGTGCACGCGGAAATAGGTCGGGCCGGCGCGCACGGTCGCCATCACGCCGGTCGCGCCGCTCGCAAAATCGACGAGGGCCGCGACGGAATCGCGCGGATCGGGCGGCGGCTTGTGCGAATAGAGCCGCGCGTCGACGCGCGCGATAGGCCCGGCCAGATTGACGAAGGCGTCGAGCACGTGCAGGCCGGCGCCGGTCATGCCGCCGCCGGGCGACTCGCGCGGGTCGTCGCGCCAGCCGCCCTTCACGCGCGTGCTGTGCTCGTTGGTGAAATGACCTTCGATATGCAGCACGTCGCCGATCGTGCCGGCGGCGACGACTCGGCTGAGCTCCAGCATGGACGCGAAGGTTCGCTTGCTGTTGCCGAGCCCGAGCACCACGCCGGCGCGCCGGCAGGCGGCGACCGCGCGCTCGGCTTCCGCCAGCGTCAGCGCCAGCGGCTTTTCGCACCACACGGCCTTGCCGGCTTTTGCCACCGCGACCACCTGATCGACGTGCAGCGAATGAGGCGTCGCCAGCACCACGGCGCGCACGCGCGGATCGGCGACGACATCGTCGAACTGCGTCGACAATTCGAACCCGTGCTTGCCCGCGAACGCCGCCATCGCGTCGGGCTCCTTGCACACGCCGCGCACGAATTTGAGCCGCGCGCTCTTGCCCTGCACCGCGTTGACGATCGCCTGGCCCCAGCGGCCGAGTCCGATGACGGCAGCCTCGATCATCTCCGCCTTCCTCCCTGTGCAGCCGCCGGCTGCGCGACACGGCGGCGGATCTCCTCGACGATGACGGTCGAATCCTTGTCGCCCTCGCCGTGACGCAGGCAGCTATCGAGTAGCGACGCGGCGACTTCGCAACCCGGCAGTTCCTGACCGGCGCCCGCCGCCTGCGCGAGCATCAGCCGTACGTCCTTGAGCGCCTGAGCGGCGCGGCCATGCGGCGCAAAGTCCCGGCTGACCATCTTGCCGCCCTTCGTGTCCATCACCTGCGAATAGGCGGCGGAGCCGCGCGCGATGTCGAAGAACGTCTTTACGTCGAGCCCCATGCGCTCGGCGAGCACCAGCCCCTCGGCCAGCGCCAGACGGTTGAGGTTGAGGATGAGGTTGACGGCGAGTTTCGCCTTGGCGCCGTCGCCGACTTTGCCCACGTGAAACCGCCGCGGCATCAGCGCGTCGAACATCGCGGTCAGCGCAGCGTCGTCCGGCACCTCGCCGCCGATGAGTCCCACGCCGTCGCCGCGCAACACCTGATCGCTCGTGCCCGAGACCGGCGCCTCGATGAAGCGCAGGCCGGCCGCGGCGGCGCGTTGGGAAAGCGCGACCGCGCGCGCGGGATCGCAAGTGATGCTCAACACGACGGTGCGCGGCCGCCCGTCGGAGGCCGCGATTTCGCTCAGTACGCCGTCGGCCTGATCGGCCGAGAACACCGCAACGAGAATAACCGCGCAGCGCCGGACCACGTCGTCGACGCTCGCCGCCTTTTCGCCGCCGATCGCCGCAAGCGCTTCAAGCCGCGCGGGGTCGACATCGAAGCCGACGACGGGCAGCCCCGCGCCACGCAGGCGATGCGCATAGGCCATTCCCATCAGGCCGACGCCGACGAGGCCGATTGGATCATGAGAGGATGTTTCGCTGCCCATGGCGACATCCTATCGGGACGCCTTCTCCCGGCGCAATCGCCCTCCTATGCTGCGCAGAGATGGCTGAGAACGTTCGTCCCACCGCTGGCCGCGGCATGTCCCGCGGCTATTTGTTGAAATGCGTCACGCTGCTGTGGCTCGCCGGCGTCGCGCTGCGTCTGACCGTGCTGGCGGTGCCGCCGGTGATTCCGCAGATCCACACGGACCTCGATCTTTCGGAGACCGAAGTCGGCATTCTCACCGGCTTGCCGCAGGTGCTGTTCGCTTGCGCCGCGGTCGCCGGCTCGCTGCTGATCGCGCGGCTCGGCGCGCTGCGCACGCTCATCATCGGGCTCATTCTCAGCGCGGTGGCGTCGGCGCTACGCGGAGCTGTTCCGGCCGTCGCGCCGCTCTACGCCGCGACCATCGTCATGGCGTTCGGCGTCGCCATCATGCAGCCGGCGCTGCCGCCGCTCACGCGCCAGTGGCTGCCCGACCGCGTGGGCTTTGCGACCGCGGTCTACAGCAACGGCCTCCTCATCGGCGAAATCCTGCCGACGGCGTTGACGATCCCGTTTGTGTTGCCGCTCATAGGCGAGAGCTGGCGCGTCGCTTTCCTCGCCTGGGCAATCCCCGCCGCATTGATCGCGTTCGCCGTTGCAGCGTTCGCGCCGCGCTCGCCCGAGCCCGGCGGGAGTGCCGGCGCCCGGCGCTGGTGGCCCGATTGGCGCGACCGGCTGATCTGGCGGCTGGGGCTGATGCTCGGCAGCATCACCAGCATGTACTTCGGCAGCAACGCTTTCATCCCCGACTATCTCAGACACATCGGGCGGCCGGATCTCATCGGCCCCGCGCTCACGTCGCTCAACCTCGGCCAGCTGCCCGCGTCGCTCTTGTTGCTCGCGGTGGCCGGACAAATCGAGCGCCGCACCTGGCCCTACACGCTGTGCGGCGTGCTGTGCCTCGCAAGCGTGCTCGGGCTCGTGTTCGCGCCCGGAACGGGAATAATCGCGGCCGCCGGCCTGCTCGGCTTCGCCGCCGGCGGCACCTTCGTGCTGATGCTTGCGCTGCCGCCGCTCATCAGCCCGCCCGACGACGTGCATCGCGTCGCCGCCGCCATGCTCACCATCGCTTATGCCTGCGCCGTCGTCGTGCCGATCCTCAGCGGCCTCGCCTGGGACGCAACCGGCCGCGGCGCGCTGGCGTTTCTGCCGATCGGCGCCTGTGCGGTACTGGTCTTGATCCTCGCCCCCACCATCCGGTTCGAGCCGCGGGATTCCTCCGGCAAAACCGGATAGGCTTGCGGCCTCACGGGGAGGACGCCATGCGCAAGTCGTCCTATTCGCAACAGTACCGGGAGCCGCCCAGATGGAAATCCAACGCTTCAAGCCGCTGACGCCGGAAACCATGACGCCGGAACAGAAAGAAGTTGCCGACAGGATCATGGCTGGCCCGCGCAAGGGCATGCGTGGTCCGTTCAGCGCGCTGTTGCGCAGCCCCGAGCTTGCCGATTACGCGCAGAAGCTCGGCGAATACGCGCGGTTCAAGACGTCGATTCCGCCGCGCCTCAATGAGCTTGCGATCCTGCTCACCGCGCGCCATTGGACCGCGCAATACGAATGGTACGCGCACCATCGTTTGGCGATGCAGGCGGGGCTCGCCCCGGACATCGCCGCGGCGATCGCGGAAGGCAAGCGCCCGGCCGCGATGGGACCGGAGGAAACGATCGTCTACAACTTCGGCCACGAGCTGATCGAAACCGGTCAGGTGAGCGACGCGAGCTACAAGGCCGTGGTCGACAAGTTCGGCGAGCGCGGCGCGATCGATCTCATCGGCGTCATGGGTTACTACAGCTTGGTCTCGATGGTGCTCAACGTCGATCGCGTGCCGATCCCGGCTGGCGGGAAACTGCCGCTCGCCTCGCTCAAATAGCGGCGCGCGCCGTGCGCGTCGTCACAAAAATGGAAGAGCGCGGCGCGCGCGGACGCGTCGCGCGGCTCACCATCGCGCGCGAAGAAAAGCTCAACGCGCTCGACCCGGAGACCATCGCGGCGCTCACGGCGGCCGCGCGCGCGCTGCACGATGACGCGGCGCTGCGCGCCGTCGTGCTCACCGGCGCGGGCGAACGCGCCTTCATCGGCGGCGCCGACATCGGCACGATGGTGGGGCTCGATGCCGCCGGCGGCGAGGCGTTCATCACCGCGCTGCACCAGGCGATCGCGGCGGTGCGGGCGATCCCGGTGCCGGTGATCGCGCGCGTGAACGGTTACTGTTTGGGTGCCGGGCTCGAGGTCGCGGCCGGCTGCGACCTGCGGGTCGCCTCCACGCGCGCGATGTTCGGCATGCCGGAAGTGAAAGTCGGCATGCCGTCGGTGATCGAGGCGGCGCTGTTGCCACGCCTCGTCGGCGTCGGGCGCACGGCCGAGCTGGTGCTGCTCGGCGAGAACATCGACGCCGCCCGCGCGCTCGCCATCGGCCTGGTCGAGAAGGTGGTGCCGCCGGACGAACTCGACGCCGCGGTCGACGCGTGGCTCGACGCGATCGTGGCGGCGGGTCCGCAGGCGGTGCGCCTGCAAAAGGCGCTGATGCGCGAATGGGAACGCCTCCCGCTCGACGAGGCGATCAGGGCGGGCATCACGACCTATCGCACCAGCGTCGCGGGCGGCGAGCCGGCGCGCATGCTCGCCGAGTTCACCGCGCGGCGCCGCAAGTGACGGAGCGCGTTTTGATTGCCGGGGCGGGGCCGGTGGGGCTGGTCGCCGCCGCCCACCTGGTGCGGCGCGGGATTCCGGTGACGGTGTTCGAGGCGTCGGCGGACCTGAGCGAGGAGTCGCGCGCCTCGACCTTTCACCCGCCGACCCTCGACATGCTCGCGGACCTCGGCGCGGCGGACGATCTCATCGAACAAGGATTAACCGCGCCGAAGTTTCAATACCGTTCGAAGCGCGACGGCGTGATTGCCGAGTTCGATTTCGCCGCGATCGGGGACCTCACGGCGCATCCTTATCGGGTGCAGGCCGAGCAGTTCAAGTTGACGCGCATCCTGCATGCGCAGTTGGCAAACGTGCCGGAGTTCCATATCGCTTTCGCGAGCCGGGTCGAGGGCGTGACGCAAGACGCGCGCGGCGTTTCGGTGCGCATTTCTTACAACGGCGGCGTCACGGAGCATCGCGGCGCGTGGCTGATCGGCGCCGACGGCGCGCGCAGCGAGGTGCGCCGCGCCCTCGGCATCGAGTTCGAGGGGTTCACCTGGCCAGAGCGGTTCCTGGTGGTGTCGACGCCGTTCGAATTTGCCGGCGTCATCCCGCAGTTAGCCTCGGTGAGTTACGTGGCCGACCCGGAGCGCTGGCATTTCCTGCTGCGCATTCCCGCGCTGTGGCGGGTGATGTTCCCGATCGCGCCCGAGGTCTCAGACGCAATGGCGCTCGAGCATGACTATGCGCAGGCCGCGCTCGCGAGCGTCGTTCCCGGCATCGCCAACTATGAGATCGCGCACACGACGCTCTACCGCGTGCATCAGCGGGTGGCGAAGACCTACCGGGTCGGTCGCGTTTTCCTCGCCGGCGACGCGGCGCACATCAACAATCCGCTCGGCGGCATGGGCATGAACGGCGGCATCCACGACGCCGTCAACCTCACCGGGCGCCTCACCCGCGCGATCGCCGGGCACGCGGCGGACGATGAACTCGACCGCTACGACCGGCAGCGCCGGCTGGTCACGCTCGAATACGTGCAGACCCAGTCGATCCGCAACAAACAGAATCTCGAAGCGCGCGAGGAGAAGGAGCGCGACCGCTTCCGCGACGAGTTGCGCCGCATCGCCGCCGACCCGGCGCTCACGCGCGATTATCTGCTGCGCGTGTCGATGATCGCGAGCCTCAAGCGCGCGGCGGAGTTGGGCTGAAAATCCCTCCCCCGCGAAGCGGGGGAGGGTGGCGAGCGCAGCGAGCCGGGTGGGGGCCTTTATTATAAACCCCACCCGGCCGCGCGCTTCGCGCGCGTCCACCCTCCCCTTTCAGGGGAGGGATTGGCGCCCTACCGTCCCTTGAACGCGGGCTTGCGCTTCTGCATGAAAGCAGTGCGGCCCTCGATGTAGTCCTCCGAGGCGAAGCACGCATCGACCGCGGCCTGCACGGCGGCAAGGTCGCGCTTCGCTGGATCCTTCGCCCATTCGGAGGCGGCGAGCTTCACGGCCCCGATGGTGAGCGGCGCGTTCTCGGCGATGCGCGCCGCGTAATCGGCGACGTAGGATTCGAGTTCCGCGACGGCGCGCACGCGGTTGACGAGACCCATCTGCAGCGCCTCGGTCGCGTCGAACTGGCGCGCGGTATAGAAAATTTCCTTGGCGAACGACGGGCCGACCAGGTCGGCGAGCCGCTTGATGCCGGAAAAGCCGTAGCCGAGGCCGAGCTTGGCGGCCGGTACCGCAAAGCGCGAGTTGTCCGACGCGATGCGCAGGTCGCAGCACAGCGCGACGCCCAGCCCGCCGCCGATGCAGTAGCCCTGGATCATAGCGATGGTCGGCTTCTTAAATTCGAAGATGGCGCCGTGCGCGCGGTCGCCGACCGCGTTGTACTCGAGGATCGCCTCGCGCGAGCCGCGTTTCTGTTCGAACTCGGAAATGTCGGCGCCGGAAATGAAAGCCTTGCCGCCGGCGCCCGCGAGCACCGCGACGCGGATCGCGTCGTCGCGCGCGAACTCGTCGAGGATTTCCGGCACCGCTTTCCACATGTCGAACGAAACGGCGTTGTGACGCGCTGGATTGTTGAACAGCATCCAGCCGACCGCCCCGTCCTTGCGGGCGATCATTCGTTCGGTACTGGTCTTCATGGCGCGTCTCCGTTCACTTGTTTTGTCGTATTTAAACGACTTTTTGTTTGCGCAGCTCGGCGACTTTCGCGGCGTCGTAACCCAGCTCGCCGAGCACCTCGTCGGTGTGCTCGCCCTTCTCGGGCGTCGCATAGCGCACGCCGCTCGGCGTGCGGGACAGCTCCACCGCCTGGTTGACCACCTCGATATCACCCAGGCGAGGATGATGCACGGGCGCCGCCATTTTCAGATGGCGCACCTGCTCGTCGGCGAACACCTCGTCCATTTTGTAGATCGGGCCGGTCGGCACGCCGGCCTTGTTGAGGATGTCGATCCACTCGTGGCTCGACTTGTGCCGGGTGATGTCGGCGATCGCCTTGTTCATGCCGGCGCGGTTCTGCGAACGCAGCTTGTCGGTCTTATAGTCGGGATGATCGATGAGCTGCGGCGCGCCGATCGCCTCGCAGAAGCGTTTGTAGATGTGGGTGCCAGCGGCCGCGATGTTGATGTGCCCGTCGCTCGTGGGAAACACGCCGGTCGGGATGCTGGTCGGATGATCGTTGCCGGCCTGGGGCGGCACCTCGTGACCGATGAGCCAGCGCGCCGCCTGGAAATCGAGCAGCTGAATCTGCGCCTGCAGCAGCGACGAGCGCACCCACTGCCCCTCGCCCGAGACCTCGCGCTCGAGCAGCGCAATGAGAATCCCGGTGGCGGCAAAGATGCCGGCGCCGAGATCGGCGACCGGGATGCCGACGCGCACCGGCCCCTGCCCCGGCAGGCCGGTGATCGACATCAGCCCGCCCATGCCTTGCGCGATCTGGTCGAAGCCGGGCCGGTCGCGGTACGGCCCGTCCTGGCCGAAGCCGGAAATGCTGGCGTAGATGAGCCGCTTGTTGATCGGCTTGAGGCTCTCGTAATCGATACCGAGACGGAATTTCACGTCGGGCCGGAAGTTCTCGACCACCACGTCCGAGCGCTTCACCAGTTCGCGAAAGATCTCGACGCCCTTCGGATTCTTCAAGTCGAGCGTCATGCTGCGCTTGTTGCGGTGCAGGTTCTGAAAGTCCGGGCCGTCGCGAGGGCCGCCCATGCCACCCTCGTCCTCCGGCATCTCGATCTTGATCACGTCGGCGCCCCAGTCCGCGAGCTGGCGCACGCAGGTCGGCCCCGCGCGCACGCGGGTCAGATCGAGCACCTTGAAGCGAGCGAGCGCCTGGCTCGCGGGCGGACGGGACATCACTGGCTCCGTGGAACTTACTGCCGGCAGGACCGGGCTCCTCTACCGAATATCCCTGCGCGTGTCATGGTCGTCACGCGATCGGCGCCATTTGGGCGGGGTCGATGGCGAGCACCGCCGCTTCGCCGACCGCGTAGACCTCGAGCGGCGGCGTGGTCACTTTGAGCCGCAGCGCGCCATTCGCCGGCACCACGACGTAATCCCAGAACTCGCCCAGATACGCGCGCTCGACGACCGTCACCGGAACCTGCGGGTCCGTCCCATCAGAGCCGACGCGTGCGAGCTTCATGCTCTGCGGCCGCACCGAAAAGGTGACGCGGCCGGTCAGTTCCGCGCCGCCGGCAATCGCCGCGCGCGGCACAGCGAAGCCGTCGAACTCGACCGCGGCGCCGTTGCAGCTTCCCTCGATGAAATTGGTGCGGCCGATGAAGCCCGCAACGAAGCGCGTCTTCGGCCGCGTGTAGAGCGCGTGCGGGTCGTCGACCTGCTCGATGCGGCCATGGTTCATCACTGCGATGCGGTCCGAGGTGACCATGGCCTCGGCCTGGTCGTGCGTGACATAGACGGTGGTGATGCGGAACTCCTCGTGCAGCCGCTTGATCTCGAAGCGCATCTCCTCGCGCAAATTGGCATCGAGGTTCGAGAGCGGCTCGTCGAGCAGGAGCACCTGCGGCTTGATCACGATCGCGCGCGCGAGCGCTACGCGCTGCTGCTGGCCGCCGGAAAGTTCCGCCGGATAGCGCTCGGCAAGATGGCGCATCTGCACCACGTCGAGCATTTCGCCTACGCGGCGGCGCACCTCCTCGTTCGCGAGGCGCCGCAGCCGCAGCCCGAAGGCGACGTTCTCCGCGACTGTCATGTTCGGCCACACCGCGTAGCTCTGGAAGATCATCGACATGCCGCGCCGCTCGGGCGGCAGCGAGCGCGCGGGCGACGAGAGCACCTGCCCGTCCATCTCGATCGTGCCGACGGTCGGATCGATAAACCCCGCGATCATGCGCAAGGTCGTGGTCTTGCCGCAGCCGGACGGACCGAGCAAAGAGACGAACTCGCCCGGCTCGATTGCGAGATCGACGCCGTCGACGGCGGCGACCTCGCCGAAGCGTTTGGTGAGACCGGAGAGCGCGAGCTTGGTCATTGGCTGCTCCGCACCATGAAGTCGCGGCCGATCACGCGAAAGCCGAGCGCCGCGATCGCGACGGTGATGACCAGGAGAATGGCACCGAGCGCGGCGAGCACCTCGAAGTTGCCCTCCTCGGAAAGATCGAACAGCATCACCGAAATCACCCGCGTGTTGGGCCCGACCAAAAAGATCGCGGCGGAGAGTTCGCGCGTCGCCGGGATGAACACCAGGAGCCACGCGCCCGCGAGGCTCTTCTTGAGCAGCGGCGCCAGCACCTTGCGGATCGCGGTCAGGCGCCCGCCGCCGAGGATGCGCACCGCCTCCTCCATCTCGATGCTGATGCTGCGCATGGCAGCCGAACTCGACGCATAGGCGATCGGCAGGAAGCGCGTCGTATAGGCGAGAATGAGGATCGCCGCGGTGCCGTAGAGCGCGAGCGGCGGCGGGGCGTAGGCGGCATAGAAGCCGATCGCCAGCACGATGCCCGGAATCACGAAGGGCGCCATGCACAGGAAGCCGAGCACGCCGCCGAACGGGATGAGGCGGCGGTTGACCACATAGGCGATGGCGAGCGAAAGCCCGATCGCCGCGAACGCGGTGGCGCCGGAGTAGACGAAGGTGTTGACGATCGCCTGCTGCGCCTGGGTCTGCTCGAACAGCAAATAGTGGAAATTGTTGAGCGTGAAATTGTCGAGCGCGAGGCCGCGGCCCCACGCCTTGGCGAGCGAGGCTTGCAGCAGAACGGCCATTGGCAGCAGCACCGAGAGCGCGCAGACGAACAGCGCGTAGCCGAGCATGACCCAGCGCCACGTGCCGAGCCG
>Ga0210408_10001869_pt1 | contig 21267 bp, 27 predicted proteins | sample IncBWH4MmetaG_FD_155471 | JGI IMG/M metagenome (GOLD analysis project Ga0210408, IMG submission 155471) | Forest soil microbial communities from Barre Woods Harvard Forest LTER site, Petersham, Massachusetts, United States - Inc-BW-H-4-M | ecosystem: Environmental > Terrestrial > Soil >...
GTTACAACTTCGCGGTGGCTGTGATTAACGCTGGCCAGTACGTCGCCACCGCCACCCCCATCACCGTGGGCAGCACGGGCGTCAACAGCTTCTGCTCGGTGGAAGATGGTGTGGTTCGTAAGGACCCCGCAGGTGCACTCAACGCCACGGAGGCGGCTTGCGGACCAAAGGCGGCACTGGGTAACTAGAAAGGATTGTTTAATCCTCGCAAGAAACCAAAGGGGAGCGGCACACGCCGCTCCCCTGTTGTCTTTGCGTCCTCCCGGTAGCGTGTGGGTAGGTTGCGGAGGGTCATCCCTGGTGCCGCCGCGTCATAAAAGACCTGGCCCTAGAATGAGAAAATCCCAACAAAACGCGCCTGGCCATGGGGAGCGGACCCCGCCGAAGTATGTCGATCTCCCCTGACGAAAAGTGTCAGTCTCGGCTCAAAACCGGGGCAGAGACTTCCGGCGGTGACCTTCGAGTATGGCCAGCTGGTTGTAAGTGATTCACGACAGGCAGGATCGACCAGGCATGGCACGGTCGTAACCATTCCCGGTCTTTGGTGATTGAGCTGCAACATCTCAGGCGTCAGCGAGAATGTGACGACTGACAGACAACCAACTAAGACGAGGGAAAAAACGAGATGCGGAAACAGAAGGGTTTTTCACTGATTGAGTTGCTGATCGTGGTCGCGATCATCCTGATCATCGCTGCGATCGCTATTCCGAACCTGATGCGTGCACGTATTGCGGCCAACGAATCGGCTGCTGCCAGCCAGCTGCGTACCTTGAACACAGCTGAAGTGAGTTATGTCACGAACTACCCGGCGGTTGGGTATGGAACTCTGGCCAACCTCGGTGGTGCGGCTCCTTGCACACCCACCGTTGCCGGCGCGCCTTCGTGCTTGATCGACAACTCGCTGGCCACCAACTATGCCGCGAAGGGCAAGAGCGGTTACAACTTCGCGGTGGCTGTGATTAACGCTGGCCAGTACGTCGCCACCGCCACCCCCATCACCGTGGGCAGCACGGGCGTCAACAGCTTCTGCTCGGTGGAAGATGGTGTGGTTCGTAAGGATCCGGCGGGTGCAGTCAACGCCACGGAAGCGGCTTGCGGCCCTCTGGTCGCACTGGGCAACTAAGCTAACTCGCTTCGAACCCTCGTCCGGAGGGGCGAAACAACTGGGGAGCGGTGGTTCACCACCGCTCCCTTTTTCCTTTCCTATGTGGGATTGCCAGAGTTGATTCTTGTGACTTGCGTAACCTTCCACCCCGCTCCCAATTGCGCAGGACCTGCATATAATGAAATCGAAAAACCTGACTAGGTTTGTGAGTTTCCTGCAATGCCCACCATCGAAATTCTGGGTCTCGAGAAAACTTATACAGTTGGTTTCTGGCGTAAGAAGCCGAAGCGGGCACTGCACCCGCTGACTCTCGCCATCGAGGACGGGGAGATTTTCGGATTTCTCGGCCCCAATGGAGCGGGCAAGACGACCACGCTGAAGATGCTGATGGGGCTGGTGTTCCCCACAGGAGGTTCCGCGCGCATCCTGGGCATGGACGTGAACGATCCCCGCGTCAAGGCGCAGATTGGGTTTCTTCCCGAGCAGCCTTACTTCTACGACTACCTGACCGCGCGGGAATTGCTGGAATACTACGGGCGGCTTTCGGGCCTGGGCGGGAAGGACCTTTCCGGGCGCGTACAGCAAATGCTGGGCCGCGTCGGACTGCCCGAGATGGGGGGCGTGCAATTGCGCAAGTTCTCGAAAGGGATGTTGCAACGCGTGGGAATCGCACAGGCCATTTTGCACGATCCGAAGGTGGTGTTTTTTGACGAGCCCATGTCAGGCCTCGACCCGATGGGACGGCGCGAATTGCGAGATCTGATGGAGCAACTCAAGCAGGAAGGTAAAACCGTCTTCTTCTCGACTCACATCCTGTCGGACGCCGAGACCCTGTGCGACCGGGTGGCGGTCATCCATCTCGGCGAATTGCGCGGGGTGGGTGCGGTCGCGCAGTTGACCTCGAATGTCCACGGCAAGGTGGAAGTGGTGTGGCAGGGCGTGGTACTTGCGGCGCTGAAGGCGCTGGGGGTGGAGTGTCACGTCACGGGGGACACGGTCCGGGCCGTGCTTGCGGAGGAGAACCTGGACGCGGCCATCGATGTCGTGCGCCGCGAACGAATGAGGCTGATCTCGGTCACTCCCGTGCGCAATACCCTAGAACAATATTTCGTGGAGAGCCTGAAACACTCGGAAAAATCGGCCGGGAGTGTGGCATGAATACACGCATCACTCATATCGCCTCCAACACCTTCCGCGAAGCCGTCCGCGATCGCGTACTCTACAACCTGATTGCGTTCGCAGTGCTGCTTTCCGGAGCGGCCATCCTCGTCGGCCAGATTTCTATTGAGATCGAGAAACTGGTGGTCATCAACCTGGGGCTGACGGCGGTTTCGCTGTTTGGGATCGTGATCTCGATTTTCATCGGCATCGGCCTGGTTTCGAAGGAGATCGAGAAGCGCACGCTATACACAGTGCTCTCGCGTCCGGTTCGGCGGTGGGAATTCATCGTGGGGAAGTTCTTCGGCCTCGCCGGAACGCTGGTGGTCAACACGTTCTTCATGGCCATTGGCGTGTTCGGAGCGTTGTTTTACGTGGCGCACAAATTTCAGGCCTCGGATAGCTGGGTTCTGGTGGCGCTGTACTTCATCGTGTTGCAGTTCCTGATCATCTGCGCGCTGGCCTTGCTGTTTTCTTCTTTTTCCTCGCCGCTATTGTCCGCGGTCTTTGCCTTCTCGCTGTTCGTGATTGGCAGCTTCTCCGAGGACCTGCGCGGCTTTGCCCAGATGGCCACGGGAGCGACGCGGTGGCTGGTAACCGGCGTCTCCTATCTGGTGCCGAACTTCTCCGCCTTGAACATCATCGCTTCGGTGGCACACGGACGGCCGGTCTCGGGGCAACTGATCCTGCACAACAGCGCCTACGCTCTCCTCTATTCGGCGATGGCCTTGAGCGCTGCCATCCTGATTTTCCAGCGCCGGAATCTGAAATGAGCCACCCGCGCCAGGTCACGCTCGCGGCCAGCCTCCTGCTGGGCGCATGCCTGCTGGGATCAGCATTTTCCCTGCGCCGGGTGGATCAACTGCGGACCGACCCCGCGTCCGAGGATCTGTTGTTCTTCCGTTCGCCGAAGCTCTTGCAGCGGATGAGCCTGGGCTACGATGGGCTGCTCGCCGACGTCTACTGGACACGCACTGTGCAGTACTTTGGCGCGCGGCACGCGGCGCATGCCAGCCACTATCGCCAGCTGGCTCCGCTGCTCGCGATCACGACCACGCTCGACCCTCATTTGATGGTGGCCTACGAGTTTGGCGCCAATTTCCTATCACCGCAGCCGCCTTATGGGGCGGGCATGCCCGACGACGCCGTTAAGCTCGTGGAATTCGGGATCGAGAATAATCCCGACAACTGGAGGCTCTACTACGACCTGGGCTTCATCTACTACATGGACATGAAAGACTACCAGCGAGCAGCCGAGGCTTTTGCTCGGGGCGCGAAAGTTCCCAACGCTCACCCGGTGCTCAAGATCTTGGCCGCACAGATGGCGCAGCACGCCGGCGACACGCAAATGGCACGCGCGCTGTGGACGACCACCTACCAGAGCACCGAAGATAAGCAGATTCGGGCCAACGCCATGGCTCACTTGCGCGCCTTGCGGGTGGCCGACGACGTGACCGCGCTCGAAGACCTGGTCGCCCAGTACGGCCAGAAAACCGGGCAACTGCCCAAGAGCCTGGCCGACGTGGTCGCGGTGAAGCTGCTGCCGGGCATCCCGCTCGACCCGACCGGGCATCCCTACAAACTCACGGGCAGCGGGCGCATCGAAGTCGAGGTACCCGACGACATCCCATTTCTCGAGAAAGGCGCCCCGCCAGGATACAAACCGCCTCCTCCGCAAAACCTCGAGAGCCTGCCGCGCTGAGTCTTCCGCGAGTCGTAAAGCGGCTCAACCGGCTGAGGAAGGTGTGAGTGAAATGGCGATAACGCTAGGCTAGAAGTTCGTTGTGTATTTACTTCTTCGTCCCGTTCTCGTCCTTGCCGTTTTGGTGCCGTGTCAGAACGGTGAACTCACCCTTATCGTTCTTCAAAAACTCGAATTGTTCGGGCCAAGGCTTGGAGAAGAACTTCGTTTCCGACTCAGGAAAAACTGGGAGCGTCCCGCCCTTGTCAAACTCGACGAGCAGATGATTGCCTTCGGGCACCATCTTCAGGCTGTAATGCTGAAATTGATACATCCCTGCATACCGCGCCAGGACTTCCTTGGACACCGAGATTTCCCTATGTACAGAAGGCATCGGGGCGGTCTCCCCATGGGCCACGGCCGCAAGTGCCCTCGTCATCTCGCCGGTGACGGTGCCATTCAGATTTGCTAAAACAATTACGGCAAGCCCCTCGTCGGGGTAATAGGCCATGTCTGCGTTAAACCCGATGTTGTTCCCGTCATGTTCAACCATAAGGCGCCCGTTAACGCGACTGACATGTAAGCCGCAGGCATAGTCGCTCTTGAACGGTGTGGTCATTTTGCGCAGAGATACAGGCGACAATAACCTGCCGCCAAACAGTCCCTCTTCCCATCGAAGCAAGTCCTCGGTTGTCGAATAGAGAGAGCCTGCCGAAAAGCCGATCCTTGCATCGGGGCGCTCCGCATTTTCGATCCCATTGCTGCCGGGCCAATAACCGGACGCACGTCGCGGAATGATAGTCACAAAGGACATGAGTCCCGAGTCGTTCATGCGCAGCGGTTTGAAAATATTCTCCTGAACGAACTCCTCGTAGGTGTGCCCGCTGATCCTTTCTAGCAAGTACCCGAGCACGATGTATCCCAGGTTGGTGTACGCCCATTGTTCGCCCGGCTGAAAGCTCAGAGGCCTGTCATTAAAAACCAGCTTGTCGGGAGTACCAGGTTCATACTTGGCGGCGTCGTCGGGGATGCCGGAGGTGTGGGTCAGCAGGTGATAAATGGTGATTTTGTCCCAGGATGCGGGCGCGTCGGGAAGGTATTTCTTCACCAGGTCGTCGGTCTTCAGTTTTCCACGGTCCTCAAGCAGCAGGATCGAGGCTGCGGTGAATTGCTTCGTCATCGAAGCGATATTGAACCGGGTCGTGGGAGAATTTGGAACGCTCCACTCCAAATCCGCCATGCCATAGCTCTTGCTGAAAACGACCTTCCCGTCTTTAGCTACTAGTACGCTTCCCATGAACATCTGGGCATCGGCATAAGGCTGCACAACTTGCTGCAAACGGTCCGCCGGCGCTTGAGCATTGGATGCATGGGCCAGTACTGCGAGGACAATGGTGGGCACTGCCCTCCGAAAAGTGCGTTTAGGCAATCCCGTCATCCGGCAATTGTAGCGGTTGAACTATCGCCGTAGCGCTCATCCTGTTCACAGCGCCGAACGAAGAAGAAAAAGGCGCTGGTCGTCTGATTCGGCGCCCTGGCTCGGACAGTAGTTATGGAAGGTACAGTCGCAGCTATGCGATGCGCGGTGGTGTCTTGAAGTACGCGATTGCGAAAAAGACACAGAGCAACAAATCGGCCCCACCGAAGACGAGGTCCGACGCATGCATTCGCCCTAACAGGACTAAGAGAACCACAGCCGCACTATAACTGAGTTTTTCGAGCACCGAAGGAATCATGAGCGGTCGATAGCGCAACGGGTCGGTCGCGATGAAGAAAAAGGCGATCTGCCAAGCCAGAGCCGCTCCCACGAACCCGTAGAAGAATCCCGGATGCGTGATCGGCGGCGGATCATTCCGGCTGATCAAATCAAACAGGAAGTAGAGCGGGGTGATAACCAGCACGCCCCAGATGCCAGCAATCCAAAACACAATCTTCGCAAATCGCATTGTTGCTCCCAAATGCAACCAGCTCCAAGAAGTCTATTGGACAGAACAACGCTTGCGGAACCCCTTCTTCACATGATGCGCGCTTGGCCTACGCTTCGAGCGGCGCGGCAACCGGCTCGTTTTCCGTCAGGCCGCTCTAGGCCCCGAACTGTGCGAACGTCAGGGAATGCCCGGCCGGATCCCCCACCCCGATCTCGCGTGCGCCGTAGAAAGTCTTGCGCTCCGGCATGACCACCTTCGCGCCTTTCGTGGCCGCGATCACATCGTCGAGACTGTCGACATCGATGTACAGGAACGATGGGCCCTTGGCATACTTTCGCGCTGAGAACGAACTATCTTTCTCAATGCTGGCATAGCTCTGATACATCAACTCGACTCCTCCCTTGTGCAGCGAAACGAACCCGATCTTGTCACCCTCGGGAACTTCAATGGCCACCTCGAAGCCCAGCCGCTCTTTCCAGAATTGAACGCAGGGCTCGACTTCGTCCACCAGCAGTACCGGTGTGATTCTCTTAACTGTCATGCGATTTCTCCTTTGCCAGGTCTCGGCCTCAGCGGAACAGGCGGTGTAATTTTGCGCTTGCCAAGGTCAATAGTCTTATTTAGACTAGCTGCACTATAGGAGACTCCGAAGTTCCCGTCAAGGAGGTTCTATGGCTGGCGAAGAACGGCAATTGCGCGACCTGGTTTCGATCGGCCCGGCGATGTTGCGCGACTTCGAACTCCTCGGGGTGCGCACCGTGGCCCAGCTGGCCCGGCGCAATCCGGAGAAGATGTACGAGACCCTCTGCCAAATCACCGGCCAGGCGCACGATATCTGTTGCCTAGACGTATTTCGGGCGGCGGTAGCGCAGGCTAAGGATCCGAATCTGCCCTGCGACGAGCGCCTGTGGTGGCACTGGAGCCGCAAGCGCAAGGCCAGGGATGCGGGCTGCTAGGAAGCGCGAGCTGACGATGCCCGACCTTGTGCTGCTCAGCCTGCTCGCCGAACGGCCGATGCACGGCTATCAGGCCAACGCCGAACTGGAACGGCGTGAGGTGCGCGATTGGGCGGGCATTTCGCGGCCCCAGGTTTATTACTCGCTCGAGAAGCTGGCGCAGTTGGGGCTGGTTCGCGCATCCGAGATTGAGGCGCCGGCGGCGGGTCCTGAGCGCAGCGTCTTCCAGACGACCGCCAAAGGACGCGCGGCGCTGGCCGACGCGCTGGAGCGTGAGGAGTGGGCGCTGCACCGCGAGCGGCCACCGTTTCTCACCTGGATCGCGCTCTCTTGGCAAGCGCGGCCCGGCGTGTTCCGCCGGCAGATCAGGCGCCGGCGGGAATTCCTCGAGAACGAGCTGTCCCGGGAGGAAGCCACGCTGCGCTCGATCAAGCATGAAGTAGGCCACCGCTTTCACGAAGCCGTCTGGATGGTCAGCCTCATGATCGAACAGTTCCGTGGCGAGTTACGCTGGCTGCGGAAAATGGAGCGCGAACTCCCGCGGCGCGCCCGCGCGAAGCACACCGTCGTTAGCAGTTAGGTAAGAATACCTACGCAACGGGTGACGGCAGGCGCTCAACGGGTGGCTTCGCCGGAGTCAGAATCAACAGGGGTACGCCGATCACCAGCAGGATAGCGACACCCACAAGATGTCCGCGTTCGCTCGCATCGCGGAATGCCATGAACGCCATCACCTCGCCATGAGCAAAACTCGACCATGCGGCGAAGACGACTAGGCTGCGATGCGCTAGCCGTTCGTCGATGAAGTGAAGCAATACGAGGTTCGCCAGCGCTCGGTTCCTATGCCATCCCGCGTCCTGGGACCGTCTGCCCATCAGTCGGACTTTCCCCGACTGGCGGGCGGCACAATTCCGTTCATCCGCAAATACTCCACCATTTGTCCGTAATGATTGAAGGCGTGCGCGACGCCAAACGTGGCCAGGCGCAGGCGGGTCGACTTGCTGTGCTCTGCTGTCTGCAGCATGTTCTCGGGGGTCAAGGTCGCCGCGGCCTTGTGACCCAGGGCAAAAGAATCCGTCAGGAACTTCAAGATCTCGGCTCTTGTCTTGACGTCCTCCGGACCATTCCCGTCCTTCAGGTTTTCGGGCAGCTTATCGCCCGTGAGCCCCGACCAGATGAAATAATTGGAAGCCGCAATGTGTTTGACCTGTACGGCAAAAGTCCGCACACCCTTGTAGTTGCTGCCCGGAAGGTTCAAGCTCTCCGGAGAGAAGTTGAACTTGTCTTCTGGCATGGCTTCGGCAGCATCGAGAACTTGCTTTTCAACGGCGCTGATCTCGCGATCGATGGCGGAAGCAAGGCTGGGCGCCACCTGCGATGCTTGTGCCTGAGGCGCGGTCGCGACGCTTCTTGTACCCTGTCCAAGCGCACTAACCGCCAGGATGAGCACTCCTGAGAGCAACAAGATTCGGACTGGTTTCATTCGAGTGAGTCTCCTCTGCCTGCCAAGGCAGGAGTTTAGACGTAGTACTACTCCGGAGGTTTGGGTAAATCTCAGGACTTGTCCCGGGATCCGGCTGGACAATGGATCATTCCGATCGGGTGGTAGAACGGCGGCGGCCGACGAAACGGTGTTGACGGCCCGTTGATGATCGCGTCCAACCTCGTGTTGATGTTTTCGGCGCGGGTCCCTGCTGATCTGAAGGAGGAATTTCCGATGAAGTGGTCCACCGTTGCCCTGGTTTCAATCACGCTGCTTGCCGTCGTCGGAGCCAGTCTCTCCAGTCATGGCCAATCGCAGAATCAAGCGCCGGGGCCTTCTCTTTCCCGCGCGGATGAGACGCTGGCCCTGTGGAACGAGATCGGGAACAAACTCGTCGCCATGGCCGAGGATTTTCCAGAAGACAAGTACGACTTCAAGCTGCAGAAAGACCAGCGCACCTTTGCAGAAAATCTTCTACACGTCGCCGCCGTCGACTACGATCTGATGCGCTCGGCTTCCGAATCAAACATTGGGCCCGACTTCGGCAAGAACAAGCATAACCCGTCGCGAGACGTTTACAAGACCAAAGCCGACGTGGTGAAGCTGATGCAGCAGGCGGTCGACGACGGAGCGAACCTGATTCAACGGCAGGGCGACGCAGGGCTCGACAAAGTTACTAAGTATGCGTGGGGAAACAGGCTGGTCCACAACTCCTACACCTGGATGTTCGCCGTCGAGCACAGCGGCGAGCACTACGGACAGCTCGTGGTGTACTACCGCGCGAACAACCTGGTGCCGCCGGACTCGCGGCGCTGAGACCCGTGAACGTTCGACTTGTAATTCCCAGCTTGCGGCAGTCACCTGTTCGAAAACAAAACCAGTGGGCGAGAAATCCCCCGGTCACCCGACGAACCAAGCTGGCGCTCTATCCACTCGAGCGATTCCTCCATCGGGTGGCTCATTCATTTCCCCGGAACAGGTCCGCTCCGCCCGCGAAGATGACGATGAGAACCCCAAGGCAAACACTGTAAAACCATCCCCTCAGTACCGGACTAAAGATGGTCAACTGAATGCCGGCTGCCGCTGACCCGAGCATGAAGACGAGTCCTATGCTTTGCTTTTTGGTCATGCTTTCATCTCCTGTGGTCTCTTCATTTCTGTTAGTGCTGGTGGCGTTCCTTCTTTGCAGGTAGACCACAAACACGGCACATAAAAAAGAGCTCGCGATTCCTACGAGCATAAAACTGTCCGGTTTGATTGGAATGCCCCGATTGCCTCCAGGGGAGCACTCAGGTACAGCGCCTTTAGTCACTCCTCGATTTCTTGGCGAAGTCCTCGTCCGCGATGTGAACCCGCAGCGCAAAATCGCCATTCCACCAACTACGCCACCTGGCGGTGCCTTGCGGGTTAAGGGGTGCTAACGGCCTGGCTACGCCAACCGTCGAGCCTGCCCGGAGACGGCTTTCCCGTATATTGTTGAACCGAAAGAACAGGGCGATTCGGTGTCGCCTCCTGATAATGTCGAGCTGTGGATTGCGGACAAGCGCTTGACCGCGCTGGCTCCGATCGGTCCCTGCGAAACGGCAATTTTCTGCTTCCGGTCGGTGTCCTAGATCGCTGCGACAAATTCAAAGACACGCACCGATGAATGTTGAAACTCATTGACCGTCATCCTGGTTTTTCTTCTGCTTCTGGCATTGGTGTCGGTGTCAGTGCGCCTCAACATATTGCTTCGAGGTCGCATTTGGCGCTCTTTGCAGCCTGCCCCTCGCCCACGAAGATGGGTGCTAATTCTCCTCTTGGTTTCGTTGGCAGTCAGCGTAGTTTGGTTCCCCGTGTTCGTGGCATGGCCTCATACCGCAAGCGCGAAAGTGCTGACTGTTGTTTGGACATTCGTCTTTGCGGGTACGGTTCTAACAATGGAGCGCTGGCGGGGATAGTCGACCTACTATCAACGACGGGGCTGGCCTTTGAGGTAGTTGGCATTACATCGACATCGCACTCGTTGCCGGAATTTTGGGTGCTATGGCCTAGCTACCTTAACCATGACCCGTCGACCGTCAGGCGCCCTTCCTCTGCTGTGCGCTACTACGCCCGTATCAACCAGAGTGGCCTTTCTCAGTTGAGCTTCACCCCATGATTCCGAGACAGCGGCCTGCTGGTAGGACTCTGGTCCTTTGTGTAAGCTAAGTCGCTGATGAGAGCCGGAAAAAAAGCACGACACCGTACGACGCGCGTGGCGAAGGCTCCCAAGGAGACGAGAATGAAGGCAGTTACCGCAGCCTGGAACACGACTTCGGATTGGATGCCCGGGCGAAAACTTAATTTTCCGTGGCTGGATGCCGAGCCAAACCGTCCGACCAAGCCGATCGGACTTTAGAGGTAGTAGTCATGAACATCCAAAGATTCCCTTTCCTGGTGGCAATCGCTTTCGCGGCGGCGTCAGTGCTGTCGCAGACGCCTCCTCAACCATCGACTAGCGGATCGCAAACAGCGGGCGCCTCCCCCGCATCCCAGACGAACGCTAGCGCCTCTCTGCTCCCTCCGGAGACCATCATTGCCGCCGAACTGTCGAAATCTCTCGACGCCAAGAAGGTGAAGCCGGGCGATAAGATCGAGGCGAAAATCACCATGGACTTGCTGGTGCACGGTCAGATCGTAGTTCCCGTCGATTCCAAGGTCATGGGTCACGTGACCGAAGCCAAACCACGTAGCAAGGAGTCCCCGGAGTCCACGGTGGGAATCGCGTTTGATCGTATCGCCCTGAAAAATGGACGCGAGCTTGAGATCCGAGCCACCGTGCAAGCCATCGGACGCCCCCTGAACCACCTCCCCTTCCCGGAAAATGGGAACGAAGTGCCGGGCCAGGCTCCGCAGAGTATGCACGCCGGGAACACGCCCAATTGGCGCGGTACCCCTGGAGGGGCGGGAGGGTCAGCCCGTCCGGATGGATCTTCTTACCCGGCGGGCAGCCCACAAGACGTCCCCGCGGGCACAGTTCCTACAGAGAGCCAAACCGCCGCGGCGCTCGACCCGCATAGTCACGGAGTGGTGGGCATGAAAGGGCTGTCGCTGAATCCTTCTGATCAAGGCTCAGTCGTCAGCTCCAACACGAACGTCCATCTGGACGGCGGAACCCAATTGATCCTGCGAACCGAGTAGCTCGAAACCGAGCACTAGTCGGGAGGTGTGCGTTGACTTCGTCGCAAGTGAACCTATCGGCGGTTGGTTTTGAGGGAGTCACTCCCATTCTGCGCGTGCGGGATATTCCTCCCAGCATCGAATACTACGTTCGAACCCTCGGGTTTAAGGTCGACTGGCAGGGTCCGTATTTCGCGTCGGTAAGCCGCGGCAAGTGCCACATCTTCCTGAGCCAGGGCGACCAGGGACGTAGTGGTGGCTGGGTTTGGATCGGCGTAGAAGATGCCGATGCGCTATTGGAAGAGTACCAGCGTACCGGCGCAAAGATTCGTCATCCACCGACAAACTACTCGTGGGCGTACGAGATGCAAGTGGAGGACATTGACGGCAACGTGCTCCGTCTCGGCTCTGAGCCGAAACAAAACGTGCCCTTCGGAGAATGGCTCGATATGGATGGCAAGCGCTGGCCCCCCATTCCCTGAGGACTCGAAGCACACCGGCCGTAGCGCCTCACTCTGCTCACGGGAACATGGTCAGCAACACCCGACACACGGGATCCGGTCACCCCTCCTGACCGCTGACACCGCCGAAGCTTCTATAACAGTCCCAATGGCCGGGGCTCGATGTCTCCTGCATCGCAGCCCCAAACCCGGGCGCCTGTGCCCCTAAGCGATTCCTTAGGAATCGCAGCCCGGCCCGCCCCGTGACCCGCACTCTTTCCATAGCTTCTCCCAATTCCACATCCCGTACCCCACCTTGTTCGGCAACGGGTATCCGAGCTGATGCGCGAGCATGCACACCTGCCCGCGATGATGGGCCTCGTGAGCAAGCATGTAGCACAGCATTTCCGGGCCAACCGGCCAAGGCCGGGCCCAGCCGTCTCTGTGAAATCTCTTAACGCGGCTCCCAGCACCGCCCAGCGCTTCGGCAAGCATCTCGGCGCAGCAAGCGGCACTCTCAGCCAATCCCGCCCGGGCCTGCTGCGGCGTGCACTGCGCGCGGTTGAGCTGTCGAGGTACCTTCAGGTGCGGAGCCGTAAGCCGCACCCACTTGGTGCGGACATTGTGTACGTGCGTGAAGATCGCCGCGATGGTGCGGGCCTTGCCTGGCGGTTTGGCTCCCCAGGCGGCAGGGTCGAGGTGTTCGATAAGAATCTGGTTCATGCGCTCATTGGCGGCAAAGATCTGCTCTGCGGCTCGCCCGAGTTGCGTGTGAACCTTGGTTGAACGCGTGGTCACGGCTCGTTACTCCTTGTCCTAATCATACGTCTGGGCTGTCGGCAACCCGGAATCCCCGACTGATAACGACGTCGGCCACACCTGTTTACAACACTTGGCTACGCTTTCGCGATGCCGGACGGCATCGATCCGATTTGAAGTGCAGAAACGCTGATATTAGTGACAGTTCCCCCAGCCGAGACGTGCAGATAGCTTCGAAGCCATCCGGGGGGTGTACCCATTTCTCTGGTGATGAGGCTCATCGGTAAATTTTCCGAGCTTTCCGCTGATCTTCCGGACCTTGTGGACTTCACTGCTCATGGCGCAGGAGCAGACGGACACTAACCCCAAGACGCCAGGCTCCGGCCTCTCCTTAACCACGTCAATATGTTTGGTGGGGGGCATCCGGAGCCTTCCTGTGCGCCTAATCGCTTCCTAGTGCGCTTTATTTTCCCGGAGCTAAGAGGACCGGTCTTAACATCTTAGGTCTCAGGTCTTAGGTATCAGGTATCAGGTCTCAGGTCTTAGGTCATGAGTCATGGGTCTTAGGCGTCAGGCAACGCCCCAGAAACCCGACACCCCGAGACCTGACGCCTGCGACCTGATACCCGCCACCAAGACCCACACCCAAGACCTAAGATCTGAAACCCGAGATCTGACGCCCGCGCTGCGATACCATCCAGGCGATGGATGCTCCGAGAGTCGTCGATCTCAAAATCGCGGTCCGCGCCTGGTGGAAACAGAGTGTGGCTCGACATGGCTGGCGACAAACGCTGCGAACCTTCACCGCTGAGATGTGGGGCTTCCTGCGGGAATCGACGCCGGAACAGCGCCGCCGCCGCTACGGGGACGTGGAATACGATTGGGATCACGGCGTGGATACCACCGGCGCTACTGTCCACTGGCGCGACCGGCTGCTGGGAGTGTTCCACTCTGCCTATCAGCCGACCGAACCCGCGCTCTTTCATGAAATGCTGTGCGCCTTGGCGATCGACTTTACGGGCTTCGTGTTCATCGATCTGGGATCGGGAAAGGGGCGCACGCTGCTGATGGCGGCGGAGTATCCCTTCTTGCGGATTGTGGGCATCGAACTTTTGCCCGCGCTCGATCGCGTGGCCCAGGAAAATCTGCGGAAGTACACGAGCGCGACGCAGAAGTGTTTCGCGCTGGAATCCGTTTGCGGGGATGCTTGCGAGTTCGAGTTCCCGGCTAAGCCGACGGTGTTGTACCTGTTCAATCCTTTGCCGGAGGCGAGGTTGGAGCGGGTGATCGAAAATCTCGAACGTTCGCTCGAGGCGCATCCCCGGAAACTATCCGTGCTGTATCACAATCCGCTGCTCGAGCGTGTGGTGGCAAACTGCAGTGCGCTGCGGAAGACGCAAGGCACGCACCAGTATGCGGTGTACGAGTCAGCTTAGTATCACGTGGTAGAGACGGGGCTTGTCCCGTCTCTACTCAATGAAGGAAATTCCCGTGGCAAAGGAATTCTCGACTCCAGATTCCATCGCGGCAGGGAAAGGCTTACAATAACCCTCGGCAGCAGGTCGCGAGCCCCTGGGAGTTGTCCCCCTGTCCCCTGCTTGTTGGTGTCTGAGTGAGTTAGAGAGATCTGAATACTCCTGTGCGTTTTCATTCTGTTGTCGTGAAGGTGACCCTGTTGTGGCTGGCGGTGTTCACGGCCAGCGCGGCGTCGCTTCCCGACGTCCATGCGGTCGCGAAGGCGGTGGATGAGCATTACAACCACCTGCGTAGCCTGCAGGCGGAGTTTACCGAAATCTTCCGGGGGGCCGGAATGGACCGGACCGAATCGGGGACACTTTGGCTGAAAAAACCCGGCAAGATGCGCTGGGAATACCGTTCTCCCAAGGACAAGCTGTTTCTCAGCGACGGCAAGGATGCGTGGTTTTACTTGCCCGCCGACAAGCAAGTACGCAAGACCCCGGTGAAGAAACTGGAGGACTTACGGTCTCCCCTGGGGCTGTTGCTGGGTAAGACTCGATTGGAGAAGGAATTGCACGGTTTAGGCTTTGCCCCGGACGTCACGCCGCTCATTCCAGGGGATCTGGTCATGAGGGGGGTGCCCCAGGCACTGGCCGACCGGGTGAGCGAAGTCGTGCTGGAGATCACCCCCGAGAACCAGATTCGGCGCATCCAAATTGAGGACGTAAACGGCGCGGTCACAGAGTATCGCTTCGAGCAGCAGCGGGAAGACGTGGATATCGGGGACGGGCGCTTCAGGTTCACACCCCCGCTGGGAGTGGAAATGATTGAAGAGGATTTCGGGCAGTAGCCGGAGTTGGTTTAGGACTTCCTCTTAACTTGTTGATGCGATAGAAATTGCAAACTTTTGACAAACCCAGAAGGAAGCGCGTTCGGGGGGTTGGTAAGTACGATTCGACAAGGCCTTTGGAGTGCGCAGATTGGCAAACTGGGCCAATTTTTGAATGTTAGACTTGGGCTTGAAGGAGCGGTAACCGGTTACGGTGTATGGCGGAATTCCTAGTCAAGCTGGCCGATGAACGCGGGCATTTGAGCGAGCAGCTCGAGCACGGCTACTCGGAAGAAGAAGTACGGGAACGTGTCTCGCAGCAAGGGTACCTGGTGTACTGGGTCAAGCCCCGGGGTGTGTTCACCGCGACCGGCGGCGGCTTGCGGCGCGCGGGGCGAATCCGGCAAGGTCCGTTTCTGGTCTATAACCAGCAGTTCCTCACGCTGATCCACGCGGGCCTGCCCATCCTGACGGCCCTAGAATTACTGATCAAACGGCAGAAAGACGTGTCGCTGAAGGCAGTGCTAGAGAACGTGCGCGACCGGGTCAAAGGCGGCGAGTCGCTGTCGGACGCGTTCACCGCGCAGAACATGTTCCCCAAGATGTACACGACCACGCTGATGGCGGGCGAGAAGAGCGGCAACATGGAAGAAGTGCTGGGCCGCTACGTCGCTTTTCAGCGCATTGCGATGACCTTCCGCAAGAAACTGCTGGTGTCGCTGGTGTATCCGACGCTGCTGATCTCGACGGTCATCATCATGGTGCTGTTCCTGGTCACCTACGTCGTCCCGCAGTTCGCCAAGCTGTTTGAGAGTCTGGGCACGCAGTTGCCGGCGATGACGGTGTTCATGCTGTCGGTTGGAGTGGGCGCGCAGAAGTATGGGGTGTTCGTGGCGCTGGGCCTGGTGTTGATGGTGACCCTGCTGTGGCGGTGGAAGAACACCGACTCAGGGGCGGAACACATCGACCGGTTTCTGCTTGCGTTCCCGGTGCTGGGCGGGATCCGTCTGAAGTATCAGATTGCGAGTTTTTCACGCATGCTTTCGACGCTGTTGCTGGGCGGCATTCCGCTGGTGCCAGCGATGGAAACGGCCGGAGCGTCGATGACCAGCCGGCGAATCTTAAATGGTGTGGCGTCGGCCACGATTCGCGTGCGGGAAGGCCAGGGGCTGGCCAAGAGTCTGGAGATGCAGAAGATTTTCCCCGACCTCGCGGTGGAGATGCTGGAAGTGGGCGAGTCGACGGGCGCTTTGCCCGCCATGCTGACTTCAGTGGCGGAGTTTTACGAGGAAGACGTGCAGACCGCTTTGGGCGCTGCGCTGGCGTTGATCGAGCCGGTGCTTTTGATTTTCATGGCGATTTTTGTAGGTGGCGTGCTGATTTCGCTGTACATGCCGATTTTCTCGTTGGGATCGAATTTTCACTAGAGCGATCCCAGGATGGACCGAAAGTGTGAAGCGGGGAAACCCTGAGGGGCCAAAGCCCGCATGATAGGTGCCGAGAAACGGCACGACCGAAGTCGTACCCTTCCCGATTGTTTATGGGATGGCTTCTCGAGATTTTTGAAGTAGCAGAATCGGTCGGATGCGCGGCGGGGAGCGCGGGCGAACCGCCAGAAGGTCGATGGAATTTTTGGATGGCAGATAAAAAACCAGTCGTGAATGGCGGGAACGGCAAGACGGCGAGCGTGACGCCGGAGCGGCCAGCCTCGGAAACGGACCGGGCTCAGGACATCGCGCGGCGGTACCGCTGCGAGTTCGTGGACCTGAACGACTTTCAGTTGCAGCATGAGCTCTTCAAGAAGGTCCCGGTCGACCTGATGTTCCGCTACAACTTCGTCCCGCTGGAAGAGACCCGAGACGGGAAGCTGGCGATCGCAATTGCCGATCCCAGCCAGCTGATGATGATCGACGAGATCAGCCTGCTGCTGGGCAAGCGGATCGTCACGAAAGTCTCCACTCTGAAGCAGATCAGCGACATCCTGAAGAAAACGGAACAGTCCCAGCGCGTGCTGGAAGAAGCCAGCGAAGGCTTTGCGCTGGATGTGATCCGCGAGGACGAGCAAACCGGCGAAGAAACGATTTCGATCGACAAGCTGACGGCGCAAGGTGACATCAGCCCGATCATCCGCCTGGTGGACACGACGATTTTCACCGCGCTGCAGCGGCGAGCCAGCGACATTCATATCGAGACCCGCGACGATTCGGTGGCGATCAAGTTCCGTATTGACGGCGTGCTGTCGCAGGCGATGCCGCCGATCGGGAAAGAACATCACCAGACCATCATTTCGCGTATCAAGGTCATGAGCGAACTGGACATCTCGGAACGCCGTGTTCCCCAAGACGGGCGCTTCCGGGTGCGGTTCAATGGGCGCGCGATCGACTTCCGCGTATCGATCATGCCCTCCATTCACGGGGAAGACGCGGTGTTGCGCGTGCTCGACAAAGAGTCGATGAGCGAGAAGTTCCGCACGCTCACGCTCGACGTGGTTGGATTCGATCCCGAGGATCTGCGCAAGTTCCGGCGCTATATCAAAGAACCGTACGGGATGGTGCTGGTGACCGGGCCGACGGGCAGCGGCAAAACCACCACGCTGTATGCCGCCGTCAACGAAATCAAGACTGACGAGGACAAGATCATCACCATCGAAGATCCGGTGGAATATCAACTGCGCGGCATCACGCAGATTCCGGTCAATGAGAAAAAGGGTCTGACGTTCGCGCGTGGACTGCGATCGATCCTGCGCCATGATCCGGACAAGATCATGGTCGGCGAAATCCGCGACATGGAGACGGCGCAGATCGCCATCAACTCCGCCCTGACCGGCCACCTGGTGTTCACCACGGTGCACGCCAACAACGTGGTCGATGTGATCGGCCGCTTCCTGAATATGGGAGTCGAGCCCTACAACTTCGTGTCGGCGCTGAACTGCATTCTGGCGCAACGGCTGGTGCGCATGATCTGCGATTCCTGCCGGACGGTGGTCCACTATCCTCCGGAAGTGCTGGAGGCGAGCGGATTGGACCCGCAGCAGTGGGCGCAGGTGAGTTTCTACGAGGGCCAGGGGTGCATCGAGTGCTCGGGTACGGGTTTCCGCGGGCGAACTGCGATCCACGAGCTGCTGGATTTGAGTGACCGCATCCGCGAGATGATCCTGGGCAAAAAGCCGACCTCGGAGATCCGGCGCGCGGCGCGCGAAGAGGGCATGCGCTTCCTGCGCGAGTCGGCGCTCGACAAAGTGCGGCAGGGCCTTACGACTCTGAAGGAGATCAACAAAGTCACCTTCATCGAGGCCATGCGGTAGGAACAAGTTCTCCTATAATGAAGTGGACAGGGCCTTGCGCGGCATGGTTCCGCCCGAGGCCCAAACTTGCAGGTTAAATTGCGGATGAGCATCACTGCCAAGACGAGTGCGAAGCCGAAGGTCGCGTGCGAGATTTCCGCCGACCGGGTGTTGGCGGGAAGGCTCGCCGATCAAGGCAAGGTGGTGGAAGCCTGCGCGGTGCGCGAACTTGCGCCGGGCAGCGTGGTGCCGGACTTGACCGAGGCCAACCTGCTGCAGCCCGAAGCGGTGCGGAAGGCCATCAACGATGCCCTGGGGGCAGTGGTCGGACGCTCGCGCGACGTGATCGGTGTTTTGCCGGACGCTGCGGTGCGGGTGGTGCTGCTGGATTTTGACACGCTTCCGGCGGACGCCGATGAGGCCGAGAGCGTGGTTCGCTTCCGGTTGAAGAAGTCCCTTCCCTTTGACGTGGACAAGGCGAAGGTTTCGTATCACGTGCAGACGTCGCTGGGAGGATTGCGACTGGTGGCCGCGGTGGCGCTCTCGACCGTGGTGGAAGAATACGAAGCTGCCTTCCGAGATGCAGGCTACAGCGCGGGCATCGTGCTGCCGTCGATGCTGGCGGCGCTGGGCGCGGCGGATGCGGACCGGCCGACGCTGGTGCTGAAGGTGGATGCGCGGACCACGAGCCTGGCCATTCTCGACACCGGGCAATTGCTGCTGTTCCGGACGCTGGAAAATACGCGTGGCGTCACCGTGACGGGCGAGCAACTGGCCGAGGAAGTGTATCCCTCGGTGGTGTTCTTTCAGGACACGTACCATACCAACATCGAACGGATTTACGTGTCGGGCCTGCCCGAGTCGGGCGGGGCAGCGCCGGCGCTGCGCGCGCAGACCGGGGCAGATGTGCGGGAACTGGTGGACTCGGCGCAGCTGGGATCGAGCAACGGAGTTCCGCGGTGGCGGATGGCCGGGGTAGTGGGGGCCCTGATTTCCTAGTTATGCGCCTCGACATCAATCTCGCAACTCACCGCTACGAAGATGCGCGGCAGTTCTGGATCGGCTGGGGCACGGGCCTGGGGGCTCTTGGAATCGCGACCCTGGCGTTGCTGATCGTAACCTTCACCAACTGGTGGGATGCGCGGATCGATCACAAGAAAATTGCCGACCTGCAGGCGCAGATCGCCGAGCGCGACAAGGAACGGGCTGGCGCGGAAGCCTTGCTGAACAAGCCGGAAAACCGGTCGATGCGCGACAAGTCGCAGTACCTGAATGAGCTGATCGCGCGCAAGGCTTTTTCGTGGACGCGGGCCTTCGAGGACATGGAGCGCGTGATGCCTCCACGGCTTCACCTGGTTTCGCTGCAGCCGCAGCTGAACGACGACAATCAACTGGCGATTAAGATGATCGTGGCCGGAGACTCGGCCGATCATGCGATCGAGCTGGTCCGGCGCATGGAGGAGTCGCAGCACTTCCGGGAGACGCGGATCGATACCCAGTCCGCGGCGCAGGGCGGCGGCGCGGCGGGCGGGGACGCGGTTCAGTTTGTAATTGACGCGCTGTATATTTCCACGCTGGAAGCGCGGACCAAGCAGGAACCTGGAACGGCCAAGCCGGATGTGCGCACAAAACCAGCAAAACCAGGTGCGCGTCCGAAACCCGACGCACGGACCAAACCAGTCCTGGGGAGTAAGAGCTGATGCCTGACCTGAAAGAGACCCGGCGCAAGGTAAAGATCGCGATCGGCGCGATGGCAGCGGTGGATGCGCTGGCGATCGGGCTGCTGGTGTCGCCGCTGGTGGGTTCGGCGGCGTCGCGCAAACAGGACCTGACGCAGCTTTGGCTGACGTTGCAGGCGAAAACGAAGCAGGTGGAGCCGTTGCGCGGGCTGGACAAGAAAATTCCGATTGCGTCGCAGCAGATCGACGAGTTCTACAAGGAGCGGTTTCCGGCGCATGACTCGGACGTAGCGGAAGCGCTGGTCAACCTGGCGAAGGAAACGGGGGTCAAGATCCAGTCCACGAAGTACAAGTGGGAGGACCCGGAGCCGGTGGGGCTGCGCCGTGTAGACATTGAGGCTGAGATTCAGGGAGACTATCAGCCGCTGGCGAAATTCCTGAACGGGCTGGAGCGAGACAAGATGTTCTTCATCGTGAACAGCGTGGGTCTGGCGGAACAAAACGGCCCGGTGGTGCTGCAGATGAAGCTGGAAACGTATCAGAAGGTGGGAATCTGAGTGCAGATCGGGACTGAGAACCGGAAGAAGGTGATGTGGGCGGGGGGCCTCGGCGCGGTGGCGCTGCTCCTGTTCGCTTACGAACTGCTCAGCACGCCCGATGCTCCGGTCACGGCGGCGCAGCCCACGGCGGCGGCGGGCGCGCGTCCGGTGCAAAAACGCACGACGCGCAGCGGCAAGGAGCGGCCCGTGGTCGAGGCGCGGCTGGATCCGACCCTCGACCTGGGACAGCTGGCGGAAACCGAAGGCAGAAAGTACACCGGCACCGGGCGGAACATCTTTGTGGTGCAGGTCGAAGTTGTCCAGCCGATTGCGCCCGCGAGGATCGATCTTCCACCGAGCGGTCCGCCACCACCGCCGCCGCCGCCACCACCGCCGCCGATTACGCTCAAGTTCTTTGGCTTCGCCAACAAGCCGGGAGAGCCCAAGAAGGCGTTCCTGACTTCCCAAGAAGGGGACGTGTTCATCGCGGTCGAAGGGGACATCGTGAACCGGCGGTACAAGGTGATCCATATCGGGCCCACGTCGGTAGAAGTCGAAGACGTTCTGTACAACAACAAGCAGAGTATTCCGCTGACACAAAGTCCCCAGGGATGATGGATTCATGCTGAAGAGCACGGTGATTCGAACAAAATCTCGCGGGCGGCGCAGTGGCGAGGCGGGGTACCTGCTCATCACCCTGATGCTGTTCGTGACCTTGCTGGTGATCGCGGCAACGGCAGTGCTTGCGGATCTGAAGCGGCAGATGGAACGAGACCGCGAAGAGGAGATGATCCATCGCGGCGTGCAGTACACGCGGGCGATCCGGCG
>Ga0210408_10001870_pt1 | contig 21256 bp, 18 predicted proteins | sample IncBWH4MmetaG_FD_155471 | JGI IMG/M metagenome (GOLD analysis project Ga0210408, IMG submission 155471) | Forest soil microbial communities from Barre Woods Harvard Forest LTER site, Petersham, Massachusetts, United States - Inc-BW-H-4-M | ecosystem: Environmental > Terrestrial > Soil >...
TGAGCATGTCGACGGCTCGGCCGTAGTCGGGCTTGTCCTTGTAGGTCATGATGCCCGGCTTTTCCTTGAACTGTCGGCGCACCTCCTCGACGATCGACGAGGCGGCGCGGCCGACCGCCGTCATGCCCATCGCGCCGAATAGATAAGGCAGCAGTCCGCCGAACAAGAGTCCCACCACGACGTACGGGTTATTGAGCGAGAAGTCGGGCGACACGCCCCTGAAGAAGGCATGCGTGTCGGCGTTGGCGATGAAGAACTTGAGGTCCTCGTTGTAGGCGGAGAACAGCACCAGCGCGCCGAGGCCGGCCGAGCCGATCGCGTAACCCTTGGTGATCGCCTTGGTGGTGTTGCCGACCGCATCGAGCGCGTCGGTCGACTTGCGCACTTCCTTATCCAGGCCCGCCATTTCCGCAATTCCGCCGGCGTTGTCGGTGACCGGGCCGAAGGCGTCGAGCGCGACCACCATGCCGGCAAGCGCAAGCATCGTCGTCACAGCGATGGCGATGCCGAACAGGCCGGCGATCTGATAGGTGACGAGGATGCCGGCGATGATGACGATGCTGGGCAGCGCGGTCGCCTCGAGCGAAACCGCGAGCCCCTGGATGATGTTGGTGCCGTGGCCGGTGATCGAGGCTTTCGCGATCGACTGCACCGGACGGAAATTGGTGCCGGTGTAGTACTCGGTGATCCAGATGATGAGTCCAGTGACCACGAGGCCGACGACGCCGCAGACGAAGAGTCCGGTGCCCGTATAAGGCACGCCGGGAATGGCGCCGAAGCCGATCAGCCAATGGATCACCAGCCCGACGCCGATAAGTGAAAGCGCAGCACTCGCAATGAAGCCCTTATAAAGAGCGCCCATGATCGACTGGCTCGGGCCGAGCTTGACGAAGAAGGTACCGATGATCGAGGTGATGATGCAGGCGCCGCCGATCCCGAGCGGGAGCGTCATCATCGGCACCAGCACCGGCGTGTTGTTGAAGAAGATCGCCGCCAGCACCATGGTGGCGACGGTCGTGACCGCGTAGGTCTCGAACAGGTCGGCCGCCATGCCGGCGCAGTCGCCGACGTTGTCGCCCACGTTGTCGGCGATGGTGGCAGGGTTGCGCGGATCGTCCTCCGGAATGCCGGCCTCGACCTTGCCGACGAGATCGCCGCCCACGTCCGCGCCCTTGGTGAAGATGCCGCCGCCGAGACGAGCGAAGATCGAGATCAGCGAGGCGCCGAAGCCGAGCGCGACCAGCGCGTCGATGACGGTGCGGTCGTTCGCGACTTTGTGCAGGCCATGGGTGAGCACGGCGAAGTAGCCGGTAACGCCGAGAAGCGCGAGGCCGGCGACCAGCATGCCGGTGATCGCTCCGGACTTGAAGGCAAGCTCGAGGCCCCCCGCGAGCGAGCCGATCGCCGCTTGGGCGGTGCGCACGTTCGCGCGCACCGAGACGTTCATGCCGATGAAGCCGGTCGCTCCGGACAGCAGCGCCCCGATGGCAAAGCCGACGGCGACGAGCCAGCCGAGGAAAAATCCCACGATGAGAAAGATGACGATGCCGACCGCGCCGATGGTCGCGTACTGGCGCTTGAGATAGGCCTGGGCGCCCTCGCGCACTGCGGCGGAAATCTCCTGCATCTTCTGGCTTCCGGGATCGGCTGCGAGGACCGATTGGACCGCCCAGGCGCCATAGACGATGGCGAGCAGGCCGCAGCCGATGATGGCCCATAAAGCAGTCATCTCAGTAACCTCGTGCTGTTGGGAACGAGCCCGCCGAGACCCCCGTCCCGCCGCTCTCATCGTCGCTCTGGCCGGAGGATTCGCCGCCGCCCGCGAAGCGGCGCGGAGATTGCACAAAAACCCCTTTGAAGCAATGCCTTGGGGCTGGCTGGAAACCGGCTGGACGGCTCTTGTCTCTAAGCGCTGAGACAGCCACAAAACCTCGTCCTTGACATCAAAGCGGCCAGTCACCACCCAGGGTCATGCGAACCACGTTGACCATAGATGACGATGTCGCTGCCGCGATTCGGCACCTCCGCCGGGTCCGGAAGGCGACCATGAAGCAGATCGTCAACGAAGCGTTACGGCGTGGCATCCGGCACATGACCGTGCGTAGGCGTCGGCGCGCCATCTTCCGGACGCGGTCGGTTAATCTTGGCTCTCTGCTGATCCCAAGTCTGGACAATATCGGCGAAGTACTAGCCGCCGCCGAGGGCGAAGCATTCAAATAACCACGGCTGCTACTCCCGCCGTTACGCCACTTGCGGGCGCTCGCGCAGCGCCAGCCACGCCAGCATGGCGCCGGCGGCCGCGACCACCGGCAGCATCACCAAGTTGACGATATGCCAGCCGAAGTTGGCGAGCATCGCGCCCGAGGCGAACGAGCCGAGCGCCATGGTGCCGAAGATGAGAAAATCGTTGAATGACTGCACTTTGGTGCGCTCTTCCGGGCGATAGCAATCGAGCAGCATGGTGGTGGCGCCGACGAAGGCAAAATTCCAGCCGACGCCGAGCAGCGCCAACGCGCTCCAGAAATGGGCGACGGTGATGCCGTCGAATCCGACAAGCGCGCTCGCGGCGAGCAGCGCAAGTCCGATGGCGACGATCGGGATGGCACCGAAGCGAGCGATCAGCCCGCCGGTGACGAAGCTCGGCGCGTACATTGCAAGCACATGCCACTGAATGCCCAGCGCGGCGTTGCGAACCGAGTGCCCGCAATCGAACATGGCGAGCGGCGCCGCGGTCATCATCAGGTTCATGAGCGCATAGCTCGCGGTGCCGCAGGCGGCGGCGACGATGAAGCGCGGCTGGCGCGCGATCTCCGAAAGCGGGCGCGCGCGGCCCGGGACGAGCGACGCGATGGGGCCGCGGGAACGAACGAGCGATAGCACCAGCACGGCGCACACGGCCGTCGCGGCCTGCCCGAGATAGCTCGCGGCAAAAAGGTAGGGCGGAATCAAATCTTTGGTGAGGATGACCAACTGCGGCCCGAGGAAAGCAGCAAACAGTCCGCCTGCCAGCACCCAAGACACGGCTTTGCCTTTGAAATCAGCGGCTGCCGTATCGGCCGCCGCAAAGCGGTAGGACTGGTGCGAAGCCTGATAGAGGCCGGCGCAGAAAGTCGCCGCGAGATAAAGCGCAAACGACCCTTGGATCACCGCCGTGTATCCGATCAGTCCGGCCAGGCACCCGACGGTCGCGCCGATCTGATAGGCGCTCCGCCGACCGAAGCGGCGCACCAGGAAACCGACCGGCAGGGTCCCCGCCCAAGTGCCGACCACCATGATGCTAATAGGCAAGGTCGCGAGGCCTTTGTCCGGCGCCAGCATCGCGCCGAGGATGCCGCCGGTCGCGGTTACGACCGAGCCGTTGCCGCCGGCAAGCGCCTGGCCCATGGCGAGCACGAGGGCGTTGCGCTTGGCAACGCGATTGCCGGCCGCAGCATCGAAGGGGGTTTCGGCCACGGCCGACACGCGCGTTCTCTGACTCTCAAAATCCGGTGGAAAGATTGTCTCGATCTAGCGCAGACCGCAGCACAAAACCACTGCGGAAGTCGCGGGTCAGAAATGGCCGTGGCACGGCCTGAAGGAAGGGCAAATCCCGGGCAGCCGACAGGCCGTGGCTGGTCTGCCCGACTGCCCACAGGTGCGCACCGAGGCCCGGTGCGCTTGAATCTTGGCGGTGCCACTCCCGATGAGCAAAATCCTATTTGACCGGCAGCTCCTCCATTTTGGCGCCGGTGTGCGCATTGAAGCGGATGATATGGGTGACGTTGCCCTTTACCGCGGTCGCCTCCCAGACATCATCCTTGCGCTCCAGTTTGTGCACCTGCGTGTAGCCGAGCTTCGCCAAGCGAACCCGCAACACCGACTCGCTGACGGGTGCCGGACTGCCTGCGTTGCCATGCTCATGGGTCGGCTGTTGCGCGTGGGCGACGCTGATGAGACCGAATGCCGGAACGAACGGACCGAGCGCAAAAAGCCTCTCGAGCCGTTGGGTCGCCTGGTCATTGTCGCTTTTCGCCTGCGACCGGGTGGCCGGCGTGACGCAGACATGGTCGCCCGGCCACGCTTCGCGCCAGACATAGCCCTGCACGCAGATGTCGGAATTGGGAACGTGGCGGCTTCCCGCGGCAGCGTTGTCGGCCGCCGCTTGCGCTCGCATGGCGCCCGTGACGCACACATAGTCGCTGTCGTCGCCGTCACGCCAGACATATCCGAACTTGCAAGTGTTGGGGCCATAGCTGACCAGACCTTCGTTGACGTGATCATAGGCTTGGGCGTTGTCGGCCTTCGCCTGTGCCCGGGTCGCGCCGGTCACGCACACGACGTCTCCAGGATAGGCCTCTCGCCAAACAAACCCCTGGACGCACGTGGTCGAGTTGGGCAGGTGACGCGATCCGGCCTGCGCATTATCGGCCGCCGCTTGCGCTCGCACGGCGCCCGTCACGCATACGCGATCGATCGCCGAGGCTTCACGCCAGACGTAACCTTGGGCACAGGGTAATGCGAACGTGGTGCTGACATCGACGGTGGCTTGGTGCCCCGCCATTGTCTTCACCGTGATCTTCACCCCGTTCACATCGAGCGACTGAACCGGCGGCCCATCGCCGGTTCCCGCAAAAGAGCCGAGCTGTCTGATCAGCGTCGTCTGATAATAGCTTCCGTTATTTTGGGCCTCGTTGATCATGACGATATTGGCCGGAATGCCGCTGTCCCATCCGTCAGCGGTGCGGTATTCGACCGTGTAATAGTGAAACCGGTCGCCGGCATCGAAGGGTATTCGCACGAGCAACGAGCCCGAAGCCTCCGGATGGGTCAGCGCTGCGAGGGTAACCTCGCGCGAGAGAATGCCGTCGACGCCGAGCGTCAAGATCCGCGACTTGGGAACCCAGCCCATCTCATCGAGATGGTGCCCGTTGAGGAGCGGCGGACCACCCCCGAAGACGCCCGTAGGGTCGACGTAGACATTCGCCGCGCTCATCAGATCCCAAGGATTGTCGTACTCGCCGCCGCCGGCCCAGGCTGCGTCCTTCCAGGTCACGTCATTCGACCAGGAGTGGTTCAGACCTATGCCATGCCCGAACTCGTGGGCGATTTCCGGTAGCGCCACGTCGTCCCCACCGATGGCGGCTGTATTCTCCCAGCCGGCTAAATCCACTCCTGGAGACGTAATGACATAGACTCGTTGGCCCGTGGGCGGGACGTAGGGATCGGTGGCGGACGCCGCCGCCGCGTCGAGACAGTCCTGCACGCGCTGCCAGCGGTTCGAAAGTCCTTGTTCGTAGGCGAGCGTATGCGGTTCGGTATACCAGCCGTGTACCACGGAGCCGGCCAAGTTTGCCTTCCCATAGGAGATCGCGCTTACGTAGTCGTCGAGGCCTTTCGTCCCGGTGACGATCGTCATATTGCGATAATAGTTCACGTCGTGGGGAGGAGTGGGGCTGTCGGAAAATTTGCACAGAATGAACGACCACGCGATCGCGCCGCGATACGGCCTCGCCTCGCCGTTCGAGAGACAGAAGATGAAGAGACAGACCGCTGCCGCTGCGAGGATTTTCAATTTCGTCGCCATTTGTTCCTCCATGAATCGCGCTTTACGCCGTGCGTCCATGCGGTCGCACGACCATCGGCAAGAATGTGATCGGCTCTTTGCAGACTCAGCGGGTTGGACCCGCGCCTTACGATTGCGAAACGATGGCGTTTCGCCGCTCGCGAGGTGACGTCAAAAAAGGGCGCCGCCTTCGTTGGTGAGCAAAGCCTAATTCAGACTGTGAACGATTAATCAGCATACTTCTTTTATCTGCAAAGTTCAAGATAAATCTACTTTGTATTGCGGCGGCGCCCTCCTCCAATCGGAGATCAGAAATGGCTGTAGGACGGCTGCTCAAGGTCCAGCGGCGTGGCGTCCACGTGTACGAATTGCGGCGGCGCATCGCCGGCCGCGAGCCGGCCGATTTCAGTCACCGCAACTCCCGCTGCGCGTGCCTCGGCACGGAATCTTTCCACCTTGCTGGCCGGGACGGCGGCCAGGATTTCGTAATCGTCGCCTCCGGTGAGCACGCGCTCAAGCAGGGCTGGCTCTGCCGCGAGGAGCGCGCGGGCCGCATCCGAGAGCGGAACCCGCGCAGCTTCGATTTCCACGGCCACGCGGGACGCACGGCACAGCTTGGCGAGGTCGCCGGCAAGTCCGTCGGAAATGTCGAGCGCCGCCGAAGCATGCGTACGCACCGTCTCGGCCAGCGCGTTGCGCGGCTCGGGCGCAACATAGCGCGTGAGCAGATGATTGCGCTGAGCGGCCGTAAGCGAGCCGCCCGCGTGCGTGTCCTTCCGCAGCATCAGGCCGAGCGCGGCGTCGCCCACCGTGCCGGTGACGAAAAGCGCGTCGCCCGGCCTCGCCCCGCTGCGCCGAACCATCGTTCCGGTCGGCACCGTGCCGAAAGCCGTGATCGATATCGAGAGCGGACCGGGCGTGTGGTCGGTATCGCCGCCGAGCAGTGGAAAATCATAATGCTCCGCGTCCTCACTTAGCCCGCGCGCAAACGCGGCGACCCACTCGTCCGTGGTCCCGGCCGGAAGCGCAACCGCCAGCAGAAAGCCCGCGGGCTTGGCGCCCTTGGCGGCGAGGTCGGAGAGATTGACCCGCAACGCGCGGCGCGCGATCGCATCGGCCGGCGTGTCGGGAAAAACATGAACGCCGGCGATGATGCCGTCGGTCGTGAGCACGAGGTCGCAGCCGGGCGGCGGCGTGAGCACGGCGGCATCGTCGGCCAAGCCCAAGGCGCCCGGGTGTTTTGCGAGCGGCCGGAAGTGGCGCGCGATCAGGCGATCCTCGCCCGAACCCTCGGCCGCGCCCTTGTTCATGACCGGGAGCCTGCGCGGTCGAACTCGGCGCTGCGCAACGCGCGCGCCAGGGCATCGAGCACGGCGTTGACCATGCCGGTCTCATCGCCGTCGAGGAAAGCGTTCGCGACGTCGACATATTCGGAAACGACGACGCGCGCCGGCACGTCGCGCTTGGCCTCGAGTTCCCACGCACCGGCGCGCAGCACGGCGCGCAGGACCGCTTCGATGCGCTTGAGCGGCCAGCCGCCGGCCAGCACGCGGTCGATCATCGGATCGAGGCGGCGCTGCTCCGCGACCACCCCCTCGACGATCTGGCGGAAGAAAGCCGCCTCGGCCGGCAGGTATTGCGAGCCCTCGACCTCGCGGCCGAGCCAGTGGCTCCCGAACTCCGCGAGGATTTCATTGATGGGAGTCGCGGCGATGTCCATCTGGTAAAGCGCCTGCACGGCGGCAAGCCGCGCGGCGCCGCGCCGGTTTGCCTTGCGCTCTTCCTTCGCGTTGCGGCCGGGGTCGCTCATCGCACGCGCGCAACGGCGAGCGTGCGCTTGAGCTGCACCATGGCGAGCGCGGTGCGGGCGGCATCCCCGCCCTTGTCGCCTTCCTCGGGGCGCGCCCGCGCCCACGCCTGTGCCTCGGTATTGACGGTGACGATGCCGTTGCCGAGCGGCAGCCCGCGGGCGACGGATAGATCCATGAGCGCGCGCGCCGACTCCATCGAAACGATTTCGAAATGGATGGTGTCGCCGCGGATCACGCAGCCGAGGGCGACCACGCCATCATAGGGTTGGCTGCGGCGCTCGGCGACATCGAGCGCCATGGCGATCGCGGCGGGGATTTCCAGCGAGCCCGGGACGGTGACGCGCTCGAAAGAAACCTGCGCCGCCTCGAGCACGCGCGTCGCTCCGGCCAGCAGCGCATCGGAGATATCCTCGTAAAACCGCGATTCGACCACGAGGATGCGCGCACCCGCGACGGCGAGGGTCGGTTCGCCTTGCGCCCTGCGCGGCTCGGCCATGACTATCTCCGGTGCTTGCCGTCAACTAGCAAGCGCACCGGCCGCCAACAAGGCCGGCTAGGTCACCCGCGCTTCCATGAGCCGCGCCGCGTAGCGGGCCATCTGATCGACTTCGAGGTTGAGCGCGTCACCGCGCCGAGTCGCGCCAAGTGTCGTGACGGCGAGCGTATGCGGAATGATCAACACCGAGAATTTGTCCTGATCGACCTCATTGACCGTGAGCGACACGCCGTCGAGGGCGACCGAGCCTTTCGCGGCGATGAAGCGGGCGAGCGGTGCGGGCACGCGCAAGGTCATCCGCGCCATATCGGGCAGATCCTCGCGCGTGAGCATTTCGGCGATGCCGTCCACGTGACCACTGACGAGATGCCCGCCCAGTTCATCGCCGATCTTGAGCGCGCGCTCGAGATTGATGCGCGTGCCCGCCGCCCAGCGGCCGACGGTGGTGACGGCCAGAGTCTCGGCCGCGGCATCGACCGCAAAACTGGTGCGACTCGCGTGGGTGCCGGTCTCGACCACGGTGAGGCACGGGCCCGAGCACGCGATCGACGCGCCGATGGCGATCGAGGCACGGTCGTAACTGCTGGCAATGGTGAGCCGGCGAAGGCCGTCCGCCCGCGATTCGACCGCGACCACTTCACCCACGTCGGTGACGATGCCGGTGAACATCAGCGCATGATCCCGAAAAGTGGGCACCGGTTTTCGGAAAGGATCATGCGCCAAGAATAACCTGAAGCGGAATGACGATTCGAAGAAAAGTCATCCCGCTTCAGTTCCGCTCGAAGATCTCGACGGTGTCGCTGCCCACGGTCTCGACGCCGCGCGAGTGTAATCGCGGCGACCGCGTGAGCGCGGTCAGCGGGAGGCCCTCGAGCGCATCGATGCCGTCCGGGCCGATTTCGATCGGCGAGCGCAGCAGCACCGCCTCGTCGACCACCCCGCCAGTCAGGAAGGCACCCGCCACGGTCGGGCCGCCTTCCACCAAAAGCCGCGTGATGCCGCGTGCCGAAATGAGTTTGAGCGCCGCCGCCAAGTCGCGCCGGTCACCGCTGCCCTCGACCTGCAGCACCTCGGCTCCTTGCGCGCGCAGCGCATCGGCGCGCGCCGGCGGCGCGTCCGGGCCGGCGAGAATCCACAACGGCACCTCGCGCGCGCCACGCGCCAATTTACTCTCGGGCGAGAGGCGCAGCGCACTATCGAGTACGACACGGATCGGCGAACGCTGCAGCATCCCGGGCAGGCGTACGGTGAGAAGCGGGTCGTCGGCGAGCGCGGTACCGATGCCGACGAGGATCGCGTCGTGCATGGCGCGGCAGCGGTGCACGCGCTCGCGCGCGGCTTCGCCGGTGATCGCGGCGGGACGCCGCCCGGCAAGCCCGGCCTTGCCGTCGGCGGAAACGGCGAGCTTGAGCGTCACGTGCGGACGGCCTTCGCGCATGCGGCAGACGTGCCCGGCGTGCGCCCGGCGCGCCTCATCGGCGCCGACGCCGGTGACGACCGTGATGCCGGCCGCCCGCAGCCGGCGGTAGCCTTCGCCGGCGATTTCCGGATTGGGATCGTCGAGCGCAGAGACGACGCGGGCGATCCCGGCGGCGATGATCGCATCGGCGCAGGGCGGCGTCTGGCCGAAATGCGAGCACGGCTCGAGCGTGGTGTAGATGGTGGCGCCGCGCGCCGCCGCGCCCGCACGGCCCAGCGCCTCGACCTCCGCATGCGGCCGGCCGCCCGGCTGGGTCCAGCCGCGGCCCACGACCACCGGGCCGCCCGGCTCGTTGCGCACGATCACGGCGCCGACGGCGGGATTGGGCCACGTGTTGCCGAGCCCGCGCCGGCCGAGCGCAAGCGCCAGCGCCATGAAGCGGGCATCGACGGCCGGATCCATCGGAGCCGTCGCGGTCATTTCACTTCAGGCTCGGGCTCCCGCACCTTTTCGGCGGCGGCGGCGTCCTCGCCCGACAACTCGCCGAGGACGGTCTCGAAATCCTTCGGTTCGCGGAAATTCCGATACACCGAGGCAAAGCGCACGTAGGCCACGTCGTCGAGTTCGCGCAGCTGGGCCATGACGGCCTCGCCGATGATCTCGGAGCTGACTTCCGTCTCGCCCTGGCTTTCCAATTCGCGCACGATCTTCGACACCATGCGCTCGACTCGTTCCGGATCGACCGGCCGTTTACGCAACGCGATCTGCAGCGAACGCATGAGCTTGTCGCGATCGAACGGCGCGCGGCGGCCGTTGCGCTTGATCACCACCAGCTCGCGCAGTTGCACGCGTTCGAAGGTGGTGAAACGGAAGCCGCAGGTGAGACACACGCGACGGCGGCGGATTGCAGCGGAATCTTCGGTCGGACGCGAATCTTTGACCTGGGTATCGAGGCTCCCGCAACTCGGACAACGCATCCCCGCACCCTAGTCGTTGTAGATGGGGAACCGCGCCGTGAGCCGTTTCACCTTCTCGCGAACCCCCGCCTCGACCTGCGAATCTTCCTCGACGCCCTTCTGCGACAGGGCGTCCAGCACCTCGACGAGCATCTCGCCGATCTGACGGAACTCGGCAACGCCGAACCCGCGGCTCGTCCCGGCGGGCGTGCCAAGCCGGATGCCCGAGGTGACGGTCGGCTTCTCGGGGTCGAACGGGATGCCGTTCTTGTTGCAGGTGATGTGGGCACGGCCAAGCGCGACCTCCGCGACCCGGCCGGTCAACTTCTTCGGCCGCAGGTCGACCAGCATGAGATGCGTATCGGTGCCGCCGGAAACGATGTCGAGGCCACGCGATTTGAGAATTTCCGCAAGCGCCCGAGCATTTTCGGCCACGTTCCTCGCGTAGGTCCTGAACGAGGGGCGCAACGCCTCCCCGAACGCCACCGCCTTGGCGGCGATGGCGTGCATGAGTGGACCGCCCTGGAAGCCGGGAAAGACGGCTGAATTGATCTTCTTCGCCAAGCCCTCGTCGTTGGTCAGGATGAAACCGCCGCGCGGGCCGCGCAGTGTCTTGTGGGTGGTCGAGGTGACGACGTGGGCATGTGGGACCGGGCTCGGATGCACGCCGCCCGCCACCAGGCCGGCGAAATGGGCCATGTCGACCATCAGCTTGGCGCCGACTGAATCCGCAATCTCGCGGAAGCGCCGGAAGTCGATCACCCGCGAATAGGCCGAACCGCCGGCGACGATCACCTTGGGCCGATGCTGAGCAGCGAGCCGCTCGACTTCGTCGAGGTCGATGCGGTGGTCGTCACGCCGAACGCCATAGGGCACCACCTTGAACCATTTGCCCGACAGATTGGCCGGCGATCCGTGGGTCAAGTGGCCGCCGGCCGCGAGGTTGAGGCCCATGAAGGTGTCGCCCGGCTGCATCAGCGCCATGAAGGCCGCCTCGTTTGCCTGGGCGCCGGCATGAGGCTGAACGTTCGCGAACGCCGCGCCGAACAACTTCGTCACCCGTTCGATCGCGAGCCGCTCGGCGACGTCGACGAATTGACACCCGCCGTAGTAGCGTCGCCCGGGATAGCCTTCGGCATACTTGTTGGTGAGGACCGAGCCCTGCGCTTCCAGCACCGCGCGGCTGACGATGTTCTCCGATGCGATCAGCTCGATTTCGTCGCGCTGACGGCCAAGTTCGAGCCGGACGACCTCGGCGACCTCAGGATCGGCCTCGCCGAGCGGAGCGGTGAAGAACGCGTCGGTCGCGGAGGTCGTTACGGTGTCGGTCACGGCCATTTCCAGGTCCCCACGCGCTCCAGGTCCCACGTGCGAAACAGGTGCCGGCGGGCTTGGTTCCTGCCGCCGGCCCCGTGCTTCGGTGCCCGTAGCATATCGCCCCAGACGCGCCAAGCATTGCGATACCGGCGCGCGCAGCCGCTATATCTAGGGCGTGGATAACCTCAAAGGTGGAGGTGGCCGGCGGCTCAGCCGCGCGAGAGAACCGCGTTGCCCAGGCCGTCGCGATTGTAGATGTCGTCGCGGAACTGCACGACCCCGTCCGGGGTGGCCCAGGCGGTGACGTAGACCCAGTGCAGCGGCACGGGCTTGGCGACGCGCGCGCTCTTCTGCTCGCCGCTCTTGACCACCTGCTCGATCTCCTCGCGCGACCAGCCCGGCGTCTCTTCCAGTATCCAGTTGACGAGTTCGCGCACGTTCTGCACGCGCACGCAGCCGGAGGAATGGAACCGCATGTCTTCGCCGAACAGATTCTTGAGCGGCGTGTCGTGCATGTACACCTGATGCGGATTGGGGAAATTGATGCGGATCGAACCGAGCGAGTTGAAGTCGCCGGGATCCTGCTTGAACTTATAATTGACCGCCTCTTCCGAGTACCAGTTGATCTGCTGCGGCAGCAGCTCGTGTTGATGCTGGTCGAAAATGCGGATGTGATTCTGCGTCAAATATTCCGGCTCGGCCTGCATTTTCGGAATGAGGTCGCGGCGCACGATCGAGACCGGCACGGTCCAATAGGGATTGAAGTTGACCTCGACGATCTTGCTGTTGATTTCCGGCGACGGCCGGTCGGGCTTGCCGACCACAGCGGTGTGGCGCGACACCGCGACCCCGTTCTCGATCGCCTCGATCTGCGCGGCCGGCAGGTTGCACATGACGAAGCGGTTGCCGAGCGCGCCCGAAACCGCGCGCAGCCGCGTAAGGTTTGTCTTGAGCTGGCTCAGGCGCGCCTCGGCCGGATGGTTGAGCGCGCGCAGCGTCTGCTCGCGCACGACGCCATCGACGTTAAGCCCATGCCGCGCCTGGAAACGGCGCACCGCCGCCTCGACGTAGGAGTCGTAGATTTCACCGGCGCCGGCGTTCGCCTCGAGGTCGCCGGCGATGAGGAGCCTCTGACGCAACGCGGCGACGGCCGGATGACGCACGCCGAGCCGCAGGCGGTCGGCCCCGGTCACCGCCGGCCAACCACCGCGCGCGACGATCGCCTCGTATTGCGGGATTGCCTGTTCGGTGGTCTGCGCCGTCGCCGGCGAAAGCGTCGGCAGCGAGGCGGTCGGCATCTTGATGGTGCGCGAGGCCGAATCGAAACCCTGGCCGAAATCGGCGTTCTGGTTCTGATTGATCAGCGCATCGAGCAGCCGGTCGTCGTCGATGGCGTGTGCCGCCCGCGCGCCGGCGACCAACGCGCCGCCCCCCGCCAGCCAACGCAGGAGCGCGCGCCGGCTGATAGATCTGGATCGATTGTCTTCGCGCATCGCCGTCCCGCCTGGCGCCAGCTTGCGGCGCTCCCGCCCGTCGCCCGCTTACCATGGGCCTTGCGGCGCCACAACGCGCGACTCCGCCGCCTCGCGGCCTCGTGACGAACCGCGGGTCAGGGCGGATTAGGGGCGGGGGATGGCGGTTTTGTGGCTCGGGCCAAAAGAAAGCCCCGGCCTTGCGGCCGGGGCCTGGCAGATCGCCGGCTTTCTTGGATCAGAGCCGGTAGAGGATCTGGTCGGTCCAGAACCGCTCGAGGCGCTGGAGCGCTTTGTTGAGGCCGGAGAACTCGTCGGCCGAAATGCCGCCCACCTGCTCGACGGTGCGCACGTGCTTTTCGTAGAGCAGCGAGACGGCGTCGCGCACTTCGCGGCCGCGCTCGGTCAGCTTGATGCGCACCGAGCGCCGGTCGACGCGCGAGCGCTGGTGGTCGAGGAAGCCCATCTCGACGAGCTTCTTGAGGTTGTAGGAGACGTTCGAGCCGAGATAATAGCCGCGCGTGCGCAACTCACCGGCGGTCAATTCCTTGTCGCCGATGTTGAACAGCAGCAACGCCTGCACCGCGTTGATGTCGGCGCGGCCACGGCGATCGAACTCGTCCTTGATGACGTCGAGCAGACGCCGGTGCAGCCGCTCGACCAAGGTCAACGCCTCGAGATAGAGCGGCTGGATGTGGTCGAAGCGGGCCTGACGTTCGACCGGCTCCACCGCTTTGGCTAGAGTCTTCATCATGATGCTGACGCCCTCGTTTATTGTCGTATTTTGTTTTGTGACGAGGCCCTGCTTCCCCGTCCCGATGCCACGTTCTACACGCCAGCGTCTAAGATCGGCTTAAATTGTAGAATAAACAGCGAGTTTATCGATCAGGGTGAACGAGCGATTGACCATCCAATGCAACGTGAATTCGTTACAGGCCGTTCACCCTGTTTGTTCACTTCCCGCGCAGAAATCGGATGATTCCGGAGAAATCGAGGCCGGCGTGGCCATGCGCGACGAACAAGCCGAACAGCGCGGCGGCCTCGGCGCCAAGCGGCGTCGTCGCGCCGGCGGCGCGCGCGGCCTCCTGCGCAAGACGCAAATCCTTAAGCATCATCGCGGCGGTGAAGCCCGCCTGATAATCGCGGTTGGCGGGCGACGTCGGCACGAGGCCCGGCACCGGGCAATAGGTCGTCATCGCCCAGGACTGCCCCGACGATTTCGAGGCGATGTCGAAGAGTTTTTGCTTGTCGAGCCCGAGCTTGTCGGCGAGCAGGAAACCTTCGCTCACGCCGATCATCGAGATGGCAAGCATCATGTTGTTGCAAATCTTCGCGGCCTGCCCGCTGCCCGCCGCGCCGGCGTGCACGATGGTCTTGCCCATGGCATCGAGCAGCGGCTTGGCGCGGGCGAATGCGTCGGCGGGACCGCCGACCATGAACGTCAGCGTGCCGGCCTGCGCACCGGTGACGCCGCCCGAGACCGGCGCGTCGAGCATGGCGAAACCCTTGGCCTGGGCGGCGCTCGCGACCGCGCGCGCGGTCTCCACGTCGATCGTCGAGGAATCGACGAGCAACGCGCCCGGTGCCGCGCGCGCCAGCACGCCCTCGCCTTCCAGATAAACGTCGCGCACCTCCTTGCCGGCGGGCAGCATGGTGATGATCACCTCGGCCCCGGTCACGGTCGACGCGATCGATTGCGCGGCGGTGCCGCCGGATTCGGAGAACTTGGCGACCGCCGACGCGACGACGTCGCAGCCGGTCACCGCGTGACCGGCCTTGATCAAATTCGCCGCCATGGGCCCGCCCATGTTGCCGAGCCCGATGAAGCCGATGCGTGCCATGTCATTCTCCCGTGTTTGCAGTGACCGTAGCACGGAGCAGCCAATGTCTCGACTGGCGAGATCGACGGCGGCAGGTCAGATGTGCTCGGGCGCGGGCGCGGGCAGCGCATCCTTGCGCGGCAACCCGCGCAGAAAGAAAACAACCAGCGCGGCACCGAGGATCAGCAGCAGGCCCTCGACCAAAGACGCCGGCACCAATCCGGCCTGAACAAGACCGGCGGGAAAATCGATCAACGCGTGGAGCGCCACGGCAAGCGCCAGCAAGCCCAGATGCCGGCGTTCGACCGCACGCCACACCACAAGCGAGAGCGCGATCTGAATCAGCAGCGCGACCAGGCGTTCGACCGCGCCCGACGCGACCGCGACTGGCGATAAATGCTCGAGCGTCGTGCGCAAATGGGCGAGCGCATCCGGACCAAGCGCGGGCGCGAGCGCCGTCTCCAGACGTCCGGCGTTGAGCATGGTCGCAAACAGAAAGAGCTGCGCCGCCGCGAGCCCACCAATGAGAGCCGCTTCGATGCCGCCGTGTCCGATGCCGTAGGCGACCGCGGTGCCCGGATTACCGGTGGGCCGCACCAGGAAACGCATCCCGAGATAACGGCCGACTTCCTCGAACAAACCGGCGGCGAGGCAGCCGTAGAGCGCGAAGGCAACGCCGTGCGCCTTAAACCAGGCGGCGGTCGTCGGGTTGGCTTTCAGCAAATAGACGTGGAGCGCCTTTTCCAGCACCTGGCTGAACACCAGGAACACTGCGGCCCCGACCAGCACGTTGCGGGCCGCGAGCGTCATTCGTCCGCGGCAGATAAGGAAAATCGCAACCGGCCAGACAACCGACAGGACCGCGGAAACAATCAGGCTTGCGAGGACCGAGGAGGAGACCATGGGACGCTCCACGGCATCTCATTGCGCGCGTTAGTTGGTGGCGCGGAGTCTGGTGAAAGTTCAAGAATTGATGACTCTATTCCGGCCGTTCGCGCGCGGCCATCAGCGTGAAGCCGATATAGCCGGCGATCAGGGCAAGCTCGATCGGAACCACCCACCATCGCCCGCCGAAAATCTGCGGAAACAGCAGTTCGACCCCCGCCATGGAAATGGCCGCGGTGAGCCACACCACCCCGCCCCAGGCGGCGGCAAGCCACAGCCCGACCGCCGCGACCAGATCGATCACCGCGAAGAACACGGTGGCCGCCTGCCAGGGCAGCGGATTGGCCTCGAAGCCCGCGCCCGGTGCATCCCCGATGCCGGCGATTCCCGCCCAGTGGTAGAGGCCTTTGATTAGCGACAGCCCGGCGACGATCCGCAGATACAACACGAGACGGCGGGTCCACAGGCCTTCCTGCTCGCGCCCATGTGCCGGGTCGATCACGGTCATGGGATCGGTCATGCTAGTGTCCCGATTCCGAAGTTCGCCCGAGTTTGCCGCACGCTCCCTAGCGAACTTCGGAATCGAAGGACACTAGCAACGTTATGATTCTAGTGCCGCTTTGAACCCGAAGTTCGCAATCGGACTCGCGTCAATTGTAGTGCGAACTTCGGGTTCGCGGCACTAACGCAAGCTCCGCCGTGAGCGACGCGAAATGCTCTTCGACCGCCTGTTGGGTGACCCCGGCGAGATCGGCCGGGCGCCAGCGCGGCGCGTTGTCCTTATCGATGATGGTCGCCCGCACCCCTTCGTAGAAGTCGTGACCATAAACGATGCGCGAGACAATGCGGAGCTCCGCCCGCATGCATTTGGAAAAAGACCAATCCGCCCCGCGTCGAACCTGCGCGAGCGCCACCTTGAGACTCGTCGGCGATTTCGTGCGGATGACGGCCGCGGTCTTGTTGCCCCATTCGGCGTCCGGCCCGTCGTTTTGATCGAGTGCCGCCAGGATGTCCTCGACGGCGTCGGCCGCGAACAATCGGTCGATCGCCGGACGAAGCGGCGCCAGCGCGCCCTCGCCCGCTTTATCGGCAAAGGCGGCGAGCACCGCGTCGACCGAGACGGTTCCGGCGAGCGCGTCGATGAGATCGGGAAAGCGCGCGCCGGCGACGTGATGCGTGGCGACGCCTGCCGCAAGCCCGTCGGCGACGCGCAGCCGTTCGCCGGTGAGCGCGCAGTAGGCGCCGATTTGCCCGGGCAGGCGCGGCAGGAACCAGGTGGCGCCGACGTCGGGAAAAAACCCAATGCCCACTTCCGGCATGGCGAACTGGAATTTTTCTCCGGCGACCCGATGCGAACCATGGACGGAAATCCCGACGCCGCCGCCCATGACGATGCCGTCGATCAGCGCCACGTAGGGCTTGGGGTAATGTTTGATGAAATGGTTGAGCCGGTACTCGTCGCGCCAGAACGGAAGCATCTCCTCCTGCCGTCCGGCGCGGCCAAGTTCATAAAGCGCGCGAATGTCGCCGCCCGCGGAAAATGCCCGCTCGCCCGCGGCGCGGATGATGACGCGCGTGACGGCGGGATCGGAGGCCCAATCGGCGAGCCGCGCCGCGAGCGCGGTGACCATCGCATGGTTGACGGCGTTGAGCGCCTGCGGCCGGTTGAGCGTGATGAGACCCGCCGCGCCGCGCCGCTCGAAAAGAATCTCGCCTTCACCCATGCGCTGGCGATAACCGGAGACTGGCAGCCATGCAACGGCGCGACGGCCGAGCCGACCGCGCGTTACGGCCTGCCGGGAACGGAAGGGGTTGCACGCGGGCGATTCCCAATCGACACCGGGCGGCAAATCGATAGACTGGCCCGACAAAGATCGGCGTCAAGCCGGCGGAACCGAGGGCAACAGGGAGCGCACCTCGTCACTTGCACGATAAAGCCGCGCGGGCGCCGCGGGGCATGCGGGCGCGCCGGCGGACCACCGGGAGGTCAGCATGGCCGTGCGTGGATATCGTTTCGCCGTGTCCGTCATCGTCGGGTTGACGGCTTTCTTGGCCGCGGGCTCTGCCTCGGCGCAAAAGAAATACGATCTGGGCGCAACCGACCGCGAAATCAAGATCGGCAACTTTGTGCCCTATAGCGGGCCGGCTTCCTCCTACGCGGTCCTCGGCAAAACCATCGCGGCCTATTTCAACAAGATCAATGACGACGGCGGAATCAACGGCCGGCGCATCAACTTCATTTCCTACGACGATGCCTACAGTCCGCCCAAGGCGGTCGAACAGGCGCGCAAGCTCGTGGAAAGCGACGAGGTTTTGTTCCTGTTCTACACCCTCGGCACGCCGTCGAACTCCGCCATCCAGAAATATGCGAACGCAAAGAAGGTGCCGCAGCTGTTCGTCGCCTCCGGAGCGACCAAATGGAACGATCCCAAGCATTTCCCGTGGACCATGGGCTGGGCGCCGAGCTACCAGGGCGAAGGCCACATCTTCGCGCAGTATCTGCTCGAACATCACCCCAACGGGAAGATCGGGATTCTTTACCAGAACGACGATTACGGTAAGGACTATGTCAAAGGACTGACCGACGCGTTGCGCGGCCGCATGCCGATCATTGCGGCCTATCCCTACGAGACGTCCGATCCGACCGTCGATTCTCAGATCGTCGCGCTTAAGGCCTCGGGTGCCGACGTGTTCTACGACGTGACGACGCCGAAATTCGCCTCCCAAGCGATCAAAAAAGTCTCGGAGATCGGCTGGAAACCGGCGCACGTTCTCAACAGCATCTCGCGCTCGATCGGCGGCGTGATCAAGCCGGTCGGTTTCGACAATGCGCAGGGAATCCTGACCGCGGGCTACAGCAAAGACGCCACCGACCCGGCGTGGGCCGACGATCCGGATTTCAAGCGGTGGTCGGATTTCATGGACAAATACTATCCGGACGGCGATCGCTCCAACAGCAGCACCGTCGTTGGCTATGCGGTGACGGAGACGGTCGTCCAGGTGCTCAAGCAGTGCGGCGACGAGCTCACGCGCGAAAACATCATGAAGCAGGCGGCGAACCTCAAAGACCTGCGCGTCGGCATGCTGCTGCCCGGGATTACCATCAACACCGGCCCGAACGACTTTGCGCCGCTCAAGCAGATGCAGATGATGCGCTTTTCCGGCGAGCGCTGGCAGCTGTTCGGCCCGATCCTCACCGGCAACCCGAGCGGAAGTTGATCGGAGCCATCAGTTGGCGAGCAGATCGCGGCTGACGATCACGCGCATGATCTCGTTGGTGCCTTCGAGGATCTGGTGCACGCGCACGTCGCGCAGGACGCGCTCGATAGGGTGATCGCGCAAATAGCCGTAGCCGCCGAAAATCTGCAGGCAGCCGTTGACGGCCGCGAAGCCGGCGTCGGTGGCGAAACGCTTGGCCATGGCGGCAAGCCGCGTCGCATGCGGCTCGCCGTTGCCGACCGCGACCGCCGCGCGCCGCACCATCAGCCGCGCCGCCTCGAGTTCGGTGGCAAAGTCGGCGATGCGGAAGCCGAGCGCCTGGAAATCGGCAAGCCGCGTGCCGAACTGCTTGCGCTCGCGCATGTGCTCGATGGTGCGGTCGAGGCAGAACTGCGCGCCGCCGATCGAGCAGGCAGCGATATTAAGCCGGCCGCCGTCGAGCCCGGCCATGGCGATGCGAAACCCCTGCCCTTCATCGCCGATGCGGTTTGCGACCGGCACGCGGCAGTCGTCGAACAGCACCATCGCGGTCGGCTGCGATTTCCACCCGAGTTTCTTCTCCTGGGCGCCGAAGGAGAGCCCGGGCGTGCCTTTTTCCACCACGATGCAGGAAATGCCGCGCGGTCCTTCGCCGCCGGTGCGCGCCATCACCACGTAGATGTCCGAGACGCCGCCGCCGGAAATGAACGCCTTCGTGCCGTTGAGCACGTAATGCTCGCCCTCGCGGGTCGCGCGGGTGGCGAGGCTCGCCGCGTCCGACCCGGAGCCAGGCTCGGTAAGGCAATAACTCGCGAAATGTTCCATGGAGGCGAGCTTGGGCAGGAAGCGCCGGCGCTGCGCGTCGCCGCCGAACGCGTCGATCATCCAGGCGGCCATGTTGTGGATCGAGATATACGCGGCGGTCGAGGTGCAGCCCTGCGCCAATTCCTCGAAGATGACGGTCGAATCGAGCCGCGACAGCGCCGAGCCGCCGACGTCCTCGCGCACGGTGATGCCGCCGAAGCCGAGCGCCGCCGCCTTGCGCAGCGCCTCGACCGGAAAGATTTCGCCTTCGTCCCATTCGCGCGCAAACGGCATCATCTCCTCGCGCGCGAAGGTGCGGGCGACGGCGGCAAACGCGCCCTGCTCCTCGGAAAGCTCGAAGTTCATGCCCGGCCGGCTCCTCGGTTCGCGTCAGCCTAGCCCGGATCGAGCGTGGTGCAATCGGCGCCTCGGCGGGAGGAGTGGCCCGCCGGCGCGCGAGGCGCTAAAAAGGAGAAGCTCTCCGCGCCGGAGGAAGAACCATGGCCATCAAGTTCGGCCGTCCGCTCGAATCCAAAGTCCGTGTCGTTCCGGTCAAATCGGACGCGCGCGCCAAGGAGGCGCCGGCCCTCGACCTGCCGAGCCGGCCGCGCCGCAATAGGCGCGCCGACTGGGCGCGCCGGCTGGTACGCGAGCATGTGCTCACGGCCGACGACCTGATCTGGCCGGTGTTCCTCACCGAAGGCTCGGGCCGGGTGCCGGTCGACTCCATGCCGGGCGTCGAGCGCCTGTCGCTCGATGAGGCGGTACGGGCGGCCGAACGCGCGGCGACCCTGTCGATCCCGGTTCTCGCGCTCTTCCCCTACACCGAGCCGGGGCTGCGCGACGCCGACGGCAGCGAGGCGCTCAATCCGGAGAACCTCGTGTGCCGTGCGATCCGCGCGATCAAGGCGCGCGTGCCCGACGTCGGCATCCTGTGCGACGTCGCTCTCGACCCCTACACCAGCCACGGCCACGACGGCCTGCTCGCTGACGGCGTCATCCTCAACGACGAGACGGTGGCGGTGCTGGTCGAGCAGGCGCTGGTGCAGGCGGAGGCCGGCTGCGACATCATCGCGCCCTCCGACATGATGGACGGCCGGGTCGGCGCCATCCGCACGGCGCTCGACGCCAACGGCTGCACCGACGTGCAGATCATGGCCTACACGGCGAAATACGCCTCGGCCTTCTACGGCCCGTTCCGCGACGCGGTCGGCTCCTCGGCGACGCTCACCGGCGACAAGCGCACCTATCAGATGGACCCGGGCAATGCCGACGAGGCGCTGCGCGAAGCCGAACTCGACATCGCCGAAGGCGCCGACATGATCATGGTCAAGCCCGGGCTGCCCTATCTCGACATCCTCTCCCGCATCAAGGACGAGTTCGGCATGCCGACCTTCGCCTATCAGGTGTCGGGCGAATATTCGATGATCATGGCGGCGGCGCAGAACGGCTGGCTCGACGGCGAGAAGGCGATGATGGAAAGCCTGATCGCCTTCAAGCGCGCGGGCGCCGACGGCGTGCTCACCTATTTTGCG